>Ga0070713_100000469_pt1 | contig 25803 bp, 18 predicted proteins | sample LARL82metaG_FD_65465 | JGI IMG/M metagenome (GOLD analysis project Ga0070713, IMG submission 65465) | Corn, switchgrass and miscanthus rhizosphere microbial communities from Kellogg Biological Station, Michigan, USA - LAR L8-2 metaG | ecosystem: Host-associated > Plants > Roots > Rhizosphere ... | reverse complement strand
ATCACAGGCACGCTGTCTCCTTGCTGCGAAGTGAGTGATCGGCGGCGGCACGCGCTATTCGAATTGCGCAAAGCGCCCGTTCGGCATGCCGTTATGGAGATGAATCTTCTTGGCCGCCGACTGAATCTAGTGCATGAAGAGATGGAGGGGCAGCAATATGGCCATGGTCTTAACCTTAATTTGCTTTGTCGTGCTCGTAATATCGCTTGCGACGATCCTCTGGAAGAAACGCAACAGGGATCAACTGCGGACGATGGAGCAACACGCCATCTCTCCCGAACAGCTCTATTCCCTCTTGGGATCAAGTCAGGATGTCGCCCTTTTCGATGTCCGCCAGCCGCTCGATCTGTTAGCTCACTCTGAGATTATTCCAGGCGCTCGAAGAATCCCCCCGTTGGACGTGTTGGCGGTACCGAGTCTGATCCCTAAGGACAAAGAGGCGATCGTTTACTGTACTTGTCCCGGAGATAAGACTAGCCGGGCCGTCTTGCGTCGAGCCTTAGACTTACAGTTTTTCAAGATCAAGTTTCTCAAAGGCGGCTTCGAAGCTTGGAAAGCGAAGGGCTATCCGCTCGAGCCATACCGGGAGGTTTTTCACCTTTATTCACCCAACCTTGGTTCGTTGCAGGCCACCAAACATTCCAACGAGTGACGGCCACGAGCCACTAGCCCGGTGCTTATACCAAATGCTAATCCCCCACCCCATGATGACGCTCCGTCAAGGACGCTAGGGGAAGCTTGGCTTTGGCGGTGCGCACACCGAGTCGAACTAACGACTGATGTGCACCTCCGCGTGAGCTTCACCGCAGTAATGCCGGGCTCCCGGCGCGTTGGGCTGTTTCAGAGTTCCACCGGTAGACGGTAAGATCGGAATCTCCACATCGAATCACGAACCAGTGGAGGGGGTTGGTGGTAACGAGTCCACAGACTTCACATCTAAATTCCTGCAGAGTTGGATCGGGGAGCAATCTCTGAGGCTGCGTTAGCGTGCGGGCGCCGCGACTGCTTGAGCCATCTGCTTGCGCTCAATCTCGACTCGCTTGGCTTCTTTGCTCGCCTCGAGCGTCAGGTCGCGTGTCCCGAAGCCCACGCCAATCTTCTTGAGGAAGTCATTGGGTGGAGTGCCGCCAGCAAAGATCCACACAAAGTCGTTCTGAATTTCCTGCAGGTTGCCCTTGACATCCAGCATCACTGATTCCGGCCTGAACTCCACCGGGTTTGAGTTGAACAGCACGCGCAACTTCTCAGAGCTCACGAACTCCTCGATGCGTTTCTGATTCCGTTCCTTGATGCGGCTGAAGCGTTCGCTGCGATATGACAACGTCACCTGGTTCCCGGTCTGGCTCGCCAGGCCCATGGCGGCTTCCACCGCGCTGTCGCCGCCGCCTACCACCAGAATTTTCTTATTGATGTAGTGATCCGCTTCGATCAGCCGATACATCACCTTCGGCAGTTCCTCTCCTTTGATTCCGAGCTTGCGCGGTTCACCCGCTCGTCCCAGCGCCAGGATCACCGCGCAGGCGCGATACTGATTCGTGGGGGTCACAACCGTGAAGATTCCGTCGGCGCCCCGCTTGACGTCCTCCACCTTCTCCCCAGTAGACACGTTGAAGTCTGCCCGGTTCAGGATCATATCCCAGAAGGCAAGTAAATTCTCTTTGGAAAGTTGCATCTTCTTGAACTTGCCGTACATGGGAAATTCCACGGGACTCGTCATCACCAATTTCTGCCGAGGATACTTCGCAACGGTGCCGCCAATCTCGTCACGCTCAATCGTCAGGTAGTTGAGCTTGTGTTCAATCGCCCGCAGCGAAGCGCTGATCCCCCCAGGACCTGCTCCGATCACGAGAAGATCGTGCACGCCCGGAACCGGTTGAGCCGCACCACTCGCCTTCAATCGCGCCGCAATCGTGTCCACACAGTCGCGCCCTTGGTTCACTGCATTCTTGATTAGAGCTAGCCCGCCGAGTTCGCCCACGATAAACAGGTTCGGCACCGATGTCTCATATTCCGGTGTCAGGTAGGGCATGTCCGCCGCCATGCTCGGACTCGCCATCACCATCGTGATCGCTCCTACCGGACAGGCGTCGGCGCACAGCCCATGTCCAATACACTTGTGCCCGTTAACGATCACGGCCTTGCCGCCGATCATGGCCAACACATCCCCTTCGGGGCAGACGCTGGTGCACGTTCCACAGCCGATGCAGTAGTTCGTGTCGATATGCGGATGCTGCGCCTTGGGTCCCTCGGAATACAGCTTTCCCTTTTCCGCTGCTTCCCGCGCGCGCGCCTCTTTCTTCTTCAGGTTCCTCAGGTATCCCATGAGGAAGAAGAGACAGATAATGCCGCCAATCGCGTACGTGATAATTGTGTCCATGTCGGCTTAGAAGTACCCCAAAACGAATTGCAGCCCAATGTGCAAGAGAGCCAACACGGCGAAGGCATAGCTGAAGGGCTTGTGTACCACGTGCCAAAGATGGAAAACCTTTTGCGAGCGCGAGAGAAACAGCACTCGCTTCGACAGCGCAGCCTCTTCTGCCGCCGCGCGGATTATCTTTTCAAGTTCCCGATTGCGCGTCGGGAAAAATCCTGCCATGGTCTTCAGGGATTCGCCGAAGCTCAGCGTATGTCGGCGGAGGCCCGCCACACGGAACATGCGAATCACATCCAGGATCATCATGTATGGAAGCGCCACCACGATAGGCAACCTCGCCACTCGATTCGCGTCAGGCATCCGTAACAAGGCGCGCAGGTGCGCTTCCGGCAACAGCTTCTGTGCCGCCAGTTGTTGCGACAGGTGTTCCTGCAATTCCTGCAATTCCTTCATCGACAATTCGGCAGTGCTTACCTTGCGAGGGATCTGCGCATAAAGGTACCGACCAACCACGCCACTAGTCGACACCGCGAACATGATCCAGAAGGCCATACCTGCGATGCCCTTGAATTTCAGAGTCGAATGGAACGCGACGATGAATGGCGCCGTCAGGCCCATCAATACATGAATATCAAGCCAGTGCCGCGTGCTGCCCTTCGTCCCCAGCCACACCCAGTGCTTGCGGATCGGATACAGAAAGATTCCCAAGAATAGTGCTACGCCTACAAATCCCAGATAGAGACCAATCGGACCGCTCGGCCGCAGCATATGATGCTTGGGCGAAAATGGCCGGTCGACCGACGACAGTTTGTAATAGTCGAAGCCGTAAAAGAAGATCGCAAGATTCGACACAATTGCGATCGCGTAGAGGGCATAGAGGCGCACACGATGGCCTCTCTCCGCGTCCGGCACTGTCTTTGCCCTGTTGGCGATGCGGGCAGTAGCGGTTGCATTCGCGCTCATTTTTGAGTTACCTGTTCCTCGGTGCTCACTGTGAATTTCTTGTACGCAGTAAATTGGTGCAAGTTACGCCAGTGCTGTCTGGCGGTTTCAACCTCCACGCGCGCCTGTGTTGGAAACCAGTACACCTGCTTCGAATCGGAGAAAGGAACCGGGGCGAAGTCGATCTCGGAACTTAGCGCCTTCAGGCCGACATCTTGCAGGCTGTCGGCGATTCCCGCTTCAATCTTCGCGATCGCTCCCGTTTTCGGATCGATCCATGCCGTCCCCGAGAGTTCCAGCGGATACTCTCGTCCGCGCAGAGCCAGTGCGGCCGGAGATTTCATCCCAGGAACATGTTCAAAGCTGACCTTCTCCAGCGCCCGGCCGCCGATGATATCCTCTCCTGCCAGCGCGAACTTAAACGCCTCCGCATAGTACGGATGAAACACTAGAAACAGCGTCGCGAATCCGTTGCTCAGAAGCATGGAGGTATTCTTGCGGTCGCGCTTCGCCTCATGCACCGGAATTCGCGATTCCGAAAGATTTAACTCGCCTCCCGCGTTGGTCAGAATGACAAGATAGTCGTAGGTAGAGTCTTCCTTCAGCTCAACCTTGTCGTCCTTTCCTAGCTTTTCCTGCCTTACCTGCTCGGTACACTTCACATCGGAAAATTGCTCGAGGAAAACAGCCGTGTGATTGGCGGTCCGCGTGAGCAGATCGTTCAGTCTCTCCGCCACCGGCGCCGCGCCGGTTGTTTCACCGAATGCAAACCCGGCCAGAAGAATCGCTGCAAGAACAACGCCGGCAGCATCGCATCCGCACTGCGTGACCCGTGTCGAACCCTTCATTCGCCCCTCCTCTTCGAGTCGAAGCGGTAACCGATGGAGAACATGAACTGGTCATAGCTCAGGTCTCCGCGATTCGTTGTGAAACTGCTCTGCAGGTAGTAGTGCGGCCCGAGCGTCGTTTCGACTGTGCCGGTGACGAAGCGCCCGCGTGTGTTGGTCGTCAATGTAGAGGCAAAGTTCTGCTGTCCGATCAAAACTTCGAGTCGCAGTCGGTCACTCATTTGCCGCGACAACGAAACCGCCTCATACGACCCATTGCCGAACGATCCACTGAATCGCGCGTAGTGAGCATCGGCGCGCAGTTTGACCCACGGCAGGCGTCCGAAGGTGATGCCGTACATCTGATTCAAGGAAGTCTTCGCGTCTCCGGTGCCGCTGCTCCGGCCCAAATTGGTGGAAAGCCAAATCTGATTCCACACCTCGACTCGTCCTCCCGCGCTAAACCCCTGGAAGAGATATTTGTCGAGTAGCCCGGTTCCGACCAGGTTCGTGTCAAACGTCGGGATATCGCGAAAATAGTTGTAGTTAAGATCTAGCTCGACACGCGGGTGCGGATTCACCCGAAACGTGAAAAAGTTACGACCCAGCCCGGGGCCCGGTGACGGTGTAACCGTATTCCCCCTGGGGTTGTCGAGTTGTGCCGATTCGTAGATGGCGATATTGCGCTTGAACGAGAGCGAATCTTCGAAAAAGATAAACGGGCGGTCGACAGCCCAACTCACCATGCTGACTCCGGCGCCACTCGTGCTGCTGTAGTGGAAGCGGTCATACTCCCCGCCTTCGAAATTAATGAAAGCCCCGCTGATCAACCGGTTCGGACTGTAATCCCACGACGAAGGGTCGGGCGTCGATCCGCCAAAAATCCCCAGCGTTGCACCTTTCGACAGCCTCTTGCCAAAGTACCCGCCGTCGATCGTGTCGAGGCTCGGAGCCCACGGCAGATACAATCGGCCAAATCCCGCGACCAGCGTCGAGTTGGGATTGTCGTACGTCATGTTCAGATGGTAGGTGCGGTTGATCAGGTTCTGCAGAGTCTGTTGGCTCGCGACCGATTCTTTGGTCAGCCGTCCGCGCCAATAGCCGCTGAGGTTCCAGTAGGTGCCGCCAATCCGCGTGATGTCCCCGCGAAACACCATGCCGACGTCGGAACTGGTGACATTGCTCGTCCCGTGACTGATCGTCTCGATCGCGTCCAACCCGATGCGGCCCCGCGCCCGGTTCACCGAAGGCAGCGGAGGGCGAGGAACCAGGTCGCGGGCTTCTTCGTCCAATGTGTCGCCTTCCGTAAATGAAATGACCGCCGGATATTGCCGCGTCGCGCTCAGCGCCCGTTGCTGCACTAGCGCTTCCGTATCGCCGGTCGAAAGATAAGCCACATCGCCGACCTTCACCGGTCGTTTGGGAGCGTGAATGTCCGTCACCGCTGACGTTTCGGCAACTGCAGTCACTTCCAGTTCGGCCACCGTGTGCGGATCGGCCGCGCTGGCGCTGTCGCCTTGCGTTGCCGGAACATTTTTCTCTTCCACTTCCAACTTCATCCCTTCCTTCAGCCCTTGAGCGCGCCCGCCCTCCAGATATGCGACTCCTTCAGCCACATACTTCACTTTGAAGACAGTTCGCAAGCTCGGATCATCCGACCGCGCAATGACTGTGGAATTCTCCGCCGTCGGGCCAGGCTCCGCGGCCGGAGACGCAGCTGCCGGCGGCGCTGATTCTTCAACCTTCGTGCTCCCTCCTGGACTAACGGCGGCGTTGTCGACAGTTGGCGCGGCGGTGATTGGAGTGGCTGTTACTGCCGTGCCCGAAGATGGGACGGCTGAGGCTAGAGCGGCCGAGGCCGTCGTTCCCGCTTCTGACGCGACTGTCGTTGTCACAGGAGCGGCCGCCACAGGCTCCGGTTTGCTTGCGCTGGCAATTTGATGCGGATCGAGTGATGACTGAGCAGCAGGTTGAGATGGTGCGGGTGCTTGCGTAGTCTTTTGTTGCAGGGTCGGATTCAGTGCTTGTGGCTGAGGCAATCCCGCCCTAGCGGAATTGTTTGACGGAGGCTCGAACGCCGGCCCGCCAGTCGTTGCAGGCGGAACTGGCGCGGGAAAATCAGCTGAACTTTCTTCCGCGGGCGGTGTCGGTGTCTCCCGCCGTCGATGGAAGATCCCAATCAGGTTGCCCGAAGTTGCCGCTACTGGAGCGCCGTAAGAGGTCTTATGCGCATTCTCGACCGCGCTTATCGTAATGACAATCCGGTTTCCCTCTGTCCTAACCGTGTAAGGATGTGCCTGATCGAGGTCGAGGACTACTCGCGTAACCAACGGGCTTGTGCTGTGGAGTTCCGTACGCACGCGGCGCACACCAACCGCATTCACGGCGACACTCTTCACCCTATCATTGGAGTTGGTATCAGGAAGGTCCAGCAGAATCCGGTCAGGATTCGATGCCGACTCAAACGAAGGCTTCACAGCAGCACTTAGGGTGATTTCCACGCGCAGGTCCGACCCGTCTCTTGCCTTAGTCACCGTTTGCACCGTCGCTGTGCCAAGGTTGTTCTGCGCTGTGGCACAAGACAACAAGAGCATCAGGGCTCCGAGATGTTTCTGAACTGCCGTCATTCTTTGCTGACACTCGCTGGCGCTCCACCTGCCGCCTGAAATTTGGCGTCTCAGCCGTTCCTTTGTCTATGGCTCAGCACTTACCCAGCCAAACTGCGTTATCCCCCCTGACCGCTTCGGTGGCACTGGTAGCAATTCACGCTGTTGTAGACATACCCGGATACATTGGGGTGTTGAAAATTGTTTGAGTTATTTCCGCCGTGACAGCCCGTGCATTGGAATACGGAATAGTCATTCGAATTCGTATGGCATGTGGAGCACACGTTATTGGCATTTGCATGACTCGTCGGAAATGGCGTGTATTGCGTGTGATTGAACGTAGCTCCAGTCCAAGCCGTTGTGTTGTGGCAATTTTGGCATGTCGTTGGGAAGAACTGCGGTTGCGCTTTGTGGCCAGGATTTGTCGTGTTGTTGTAGTCCGTCTGATGGCAGCCGACGCACGCTGTCGGCAGAGTCGTGTAGTTGTTATTGACATGACAATCGGTGCACACCCGCGGAGGTACAAGGTGCGAGCCCGTTAGCGGGAATGTGGTGTTGTTGTGGTTGAAGGTGGAGTCCGTCCACACCGTCGTGTCGTGACACAGTTCACACGTCGTCGGGAACCCGGCCGAGGCATGGGGCGGATTGTTCGTTCCGGCATAATCTTTCTGATGGCACGAGTAGCACAACGTGCTATTCAGCGCATAGTTGTTGTTGACGTGGCAATCGGTACACTGCCGGGGCGGTACCACATGAGCTCCCGTTAACTGAAAGCCGGTCGTAGTATGGTTAAACTTTCCGTCGGTCCAAAGCACGGTATCGTGGCAGGTTTCGCAGGTCGTCGGGAAGCCCGCCGCAACGTGATTCACCGGGGTAGTCGCGTTGTTGTAGTCAGTCTGATGGCACGACACGCAGGCCGTGCTGGTCAGGTTGTAATTGTTGTTGACGTGGCAGTCGGTACACTGTCGTGGTGGCACGGTATGGGTGCCTGTCAGCACGAATCCCGTGCTGTTGTGATTGAATGTCGCGTTCAGCCAGGTCGACGTGCTGTGGCACGATTCGCACGTCTGGGGGAAGTTCGCCGTAACGTGGTTCGGGTTTGTCGTCGTCTGGTAGTCCTTCAGGTGACAGCTCACGCACGCCATGCTGTTCAACGTGTAGTTGTTGTTCACGTGGCAATCCGTGCATTGCCGCGGTGGAACAGTGTGCAGGCCCGTGAGCGCAAATCCCGTCGTGGAATGGTCAAACTTGCCATCCGTCCAAAGGACGGTGTCGTGGCATTGCTGGCAGGTCGTCGGGAATCCCGCATGCGGCACCGGGGTTGTGGCGTTGTTGTAATCGGTTTGATGGCAGCTGACACATGCCGTGGTCGTGATGCTGTAGTTGTTGTTGGCGTGGCAATCCGCGCACTGCCGCGGGGGAACCATATGGGCGCCGGTCAATGGGAACCCGGACTTCGAATGGTCAAAGGTCGCGGGCTGCCATGCCGAGGTGTTGTGGCACGTTTCGCAAGTTTGCGCGAACCCACTCTGCACGTGATTCGGATTCGTCGCGTTGTTGAAATCCTTCACGTGGCACGACACGCAGGTCGTGCTCGTCAGGTTGTAGTCGTTGTTGACGTGGCAATCCGTACACTGTCGGGGCGGGACCGTGTGTGCGCCCGTCAGAGCGAAGTTCACCATCGAATGATCAAACGTCGCCGGAGACCACGCTACCGTTGTGTGGCACTGCGCGCAGTTCGACGGGAAGTTGGCCGCCACATGGTTAGGATTCTTGGTCCCGTGAAAATCTTTAAGGTGGCAGTTAATGCAGGTCGTACTCGTCAGGTTGTAAATGTTGTTGGCGTGGCAGTCGATGCACTGCCGCGGCGGCACCGCATGGCCACCCGTCAGCGGAAATCCCACTGAAGCGTGATCGAACTTCGCGTTCATCCAGCTATCAGCGCCGTGGCACGTCTCGCAAGTGGTAGAAAACTTTGCGGTGACGTGATTGGGAGCGGTAGTCTTCTGGAAGTCGGCCGAGTGGCAGGAATAGCACGCCGTCGACATTGTTTGGAACTCGCTCGTGGCCCCGCCCTTATGGCAGGAATCGCAGTCCACCGCCGCGTGTGCTCCGGTCAAAGGGAAACGGTTGTTGTGCTGCTGAATCTGCTGGATTGAAACCTGCCAGCCGCGCACCGTATGGCACTGCTCGCAATTCGCTCCCAGTTGCCGCCTGTGAATATCCGCGTGGCAGTCCTGGCATCGTTGCCCAACGTTGGCGAACACCGGTTTCACGTGGCACTGCACGCATGTCACCGACTGGTGCATCCCGCGAAGCGGATACTTGGTTTGGTTGTGATCGAATTCCGGAACCGCGCGGATCGGCTTCCATCCCGCCGCCGTGTGACAGTTCTGACAAGGCACGGTCAAATTTCCGTGCGGACTGTGAGTATCTGCGGATGCCTGTGCTTGCGCTTTTCCCGAAACTCCCGAGAATGCAAACACCAGCACTGCGATCAGATGAAACACGTCCCTGGACGACGACATTCCTCGCCCCTTGCTTGGTCCTAGTTGCAAATCTAGAGATAACGGTATGAAGACTTACAACGAGTGATGCAATTTCCTGTCCACTTAGATTAGCGATCTACATGCCTTCTCCGACAGGTTACGCAAGTGCCTGTTTCATGCGTTAGTCGTTCATTGTTCGGATTTCCTTCAGGCCGACTATTACTATGAGTCAAAGGTAAGTTCTTCGCGTTGCCTGCACTTTTTGCTCTAAAATGGCGTCGTCCAAAAAACTTAACAGCGTACAAAAAGTAGAGCGAGGCATGGCCTCGCTTTCGAGTACGTCTTAGAGATATACCAACAATTCGCAATCTCGATACTGGAAGGTTGTATGACCTTCGGCTTCCGAAAGACCAACCCCGGTCTCAGAATCCGGGTTTCGTTGCCTTCGGTGCAGGACTAGAAGGCCCGTGGCAGGCCGCACAGTCCTTCGGCGTAGGTTTATAGAAGAGTACTGTCTTCGCCGCCAACACTCTGGTTAGCTTGTGGCATGCTGCGCATCGCACGTTCTGGTGCGCGCCGCGAAGGGGAAACTCCGTCCACTTCTCATGGTCAAACATTGAAGGCTTCCACTTCATGCTGGTGTGGCATTCTGCGCAGCGCGTGATTTCCCCTTTGGCAAACTGCTTTCCGTGGACGTCCTGGTGGCAGTCCTCGCACTGTGTTGGCGCCGCCTTGAAGTCCACGTTCACCAACTTGGTTTCGAGGTTCGGTGGTTTATGGCAATCGACGCAAGCCGTTGCGCGGTGTGCCCCGAGCAGCGCAAAATTCGTCTTCGAGTGGTCGAAGCCGGAAAGCTCTTTCCACGCCTTCGTCGTATGGCACGCCTCGCACCCTGCCAGGGAACCGTCAGCCCGCGCCTGTTGCATGCGCTGCTTGAACTGTCCTTCATGCGGATCGTTGTGGCAACTCGTGCAATTCAGAGTCTTCCAGTGATAAATAGCCGTCGGCTTCGGCTGGAACTCGGCGGTCTCCTTATGACATTCGGCGCATGGAACCGCCACATGCCCACCGGTCAGCACAAAGTGAGTTTCCTTATGCTTGGCCAGGCTGAACGTCGAAGGCTTATACGCCTCCAGATTGTGGCAGCGGTTGCAGGCATTAAAGTACGGAGCCGCCGCAAACTGTCCCTCATGCTTGTCGGCATGACAGTCAGTGCAGCGCTCGAACTTGACCTTGAACAGAGTGTCCTTGCCCTTCGGAACATGGCATTGCGCGCATTCCAGTCGCGCGTGCTTCCCTTGCAACGGATACGCGCTCGCCGCGTGTTCCTTCACCGTGAAGATCGAAGGCTTCCATCCCTGGACGGTATGGCACGAAGCGCACTCCCCACCGTCTTTCCGCTTGGAAAACTGCCCGCTGTGCGGATCCGGCTTGTGACAGTCCGTACACTTCTGGAATACCAGAGGCTTTTTAAAGTCGCCGTTGGCGTGGCACTGTGCACATCCCACGCTCCCATGCTTGCCTTCCAGCGGAAACTTCGTCTTGGAGTGATCGAAGCGCTCGTTGACCGCCTGCAGCGACACCTTCTTCCACCCTCCTGTGTTATGGCACGACTGGCAGGCCTGCGGGAAACTCCCATGATGCGGATCCTTGTGGCAGTCGGCGCACTGGCTGAAAGAAATCCCCACGTACTGCGGCTTTCCGTCCGCTCCGTTCGTATGACACTTGGCGCATTGCACCTGCAGATGCAGCCCCGTCAACGGATAGCGTGTCTTCGAGTGATCAAACTGCGATTGACCGGACTGGCTGACGTTGATCGACTTCCAGTCCACGAAATTGTGGCATTGCTGGCAAATGGGCCCCAGACGGCCTTTGTGCTGGTCTTCATGGCAGGCAATGCAACCCGTAGAGAGTGCGAGGTAGGTCCGGCCAGGGTCCTTGATCTTGACGGACGCGCGTTCCTGCGGAGAAATATGAGAAGGATTGTGGCATTTATTACAGGTCAAGCCCGCGTGCTTGCCTTCGAGCAGATATCCCGTGTCATTGTGATTGAACGTCCGGATGTCCCACTTGATGAGCGGAAAGTCTTCGCCGTTATGCTCCGAGTGACAACGCGCGCACTCCTGGCTCGACCCGGCGGGAATATTGTAAGTAGCGTGCAGGCCCTTGCGAGCCGAAAGCCGGATTGCAATCTCCCTGTGACAGTCCAGGCACTTCAGCGCCGCCTGCCCGCCGAACTTATGGCAACTGGCGCAGTTGGTCGATCCGTTCAACGATTGGTGTGGCTTCGACAGCGGCCCCGGAGAGATCTGCGCTGAACCCGTGGGCAGCAGAGCAGACAAATATAGCAACATAACAAACGCGCAGACGCGGAAAACCTTGGAAGGCGCCAAGGTCTTTTGTGCAACCGCTCTCGTTCGAAGTTGTTCTATGAACTCTGTCTCGCCCCGCACCAAGCCCCCCCGTGACATCGATCGCACGTCGGTGACCAGTGAAAACTGTTCGCAGTTTAGATGCCGGTGGCCTAGCACACTAGTCCCCATGAGTACACTGCCGCCGCGAGCGCTGCCGCCGCGAGCGCTGGTCGATTGTCATCTCGCGCAACATCAGAGAGTCCCACGTAGCCCTGACTCATTCGTCCGGGCGGCCGAAGGGAACGGGTCGTCGAGTTGCCCATCAGGTGCCCGTCATGTCAAAGATCCATGCGACCACTCACCCACTGCGAAAGCGTCCGCCCAATCGACCGCCCCTTCAACCGCTCCACCGCCCCCGTCGTACAGATTCTTGAACTCGCGCGAAAAGTTTTTTGTACAGCCTCCGCTAGGGCCTGAAGCAGCGCGCTCGCAACTGTGATTTGAATCACTTACAGCGTCGCCCAAAGTCAGGCAACCTCAATATGGGGAATTAGGAGTCTGGGACCGGCTGTGTGCCCGTCTCGGGCTAAGGGTGCTTGGGGCGTGCTCAGAAAACTATCTCCGTCTCGTTCTTTAACCGCGTCGGATCTCGTTTCTTTCCGCCATCAGGAATCTCTTTTCATCGCCCTCAATCTGCTGCTTCTCGCGGTGCTGTTTTCCCTGCATTGGTACTTCGCTGCTTTCTGGGGAAAGCCAACTCCGCTGCTGATTATCGCTGTGACCTTCGGCTTTGTTCTGAAAACTGCCGAATGGTTCTGGTTGCAGCGTCTTTCGCGGCCCCTGACGCCAGCCGCTCTGGCCGCCCTCACCTGGTCATCCATCGCGTTGAATATCACGCTCGCCTCGTTGCTTGCCCTGCTGACCGATCAGGAGGATACCCCCTATTTCGTGCTGATGGTTGTCGCGGTTCTGGAGGCCGCCTTCCGCTTCCGGGTTTTGGCTATCCTCGCCGTTGTCGCCGTTGTCGACACCACACTCTTCGGGCAGGTCTGGTGGTACTTCGGGAAGCATCCTCCCCTCGACGTCGGAGAGTACTACGAAGCCGGCATCACATCCCTGCTCTTCGCTATCGTCGGAGTCTTAGTCTGGCTCCTGCTTGCCGACCTGAGACTCAAAGAAGATCGTCTGGCAGACAACGTGCTTGAACTGGAGCAAGCGCGCGAGCAGTTACTGCACGACGAGAAGCTGGCTGCCATGGGACGTTTATCCAGCGCGATTGCTCACGAGATCCGAAATCCGGTTGCGATGATTGCCAGTTCCATCGCGACTGCCAGGCAACTCACTGGCGCCGACCGCGAGGAAATGTTTGAGATTGCCTCCGACGAGGCGAGCCGCCTCAGTCAATTGACCACCGAGTTTCTCGACTACGCCAGCACGCGCCCTCCAAACCTGGCGCCCACTTCGCTCGCCGACGCTATCGCTTACGTTGCCGACGCCTCGCGGGCTCACGCCAGCCAGAAGGGAATCCGTTTCCAGCTCGATGTTCTCGAAAAGGTGATCGTGCAAGTCGACGAAAGCCAACTGCATCAGGCTCTCATGAATCTCCTCCTCAATGCCGTCGACGCCTCACCCGCCGGTGGCACCATCACCCTTCGATGCCGTAACGGAAATCAGAGAGCGTGCATCGAGGTAGAAAATGCTGGCCTGCCGATTCCTGAGTCTGCCCTGAACCGGATATTCGAGCCCTTCTTTACCACTAAGCCTCGCGGCACCGGACTTGGACTGGCCATCGCCCGTAATATTGCGCGCGCTCAAGGGGGAGACTTGATTCTCTCCACCAACGTACCAGCTCGAATCTGTTTCGCCCTCAGTCTTCCAGTCTCCAATGAAGGCATCAAGACAAAGAAAGTCTAGCTATGGGACGAATCCTCTTAGTCGACGACGAACCGAGTATGCGCCGTATTCTGGCCACCAACCTCCGTCTGGACCACCATCAGACTTGGGAAGCAGGTGGCGTCGAAGAGGCTCAGCGCCTTCTGGCAGCCAACGATTTCGATGTCGTCATCACCGATCAGAGAATGCCCGACGGTGACGGCCTGACCGTACTGACGGTCGCTCACGAGAATGATCCCACGCTCCCGGTGATCCTTCTCACCGCCGTTGCCAGCATCGAACTCGCAGTGGAAAGCATGCGCCATGGCGCCTTCGACTTTCTCGCCAAGCCGTTTCAGCCAGAAGTCGTCCGCGGTACCGTGTCGCGTGCCTGTGAACGCACTCGCTTACTGCGTGAAAACATCCTGTTGAAAGATGCTGTCGTTCGCCTAGAAGGCGCTTCAGAAATCTATGGCGACAGCCCCGCTGTTCGCCAGGTCCGCGACCGCATTGCCCGCGTTGCTCCCACTCACGCCACGGTCCTTGTCACGGGAGAGACTGGTACTGGTAAGGAACTTGTCGCCCGCGCCATTCACCGCAACAGCCCCCGAGCCGCCAAACCTTTCGTCGCCGTTAACTGCGCCGCCTTCACAGAGACTCTGCTCGAAAGTGAGCTTTTCGGCCACGAAAAAGGAGCCTTTACCGGCGCCGACCGCCAGCGCCAGGGACTCTTTGAAGCCGCTCACGAGGGCACCCTGTTCCTCGATGAAGCTGGAGAAATGTCGCTCGCCGCGCAAGCCAAGCTCCTTCGCGTTCTCACCGACGGACAGGTGCTGCGCGTTGGGTCCACGCGCCCGCGCCGCGTTGACGTCCGGGTCCTGGTCGCGACCCACCGCAACCTCGAACAACGCGTCAAGGAAGGACTTTTCCGCGAGGATCTCTTCTATCGGCTGGCCGTCGTTCCCATTCACATCCCGCCGTTGCGCGAACGCCGCGAAGATATCCGCGGCCTCAGCGACGTCTTCTGCCACCAGATCGCCACTGAACTTAAAATGCCGCGCCGCCGCCTTACGCCCGAAGCGCTGGAGAAACTGCAGCAATACTATTTCCCGGGGAATTTGCGCGAGCTGAAAAATCTGATCGAGCGTGCCTACATTCTCACCAGCAATCAGGAGATCGGTGCCGACGATCTGCCCTTGGCGCAGAAAGAAGCGCTTCCCGCCAATGGCAATAGCGCCCACGCGCTCTCCATTCCTTTTACCGACTCTTTCGACCTGACCGGAGTCCTCGAGAGCGCGGAGAAGGAATTGATTGTGCGTACCCTGACCGCCACTCGCGGCGCGCAAGCCGAGGCCGCCCGTCGTATGGGTCTGTCGCGCAGCGCACTCGCCTACAAGCTCACCAAGTACGGAGTCCGCTCGACAGAATAAAGGAACCATTACTCAGAACGAAAACTTCGGATCACCCTCTTTGTGATCGTGGTTGGAACAGCAGTGATACTGCTCCGCGCACCTATCGATCGGAGTCAGCCTCACATGCTCGCCTCCACGTAGCCAGCTTCTTGCTTGGCTCTGGCGGGTTGCGTGACCTCATGGGTTTTCCGAAGCTAACCAGCTTCAGTTTCCTGGGCGCATTAGTGGTTGGCGGTCTCGGGCAGTCCTGCCAGCAGTTCTCTTGGAATCGCGGGCACGTCATTTTTCAGGAAGAGTCAGATCTGACACGCTGGGGTTTGTCGGGAAAGAACGCGGACAGACTGAAGACATGGAACTATGGTTTAGTGCAGAAGGTATTCAGCACGCCGACACAAAACTTCGACCAAGGAGCCGCTCTGCGGATCCGCCGTATATCAACCTGACCAAAATTTCCCTTCGCTGTCTTTTCGCGAGTACATGAATCTCCTAGATCTGGACTAGCGTTCTCGCTGCCCGAAAACATAGCAGAGACAACGGAAAGGTCGGCTTACATACACTGCGGCGCACATCAGCAAGTGCGCTCGTCGCGAACGGAAACGATTTACGACCGGTTCAGGAACCGCTTCGCCACTCCATCCTTTTATCACTCTCGACGCCTACGCTCGTTCTTAGACACCGGCGAAGATCAACGCTCAAGGATGGTGATGCAGCAGTTGCACAAATTGGGCTGGGAATCTGCGTATCCACGCAGAATCTCGGCCAACTCTCGCCCGGTCCCGATAAGCGAAGCGAGGAACCCCCAGACAAAGTTGCCGTCACAAGGATTGTGCTCCCCAACGACAGAGCAACGCGTCCCAACAATCTGTACAGAGCTTTGGACGCAAGCATGAAGATTTCTTGACAGAATAGGCTTGCGTTACTGGGCCACAATGCAGAATGAGGAGGGTTCGCGGACAACTTTTCAGCACGTGCCAGTTACAGAATGAAGTTCGAACTGGAGATCCTGCCACTCGCGAGCCCCGTAGGAGCATGGCACGAGCAAGGTTGTTTACGGGTGGATTACAGTCTCGAAGATTCGGGGCATCATGAACCGAATCTTCAAAATCGGACTCATCCACAAAATGGTAACGAAGAATCCGGTGGAACCTGGCCGGACGAGTCCATGATGGTGCCGGAGAGCTTGACCTGCGCGTCTTGCGCGTGGAGTGAATCCGCAGTGAATACACAGATCAGTACAACCCCGAAGAAGAGCTTCGCAGTTTTCGCGCTCATTGGAAGTTTCCTTCTGCGAACATCGAAACCGCAAGAGATTGTTATGTGGAAAAGATGCTGCCTTCAAGATAAGGGATGTCTCGACACTTAGGCGAAACGTTTATGCAATCTCTTCACGCGGCGTTAGAACTATAGCTTACGTCTATAGGAACACCTGTCACGAGAACTCTCAATTCCCTCTCAGGAACACTAAAGTCAGCATGACCTCATTCCAAGCAGACACGCAACTTCGGGAAGGTCCATACGATCGGCTTTTGCAGACCCTCTATTCCGGGGAAATGGATTGCAACCTCACTGTCGAACTCTCGGTAATTTCCGCACGCACACTTGTCGCGGGACATGACTACAACCTCCACTCTGGAATCGATTTTCCTGAGATATCCTAGTAAAGATCAGCGCGTGTGGTCACTGTTCAGCGTGATGACAGACACGAAACCGTCACTAGTGACAGGCCCAGAGCACCGTGGTCCAAATGTCGAAGCAGTCCGGTTGCGGGCTTAAAGGCAGTCATTGTGGAATCAACGATATAGCTGGGGAGGCAGGAAGTTTAATGAATACGTTGTGTGAAATCCCACGGCGAGAGCGTAAGAACTCCCTCCATTCGTCATCTACGCAGCCACCGCCAAGCCTTCTCTTCCGGTAGCTCTATACTGTCATGTCTCTCGCAGTCCATCTCGGCCGATGAAGCTAAGCAAACATCGACTGTTCCAGAAATACACATCTGCGCGGCTGTTGTTGATCGTGATCGGTCTGCTTCCAATGCCGTCTGCGATGTTTGCGCAAACCGACGAAATCCAGGTCTACGATGCCGAAATCGCAGAGCAGGGCATTTTCAACCTAATGATCCACACGAACTTCACTCCCATCGGCCGGAAAACCCCGGCATTCCCCGGCGCCGTAATCGCCAACGACTCCGTCAACGGTACCGCCGAATGGGCTTACGGCGTAAAGCCCTGGTTCGAGCAGGGCCTGTATCTTCCGGTCTACAGTCTCAACTCAGTTAACCACGGCGCCACCATCAACGGCTTCAAGATCCGCGAACTCTTCGTCCGTCCTCACGCCCACGACCACAAGTTCTTTTACGGCTTGAATTTCGAGTTCAGCGTCAATGCTCTGTACTGGGAATCGAGGCGCATCACGTCGGAGCTTCGGCCGATTATTGGTGTGCATCTTCATCGTTGGGACCTCATCTACAATCCAATCTTGGACACGGACTATACCGGCGGTCTCAAAGGTCTCCAGTTTAATCCGGCTGGCCGCGCCGCCTACAATCTGAGTGAGAAATGGGTGGTTGCTGTTGAGGAGTACGACGGCTTTGGCCCGTTACGCAGCTTTGTGCCTCAAGATCAGCAATTTCATGAAACTTGGGCGGTCGTGGACCGCAACGGCGGCTTCCTGAATGTCGAGACTGGCGTCGGCCTAGGATGGAGCGGAGGGGCGGACAGAGTAACTCTAAAGCTGATGCTATCCCGGGACGTATACTCCCGCTCACAACACCCATGCTGCCGCCGAGTTTTTCGACGATGCGATAGTGGGAGATAATCTGGTCGATCATGCGTGCCAGCCGCAGAAACTTAGGCCGCAATCTTGGGGTTGGATAGTCGCGAAGTCGATCATGGCAAAAGAGTTGACAGTCCTCAGTGATGCTTAGTTTCCGTTAAATCCCCTCTCTAACAATGTCGCCCCGTGTTAAGCAGTATCTGGGCACACTACTTCGTGCACTCGAAAGAAGAGCGCCATTTCGCTCGCGAAGTAGGTTTGCGCTTTTCCAACCTGGGCTCGCTTTGAATCGTTGGGGTCAGGAACTCAGTCCGACCCAGCCATCTCTTCGATCGCGCACCACGATCAAGATTCCCTTTATTCGAACTCCCTCACCAACCGGGAGCGGGATGCCAAATCATTACATCGGCGATTTACTGCACACCATAGGGATTTCCGGCTCTCTCCCACGTGCGAACCGAGCTTTTGCAACTGGCCGTAGTCGCAGCCCTGGCGCCACATCCCCGCCCGCACGCAGCGATGGGAAGGATAGGAAGACTTCGCAGGGTGGCGAACGTTCACAGGAGGAATATCAATGTGTAGTCGCCGAATTACAATAGTTGTCATTTCATCGTCAGAGAAACTACGACACCTTGATGGAGGATTCGTGCCGCGTTAGACCAACGTGCTCAGGGGCTAGCAACTTGCGCGTCCGTGCAAGGTCTCGATAGGCAAATCGTCGCCGGTCCCGATGACTCGAAGCGGGGAACCGCGGCGCAACGTTGCCGCCCAAAGATCTTTGGCCCAACCAACGACCGAGCACGCGCCCTCCGACAATCTGTGCAGAGTTTTGGACGCAAGCACAAAATTTCTTGACAGAGTGCCCCCCCGTTGCTGGCTCACAATGCAGAATGCCGAGGGTAGTCGGACAACTAGGCACATGCCAATTACAAAATTGAAGTCCGAACACGAGACCCCGGCCACATCGCAAGCAGCCTAAAAGCATGGCAGGAGCGAGGTTACGGAATGAGGCCGAGAGAAATTCAAAAACGTATCGGCGAATTGTGGCTCCAGTCACAATGATGTGTGACCCATGTCACAGCGGATAGTGTTGGGCCGTGCTGACATCGCACAAACATCCCTACATCAGCGCTCTCCCGTTCTCCTCGGAGTATTCGCTCGTCCCGCGCTGAAATCTGGCCTTGGGATTGCACTGATCAAAGCATTCAGGATCGCCAAGGTGCTCGGGTAGCCCTCCCCATTGGACATTCGGTGCCGCTTGGCGAGTCACCAGGCTCGAACCAACTCACACGAAGGAGATCCAACATGAAATTACGCATCACGCATTTTCCTATGACAACGATCACTATCGCTGCGGTGCTTGTCGTCGTCATGAACGCATTCGCATTTGCGGCCAGCGGCACTTGGGCGCCAACAGGCACCATGCTCTCGGCTCGCGACGGTCACACCGCTACTCTGCTCACCAATGGCAAAGTGCTGGCCGCCGGAGGAACCAACAACGGCATCGCTCTGACCTCTGCCGAACTCTACAACCGCACGACCGGGACTTGGGCTTCCACCGGAAGCATGCACGTGGCGCGCACCTTGGCTCGCTCCATACTGCTTTCCAACGGAAAGGTGCTGGTCATGGGTGGCTGCGTCAACGATTGCTTAAGCGCCACCACCAGAAGTGCGGAACTCTACAACCCGACAGCCGGAACCTTTACGGCAACCGGTTCGATGATCCAGGCACGTGCCGAGTTCGGGATTGCACTCCTCGCCAACGGCCAGGTACTCGTTGTCGGCGGTTGCACAGCCTATGACGCGAATGGTTGTCTTGCGGTGACTCCCAAAGCCGAGATCTACAACCCCGCGACGGGCACTTGGACCGCGACCGGTGCGATGCGTGGAGCCCGCCACGCAATGAATGCCACGCGGTTGGCTAGTGGCAAAGTTCTGGTGGCGGGTGGTGCGACCGCTTCCATGGACGCCCTCAACAGCACGGAAATCTACGACCCCACCGCGAAAACCTGGACCTTGGGTCTCAAGATGGTTCAGGCGCGTTCCGACTACGCCTCCATCATGCTGGCTACCGGAAAGATTCTGTTTACGGGCGGAGAAAACATCAACGGCGTCAGCATCAGCAACTCCGAGTTGTACACCCCTTCCACCGGGACGTTCACGGCGACCGGCAATATGACGGCCACGCGAGAGGAACACGTCGCCGTACTGCTCGCCAATGGCAATGTACTCGTCTCCGGTGGAAACAAGAAGACCTTAACCACGCAAACCCCACTCGCCAGCGCCGAACTCTATAATCCAACTACTGGAAAATGGACTGCGACTGGCAGCATGAGTAGCGCGCGAGCCGGTCACACTTCAACTGTGCTCACCACCGGTCACGTACTCAACGCCGGAGGCAGCGACGCCGTCAACGAATTAGACAGCGCCGAGCAGTACACACCGTAAACAAGCGCGAAAGGCTGCTTCACTCCTCTGTGGGGCGGCCTTCTCTTGCCGACTTCCTAGGCTGGCTCAGCGGCGCTCTTGCGACGTGTCCTGACGGTCGAATCGGTTTGCCGCGAAGCGGAAAACTGCTCCCGACACCGCACGTTTTGGCGATGGTCCCGACTTGCCTCGCAGGACCAGTGTGATCTCAATCACAGCTACCTGGCATGCCCAGGCCTAACCTAAAACCACGGGGCAGACAGTCTCAGCAGGATCCTTCACTATTCATGAATCAGCCAATATGTAGTCCTGCAGTCGTTCAGAGAATGACAAATGGGCACAATCCTCTCCTGAGGATGTGGGCTGAGCGGGTTGCACTATCCCTGCTCGTGCTGGGCATCGTAGTCGCCTTCTCGGTCATTCCTGTAGTTCGTGACTCTGAACTACGACTCACCGATTCATTCTTTCGTCTGGCGCCACCGCCCGCGCAACGCTCCGAGGTGGTACTGGTCTTGATCGACGACGAGAGTTTGCGGCAATACGGTCGGTGGCCTTGGTCGCGTGCGCTCCTGGGCCGGCTGATGAACAAAATCGCAGACAGTGGAGCAGGCGTGATTGGCCTGGATGTCCTGCTATCGGAACCCCAGTCACCCGAAGCTGACGCAGCGTTACAGAGCGCTCTAAAAATGAGTCGGCGGGCGGTCATTGTTGGAAAGATCGGAGCTTTTGGAGACGGACCCCACTGGATAGAACCTTTGCCAGCATTCTCCCAAGCCGCGATTGCTGTGGGGCATGCCCATGCTGTCCTCGACGAGGACAGTATCTGCCGGAGGTTCCCACCACTCGAATTGACCATCGATGGCCCCCGATGGGCTTTCGCAGTCGAGGTAGCACGCCGAACCAATGAGCGTCGAACCTCTGCCTTCCTGGATTCGTACGCTATTCCTGGCGTGAACGACTCCTCCAGAGTCAGTTCCGCAAAATCCGTCCTTGTCCGGATCCCGTTCCGCCGTGACGAGTTTGAAATCATTTCGGCTTCCACGGTGCTCCAGGGCGAGGATCTGAGCGCAAGACTAGTGGGTCGTCCAGTTTTGGTCGGCTTCGGAGGAACGGAGATTAGTGACCGGCTGAACACTCCATTGGCCACGGAATTACCCGCTCCGGGGGTCGAATTGCACGCACAGATACTGGATGGAATTCTGACTGGACGACGGATCCACGAGTTTCCGACCGCCGCTGGAGTGGTGCTTTTGACGTTCACTGGCATGGTCGTCGTCATCATATTTGGTAGATGGCGTGGCTGGGTTTCGGTGAGCCTACTCGTTGTGCTCGCCGCCGCCGTATACACCATCGCGTTTCTGACGTTCCTATGGGCTTCGCGAATCCTGCCCGCCGGAGCGATGCTCCTGGCGGTGATTGTAGGGCCGTTAGTCGTGTACGCGGCAGACTTCGCATTGGTCGAGCGCAGCGTAACGCGGCAACTTCTTGGACTGCGTTCCTGGCTGACCAAACCGGGAAAAGACGCTGCCACGCCCGGGAGGGGGGAGCTTTCGTGGAAGCTTGCGTTACTGCAGAACCTGGAGACCGAACTCGGATCACTCTATGAACTGCATAAGACTCTTCTGGAATCGACACAGGATCTGGTAGTAATCTTCGACGAGCAGGGTAATCTCCTGTTAAATAACCTGGCCTTCGCAGCTGCTGTCACATTCATCAAGCCCGAACTCACCCTGGAGGAACTTCGTGCCCGATGGATTTCAGAAGTCGACGCGCCACTGATCCCCACCAACCCTGGTGAGGAGGGAGAGGTTTTTCTGAACGGCAGGCTGTACGCCGTTCGTATCGTACCCTTACCGCCGACTCGACTCTCTCCGGGCGGAGGCACAGTCCTTACCTTTACTAGCCTGCAGACTCGCGTGGATCGCGACCGGGCACGGGCCGAAGCATTGGCCTTCATCACTCACGAACTCCGAACCCCGTTGGCTTCGATCCAGGGTTTTGCCGATCTGATGATTCGCTGTCCCAGTTCGCAGGACTGTGAGGGAGCGCCCGAAACCATTCTGTGGGAATCGAAGCGGTTGTTGGCTCTCATTAACAGCTACCTCGACGTGCTGCGCCTTGATGCCGGCGCCAAGCCGGTCAAATCGGACGTTCTGGAACTCCATGACGTCGTGCGCCAGGTTTTCGACATCCTGCGCCCGCTGGCTGCCGCCGCGAACATGCAACTGGTAGTGGATAACGACGCAGCCGTAGTCCTGGTAGGCGATGGCACCCTGATCAGTGGGGCCGTGCTCAACCTTGTGAGTAATGCAATCAAGTACGGCAAATCTGGTACGGACATCGAAGTTCGCTGTTTTTCTTCTTCTGAGAATGTCGTGATCTCGGTGCGCAATCAGGGCAAGGCCATCGCCTCCGGAGATATTCCCCATTTGTTTGACCCCTACTACCGGGCACAGGACGTACAGATTGCCAAGCCAGGTTGGGGCCTCGGTCTCGCTTTCGTGAAGCGCATCGCTGAGAAACACGGTGGTTCCGTGCAGGTAAAGAGCGAACTATCCAGCACGGTGTTCGAGATCCATCTGCCCGTAAAAACGGATGTGGATGCTCCCTCGGAGGTGATGAGATGACTAACTCCAGGTTTCTTCCAGTCGCGGTGATTGTGCTCGTCGTTCTGGTCATGACGGCAGCCCAAAACTCTCTCCCGCTGCAGCAGACCGTGCTCCCGATTGGCTCAGCGCTCGTCACCGAAGTGAAGGGCGAAGTGGTGTTGACCTCTCCAGACGGCACTCCAGTGAATGCTCAGCGGGGAGCAATGCTCGCCGCAGACAGCAAAATTGAAACCACCAAAGGCAGCATCCTGTTGGAACTGCAGGATGGTTCGCAGGTCTTAATCAAGGCTCACAGCAACGTTGTGCTGAAGTCGCCCAATGAGGGAAAGGGTTTCTCACTCGAACTCTTTCTTGGCAACATCATTGTCAAAGTGCAAAAGCGCATGGGCGAAACCCCGTCGTTTCGCATGGGTACCCCCTCGGCCGTCATCACCGTTCGGGGCACTCGCTTCTTGGTTGAAGTCACCAAGAAGCACCAGACCTACGTCGATGTTTTTGAGGGACTAGTAGAGGTCGAGGGATTGATCCAAGGTTCTCCACACCGACTGGTCGGGCCCGGATTTTCTTCCAGGGTGGACCAGGATCGCGCTCCGGAGGAACCTCGCGAAATAAATCCAGGCGAGGGCGCGGGGCGTAACGGAGACCGCGAGGGACAGGATCCCGGGGCCGGTCGAAGTCAGGAAGACCAACAAAGGAATCAGCCCAAACCAGGGCCCCCGAATCAGGGTTCGGAAGGCAAGCCGGACTAGCGTCACTTCCCTTCTGCTGCTCTTCATCTAAAGCGCCGTCGACCAGGCCGCAGTACATCTTTAGTATGGGGGAAACACTTGAGGTCAGGGCTCCGAGAGCGCAAGTCAGCGATTATCCTAGTGATCTCTGTTATTGCGGTAATTGGGGAAAAAATCACAATTGCACTCGCTGATCTTCCGCCGACTCTCCGGCCAGTTTCGCGAGGATTGCCCACTTCCTCAAATGCGGGCGGTAGCCCTCGCGGATACGGCCAGCGTACCAGCGCGAAACTGAGTTTTGCTGATCAATAGCGGATGCCGACATAGAGGCGAGAAGCGGTTGAATCTTTTCTGAATAAAACTTCTCGGTCAGCCACACGGGCCGGTCAGAGGGTTTCCACGCATGCTGTGCTAGGAATACAGGGGATTTCGCAACGGTGGAAATGGGGGTGTGTACATTTCGACATCACATACAGATATACCCCGCAATACCTACCTCTCGCCAAAACAATACCGGGATGTGTGAATGGTGACTGCCATCACATTCATCCGATTGAGCAAAGGCTAGGATTGTTAGGCTGTAGCCACGCGCTCCAACGGCCGCCTGAACCGCCACTAGCCCGATTAGCGGAATATTTCAATGACTGCAAAACAAACACATCTTTGTGAACGGCTAAAGCTACTCGGCTTCACGGCCGAAGCTGCTCGCATGCTAGGAGTCTCGCGCAGCGACATCGGCTACAAAATCTCAAAGTATGAGATAGGGCGGCCAGCAGATGCCACCTAGTGAAGAGCCTTGAGCATTGTTTCTAGCATGGCCGGCCTGCGTAGCTAAAAGTGTTTAGCGATGAACATTCAATCCATGCCCGGCATCTATGACCTTGTCTTCCGGTTTGCCGCGGCTCTCGGCATCGGCTTGCTCATCGGTGCGGAACGGGAGCGACGAAAAGGGGAGGGGCCGTCGCGCTCCCCTGCCGGTATCCGGACGTTCATGATTGCTTCTCTGTCAGGTGGAGTGAGCTTCGCATTGGGCAATGTATCTCTACTCGCGATAACTTTTCTCGGAGTCGCTGGCCTGTCTGCACTCGGATACATGCGCACCGAAGAGCAAGATCCTGGTCTGACCACGGAAACCGCTCTCTTGCTGACCGTATTGCTCGGAGGATTTGCCCTGAAAGAGCCGGTGACAGCTTCGGCCTTGGCGGTGACGGTAGCGATCGCGCTTATGGCTCGAACCCGAATTCACCATTTCATACGTGATGTGCTCAGCGAGGAGGAACTGACCGATGCTCTTATCTTCGCGGCTGCTGCACTGGTGATACTTCCATTAGTTCCTGATCGATATGTGGGTCCGTTCAGCGCTATTAATCCTCGGACGGTCTGGAAGATCGTGATTTTGATCATGTCGATCAGCGCCGGGGGCCATATCGCTGTGCGTTTGCTCGGGCCTCGCTTCGGCCTTCCCTTGGCGGGGTTGGCTTCTGGCTTTGCATCGAGTGTGGCCACTATCGCCTCGATGGGGGCACGTGCACGAAAAGATCCGGTGGTTTCGCGGCCTGCAGTCGCCGGAGCTGTGCTTTCCACCGTAGCCACGGTGATTCAGTTAGCTGTGGTGTTGGCAGTTACCAGCTGGCCGGCATTTTCGGTGCTGAAGATCTCCCTCGTTGGAGCGGGACTTGCGGCGATCATCTACGGGACGTTATTCACGTTCAGGAATATTCGACAAGGCGTACCAGATTCAATGCAGGTCGGGAGGATTTTTAGTCTGAACACGACATTGATATTTGCAGGTACCATCGCTCTGGTGCAATTGGCCTCGGCTGCGCTCGACGCGAAGTTCGGCGGAGCCGGGGTGATTGCTGCGGCTGCGGCCGCTGGCTTCGCCGATACACATTCCGCCGCTGTATCGGTGGCGTCGTTGGTTGCGTCAGGAAAGCTGAGTGTTCAGGAGAGCGTGCTTCCAATCCTTGCCGGGCTGACCACGAATACTGTGACCAAGATGATTGTTGCCATCAGCAGCGGTGGCAGACGCTTTGCCTTGCAGATCATTCCGGGGCTGATTCTTGTGGGCTTGGGTGCGTGGTTCGGGACGATCTTCACTCTTTTCCGATAATTGCCGATTCCCTTCAGAGACACAATCCAGCCGTGGTGAAAACAGACACGGGCCCCCGCAAGATGCGCTGCGACGCCTACGATGGAATCGCGATCGAAATCAAAATGGCGGGAGCGACGGGACTCTAACCCGCGGCCTCCTGCGTGACAGGCAGGCGTTCTAACCAGCTGAACTACGCCCCCGCATACTAACGGTCCGTCTGATTACTATCCGTTCCCTTCGATCCCCTCTCCTTCCCTGCCGTACCATGTGGCCGTGCCGTGACAGGGCAGCGTTCA
>Ga0070713_100000467_pt1 | contig 25827 bp, 16 predicted proteins | sample LARL82metaG_FD_65465 | JGI IMG/M metagenome (GOLD analysis project Ga0070713, IMG submission 65465) | Corn, switchgrass and miscanthus rhizosphere microbial communities from Kellogg Biological Station, Michigan, USA - LAR L8-2 metaG | ecosystem: Host-associated > Plants > Roots > Rhizosphere ... | reverse complement strand
AAGCTGGCGGCGGCTCGTCCGTCGACTCCGCCCGCGCAGTGTCGTTGCCGCTCTGACGGGAAAGCCGCAGGCGCCGCGATTCGCGGTCGTCTGCTACGGTGCCGACGAGCTCGTGAAGCCGGGCGCCGCGGAACGCGTCGCCACGGCAGCGCGAACGCTGCGCGAGCGGTTAGGCGACGCGGCGACGGAGCTCGGTGTTCGTCTGCCTACGTATGTTCTCTTCACGAAGGCCGACGCGATTCCGCATTTCGAGGCCTTCGTCCGCAACCTTTCCGCGGACGAGGCGCGCGAGCCCCTGGGCGCGGCGCTCGATCCAGACACGGAGAGCGAAGGGACGTACGCCGAACGCGTGACGCCTCGCCTCGAGCAGGCGATGCAGAGCGTTTACCGGAGCCTGGCTGCATGGCGGCTGCCCGTTCTCTCGCGCGAGCACGCCGCCGAGTGGAAGCCGCAGGCTTACGAGTTTCCGCGCGAGGTGCGAAAGCTGGCGCCGCTCGCCATCGATTTTCTGCGCGAGATCGGTCGGCCGAGCGCGCTGAAAAGCAGTCCCGTATTGCGCGGTTTCTACTTCGTCGGCGTGCAGGCCGTGTTCGTGAGCGATGTGGCGCCCGAGTACACGCCGCCGCTCCAACAGGCACGCGCGGTGGCAGCGGCGCGATCGGCCACTGGCGTGTTCTCGCTCGAGCAGATGGCAGCAGCGAATGCCGGCGCGATGCCCATGACGCCAGCGGCCCCGCGCACGCGCAAAATGCCGCGATGGGATTTCCTGCCGCGTCTCTTCCGCGAGGTGGTTCTCGCTGACAACGCGGCGGTGCGTCTCACGCAGGGCGGCGAGCGCGTCGGCTTCCTGCGCCGCGCCGGCCTCGCGGGTGCCGCGGTGCTGGCGTTGCTACTCTGCATGGCGCTCGCGATCTCGTATGGCGGCAACCGCCAGCTCGAGCGTCAGTCGGAGGACGCAACGCGCGGCATCGCGGCGATTGCACCGAACAACGTCGATTTCCCACCGGCCGAAGCGATGCGACGGCTCGATACGCTTCGCGCCCAGCTGGATACACTGAGCGCATACGAGCATCGTGGCGCGCCGCTCTCCCTTCGCTGGGGGCTGTACAGCGGCTCGGCCATGTATCCGGAGGTGCGCCGTGCGTACATCGCCGGGTTCAACCGGTTGATGTTTGCAAACACGAAAGTCGCCATGCTCGCGTCGCTTCGCGCCATTCCCGACTCGCCGCGGCCGACCGACGATTTCGGCGATAGTTATAACTTGCTGAAGGCGTATCTCATCACGACGACTCATCCGGAAAAGAGCAGCGTCGACTTCCTCCCGCCGGTGCTCATGAAGCAATGGGTGGGCGGACGCGCACTCGATGCCGAGCGGACACAGATCGCCCAGCGGCAGTTCGAGACGTACGCGCGCGAGCTGCCGTACGGCAATCCTCTTCCTGACACCGCCGATAAGAGCGTCGTCGCCCATGGGCGATCCTTCCTCCGGCAATACGCGGGGTCGGAACGCATCTACCAGTTCATGCTCGCTGAAGCCAACAAGGGGAGCCAGCCGGTGCAATTCAACCGCCGGTTCCCGGGCTCCGCGCAGTACATCGTGGATGCGTATGAGGTGCCGGGCGCGTTCACGAAAGCCGGCTACGCCTTCATGCAGGGCGCGTTCAAGACGGTCGATCGCTTCCTGCAGGGTGAGAGCTGGGTAGTCGGCGAGGATGCGCCGCCGCTCGACAAGGCCAAGCTCGTTGCCGATCTGCGCGCTCGCTATGCGACGGACTACGCCGAGCAGTGGCGCCAGTTCCTGCGATCAGCATCGATCGTTCGTTATGCAGGCGTGAAGGACGCGGCGCTCAAGCTCTCGGTGTTGAGCGGAAACCAGTCGCCACTGCTCGAGCTCTTTTCCGTCGCGTCTCGCAACACCAACGTCTCCAGCGACGTCGCGACGGTATTCCAGCCCGTGCAGTCTGTCACCCCGCCGGCGGACACCACGAAGCTCACGGGCCAGGGCAACCAGTCGTATATGAGCTCTCTCATCGCCTTCCAGGCGGCGGTGGCGCAGGCGGCGTCTGCCCAGGGGCAGAGCAGCGACGCGGTTGCCGGTCAGGCGCTGAGCAGCGCGGCGACCGCGAAATCAGCAGCCGCTCAACTCGCGTCGGGCTTCACCATCGACCAGCAGGGACAGGTGCACGGCACCGTCCAGAAGTTGATGGAAGATCCGATCACCTATGCCGAGGCGCTGCTCACGCATCTTGGCTCGGATCAGGTCAATGCGCGAGCGCGTGCGTTCTGCGGTGGCGTGAGGAGTACATTCGCCAAGTTCCCGTTCAATCCCGGCAGCCCCGTGCAGGCGACGATTCCCGAGGTCACCGCGATTCTTCGACCTGGCACGGGCTCGTTATGGACGATGTACAACGACGTGCTGCAAAGCGCGCTGCAGAAGCAGGGCAGCTCCTACCAGCCGGTAGCCGGGGGTGTGAGACTGTCGCCGACGTTTGTCGCGTTCTTCAACAAGGCCGCGACGATGTCGGACCTGATGTTCGCCGGCGGCACTCCCGATCCGAAGTACTCCATAATGGTTCGGCCGCGTCTCTCCACCGGCACCACGGCTGTCACCGCGACGCTCGAAGGTGACGCGATACGCTCGGCCGGCAACGTGCACTCGCAGCGGGTCGACTGGCCCTCCGCCAATCATGAAGCGCGATTGTCGGCGCAGATCGGCACCGCGGAGCTGAACATCGTTGGCCCATTCAACAATCCATGGGCGATGTTCCAGCTGTTCTATACTGCGGACTCGTGGGTCACGGTTGGCGACACGCTGCGCGCGGAATGGACGCTGCGAAGTGGGAGCCAGGCGGCGTCGCTGCCGAATGGCGCGATGCTCAAGATCGATGTGGACCTGGTGCCCGCCGCTGCTGGCGCGATCCTCCGAAAGGGATTCCTGAGTGGGATGGATTGTTCGGGGGATGCGGCGCGCTAGCATTTCCTGCTCTCTAAAACTTTCCGTTCAGGGCTACCCGTGAAAGGCATCTCTTCAGAGCAACCGTGAAGGCCACCCACACAACTTCCCTTTAAGGCAACCGTGCAGGGCCGCTGAAACCGCTGACACGCCCTGAGACCACTGACTGGCTTCGTGTGGCGAGACAGCTCCTCACGCCAAGACACTGCATTGCTTCTTGCTCACTGCCTCGGGAAGTCTCTCATGGCGATCGAAGCATCGCGAGGCAGTTCAACAAAGACAAAACAATTTAGGACTTGTGCACGGAGGCCTCGATGCTGAGGAGACCCTCAGTGGTTTCAGGGCCCGGCCGCAGGCCGGCTGTGGTTTCAGTGACCTCCAGACTCAGTGCCGCAGCGTAGCCATCGCCCATCCCCCATCGCCCATCGCTCGCCGCCCGCCGCCCGCAATAATCAACTCTCCCAACTCAGCCCCGACCGCCCGAAGTGCCCGTAGTTCGTCGTGTTCTTATAGATCGGTTGCCGCAACTGAAGCTGTTGGATCATCGCCGAAGGACGGAAGTCGAAGCCCTGGACGAACTGCTCGGCGGCGCGCCAATCGCCCGAGCCGAACGTATCGACTCGCACCGAGACCGGCTCCGCGCGACCGATCGCGTACGCGACCTGCACCTCGGCGCGCTTCGCGAGACCCTTCCTCACCACTTGGCGGGCGACATAGCGGCCGAAGTAGGCGCCGCTGCGATCGACCTTGCTCGGATCCTTGCCGCTGAACGCGCCGCCGCCGTGACGGCCCATGCCGCCATACGTGTCGACGATGATCTTGCGGCCGGTGACGCCGCAGTCGGCTGATGGACCGCCTTCGATGAACTGGCCCGTGGGGTTCACCAGGACTTCAACGCTCGGATCGAACCACTTGCCGAGCACGTCGGGACAGATGCAGCCCGATATGTAGTCTCGAATCTCCCGCTGGGAGACGCTCGCGGTGTGCTGCGTGGAGACCAGAACCGTCGTCACGCGTACCGGAACGTGATCCTCGTAGAGCACCGAGACCTGCGTCTTGGCGTCTGGCCTCAGCCAGTCGCGCTCACCGCGTTTGCGCGAAATGGCAAGCCGGTTCGACAGCTTGTGCGCCAGCTGCACCGGGAGCGGCATGAGCTCCGGCGTCTCATCGGTGGCGAAGCCGAACATGAGGCCCTGGTCGCCGGCGCCGCCGGTGTCCACGCCCATCGCGATGTCCGGCGACTGACGCGAGATGAACTGCGTCACCTGAACGCCGCCGGCGTTGAACGGCTCGTTAGGGTCGATGTAGCCGATCTCGCGAATTGCCTCGCGCGCGATGCCCTCGTAATCGACGCTCGCCGTCGACGTGATCTCCCCAGCCAGTACGACCTGACCGCTCTTGCACAGGACCTCGCACGCGACGCGGCTGTTCGGATCGGCGGTGAGATGCGCGTCGAGTATGGAGTCGGCGATGTAATCGCAGACTTTGTCCGGGTGGCCTTCGCTGACCGACTCGGAGGTGAAGATGTAGCGACTCATGTGAGGACCTTGAATTGAGAAAGCGAAAAAAGAAAACGGCCCCGACGTTTCGTCGTGGGCCGTTGCTGGCACGACTTAGACGGGATTGGCGGGGGCTCTGATCGAACACCCGGCACGCGGCCCGTCAAATCGGGGAAATCACCGCGCGCTTGGAGAAGCTAGGAACTTCCGACGCGGAGTGTCAAGTGCAAACTCCTTGCCGTGGTGGGCGATGGACTTGTGGGGCGCGTGGTGGCGCGTGGCGCGTCGAGCTCACCGTCCATCGTCCATCGCCCATCGCCCATCGCCCATCGTCCTGGTCAGGGCACAATGAGTATTCCCACTTCGCCCCCATAGTCGTCGTGCACGCGCGTCAAATTTGGCGGCACGGTCCAAGCCCCGCCATCGACGCGGATGACGAGCCGGTGAGTCCCCGGTGCAATGGCAAGCTCCACTTGCCAGTCACCGTTCGGCGTCTTCGTCATCACCATCGGCGCCCAGTCGGTGAAGTCCCCCATCACCTCGACGCCGGCGGCGAGGGGCAGATGAATCGTCACGACGCGCAGCGAGTCATCTTCGCGCACCTCCAGCCGGCCGCCATCGTCCTCGGTGGCTCCGCGCCTGACGCGAATCGGAGTACCGGCCTTTCCGGGTTTGGTACCGATTCGCACAGAGAGGGAGAGATACCGCACGGACGGAATACCGCGGGCGATGTCGGCCAGCGCACGACCAGCAGTGAAGACGAGCGCCGTGCGCTCGGTCATCCACAGTGTCGCATTCGTCGACGCCCAGGCCTGCCCCGCGAGGTGCGGCTCCTGGTCGAATCGAACGCCTCCGCCCGCGCTCAGTTCGAGAATGCCGGCACGGTGCGTCCAATAACCGACAGCGTCCGCATAACGAACATTGCCAAGCGTGTCGGTGGTCCTGCCGGAGCTCGTGTAGGCGAGCGCGGCTGACAGCTCGTCGCGCCCGAGATCGTCCAGTCGGAGATAACCGCCAGTCTGGGCGACCTGAATGCCGCGCCAGACTCCATCACGCGTCAGCTCGCCGGTCCCAATGCCAACGAAAGCTCCACCTAACGACCCAGTGAGATGCTCGCGCACAAGCCCCTGCCAGGCAAATGCCGGTGCCGCATTGCTGAGACCGAACGCGCTGCCCGTGGCGGTGATCTCCCACCGGTAGCGTTGCGCGGGCGGCGCATAGATCGATGCCGTAAGAACGCCCTGGCCAGTGTACCGATCGTCCGAGGTTCGCGCCCCGACGCCATTCGCGAACAGTGCGGAAGCCGGAGTGGCAAGGCGAAATTGGCCGGCGCCGGTCAACACGTTCGTTGCGGTCAGGCCCGGCTGCTGCAGCAGCGCGCCGCCGAGGTCAAAGCTACCGTCCGAAACGGCCACGCCGCGCGCCGTCTGGCCCGAGCCAGCGCGCGAACCGAGGAGCAGACATCCAGCGACGAGCAAGACAAGGCGGCGCACCGACAAAGCCTATCGTGGTGCGCAGAAGCGCAAAAGGGGAGGCCGTCAGCAGGCCGCCGGCTCCCCGTGCGAATACGCTAAACGGCCGCGGCGCAACGGGTCAGGGCTTCTTCGGGCCGCCCGATGACGCGCTCGTCGGACTACTGACCCCTCCGTCGCCAGCCACACCGCCACCCGCCGGCAGCACAGCATTGAGTCCGCGCATGCGAACGTCGAGCGCGACCTCCGGCGTCGCGCCCGCCGCGACGTACGACCGAACGTCGTCGTTGAGCGCGATGAGCTGCTCGTCACGCGCTCCCCGCCGCAGCAGGTCGGCGACGACACGCGTGGCGCGGGCAATGGGAATCCCGCTCGCGACGAGCTGTGTCAGCACGCCAAGTGGCACGGCGACCGACTCGTTAGGCCTGATCGCCCGCATCGTCTGCAAAGCTTCGCGGGTGGCGCCGTATGCGAGGGCGTCGGCACCAGCGGCGATGTCCCGCGGCGACGGATCCGGCGCGAGCGCGGCGCGCGCCACCTCGAGACGACCGAGCAGCGAGGTCACCGCCGCCTGGATCCGCGCACTCGGCGCCTTCTTGGTGGCGCCTTCGAGTGCCTTGTCGACGATGGGATCCACCGGCAGACCACGGGTGCGCGCGCTGTCGAGCACACGCTGGACGACGGCCTCCGTCGCACCATCGAGCCGGCCGTCGAGGCGAGATGCTCGCCCCTCCTGCGCGACGAGCGGCAGCGGCAGAGCCAGCGCCGCAATGACAGTGAGCGTTCGCGAGATCATGGGCGACCTACGAGGATAACAGAGCCGGTGACGCCGAAATCCGGATCGCGCGCGACCGGCGCGCGCTTGTCGATCGTCCAGACCGAATCCACCATGAATGCGTAGATGTGCCGGCCGCGCTGGATCGGTACCGTCGCCGACCAAAGAGTACTCCCCGGCTCGCGCTCCAGCGGCGTCGCACGCTCATCCCAATTATTGAAGTCACCGACGAGCGACACGTGTCGGGCGCGTCCGTCGAATACGAACTGAGTGGGGATTGGCAGCGCGTCGATCGAGGCCTTCCCGTTCGCGCCGCTCGCGGCCGCGAAGGTCGTCGCCGTTGCCGACCCCGGTGCAGCACCGCGCGTCGCAAGAGCGGCGGTCGACCGCTGACCGCGCCACTGATTGACGGTGATGGCGATGAGCACGATGCCGGCCGCCACGGCAGCAAGAATCGCGACGCGCCGATGACCCGACGGCCGAGCCACTCCCGAGGGCAGCAGATCGTCCTCGGTCGGTGCCACGTCGAGCGTACGTGCGCGAGCCGCTGCCGCGACCACCCGTGCGACCGATTCGGGATCGGTGGTTGGCAGCGAGCGCAGTGAATCGATTGCGCGCTCGACGATCGGATCACGCTCGGGACGGCTGTCAGCCACGGTACACCCCCGCGAGTCTCGATCGCAGATGATCGCTCGCCCTCTTCACGCGCATCTTGAGCGCCGATTGCCGAATGCCCGTGATGCGCTCGATCTCCTCATACGAAAAACCCTCGATGTAATGCAGCAGAAAAATCTCCCGGTTGTACTCGGGCACCTCGGCGAGGGCGCGACGAACCTCGTCGCCCCACTCGTAATCGAAGACAGCATCAGTCCGGTCGGCTGACGGCAGTGCGAGCAGCGTCGCCTCGTCTCGAGCATCGAGGGAGTCTCGACGTTGCTGGATCAGATTCGCCGTGCGGCAGCAGTTGCCCAGTATGCGAAAGAGCCAGGAATCGAACCGGTGACGCTCTTCGTAGCGCGGCAGAGCGCGGTAGAGCCGAACGAACGTTTCCTGGACCACGTCGTCGGCCTCGCCAGGGTCGCGCAGCATCCCCAGCGCGAAGCGCATGCATCGACCGAAATACCGCTCGACGATTGCCTCGAACGCCTTGATGTCGCCCAGCTTCGCCCGATTGACGAGGGTGGAATCGACGACGGACGGAGGAGCCGGGGCGCGATCAGGCAATGGACAGGACATACGTGTGGTCTCTGGAAGCATAACCGAGGGGCTCTGACCCCGGTCACCGGCCCGCATCGCCAGGCACGGACACCCCTTCTAGCACTCTCCCGATCTGGTGCGTTAACTACATGGTCCTGCCAAAGCCTCAACCCCAACCCCCCATTTCCGTGCGCACCCCTCCCTTTGTTCGATTCTCCTGGCGCGCGTACGTCGTCATTGGCGCCTCTGGTCTGATCGCCCCCTCGGCGGCCGCCCAGGGAAGGCGTCCGATGACCTTCCTCGACGTTCAGAACATGCGGCAGATCGCGGCGCCCGATCTCAGCGCTGACGGTCGCTGGATGCTCTACACTCTGAGCGTGCCGGACTGGAAGGACGCGCGACGCCAGTCGGACATCTATCTCGTCAGCACCGAGCGCGGCGTCCCGAGCACGCGGCAGCTCACGTTCACCAAAGACAAGAGCGAGGCGCGGCCACTGTGGTCGCACGACGGCAGCTTCTTCGTCTTTGCCTCCGATCGCGACGCGTCCGCGCGCGACAATGGGCCGGGTGGCGGCTCGGTTGCGCCGCGCGCCGTTGCCGCGCCGAATCTGCCCGCTGGCGGCGCTTTCGCCGCGCAGAACGGCGGCGGGCCGGGCAATCAGCTCTACTTGATGCGTCCCGACGGCGGCGAGGCCCGAAAGATCACCGATGCACGTGACGGCGTTTCGGGTTATGAGTTCTCTAAAGACGGCAAGTGGCTTGTCTATCGCTCGGGCAAGGCGGATGAGGAGCAGCTCTACGGCTTGTCCGTCGCGGCACTCGCCGCCGGCGACTCAGGCAGGCCGGTCCAGCTCACGCATCATCAGACGGGCATTGGCCTGTGGCAGTGGGCGCCCGACTCGAAGCGCATCTATTTCGTTACCGCCGACACCGTGGACAAGGACGAGCGCGCGCGCTTCGACAAGCGCTTCGACGTCCGCGTCCGCAATCCCGAAGCCCCGATCTCGAGCCTCTGGTCGGTCGATCTCGACAGCAAGCAGACGACGCGCCTCACGCACGACACCAGCTACAGCGTCGGCAACTTCACCGTCTCCGACGACGGCAAGTGGATCGGCTTCCATGGCATGTCGCCGAACCGCTACGAGCGAAATATTCTCGAGCAGAATGACAACGCTGACCTGTATCTGCTGGAGGTCGGCACTGGAAAGATCGAGCGTTTGACGAACAACAAGGACATTGCCGAAGGGCCGGTGAGCTTCTCGCCCGACGGGCGGCTCGTCGCGTTCACGGCGCCCGACGATTTCCAGTTCATGCACCTCGAGAAGGTCTACGTGCGTGAGCTCGCGAATCGTGGTGGCCAGTTCCGCAAGCTCGGCGGCACTCACGACGGCGACGTCACCATAGGTTGGTGGTCGAAAGACGGGAAGACCATCTATTTCAATGAAGGGATCAAGGCCACCGAGCAGCTCTGCGCGGTGGATGTATCGACTGGAGAAGTAAGGCAGCTGACGCATGAGCAGTCCGCCATCCGCGTGTCGCAGGATCGGGAGAGCGGTCGGCTGACGATCAACTACTCCGATCCGAAGACGCCGCCAACGCTGTTCACCGTCGCCTCAGTCGGCGAGATCGGCGACCGGAGCAAATGGGTGCAGCTCGCGGATCCGAATCCCTGGGTGCACAACGGCATCGCGCTCGGCGACGAGGAAGAGATCACCTGGAAGTCGAAGGACGGCCGCATGATAGGCGGTGTTCTCCTCAAGCCCGTGGGCTATCAGCAAGGGAAACGCTATCCGCTCATCGTCGCGATTCACGGCGGACCGGCGGCGGCCGACATCCTGAGTTTCAATGGTGGCTACGGCTCGCAGGTGTATGCGGGCGCCGGCTACGCGGTGCTGATGCCTAACTACCGGCAGTCGACTAATTATGGCCAGCGCCACAAGATCGAGAGCCAGGGCGACTACTTCACGAAGGGCTTCGACGACATCATGACGGGCGTCGACTATCTCATTGCGCAGGGGATCGTCGACAGCACGCAGATGGGTGCGTTAGGCTGGAGCGCGGGTGGCCACTACTCCGACTGGATCTTGACCCATACGAATCGGTTCAAGGCCATCAGCACCGGCGCCGGCACCTTCAACTGGATCTCGATGTACGGTGAGAGCGACACGCAGCGGCTCCGTCAGTGGTACCTCGGCGACAAGCTCTGGTACGACGACATGGAACACTGGTGGCGGCAATCGCCGGCGGCGTACGTCAAGAACGCGAAGACGCCGACGATGATCCACGTCGTAGATGGGGACCCTCGCGTGCCTCGCCCGCAGAGCGAGGAGCTGCACATGGCGCTCAAGCGGTTAGGCGTGCCGACGGAGTTCTGGGTATACCCCGGCAACAGCCACGGCATCCCCGACCCACGCAACAACTACCTGAAGTCGGTGGGCGAGATGGCGTGGATGGATTACTGGGTACGCCACAGCGGCAAGAAGTTCCAGTGGCGCGATGTGCTGAAGTCAGTGGAAGATGCACCTAACGGTCGGCCGACAGTTTCAATGACGCCGTAAAGGCTGGGGCAAGACTGCGCGAAGTTCCAAAGGGGCGCGGAATCCCAAACGGCGCAGAATCCCAAACGGGATTTTCGCGCCGTTCGAGATTTTCGCGCCGTTCGGGACGGATCATCCAGGAAACCTTCTTCAAGGGGCGAAAACGCGCCGCGATCGCGGACCGCCTTGGCATCAGCGTAAAGACGTACGACGTTCCCCTCCAGAGGGCGTATGGCTGGTTCCGTCGCATCCTGAGTGAGGAAGCCCTCGCGTACACCGAGATCGATCGCTCCGCCTGGTACGACGTCATCGAGGAGTTGCGCGAGCGCTACGACTCCGCGCGCGTGTTCGGTGTCTCTCGGAAAAAAGGCAAACGTTCCACCACACGACACGAACGTTCCACCTCCGAAGGCGAACGGTCGAATGCGGCACCGAAACGCGGCACCGGCGGGCCCGCGGGTGCCGCCTAGGCAGTGGTCTGCTGCCAAATCGTGAGACGTCTGGTCCACAACTGACCGCGAAGGCAGCACGTCGTGAGGCAGAGCGCGAATATCGCGAGGCGAAGGGCGCTCCACGCGAGTGCAACGCGACAAAGTACGACACGAACGTCTCACCACACGCCGCGAACGCGACAAAGTGAGACACGAACGTCGCAAAGTTGGCAGTCGAGCTGACTTGTTGACAGGCGAACGCCGCTCCACACAACACGAACGCTGCTCCACACGACACGAACGTGACTCCACACGACACGAACGTGGCTTCACACGACACGAACGTCGTTTCACACATCACAAACATGACTTCAGCTGGCACGACCGCGCTTTGCGCCGACCCGCACGAAGCGCTGCCGCAGACGGCATAGCCACTTTTTCGGTTTTGGCGTTCTCCTTAGTGCAGGGGCCCGTCGTCGCGAAACGGCGCCGGCCGCGGCGGGTCCCGAGTCTTCGTCTCGCGCGCAAACGAAGATGGGAGCAAACACTCAACGACAGGCGTCCAACTGGTTCATACCCCGGAGGGGGACACCATGATTGCGCAACAGATTCGGAAGTTCGACATGCTGCGACGGGTCCAGCAGTTCATGGACGCGTTTGCGGCGGAGCTGACGGTCGTGAATGCGACCGCGGCTCGGAAGGAGCTCGACCAGCTGGTGAAGAACATGGGCACCAACGAAAGCACGCAGGCGCTCAGCACGCTCACCGCCAAGGGTCAGACGGCGGCCCAGGCGGCGCTGCGGCACGATCTCGTGGAGGAGCACATGCGCCCGGTCGCGACGATTGCGGCCGCGCACCTGCGCACGGTGCCGAATTTCAAGGCGTTCCAACTGCCGCGGCGCGACGTCAAGGTGGCGGTGCTCGTACAGGACGCGACCGCGATGGCCGAGGCAGCCCGGCCGTATCACCAGGTGTTCGTGGAGAACGGTCGTCCGCAGGACTTCGCCGACGCGCTGGTGGCGGCGGCGGGGGCAGTGCGTGCGTCGATCGACGCACGAGCCCAGAGCATCGGGAGCAAGGCGGGGGCACGCGATGGGCTCAAGGCCACCGCAACACGAGCGATCGCTGTCGTTAGGTTGCTGGACGCGCAGGTCAAGCGCGCGCTCGTGGATGATCCGAAAGCGCTGGCCGCATGGAAGTCGGCCAAGCGGATCGGGAAGGGGAAGGTCGTGCCGATCGAAGCCACGATTCCGACTCCGACGGCAACTTCGGCGACGACGACGCCTCCGGCGGCGACGGGAACCGAGGCCAAGGCGGCGTAGGCGTAGGACGGAGGGTCGGGGCGGCAGCCCCGACCCTCCTTTGCTTTCACCAGAGATGATGCGCGAAGCTTCCTAACGCCGCGAGGAACAGCGTCACGAGCAGTACGGCGAGTAGCAGCGATGGTTTTGCTTCCGCCATGCAGTAACTATGTGCGTGCACCTCCGAAGGATGTCATCGGAAGAACGCAATGCGTTGCGCGACACTGCAGAAAAACGAACGGCGGCTCGCTCGAGCCGCCGTTCGTTTCACACTTCGATCTGGTTCTATGGGATGGTTGCGGGCGGGAAATTCACCGTTGTCGTTCCACCAGCAGTAACAGTGGCTTGCTGAGGCGGCGCAGTGACGCCGGCCGCAGAAATTGAAACGCTGTAGAGTCCTGGCGTGAGCTGGGCAATCTGATAGAAGCCGTCTGCGTTGGTCACGGCTGAGTGCGGGGCTCCGTCACCGAGAACCGCCGTAACGGTGACACCTGGAATCACGGCGCCCGTCGCGTCCTGTACACTGCCGGCGATCGTCCCAGTCGCCTGGATAGTGCCGGTGGCGACGAACGTATAGGAGTTACTGAGTTGCGCGGGCTCTGCGAGGTTACCCAACGAGAACAAATCCGCACCGAAGCCTGTCGCGGTAACCGTCAGCTTATTGAGCCCTGGGCCAAGAACCCACTGCGGACATGTCGCGACGCCGTTCGCGTTGGTTGACACAGTGGTGGTGCCGGTCGAAGAGCCATTGATGCTCCCAGCGCCCATGGTGATGGTGCAGGTGATCGTTGCGCCCGTCACTGCGGCGGTGTTCGCGGCTTCGGCAAGTTCGATGACCTCGTGCACGTGCGCAGCTAGCAACTGGACCTGCGGATCAGTCGCGACAGCTGTAGAGGCAGTGGTCGTCTGCGAGTCGCCGGCCACTTTAACGAGGTTTGCCGGGAAGCTCACGCCAAACACGCTGAATCCCGAGCCGGCATCGAACGCCCCGCCCGCACCAAGATCGATCGCATATGCGTTCTTCGGCCCGAACACGTCGCTGAGGAATCCTCCGACACGAGATGCAAGTCGCAGGAGCGGATTCGTCGATGGATTGACCGACGCATAGCCTGGGGGACAAGCAATTGGGGGTGGTGCGTCGCGCAGGAAGATCGGGGCTTCGTTGACGTCGTACTTGAGCAGCAACTGCCTGGTGTCACCAGGATTGAAGATGCACGTGTTCACGACGACAGTGTTCTGATTGATCTGGTCGACAGCGGGATCGTCGGCGACGATTACCGCTGGATCAGTGCTGACGCGCACGCAGTGCTCGATGGTGAGCTTGACCGTGGCAAGGCCGAGGTTGCAGCCCGTCTTTCCGTCGCTCACCTGCGAGGTGATGTCCTGAATCGTGACGATGGCGGGTATACCAGCCGTATTCCACTTTCCGCGGAACGCCGCGCCATTGAGCCCATCCGCCGTTTCGACGATGTACGGTTGGTCCACTGGGGTGGAGGCCGGAACAATGTCCGAAGCGCAATTCACGCTCGTGCAGAAAGTCACACCCTGCTGGATGCGAACCTTGATCGGAAGCGTGCGTCCGTCCAGCAACGCAATAAAGTCTTGAGTGTCGACCTTCTTCAGCTCACTGCCGTTATCTACAACGTCCACATCGGCGAATGCGAGCGCTTGAGATCCGACGCGCACTTCGATTCGATAGGTCTTGCTCGCGTCGAGTGCCACCGCCTTGGTGTCCCAGTTCGCCTCATAGTGATCGGTCGCGAACGTCGGCGTTAGCGTCGTAACGGGAGTATTCTTACCGTCACTTGCGCAGCCGACGCAAACTATCCGAAATGCCACAGGCAGCCCTGCCTGAGGCGTTCCACCGTATCCGGTCTGGTTCACCGGGTTCGGAACGATTGGCGGAAGAAAGAACACGTTCTTGTTCCCGCTGTGCGCTCCATCGAAGATCGTGGAGTTGGGGCCCTGCGGCGTTGGCCGGGTCGGCGTGATGTTGTCGCTGCACGCTGCCGCGAACAGCAACGCGAGCAACGCGCCGACGTACTTGTGATGACGAACCATGTGGAGCTTCCTCGCTGCGTGAGAGTCCGCCCGGAGGCGTGGGGAAATGACATCTATCGTGCGTGCTCCGAGGCCGTACGAAGCACACGCGTACACCTCGACGACGACCACACATGGCCGCGTCGTTAGCTACCTAACGAGTTGTGTCCCTGGCTGTGGGCCGTGCCCTCAGCGCCCCATCCCCGCCACTATCCTGAATCGCGGATCCTTCTGCAGATCGCGCCACCACCAGGCGTTCACCTTCGCAAAGCCCGCGCGATGCTCGGGGTGCGCAGTGAGATACCGCTCCAACAACGAAATCGCTTGCTCGTTCTCTCCGAGGAAGGTCCGGGCAAGCGCCTCGTAGCCCATCACCTCTCCGCGCGGATCGATATCGGAACCCGCACGAGCTCGAAGGAGAACGCGATCGGCGCTATCGCGAAGGCCAGCACGACCGAGCACGATCGCGACGAAAATCTCTCCCAGCCGACGCTGCAATGCGGTGTCCTGCTGAGGCGTTAGCGCAGTGTACCGGCGGGATACTCGCCACGCTTCGGCCGGGTTTGGATCCACGGCCTTGGAGATCATCAGTTGCAGCTGGCAGAGCTGGAAGCGTGCGTCCTTTGGAAAACGAACCTGCCCCTCATCGCACCATCGCATGGCGTTTGGAAACTGCTCGAGATCGTAAGACGTGACGTACAGCCGGAATACGATCTCCGGCGCGGCGCGAAGATATGCGTCTGCTTCGTACGCCTTTTGAGCATCGAGATACGATTCCGGAACGTCTTGCTTCGAGTAATACTGCAGCACACTCAACGTGTACCATGCCGTCGCCTGACGAGGCTCGATCGTGGTCGCCGCACGAAGGTCCTTCTCGGCGCCGGCGAGGATCCGGCCAGCCTCATTCTTGTCCGGGACGTAGCCGCGCGTGATCCTGAAGAACTCCAGCGTGCCGCGCATCTCGAGCGCGTCCGCATCGAGCGAATCGAGCGCCAGGGCCTGGTCGGCGCGCGCGACTCCCTGTTGGACGAGCTCCGTTGTCGCAGTCTGGTCCTTTGTCAGGCGGGCCTTCCGATATGCGACCTGCGCACGGGTGACGAGAGGATCCGGCCACTTGGGATCCGTCTGTGCGGCGAGCGTTGCCAGTGAATCGGCGTCGCTCAATTGCCGCTGGGCAACGTCAGGGTGGCCCCCCGCCGTTTGATCTTCGGCATCCTTCGTCACTTTCAACGCGCGCTGCAGCAACGTCCACGCATCCACACTCGACGTGCTGCTCTGCTGCTCGCGTAGACGAATCTCGTCGCCGAGCCGCTTGCGCAGCAGGTCCGCAACGACTCTCACCAGGGAATCGCGCGCCTTTAGAAAATCGCCCTTGGCAACATTGAAGCTCGCGCGGTGCATCGACGCGCCACTCTGGCCGTCCTCGAGATTGATCGAAACGCGGAACTGATTCCCACGCTCGTCGATCCCGCCGTGCACGAGCATACCGGCCTTGAGCGCCCGTCCGACGCTGTCGTCGGAAACCTCCGTCGCGCGATACGGCCTGACGCCAGAGGCAGAGATGACATTCAAACCATCGACATGCGATAGCTGACCGATCAACGACTCCGTCAAGCCGTCGGCGACATGCACGAGGCCCGTGTCGTTGCTCTCGTTGTCGAGATAGCGAACGGCGATGCGGTGGAAATCGATGTCCCCGCGCGGCTTCGGCGGTCTGGAGAGATAATATCTGGCGGCCAGGCTTCCAGCGGCGACGAAAACGAGCGCCGCGGCGCCATAGGCGAGGGTGCGGCGGCGCCGCCTGACGACGTACGCCTTTGTGGCCGCCTCGTGCTGTTTGGTGTACGCTCGTGTGCGACGCGTATACGTGCTCGTCGCGCCCTGTCCCAACAACGCGTCCTTGAACTGAGCAACCGTCGCAAACCGGTCCGCCGGCACCTTCTCCAGCGCGTGCATGATCGCGCTTTCCAGCTCGTCCGGGACAGTCTGCCTAACGATCTGGATCGACGGCGGCAGCTCCATCGTGTGCCGAGCCATGATCGCGATCGCATTGGGCCCCGTGAACGGCACCTCGCCCACCAGCATCTCATACAGCACACAGGCCAGGCTGTACATGTCGCTCCGGCCGTCGACGTGCTCACCGCTGAACTGCTCGGGGCTCATGTACGCCGCGGTCCCGACGGACATTCCTGTCTGCGTCAGCTTCTCGCCGCCGGCATCCTGAATGACGCGCGCGATGCCGAAATCGGCGACCACGGCATGCCCGCCGTGCAGCAGGATGTTCTCCGGCTTGATGTCGCGATGGACCACGCCAAACGAGTGCGCGTAGGAGAGCGCGTCCGCGACCTCGCACGTGATCGTGATGGCGTCCTCGATCGCGAGCTGCGTCTCCCGCTTCAACCGCCCACGCAGCGACTCCCCCTCGACGAACGGCATCACGTAGTACAACAGGCCATTCGCGACGCCGGAGTCGAACACCGGCAGGATATGCGGATGACTCAGTCGCGCCGCAATCTGGATCTCGCGCTTGAACCGGTCCGAGTCCATCGAGGACGACAGCTCCGGACTGAGCACCTTGATCGCGACGCGCCGGCCGTGCTTCAGATCTTCCGCGAGAAAGACCGTGGCCATGCCCCCGCGTCCGACCTCGGACTCGACAGCGTACTGCTCTCGTAAGGCGTCGCGCAGCTCTTCCAGAATTCCAAATTCCACGGCAACGGCTCGAACGCAAAGGTTAACGCGCTCTAACGTACAGGTGTTTGAGAAAGGCGCCAGAGTGGCGACAGTAGCCGACTTCGATAATCGACGAAATCGTTACTCGCCAGCGGCGGCAAACAACCGGAGCGCCTGACCTCGACTGGTGCTCGATCAGGCGCTGCTTCGGATGTTCTAGTTGTCGGGTGGGCAGCGCTCAGACCGCCTGCGAACGCCGGTGGCGCTAGCTGATGACAGGCTCGGCGCGGTGGAAGATCGAGGTCAGCTCACTCTCTGGCAGCATCGGCCAATCGTCCGGATACTCGCCAACGTAGCGCGTCTCGGCGCCATTGAAAAATCTCAGCCTCGCCGAATGCGGGTCGCTTCCCTGACGGATGCGATGCACGGCGCGAACGACCCAACGTTGGTCGTTGATGACTACTACTCGAAGCGAACCGGGCCTCATAAGAACTCTCGAAACGATGCAACAGGCACCCAAGGCAAACTCCATGCGAGCCGAGCGCTATGGGCGTCCTACTGGGGAATTGTCGGGAAAGACGGTCGCGCAGCGCTCTAATCGAGTACTCCGCGCCGCAACCGGTGTCGCACTGTCGCAACAAAGCGGAATTCTGCTTTCCGTCCAGCGATGACGAGGCCGGCTTTGCCCGCGTCACGTTCAGCCATTGCCCTCTCCGCGACCTCCGCGTTTAGCGACATTGCGGCCGGCTCCGCGGAATCGTATAACCGTGATCGACTCTGCCAGGGAGCCGCCTCGTGATCACGCGTCGTTCGACCTTCCTCCTTCTCCTCGTCCCGGCACTGGCCTCCACGCCGGCTCTCGCAAGGGCTCAGGCCTCGCCCGCGAGCCCGTCGGTCATCGCGCTACGCGGTGGGACCATTCACACCGCGGTCGGGCCGGTGATCACCAATGGCGTGGTGATCATCCGCGACGGCAAAATCGCCGAAGTCGGGAGCGGCGTTGCGATTCCGGCTGGAGCGCGCGTCATCGATCTCTCGGGAAAGGAGATCATCCCGGGGATGGTGGACAACCACTCGCACATTGGGGCAGCGCCTGAGGATCTGAACGAGCAGGCCGTATCCTTCGGCCCGCAGCATCGCATGGTGGACGCGTTGAACCCGGACGATCGCGGCTGGAAGCCGGCCGCGGACGCTGGAGTCACGACGGTCGTCACCGGCACCGGCAGCGGCGAGGTCTCGAGCGGCGAGGCCGCGGTCGTGAAGACCTATGGCGCCGATTTCCAGAAGCGAATCCTCAAGGAAGTCGGCGGGCTGAAGATCGCCATGGGCCGCAAGGGACCCAACCGACCACCGTCGACAAGCCCCGCCGTCACGGCGGGTCTGCGCGCGATGTTCATTCACGCGCGAGAGTACATGGACTCATGGAATCGCTGGGACGCCGGTGGCAAGCAGGGGCCGCCGCCGCCGCGGGACCTCGGCATGGAAACGGTCGCACGGGTGCTGCGGCACGAGGACTATGTCCGCGCGCACGTGCACGCCGCGTCGGACATCATGGCGCTGCTCAAGCTGAAGGACGAATTCGGATTCGACCTGGCGCTGCATCACGCGACGGAGGCGTACAAGGTCGCCGATGAGATTGCGCGTCGACACGTGGACGTTGTCGGCATGCCGCTGTTCGTCCGCATCGGCATGAAGGAAGACATCATGCGCAGCCCGTACACCCTCTGGAAGGCCGGCGTCACCTACGCCTTCCACACGGACGATCCAGTCGTGCAGAGCAAGTGGTTCCGCTACTGCGGCGCGATGGCGATCCGCTACGGACTGCCGGAAGAGGAAGCCCTCAAGGGCCTGACGATCAATGCCGCGAAGATCGCGCGCGTGTCCGATCGCGTGGGCTCGATCGAGCGTGGCAAGGATGCGGACATCGTAGTACTCGACGGACCCTGGTACGAGACGAAGACGCGCGTCGATTACGTGTATGTGGATGGCGCTCTGGCGTACGATCGCGGCCGGGAGGGAAAATGATTACGGGTCGAGGGTTGGGGGTAGCGGGTAGAGGGTTGCTGCTGTCGCTGGCGATCCTCCTTCCCAACACCACATACGGACAGGACGCGCCTAACGGCTCGCGCGCGCCGCGCGCGGTCGCGATTCGTGGCGCGACGGTTCTCACGATGGCGGGGCCGGCGCTGCGCAACGCAACGGTCCTCATCCGGAATGGCAAGATCGCCGGCGTCGGCACGAACCTAACGATTCCCTCCGATGCGAGCGTCGTCGAGGCCTCGGGAAAGTACGTCATGCCGGGACTCATCGATGCCATGACGTATTTCGGCATCGATGCACAGGATCTTGCCGAAGCAGCGGATCCGATCACGCCCGAGCTGCGCATCATCGACGCGTACGACCCGACCGGCATGGGCTTCGTGAGCGGCGCCGGGCCGCTGCGCGCGAGCGAGCTCCTCATCGGCGGAGTCACCGCCCAGTATGTCGGACCAGGCGACGCAACGATCGTCAGCGGTCAGGGCGCCGTCGTGAAGACGGCCGGCCCGAATCTCAGTTCCATCACCGTCAAAGAGCCGGCAGCCATGGACATGTCGGTCGGCAGCGGCCCAACGAAAACGTTTCGTGCAAAGAACCGTACACCGAACACGCACCCCGCGGTCATGTCGCTGCTGCGACAGTCGCTGATTCGCGCCGAGGAATACGACCGCGCGTGGCAACTGTACAATTCGCGGCCGGACTCGGCGAAATCCCGAGCGACGCCACCGAAGCGCGATCCAGGGATGGACGCACTGGTGAAGGTGCTGCATCGCCAGATGCCGGCGCGCATCCAGGCCAACACGGTGACGGATATTCGCGGCGCGATGCACCTCGCGGAGGAGTTCAACTTCCTCCTCATCATCAACGGCGGCGCTCAGGCCTACCAGATGAAGGATGAGCTGGCCGCGAAAAAGATTCCGGTGGTGCTGGGGCCAATTTCACATCCTTTCATCTCGGGCGACGAGATTCCCGATCTCAAGGAGTATCCGGCACCCGACGAGCGTAACGCGGGATGGCTGCGCCAGGCCGGCGTGCCGATCGCGATCGCGAGCTACTCCCATGGGCTGGGTGGGCTCGCGCAGCCCGTTACGGGCAAGTGGCTGTTGATCGACGCGTCGCTCGCGGCTGGCTATGGACTGCCCGACGACGAAGTGTTGCGCGCCATCACGCTCTATCCGGCGCAGATCCTGGGCGTTGCCGACCGGTTAGGCAGCATCGAAACGGGCAAGGACGCTGATGTCATCGTGCTCGACGGTCCGCCGCTGAGTATAAAGACGTGGGTCGAGAGCGTGTACGTCGGCGGTGAGCTCGTGTATCAGCGCGGCGCTGGAAATGCGGTATTAGCGGGAGAGCCCAAGCGTTGAGCGTTGAGGGTTTGGCGTTGAGCGTGAATGCGGAAAGGCCGACGGCGAATGCCGTCGGCCTTTTTCCTTTTTCGCAACGCCCAACGCCCAACGCCCAACGCTAAGCGTTCCGATCCAGACAGCCGTGAAAATTCGGATTGTTTCGTTCGCTGATCGGGATGACGATGTTGACGTCGGTGCCGCGTACGAGATTGTCCTTGTGATACGCACCCGTCGGAAACACCGTCTCCGAGCCACGGCCGTACTGTCTGATCATTCGCCGTAGGTCGCCGAGTCGGTGACCGGTCATGTACATCCAGAACGCACGCTCGCGGAACATGAGATCGACGCGGCCGTTCGCCGTGCCTGGATCGGCGAGCGGCGCGAGGCCGGCGACCGTCGTTCGCGCACCATTCAGCTTCGCGAGCCAGGTGGTGACGTCACCGCCGGCTAGCGCTGCTTCCGCTTCGATCATGCGTGCTTCGATACCGCTCGCATGTACGACGGGTGAGGATAAAGCATTGTACTTGAGGAAGCGCACCATCGGCGTGACGTTGTCGAATCGAGACACACCCTGTGGGCTGGGCTGAGCCGGGACACGAGGATCGTTCGCCGAGGCGAAATTCAATCCGTTCGTTCCCTCGGTGTCCGATGTCGACAGACGATCGCCGTTGAAGATATCGGTGTACATGAAGTTGTTCTGACGCAGCGTCGACGAGCCGTGATAGAACTGATAGACGAAGTTCGTCGGCACGTTCGCGACGGCCGCCGCGGCGGCCGCGTAATCCGCTGGGGCCCTCGCGAGGTTCAGCAGCGCGCGACCGCGCAACACCGCCTCGAGATAAGTGACCGTCGGGTCGCTGCCTTCGTTCTGCTTGGCGAGATCCAACTTGGCGATGGCCTGGGTGAAGATCGCCGTTGTAGTCAGTGGCTGGCCATACGTGATCGACGGATCGGTCGTACTGAATGGCACGCCCGAGCAGTAATCTTCGCCGAAGAGAATGTGCACCAGCGCCGAGAGCGCGTACATCTCGCCGACGCGCGGATCCTTCGTTGCGCCTGTGCTGTATGACGCGAGCGCCTTCGCCGCCTTCTCGGCGCTTTCTCTCGCGTGATGCAGATCGAGATACATCTCCTGCCACGCTGCGGCTTCCTCGCGCACGGCGCGAAGATCCATCTGCTTCACTTCCGGCGGTGTCCCACCGAAGCGCGCCTCGTCGGTGAACCACGCTCCGGCTTCGACCAGTCCCGGTCCATCGGTACCGCTGCCGTCAGCGGCGACGCCGAAATCGCCGATCGCTCCGTTGTAGAGCGCCGTCGCGCCCTGGGCGGTGTTGAGCGCGCTTGGATCGATGACGTCGGGATTGTCGGTCTTGAGCAGCGAATCCGCTTTGCACGCGGCAATGCTGAGGGCAGCGGCGAGTAGTACCGCGCTCGTTGCGCGCCGCGCCAATGTCACGGTGTGTGTCATTGAAGTCGTATCCTCTCGTTAAAAGCCGAGGTTCAAGCGCAGTGTGTAGATGCGCGGCGGTGCGAGCTGGACGAAGTTGTAGACGGCGGCGTCGGTGCCCTGGGTGGCGATCTCCGGATCCCAGCTCCCGAATTTGGACCAGGTACCGAGATTGCGCGCCGTTAGGCGGAGCGTCGCCGATTTCACGCCACCGCGCGCGATGTACTGTTCGGGCAGCGTGTAGCTCACCGAGGCCTCTCGCCATTTCGTGAACGACGCGTCCTCGAGATACGCACCGATGCCATACCCCCCGGCGATCGCTCTGGCCTGGTCGATGAGCGGTGCCTTCGCATCGTTGATCGCGCGGCAGTTCTGCGTCGGAACGCACTGGAACCACTCGTTCGCGTTCAGGTTCACGAAACCAGCGCGACGGTCGACCAGTGCCGAGAAGGTGAGCCGCTTGAACAATGTGAGCGTGGGCGACAGCGAGAGCGTCCGCGTCGGTACCGACGAGCCGCCGAACAGCGTTGAATCGGAAACCTTCACCTCGCTCGGCTCGATGATGCCGTTGTGGTTGGCGTCGCTGTAGGACTGCATCTTTGGCCACCACAGTCCGAAGAGTGGATAGCCGACGCGATTCTCGTAACCAAAGCCCGTGATCGGCGGCAGGCCGCCCAGGTCGACGAGCTTGTTGCCATTCCGCGCTGCCTCGACGTTGAAGTCGAACGCGACGTTGCTCAGATCGACGAGGCGGCTGTTGAATGAGATCTCGAGTCCCTTGTTCGTCACGACGCCGATGTTCTCGATGCGGGAGACCGTCGCGCCTAACGAGCCAGGCAATACGCGCTGGATGAGCGCGTCGCTCGTCCGTTTGTTGTAGTACGTGACTTCGAGATTGGCTCGGCTATGGATGAGCGAGAGATCGAATCCACCCTCGAATTCCGTCGAGCGCTCGGGCTTGAGCGCGTCGTTCCCGAGACCGGCGAGCGTGACCGCCGGCTGGTCGCCCGCGAGCAGCGACGTCGTGATCGGAAACAGATACTGCAGCGCGTCGGTCGGACCTGGCTGCTGCCCCGACACGCCGTACGCGCTCCGCAGGCGCAGCTCGTCCAGCCAGCCAAAATATCGGGGACGGGCACCGCCATTCTCCAGCGCCACCCACGACGCCGACACCTTCGGGTAGTTCGCCGATCTGTTCTTTATTCCGAACGCACTGTTCTGGTCGTAGCGCATCGCGCCGGTGACGTATAAGCGCTGATCGAGACCGAACTGCTGTTCGACGTACTGACCGAGGGTCACGCTCTCGACGGTTTTCTCGCCCGACGTTTTGATCGCGCCGGCGTCGATGCGCGTGATGCCCGGAGGGAAGACGTTCGCCGTGTTCAGCGTTGCATCGAGTCGATCGCGAATGAACTGCCCGCCAACTGACGTCTTCGATTCGATGCGCCGCGTGAGCTGGCGTGTTGCCGTCGCGCCGAAGTCCGCGGTCGTCTTCGCGCTCGTGTAGTCGTTGATGGTCCGCAGCCCCTTCCGATTGAGGTCGCAGATGTTGCATCCCTGACCTGCCGCGTTGTTCGCTTCGTCGGAGTACCGGACGTAGTCGAGGCCGACGGTGCCGCGAGCGGTGAGGAAGCTGAATGGATGCCAGTTCGACTGCAGGCTGTTGATGAACCGGCTGTCGCGGCGATACGTGACGTCCGAGAACCCCTCGGCCGGCCGGGCGAAGCCCCATGGATTGCTCGCCTTCGACGGATCGGCGCTGCCGAACAATGCCGCGCCGAGAATCCCCTGCGTGTTGTCGCCAGTCTGCGGAAGTCGATTGTCGCTCCGCACGAATGCGCTCGAGAGCGTGACGTCCACGTTATTCGAGAGCATCGCGCTCAGGTTACTCCGCAAGCTGAGCTTCTGCAGCTCGTTAGGATCGAGCTGCTCGCCCGGGAGTGTCGAGACCGCGCGCTCCTGACGGAGGAATGCCTGTTCCATCTGCGGCATCCGCAGCGTGCCATCCTCGTGATTGCCGGAGGCGGAGAGAAAATATCGAACCTGCTCGTTGCCGCCGTTGATCTGAATGCCGCGTTCGGCGCGATATCCGGAAGCGAGGGGCGTCGTGTTCTGATCGAGCAGCAGATTGCGCGAGTACAGCTGCGTGATCGTGCACTGCCCGGCCACTTGCTGCCAGGGTAGACACTGGCGCGTTGCCCCCGATGTCTTGTCAGTACCCTGCGAGAAGTACTGTCCCGGGTAATCGGTGACGTCCTTGTTGTAGCCCTCTTCGTCATAGAGGAGCCACTGTGTCGCTCCGGACTTGCCGCGCTTCGTCGTTATCCGTATGACGCCGTTGGCGGCCTGGGTGCCGTATAGCGTGGCCGCGGACGGGCCTTTGACGATCTCGATACTCTCGATCTCGTCGGGATTGATGTCATTCATGAACGACGGATGACCGCCGCCCGTGTACACCGTTCCGTCCAGTGTCGGCGAGCTCGTCTCGACCTTGATGCCGTCGACATACACGAGAGGATCGTTGGAGAGCGAGGCGCTACTCAGGCCGCGAATGCGGACGCGCGATCCGGAGCCGACAGTGCCGTCCTGTTGGATGAGCGTGACGCCAGCCGCGCGACTGTTGAGCAGGTCCTGCATATTCGAGATCGGTGCGTCATTGACGAGCTTCGCCGCATCGACCTTCGCCACCGTGTTGCCTAGCTCACGCGTACGCTGCTCACCAGTCGCAGTCGTGACCACTTCTTCGAGCACGAACGGCACATGGCTGATGATGAAATCTGCGGTGGTGGTGCCACCTGCCGTTACGGACACCGTGCGAATCGCCGGCCCGTAGCCGACGCGGCTCGCTCGGAGTTGGTGCGTTCCGGCCGGCACGGTGCGGATGGAATACACGCCGGAGTCGTTGGTGATGGCTCCGAGACTGCTCCCGGTCACGACGACCGCGGCGCTCGGGATCGGCAGACCGGTGGATTGGTCGGTCACCCGACCGGTGACGCTGCCCTGACGGGCGGTGGGCGCCTGCGCGCCCGCGGCCACGGCCGCGAGACAGCACACGGCGACGACCGTGAATGAGCAACTTCTCATCGTGACCTCGGTACCAGGTAGGAGGGGGGAGGTCTTCACTCGCCGCGACGCGAGCTGTTGCCGACGCGAACATGCTCCGGCCAGCGAGGCTTGGCAATACCGGCCTCGTGGCCGACTGGTAGCGAGGGGGCGCGATCAGTCCCGTGCCAGGGACGAACTGGCCGTGGGTGACTGGTGGTTGGTGGTTGGTGGTTGGCGAACTTTCACATCCTATCGGCGCTTCGTTCCGACTTCACCGACCACCGACCACCATACTCATCCCGCCAGATCCCGCAGCTGCGAAGGCGTCAACAGCCATCGCAGCGTCGCTTCGCCCGCGGCAGGCGGCCCATCGAAATGCAGGAGGCAGGCCCCGCCCTTTTTCAGCTCGATGCGCGAGTCCTTCTCACCCGTCATCAGCCACGTCACGAGGCCGCTGAGATGCGGCTCGTGCCCGACGATCGCCACCGCCACATCGTCCTCATCGTTAGGTGTGGCACGTTTGCCGAGCCAGGCCAGCAATTCGTCATAAGGCCGGTCCGGCCGCAACGCATCGACGATCTCCACTCGCGCGATCTTCAGCGCTGGCCCGACGATCTCCGCCGTCTCCCGTGCGCGAACGAGCGGGCTCGATGCGAGCACCGTCACGCGGGGACTCGCCAGTCGCACGCCCTCCGCGCCGCGACGCATCTTCGAGCGCCCTTCTTCGGTGAGTGGACGCTGATCATCGCTCCGCCCCGATTCGGCGAAGCGCTCCTTGTCTTCCGCGATGGCGTGACGAATGACGAGCAGATTCATGATCGGTGGTCGGTGAGCGGTGGTCCGTAATCGGTAATTGTACAGATCGCCGACCACGGTTCACAGACCACCGACCACCAGTTCACAAATCGCGTGACGTCGTCAGGGATGACGGGGTTCTGGCAGTTGGACCACGGTCCGTAGCGACGACTGCCGGCATGCGCAGACGCCGCGTCGCGATCCCCTTCTCCTCAACAGGTCGTCCATGACAGAACGGTCCCAGTCTCGGACTGCGTCTCCCGTGTCGCTGATAGCCAA
>Ga0070713_100000466_pt1 | contig 25839 bp, 14 predicted proteins | sample LARL82metaG_FD_65465 | JGI IMG/M metagenome (GOLD analysis project Ga0070713, IMG submission 65465) | Corn, switchgrass and miscanthus rhizosphere microbial communities from Kellogg Biological Station, Michigan, USA - LAR L8-2 metaG | ecosystem: Host-associated > Plants > Roots > Rhizosphere ... | reverse complement strand
CAGCGGCTCTTCGGTACCAGAACACTGCCTGAGTCTTGTCGAGCGGAACACCTCGACCGTGGTCATACATCTGGCCGAGCTTGTTCTCAGCGGCAGGCCATCCTTGTTCTGCAGATCTGCGATACCATTTCACCGCTTCGACATAGTTCTTCTCTACGCTACGACCTTCCTGATAGAGCGTCGCCAATTCGTATTGCGATTCTTTGTCTCCGTTCTCAGCTTTTCGGACAAGATCGATCTGCGATGCTGATAACGATAAGGCCGTTTCGACGAGCCCTACATCATGCTGAGGAATCTGCTTCTCCCTTGCCCGTGCGTCGCGCATCGATCGCGGGAGTTGTGCCACTCGTGTACTGAAAACGTTTAGGTTGAGGACGGCTACCAACACGAATGCGAAGCTGACCGGCAGCTGCCGACGATGGTTCATAGGAACTCCTTCTGGGGGAAGAGGCACCCATCATGAACCAGAATTGAGGATTGCCAGGGCACGCTGATGGGCAACAGGGGTTGAGCGTGCCGCGCCCCAACCAGCGCATTCTGCACACTCACCAATTAAAAGTCAACACGAAGCTAGAGTCTTGCCCTCACTATCTCCGTGAGGTCTTGGTTTGGGTTTAGTAAGACGCTTCGGGGGTGGGTTGATGCTATCAAAGGCGACAGCAGTCATGGAGGGATTTTGATTTTATCCGGCCCCTCCTCCATTTCGTGGGACTTGCGGAGCAGATTGGAACGCGTTAGCATTCGCCGCAATGGGCCGATAAAATGACTCCTTTGGGGCAGCAAGGGGCGCTCTTATCGATGGCGCAACTGAATTCCCCGATAAGGTAGTTCCATGTATTAAGAATCTTGTGTTTTATTTCAGTTGTGCTCTTCCGATGAGATCAAGTATGGGTTCAAGCGAGAAAAGGATTCTGCAATCTGACAGCAGCCCGCTCCGAAAGCTGAAGGCCGCGACGGTGCTTTGGTTTGCTCTCACCATCGTGTTTGCTCCTTGGTCACCCTCAACTGCAGCGGACGGACCTACTGGCAAGCCACAGATTCAGGGCAGCAATGTCCGTATTGAGTTTGATAACCACCTACGGAGCCGGGTGGTTGCCCGTTTCGACAAGAAGGAGACGGAGATGGGACCGTTCACTGCCTCTGAGACGGTGACCACCGCCGACAAGCGATTGACCGAATTTCTTATGACCTCGCAAAAACGCGAGCGTACAAAGGACGCTTTCGGGGAGTGTGAGCGCCTCACCGTCGGAGGAAAGGCGGGAACACTCATGAAGACAGTCTCCGTCGTCATATATGACGAATTTCCTGCGATGGCGTTTTTTGATGTCCAGTTTACCAATACCGGAACAACCAACCTCGCGATTAAGAGTTGGACCAACAACAGGTACACGGTGAACGCGCAACCCGATGTAGGCTCGCCTGCTTTCTGGTCTTACCAGAGCGGCTCCTACGAGAAACGTCCTAACTGGATACTGCCGCTGCACACTAATTTTCAGCAGGAAAATTATCAAGGCATGAATGCCGACGACTACGGCGGCGGTACGCCGATCGTCGATGTCTGGCGGCGCGACGTTGGAATTGCGGTAGGACACGTCGAGCTGCGGCCGAAGCTGGTTTCCCTCCCCGTATCCATGCCCGATGCTGCACATGCCACCATCTCGGTACGCTTCAGCAAAGATATCTCATTGGGCCCCAGCGAAAGTTTTCATACTTTTCGAACCTTCGTCGCGGTCCACCAGGGAGACTACTTCCGCGCGCTTGCGGACTACCGGCGCTTCATGATGAAACAAGGTTTCCAGATGGCCACGGCTCCCGATGACGCATTCGGCGCAATCTGGTGCGCATGGGGATATGGACGAAAAGTTCAGCCGCAACAGGTGTATGACTCGCTTCCGACGGCTAAGCGACTGGGATTTAGGTGGGTGACGCTCGATGATGGCTGGCAGAACGATGTGGGTGATTGGCAACTTGATCCCAAGAAGTTTCCCAATGGCGACGCTGACATGAAGGCCCTGGTGGACCGCATTCACCAGGAAGGATTCAAGGCCCAGCTCTGGTGGTCGCCGCTCAGCGCTGTGCCAGACTCGCAATTGCTTCGCGATCATCCCGACTACGAGTTGTTGAATCAGGACGGTTCGACGAGAAAAGTTTCCTGGTGGGATTCCTATTATCTGTGCCCAGCCGACCGCCGCGTAGTGGAGTACCACAAGGCGGTGGTGCGAAAAATTCTGGTGGACTGGGGCTTTGACGGGCTGAAGCTCGATGGCCAGGACATGAACGGAGTTCCAGCCTGCTATAACCCGGCTCACCATCACGCAAAGCAGGAGGAATCGGTCGAAGCTCTGCCGGACTTTTTCCGCGCAATTTATGACACTGCGCAGTTGGTAAAGCCTGGCACGCTGGTGGAGTTCTGCCCCTGCGGCACGGCATTCTCTTTCTTCACCATGCCGCACTTCAATATGTCGGTGGCTTCCGATCCTAAAGGTTCCTTCCAAGTTCGTTCCAAGGCGAAAACATTGAAGGCTTTGATGGGCGACAACGTTCCATTTTTTGGCGACCACGTCGAACTGAGCGACGGGGCCAATGATTTCGCATCCACTTTGGGCGTGGGAGGCGTCGTGGGAACGCAGTTTGTTCTTCCATCTTTAGTCACAAAGCACGGCAAATCCGACTTGACTCCGGAGCGGGAGAAGGAATTCGAGAAGTGGCTTCGAATCTATCGGGAAAAAATGCTGTCAAAGGGACAGTATCTCGGGCAGCTGTATGACATCGGCTTCGATGTGCCCGAGACCCATGTCATCCGCAAGGATCAGGCCATGTATTACGCCTTTTTTGCCAAGCAGTGGAAGGGGCCAATCCAACTGCGCGGCCTCGAAGACCGCAATTACAGTGTGGTGGACTACGTCACGGGAAAAGATCTGGGGATCGTGTCAGGGCACAATGCGCATCTGCCAGTTGAGTTCGACGGAAGCCTGCTTGTGGAAGTGCGACCGCAATGAACGCCGATGCGCCTCATTTGCGCATCCTTGATAAAAAGAATCTAGCGTCGTGGCACGGCGCTCCAGTGCTGCCGGATAAAGCTGGTGAGTGCCGCACGATCGCGAAACGCCTCCGTCCCACCCTCTTTTGTGGTGGAATAGGCCCCAACTACGTTTGCATAGGCCAAACAGTCCTCAAGTTTCGCTCCTGTCAAAAACTGATGGATGAACCCAGCAGCGAAACTGTCCCCGGCGCCAACATCATCCACGGTCTTCATAGTCGGGGGCATGAGGCTGTACTGCTCCTGGCCAGACCGGCAAATGGCTGCGGAAGCGCCGCGTTTCACGACAACAACCCTAGCCAGTCCTGCCAGCACGTTGATGGCTTGGGAAAGATCCTCGGTGCGGGCAACCTTCTTCGCCTCACGATCATTGGGGAAAAAAATGTCTACATGCTTGAGAACTTCCGTTAAATCCCGGTCCCATTTGTTCTCGGGATCGTCGTTGGTATCGAGCGACGTGGACAGACTTGCTGCCTTCGCCTGACGGAAGAGATCTAAGATCCTTGGCCGCAACGCACGATGCAAGAAGAACGATGAAACGTGCAGATGCCGCGCCGACCGCACGTATGTCATGTCAATGTCTGAATACTGCATTTCAAACATCGTGCCGGGATACGTCAAGATGTAACGCTGGTTCAAATAGGGCAAGACGACGGTCAGTCCAGTAGCCGTCCGCCCAGCTGCCTGTCTTACGCGGCCCACTTCGACCCCGGCAGCTGACAGTCTCTCAAGAGCCATTTTCCCGAGAGCATCACCACCCGTTTTGGAGATGAAACCGACCTTGCTCCCAAGTGTGGCCAGGTTATGGGCAAAAATTGCGGACGAGCTGCCCAAGGTAAGCGCGAGGCCATTGGCAAGCAGTTCTCTGTCTAGGACAAGATCCTTCGGCAGACCGTAAAGGATAAGATCGAGATTGATTTCACCAACTACGCATACGTCCAATGTCGGCATATTTCTCCTGTGCTCGCCACATGGCACGGCTACTGATCGAGCAGCGTCACGCTACTTCGGCCTGCGTCCAAATCCCTCAAAACCCTCATAACCAAAGTGCGATCGCGCGCTGTTACTACTACTCTTGGTTGGACTGCTGTCATGGCTATCTTAGAGGTCCAAAAAGCTCTCCGCTATTGACTTCCCTGAATCGGGTCACGAAGAACTACGTTCGACCTTGTCGTGGCCATTCATCAACTAACATGATCGAGTTGTCTTTCAACTCGAACTACAACTCTTTGCGAGCGCAAGCCCAGAGTCGGATTCACCCAAAACTCACAAACAATAGGTTCCGTCGAAGAAAAAATCCGGGCACGTTCGGCGTCGCAACGCCCCTGTCGACTTGCAAACACTAGCGCCAGATGCGGAGCATCACAACGCCTCCCTGTGGCACAGTAACGGTGTAGGAGTCGCGAAGAACACCCAGCTCCTTGTGAGCCCATAGGTCCCGAACATGAACCGGACCACTAAAGCCCACATCTCGAAATCGAAGAGTCAGCGGTTCTGCTTCATCATCAACAACAAAGTTGAAGAGAGCCAGCGCTTTCGAACCATCGCTTAGCGGCTTCATCCAGATTTGTGGCGGACCGATGCGGCTCCCCTGGATCCCCAGCTTATCCTGATCAACCGCGATCACTTCCTTGTTAATCAGTATTCCTTTGGTAGTCTCGTCCATCTTGCTCAAGTCATTGCCTGCCAGAAGGGGAGCCGCCAGAATCGCCCATAAACTCATCTGGCTGCGGTATTGGTCAGGGCTCATTCCGCCATTGCCGATCTCGAGCATATCGGGGTCGTTCCAGTGGCCGGGCCCGGCGAACTTCTCCAGCCCCGCTTGAGAGAAGCCAATCAGCGCCATGCTGCTGTAGTTATCCCGAATATCATCAGTCGTGCGCCACATGTTACCGCCCACTTCCGCCCCCCACTCCCACACCGCACCGACGCCGTACTGACATAGGCTGTAAACGATGGGCCGGTGTGTCTTGAGAAGTGCCTCATGCATTTTCCGGTATGCCTCTTGCATCTCCGCGAGTGCTTTCCGGGGATCCTGGCTGGGGTCATGCAGCTTCATGATGTCCATGTAACTGCAAAGGTCATATTTCAGAAAGTCGACTCCCCATCTGGCATAGGTATTTGCATCCTGTTGCTCGTGTCCATAGCTTCCCTCGTATCCCCCACAGGTCTTGGGGCCGGGAGAGGAATAAATCCCGAACTTCAATCCCTTTGAGTGCACGTAGTCGCCAAGCGCCTTCATGTCAGGGAACTTGCCGTTGGGATGAATGTTACCTTGGGCGTCGCGCTGGCCCTCCCATGAATCGTCGACATTAACATAGATGTAGCCGGCGTCCCTCATCCCGCTGGCAACTATGGCGTCGGCCGCCGAGCGCACATCGGCGTCAGTGACCTTATCCGCAAAATGGTTCCAGCTATTCCAGCCCATTGGCGGAGTAGCGGCCAATTCAGCGGATTGTGGCTCAAGCTGGCAGGCCACGGTCATAGCGAGGAACGCACACGCAGCGAAAGAGTGTCGCAACGCCAAACACATATAGTTGGCCCTCTAGTGTTGGTGAGATGAAGACGAGATAATGCCCCGTCGTAGCCCTCGAACTCATCGACCAAAACGATCCTGAATAGAGCGACTATAGCCTTGGAGTTTCCCCAGCATCAAGGACTCGGCGGAGAGATAATCCTTGCACGGAAACGCAAGAGAACTCGCTTGACTCCGACCGGGCGTTCTGATGGAAGGCATTTGCGGTCAAATCCCTGGCCGGAAGGGTCTTGAGTGTAATTGAGCAGGGCCTCATTTTCGTCCATCCGGAAACTTCCGTGTGAACGCCTGGTTCGATCGCATGAGGCTCTCGGCATGACGGGTCAGCTGGTGGGAAAATAGCTACGGCGACTAAATCGCTCATCTTGGATCATGACCCTAATGAAGGTAATCAGTGCGAGCTGACATCACAGCTGTTGCACACGTGTTGGTCTTCTGCATGCTCTGTGTTCTTGTGCCTGGACAGTCGCAACCATCTGCAAGCGACGACGCTCTTGCGAACTTTCGGCCCCGCCGTGAGATGCACAACCGAGAACTTGCAGGGAGTGAAATCTGCGCACGCTGTCATGTGCAAAAGGCTCGTCAGTTCTCGCAGAGCTCAATGGCACATGCTCTGGGTGGTGTAGCTACCAACGACGTGCTGCGCGTACACCCTCACCTGACCTTTCGTGCGGGCAATTACGCTTATGAAATTACCTACGATGGTGCAAACGCGATATACCGCGTGTCGTATGGCAATCAAAGTATAAGCGAACCAATTGCGTACGTTTTTGGAAATGCTCGAGTCGCTCAGACCTATGTTTTGCGACATAATGGGAAACTCTATGAGGGCCGCGTCAGCTATTACAGCGGCATTGATGCCCTGGATTGGACTATTGGGGATGCTCTGAATCCTCCGCCTAGCCTCGACGAGGCATTCGGCCGCGATATCACCGGCGATGAAGCCCGGAATTGCTTTTCTTGTCACGGTACTGCTGCCGTTTCCGGTGGAAGGCTAGCACTGGACCAGCTGATTCCAGGAGTTTCGTGCGAGGCCTGTCATGGTCCGGGGCTATTGCATGCAGAGGTTATGCAGTCCGGTCGCGCAGATGACTTGTCCATTTTCAATCCCAAGATGCTCGATCCAGATACGCTGGACCAGGAATTCTGTGGCGCCTGTCACCGTAGCGCGAACACGGTAGGGATGATGCCCGATCTCGGGGGAATTTCCAACGTACGCTTTCAGCCGTACCGCCTTGCGAGCAGCCGCGGACATGATTCCAACGATCCACGGTTTGCCTGCACGGCATGTCACGATCCCCATCACGATCTGCCGCAGCAAGGAGCGTCTTCCGATTCCAAGTGCACCGTTTGCCATTCCGCACCTGTACTTCTTGGGACAACTGAGAAAGCCACTTCCTCGAAAATCGTAGCGAAGAGTTGCCGGGTTTCCAACAGCGGCTGCGACGGCTGCCATATGCCCAAAGTCGAAATCCCAGGAGCGCATTTCCAATTCACGGATCACCGCATTCGAATTGTGCGACCGGGTGAAAAGTTTCCGATGTGATCCAGTGCGCTGAATCAACTTCGTGGTGTAGCCGCGGATTCGGACTCAAGGAGTTGGAACCTGTTGGCTGACAGAGCCTGCTGCTTGTTTGAGCCGTTGGAACTCTTGAATTTCAGTTTTGGCTAGATCATTATTTCCGAGCTTTTGATACATCCGTCCGAGCAGGTAATGCGGGTCTGGGTAGCCCGGGTCCAACGCTGCCGCGGTCTTGAGAGCCAGGATCGCCTGCTCGCCCTTTCCTTCTTTGTATAGCACACGGCCGAGTTGATATTGCGCTTGCGGCAATTTTGGGTTGTAAGTTATCGCCTCTTGTACTGCTTTCTCCGCGTTCGCCAGTTGATCTAGTTCCATCTGAGTGACGGCCATATCCAGAGGAGGCCAGGGAGAGGGTTTGGCCTGTGCCCGGTTCAGTTCAACAGCGCGCCTGAAGCTGGTGATTGCTTGATCGAATTGGCCGATGTAGTCGTAACACAACCCTAAGAGATCGTGTGCACGTGCCATGTCAGGGTTGAGTTCTGTAACCCTCTTCAGCCTGCGAATCGCTTCCAGGTATTTCTGATCGTCATAGTCGACGCGCGATAGCCAATATAAATAAAGAGAATTATCAGGATGCGCCTGCGCGAGTCTATCTAACTCCGACCGCGCCCATGAGCGACGGTTCACCTTTATATATGCCATTGCGAGAGTGAAGCGGGTTCGTTCATCGAGCGGCGCAATAGCCTCGGCCTTCTTCCAGGCGATAACCGAATTCACAAATTGACCATCAAGAAAAAACAGCCCGCCAGAGAACTCGAATATCCTTGCAGCCCGCAGTGATGTCGGGTCGCGTTCTGCTTCTTCAACGAGAATCTTTTCGGCTGTTTGATAGTCCCTCTGTTCAAGAGCTTCTTTGAGTTGATTGTGTCTTTCGGGTGAGAGGTCCAGCCGCGAGAGATCATATTCCCGAGCGACTTCAGACGGATTCTCCTGAGCACGAATTCGCTCAGTTGTGAGTATGAAGGAGATACACAACAAGGCGAAACTGATGAGAGTACTATTCATGTCTGCGATACAGACCGACTAGTGGGATGCCATCTTTTCAGTCTCAGTCCTGGTTTTCGCATCGCTGGCCAGTTTGCTCTCGGGAACCAAAGTCAATTCCAGGTTGATTTGTGCAAGAGCCTCATCAAACCTCTTGAGCTGGAGCAGGATCAACCCCATGCCCAGATGGATTTCCGCTAGCTTGGGATCTGCCGTCGCCGCCTGCTGATATGCGAGAAGTGCCCGTTCGTAGTTCCCTTGGATTGCATACTCCTGACCGAGGGCCTGGTGAAGCCTCGCGGAGTTTGGGTTCACACGAGATATCTGTTGCAACGCCCATCCCGAGAGTCTAGTCAGGGCTTTGCCCAACTGGTACGAATACTCGGCATTGTCCGGCGCAAGTGCAGTCACCCTTTGCAGTTCGTCGACTGCTTGCCCCCATTTTTCCGTAGCCTCATAGGCCTTGGCTAGCTGCAAATGTGCTGCCGGCTCGTTTGGCATGGATCGGAGAGCTCGCTTGAGTTCATTCACCGCATCATCAGTTTTTCCAAGTGATAGGAGACTGGAACCGAGAAGCAATCGGCTCGGCCCGTACCTAGGATCCAGAAGAAGTGATTTCCGGAACCAGGCAGCAGCTTCGGCATTGTTACGGCGTTCTTGCGCGATGACACCCAGATTATGGAACACGATAGGATGCTTGACACCCTGCTTCAGAGCCTGATTCAGAAGGTTCTGCGCAGATTCCAGATCGCCCGCCTTCAGGGCCTGAACACCAGCAGCTACGGCATCCTCTGCGGGGGGAGGTTGAGAAACTTGTGAGAAGCCTCTGCCGGCCCATAGGATGACAATCAGAAGCGTTCGCCGATTCGAACTGAAACGAGAGTAGAGCATCGATTTGGGCACACGTATTACGATTCGGTCATCACAGCGTCGATGTGAGCACCAGTATAAAACAGTCGAAATTATGCGGCTTTGCCTCAATCCAGCTCGAGTATAATGACTCGGATTTTTCGATCTCCAAAATATCGGTTAACGGTTGTGCTATTGCCAAGGGGTCGCCGCGTTGCGGCTCTTACCGCCTCTCTTCTCTTGTCTTTGGGGGTTGTTTCCGTCCAAGCTAGGCCATCCAGCGATAAAGCGCGGGATCTCGCCATCCTCGAAATCCAGAAAACGATCGAGAGTGGAAATTTGTCGGCGGCTCGAGAACAGCTAACTGCGTCCATAAAGGAACTCGGCAGCGATGCTGGATTCGATAATTTATCAGGAGTGATGGAGGCGCAGGCGCACCATTATTCGGCTGCTGAAGCTGAATTCAAGCGAGCGATCCAACGACAACCCCGCTTCACAGCGGCTTACCTGAACCTAGGGCGGCTTTATCAGGAAAACTTTCCCACTGATTCTCAGGCGAACCAAAAGGCTTTGGTTATTTATGACACGATTCTGAGCTACGAGTCTGGCAACGCTGAGGCCAATTATCAGAGTGCGCTGCTGCTGCTGAAGGCAGGAAAATATCAAGCATCTTTGAAGCGTGTGTCGCGTCTTCCGAAAGCCGCACGAGAGAGTGCACAGGCTTTGTCAATTTCATGTGCGGATCATGTAGGACTAGGAGATCACAAAAGCACTTCAGCTGTGCTAACTCAACTTTTGGAAAGCTCAGATTTCTCAGAGGCCGATGCGCGGCAAGTCTTGCTCGGTATCAACCCCGGCAGACATGAGGATGTAACCATCGCCCTTCTGGAGGGTCTAGCGAAGCGACAACAGCTTCCGCCGGACCTCGACCGTACCCTTGGCCTGTCTTATGCGCAGGTGGGGAAATTGGATGATGCCCGCTCGATCCTGGAGAAGTTTGCGGTTGAGCATTTGTCAGTCCGCTCTTTGTTTGACTTGGCGAGAGTGGCATACAAGCAGAAAGACTACAGGGGCGCGCTGGGATATCTAGCGCATGCCCGCGATCTGGCACCGGACAATCCTAGTGTCCACTATTCCTTTGGCGTGGTTTGTCTGGACCTGGACCTGATCGTCGAGGCGCAGAAGTCTTTTGAGAAAGCAGTCAAGCTCGAGCCTGAAAATAGCAGTTACAATTACGCGATGGGAGCGACATCGCTCTTCAGCCATGATCCAGAGGACGCTGTACCATACTTTCAACAGTATCTGAAGCACAATCCGCGGGATCCGCGTGGCAAATTGGCAGTCGGTATAGCATTGTATCGAGCTAAAGATTATGACGATGCAGCCCCGTGGCTGAATCAAGCCGCGAATGAGGCAGCGACGGCCACTTCAGCGCATTTTTACCTTGGGTCGCTGGCGTTGCGAATGAGGCGACTCGATGAGGCGCTTCCCCAGCTCCAGGCCGCACTGAGGGCAAAGCCAGACTATGCAGATGCTATGGCGGAATTGGGCCAGTATTACTTTCTGCGCAAGAACTATGATGAAGCGGAGAAGCAACTACAGCAGGCTCTGAGGCTGAACCCAGATCACATGGCAGCAAATTTCTATCTGCTGTCGCTGTACACACGGACCCATGACCCGCGAAGTGAGAGCCAATCCAAACGTTACGACGAACTGCAAGAGCTCCGAGATAAGAAGATCCAGGAGGTCTTGCGCATGGTTGAAGTGAGACCATTCGAAACTCCGTAAGGGACTCAATGTTTCACTCTTTCCGGCACTGCTGTCCCGCAAACTCGTTCCGCGGATTGTTTGTACTGTTTTTGTTCCTGCCTCTGACCAACGGGTTTGCTCAACGGCCAGAACTTTCCTCATCGGCACGAGCGTTGTACCGCGGAGACTACGAGCACGCGAAAGAACTGGCGTTGAGTCATTTGCAGAGGAGACCGACTGATCTTCCTGTACGGATTATTCTTGCCCGAGCCGAGCTCGCCATGGGGAACTATCGCGAAGCTTTGGCAGAACTCAACAAAGTTCTCTCAGCAGACCCTCACAACATTGATGCTCTCTACTACTTATCGTTCGCTGCAAGAGGTCTATCCCAGCAGGAGTACGCGAGGCTGTACCGACTCGATCCTGATTCTTCGCGCGTTCACCAGCTCATGGCGGAATCCGCGTTGGAAGCACATGATACGTCCCAGGCCGAAATAGAGTTTCACAGAGCTCTTGAAATCAACCCCCATTCTGCGGAGGTGGCCGGTGAACTTGCGGAGCTGAAGAGGTCGCAGTCGAAATTCGACGAAGCCATTGAGTTTTATTCGAAGGCGGCAGAAATCGGTCCATTGGATTACCAGATCGCTTACGGACTCGGTGCTTGCTATACATACAAACAAGACTATGCCCGCGCGATCGAGTGGCTGCGAAGGAGCGTTGCAATGGGCCCTGATTCCGGGGCCGCTCACTTTGCCTTGGGGAATGCCCTCTTCCAAACTGGCGATTGGAATGCTGCTGTTCCGGAGTTGACGGCCTCTCTGCGGCTGGAGCCCAGAATGAAGCAGGCCTATTTTCTGCTCGGACGTGCATATTCAAAGCTTGGGCGTAAGCAGGACGCAGACGCTGCATTTCAGAAATTGGATCAACTCAATGCCCCGGCAACGCCGGTACAGAACGGCGCGGCGTCGAAAGACGCGAGCAAGGAACCGCCACGCGAGCCATGAAGCCTCTCAACCGTCGTCGTACCGGTCGCGGCATCCTACTGTCATCGTTGCCGGCCTTCCTTCTTGCCATAACTGTGGTTAATGTTTCGGGCCAGGAAGCCGATTCTCATCAGTCACCCCGGGCTCAGCCCATGGGCGTTTCTACCGGCCCACCCCATGCGGCGGTCAAAGACGCGCAGGCGCGACCGATCACTGCCGGGGGATTTGTGGATGGCGCCCCAATTATCTTCCAAGACGTGACTTCGTCCTCTGGTTTGGACAAGTTCCTACACCGCTCTGGCAGTCCGGAGAAGACCACGATTCTGGAGAGTGTGGGGTCCGGCGTGGCGTTGCTGGATTACGACAATGATGGCTGGCTCGACATTTATCTGCTCAATGGCTCGACAGTGGCTGCGCTGAACGGAACGAAGGCACCGCCTCGCGCAATGCTCTTTCATAACAATCACGACGGAACGTTTACGGACGTGACAGAAAAGGCCGGCGTCGCCAACGAGCGCTGGGGATTTGGAGTCGCCGTCGGCGATTACGATAATGATGGCTGGCCCGACATTTACGTTGCCAACTTTGGGAAGAACCGTCTATATCACAACAATGGCGATGGTACATTCACCGATGTAGCACAGACGGCAGGTGTGTCTCTTGGAGGTTGGTCAGCAGGCCCGACTTGGGGTGACTACGACCATGATGGGTTGCTGGATTTGTTTGTCCCCGGTTACCTGAAGTTCGATGCCAATCATCCTCCCGTTCCAGGCCAAAACGGCCTCCCCCTGGGTTCTTGCCAGTTCCGTGGAGTTGGGTCCATGTGTGGACCTTTGGGATTGGTCGGCGAACACGATCATCTCTTCCACAACAACGGGAACGGCACGTTCACGGATGTCTGTGAGAGCGCCGGTGTCGCTGATTCCCACGGGTACTACGGCTTGGCTTCGGTATTCGTGGATGTGGACGATGATGGCTGGCTAGACCTCGCAGTTGCTAACGATTCGGTTCCACGGTATCTCTATCGCAACCTCCACAACGGCAAGTTCGAGGACGTGAGCTACGTCTCTGGCTTTGCGTTGACCGACAACGGCCTGGCACAAGCTTCAATGGGAATTGCCGTCGGAGATTACAATCGCGATGGCAAGCTAGATTTCTATGTGACAGTATTCTCGGACGATTTCAACACCCTATATCGGAACGATGGAAATCTCAGCTTTTCCGAGGTCGGTTTTCAGGCAGGCGTATCCAGTCTCACGATTCCATTTCTTGGGTGGGGAACGGGATTCCTCGACGTCGACAACGATGCATTGTTGGATCTGTTTGTCGCCAACGGCCATATATATAGATGGGTCGACCAGCGCGATTGGGGTACTACTTGGTCACAGCGACCTCTTTTATTCCGCAATGTGGACGGAACAAAGTTTACGGAAGTGCCAGCTGCAACCGGCAGCGGACTCGCAGCGGTGGTTCCGGCTCGTGGGGCGGCATTCGGTGACCTTTTCAACGACGGCCACATTGACGTCGTTCTAAACAATATCGATGCACATCCGACGCTTCTTAGAAATGTCGTCAAGAACGATAACCACTGGATCTCGCTAAAGTTGGTTGGAGGTGCTGGAAGTTCTCGGGATGCCATTGGAGCCAAAGTGTTTGTGGCTATAGGACAGGTGCGGCAACGCGCTGACGTTTTCAGTGGCGGAAGCTATAGTTCGAGTTCCGACCTACGAGTCCATTTCGGACTCGGTTCCGCCTCCGACGTTGACAAGCTTGAAATTCGCTGGCCGAGCGGAAAAATAGAAATGCTGACCAAACCACCAATCGATCGTATTTTGACCGTGGTGGAAGGAAAGGGAATCACTGTGAAGTAGAGGAGCCCCAACCGACAGTCCGGCATAGTGCCGGAGACCGGCTGCATGAAGCCTAAAGCAAAGCCTACAGCCGTCCAGTGGGACACGTTCGATTCAGAATCACATCAAAACTCTAGCCGAGCTCCAAGTTGAATGCGCCGCGGAGCGCTCACGTTGGCCCCCCCCAACCCGAACCCCGGGAAGACCTGTTGGGTTATGGTACTGACTATAGGCGCTGCGCTGACGTCATTGCTGACAACCCCGCTATTTCCGCTGATCGTGAAATTTCCGTCGTCGACAAAAATGTGATAGTTGAACGCGTTGTAGAACTCGGCTCGTATTTGCAGGTTCACGCGTTCGGTCAATGCCGTATTTTTTGTTAACGAAAAATCAACGTTTTTGTAATTCGGGCCTCTAAGTGCCGAGAAAATACGCGGGCCATAGCCCGTGTATCCAAACGTCCCAGTACAGTTAGGGCACGCGCCACTCGGCTCAAATGATCCGGGGGGCTCAAAGGCAGCAGGGTTCAGGAGCGAAGCGCAGTTCGGAATGTCATCCGGACAGCCACCCTTGTGCGGGTTGAAACTGTTGACATCCTGCAAGAAGGGATTCACACCCGGAATGCGGCCAGCCAGACAACCTTGGGCAAACTGATCGACCACCTGGCACGTGCCGGAACGAATCCACATGGGCGTCCCTTTCGAGTAGCGGATGATCGGACTGAACTCCCATCCCCCGACGAGGTAATCGAGGGCACGGCTGCCACTCAAGAATTTCTTGCCGCGACCGAATGGCAGCGAGTAAACAAATGCGGCAGAAAGCGTCTGGGGCACATCATCGGGCGAAAGGGTCCTATTGCGCCTGGTCTCGAAGGGTGAAATGACTCCCTGCGATCCGTTCCACGTGCTTGCGTTACTCTGAGTGTTATCGGCCGCATCGGTAATTAGCTTCGCATTCGTGTACGAAACCAGCATGTAAAGGCTGTTCGTGTATCGTTTCTCTGCTTTCAACTGGAAGGAATGGTAGATCGAGCCTCCGTGGCTCTCATTCAGCCCCTGCAAATGGCCGCAGTACTGTGGGAAGGGAAGGAGTGCTTGCGCCACACTGGGATCGCAGACTCCGGCATTTGTCAGATCCGCAACCCAGCCTTGGTAAGGCGCGGATACGCCGAAAAGAGTTTGGTTGTCGTCGGTAAAGACGGTGCTTAACTCGGGGACGTAACTGCAGTTGCCATTCGGATTCGCAGTCGCGCAGCTTGGGTCGATGGGCGTGGTGTTCGCCTCAAGGGCTTGAATTCGTGGATCAAACGGATTCAGGACATTAAGGGGCTGCAGGTTTGAGGGCAGCCGTGTGCCTTTGTTGGCGACATACGCGGCGCTCACGAAGATGTTCTTCGGCAGTTGACGTTCGATCGTCAAATTCCATTGCTGCGAGTACGGTCGCCGGTTCGCATCCAGAGGGCGATACATCGGGACGTTACCGTTGCTATCCTGCCCGTTGTCATACGACGATGAAATAAACGGCGGCAGGAGCGCTGGTGTTGGCACCCCATTGTCCAGATAGAAGTTCGGATCCGCCTGGTTGGTAGCTGGATCTAGATGAGTGCCAAAATGTTGCGTGAGATTGTAGCCATCGAGGGCCATGCCTGCGTTCCATCCCGGATAGAAGGCTTGCGCGAAGAAGACACCGTAACCGGCCCGAATTACAGTCTTCTGGTCCATGGCGTAGGCAAAGCTGACGCGTGGAGCGAAGCCCTTCTTCCAAGGCACCTCCGGGTATTCCTTGCCGTAGCAGGCGTCTCCACAACCGGAGGTGCCGGCAAAAGCAAGCCTTCCTGGAATTCCGGCGGTGGGATTGATACCCACCGGGTCAAAGAACGAGAAATGATTGTATTTCTCGCGGGACGCTGAGTAGTAATCCCAGCGCATCCCAAAATTCAATGTCAATTTGGGAGTTACTCTCCAGGAATCATTCCCATGGAACGCCCAGACGACTTGCCGTGGATACCATGACGATACAGTTTTCCGGTCTAAGCTGCCGCCGCCCACTGCGCCCAAGATGTAACTGGCGATCGAACTTCCACTAGTCAGGCTGGGTATGCCTGTTGTGGAGTTGTCAAAGGTAAAGGTGCCCGACTCGTTCGTGCGATCGTGAACATTGCCCTGCACCGCGCGCCATTCACCACCAAAGGTTAGGGTATGGTGACCAAGCACCTTATTCACGACGTCGTTAATTACCCAGGTGGGGCGAGCCGTGATATTTTTCGAGCCATCCCCTTTGTTGTCCCCGAGTTGGTTGAAATTGTCACCAAACTGGAATTCCGGAAGAGCAGTAGTCCCGGGAGCTCCCTGCACTGCCGGTAGTTTTCCCACGAACGCTTTGTTCGCGGAACTGTAGCCTTCGTTACGGTTGAGATATCCAAAGGTCACATGGTTCGTGAGCGTGGCGGAGAAAGTGTGTTCCCAGTTAAATCGCGCGATAGGAGAGTTTTGAGGGTGCGTTGGCTCTTCTGTCGCGATAGCAATGGGGAGCTGTGTCGCTGTGTTATAGCCGGTGAATTGTCGCCACCAGAAGAAATAGAAGTGGTCTTTGTCGCCGTAATTGTGGTCGATTCGGAACATGTAAACATTACTGTTCGCGACCAGAGTATCCGGAACCGGTCTGGGTACGGTGTAGTTGTCCTGGGCTGCCCCGTTTGTCGGAGTGGGCAGTTCGGCGAGATAGGCTGCCGCAATAGGACTGATGCACTCCGAAGGGATTATGTTCCCGGGGAAGTGCTGACCCGGACCAAAGCCGGCAGGGAGAGCACTGGCGCACGCCGCAGATTGCGGGCCAGTTGGCTGGTTCGGATTGGAACCAGGCGCAAAATTCCCCGGCGCGTAGATGGGATTTCCCCAATCGCTGAAGTTTCCGGAGCGTTCCAGAACTGATGGAATGGTTAGCGTGGGCCTACCTGCACCACCCGCTTGATGAAACGCTTCCCAGTCGAAGTAGAAATACGAGTGATGCTTTGAAGTTCCGTGATAAAGAAAGGGAATCTTAATCGGACCTCCAAAGTTTGCGCCGAAGTCATGCTCGATGTCGAACGGGCGGGGATCACAACCAGGAGTGTCGCACGGCGGCGCGTTCCATGGCTTCGCGTTCAGCGCTCGGTTGCGCGCGTACTCGAACAACGCGCCGTGGTACTTGTTGCCGCCTGACTTGCTGACCATCGTAATCTGGCCAGAGGTCGAAGAACCATACTCGGGAGCATAGTCCGAGGTGAGTACCTTAACCTCCTGAACCATATCCGGCGACATCTGAAAATCGCCTTGGATCGAAACCATGCCACTCTGGCTCATGAAGCCTTCTTGCATGGTTGCGCCGTCTAAGAGAGCCTCATCGCCAGATTGAATGCCGCCATTGATACGCGCGTTAAAAGCCTCATTACTGCTGCCAGTCGAGACCCCGGGCAGCAACACGGCGAAGCTGGCCGACGAGCGAGGTTTACCAGAGACAATCAAAGGCAGGTCCTTGACGGTCTGGGGGTCAATGCCTCCTTGCACCGTGCCGTTGTCGTAGTTGATGAGAGTGTTCTCGCCCTCAACATTAACCGTTTCGGTCGTCGCGCCCGCCCGCATTGTGACATCGGCATGGCCGGATTGATTGAGGGTCAGCACGATGTCGGTTTGAACGGACTTCTGAAATCCCGCCATCGTGGTGCTCAGGTCGTATGTGCCGGGCGTGAGATTGCGGAAGGTGTACTCGCCCCTGTCATTGGATACGAACTTTTGTACAAACTGCTGCGCCTTGTTGGTCAAGGTCAGTTGGGCACCGACAACCGCGGCCCCGCTTGTATCAGTAACGGTTCCGCTAAGGGTGGCATTTCCCATCTGCCCATTCGCCGGCAAATGCAACGCGAGCAGGCAGATAATCAACAGTGAGGAAGGAATACTCCAGAAAGCGTTTCCTTTCGCGGACATATCGAGCACCTCCGCTTAAGTTTGGTCACGCCACAAAAATCTTTAGATGAGAAAAGAAATGAACCCCGAGCAACCGAGCGAATATGCGCTACCTTGTACTGCTCAGGCTGGCTCGAAGTCAAGGGAAAAAGTATTTTCCGCGGCCATCGTCCCTGTCTTACTACTCCCGTTGCCAATCACATGGACGCTCGGTATGCCCAGGCCTATAATCCCGCGCAGATCGAGGGCAGGGAAAATGAGGATTAATTTTGGGAGTTGTAGTGCGCTACTTGCGATGGCGTGCGTGATTGCTGCCGCTCAGAATCGCCCCATCACCTCAGTTTCAGATCACCAATGGACGATAACGGCAGACGCTGTTCAGGGAGCGATGACCATCAAAGAGAGAGGCCTTGGCGATCTGCTCCAAAACGCGCATTTATACATAAATTCTCCAAGCGGCCGTCACGAACTGAAACATTGGCAGGCGCAAGGGAAGGATGGGCAGCTGACTATCAGGACCTCTGAACCCGGAACTGGATGGTCGTTAGAACTCGGGGAAAATAGCTTAACGATCTCGAGCACGGAATTCGACGCCGAGCTGATCGCAGACGCACCAGCTCCCGCTTCCCGAATTATTGCCCGTTTAATCGATGGCGCAGGAACACCGGTGGACTGGGTGGGCACAGCCGAGTTAGCGGGAACGTACGGCGGCGGCCGGACACACAACCGCTCATTCCTTCCGCGGCTCAATGCAGATGTCATGTATTTCACGCTCGGCCAAACCCAAGGATCGCTTTTTCACAGTCTGTTCGATCGCGAGACTGACACTGCCATTGACTTCGGAGAGGGAGTCGCGATGAGTCGCGACCCGCAAAATCCTGACTTGCTGAAAATCACCATTCCAGTTCACGGAAGCAGGATCATTCGATTGATCCCGAACTATTACACAGAAATTTTAGGTGTGCCGTTCTATTCGCATTTTGATGACACGAATTTCCGGGCAGCTCCGATGGTCTGGTCGAGCTGGACCAGCTACTACGAAGATGTCACAGAAGCAGACATGACCCTCAACGCTGACTGGATCGCCACGCACCTTCTGCCTTATGGCTTTGAATACGTCGAACTCGACGACGGCTACGATCGCACTCCAGAAGGGCATTCCTGGATCGAACACTGGGACCGTAGCAAGTTTCCGCATGGGCCTCAGTGGCTGACGAGTTATATCCGTGCGAAAGGGTTGAAAGCCGGAATCTGGCTGGTGCCAAATTCCTATGCGGCTGGGTTACCCACACATTCTGACTGGTACCTCTACGACAAGAAAGGAGCCGTGGTTCGCGATTACAGCACCCCCGCGCTTGATTCCAGTAATCCAGAGGCGCTGGAAGTTGTTCAACGCGTGTTTCGGACCTTGGACGAGTGGGGTTTCGATTACTACAAGCTCGACGGAGAGCATGCTCTGCCCAAGTACGCGCCCCCGGTGGACACGACGCGTTTACATGATCCCGAAGTCGACTTCATCGCGAATTATCGATCGAGGCTCGCGATGATACGAAAAACGATCGGACCGGAACGTTTTCTCGAGGTCTGCCCGGCTGGTACACCACTCAATGCCATTGGCTATGCGAACTCCTACTTCAATGGCGATGATGTGTACAACAATTGGCAAGGAATGTTTTCGCTGTTTAGCTCGATTTACGCAAACGGCTTTCTGAATCATTTACTGGTTTACGTTATGCCCGGAGAAGGTATTGAGCTGGGCGAACGCATGAGTGTGGCTGACGCGGCAAAGAAACGCAAACCGATTGTTCTCGAGACTGAACGCGATCGAGAGGAACCACTTACCGGCTTTGGTGTCACGGATGCCGAGGCGAGGACATTGGTCAGCCTGATAGCCCTGACCGGCGTTGCGTACCCTTTAGCGAGTGTGACTCCCGAGTTGCCGGAGGCACGCGTGAAGATGCTGCAAGGGTCCTTGCCTACACTCCCGATTATTCCCCTGGACCTGTTCAGCCGCGGTACCCAGAGCTCATGGGACAAGTTCAAACACATTCAGCCGGACTATTACATCCACCACTATCCAGAGATTATCGACCTCAAGGTCCGGACTTCGGCCGGCGCCTACGATGTTGTTGGAGTGACAAACTGGCACAGCAAAGATGCTGACAAGAGGGTTAGCTTCGCCGACAAGCTTGGGCTGGATGGTGAGTCCAAGTATGTCGTGTTCGATTTTTGGAATCAGAAACTGCTAGGTACCTTCAGTGATCACATAGAGGTCCCGACAGCGGCACATGACACCCGGGTCTTGCTGATTCACCCAGTAATGGAACGCCCCCAGCTTATCGGATTGTCCCGGCACATCTCAGGGAGCTACTCTCTCCTGACCCAGAGTTGGGACTCGTCGAGGAAAATCCTGAAAGGCGTCTCGGCGACCGTGCCGGGAGTGCCATATTCGCTATGGTTTCATATCTCCGAAGGTTCAAGGCCGATTGATGTGAGCGCTTTGAGTGAGGACAAGAAAGCCGTGCCGATCGAGATGAAAACTGACGGAGATCTTTTGCAGGCTACGTTTCTCGGACAAAAAACCACCGTTGCTTGGGAGCTGCACTTTGCGGGAAATTAGGTGATTTGTGTCTTTAACGATCAGCCGTCCGCCGCGTTGGGGATATTCAGTGCCAACAGACCTTACTCGTATCGCAACGCCACCATCGGATCGACTTTGGCGGCGCGCCTCGCCGGGATATACGAGGCGAGCACTGACACCACTGCGAGAGCGGCGAGTGCAACGAGCATCACTTTTGGATCATAAGCAGAGACACCAACGAGCAGACCTGCGCAAAGCCGCATCAATACCAATGAGGCGGCCAGCCCGATCAATTCACCGGCGAGAACCAGTCGCAGCCCTTTCTCCAAAATCATGCGCACCACATCCCGATGCTTGGCGCCTAATGCTATTCGGATTCCAATTTCGTGCGCTCGTTGCGCGACAGAATAAGCGATCACACCATAGAGGCCGACCGCAGCTAGCACCAGTGCCAGCCCGGCAAATCCTGCCAGCGTAATAGTGCTCGTACGACGGAGAGTAAGCGCCTGCCGCGCCAGCAGTGTGAGTGGCATCGCGTCAAACACGGGCTGGTCCTTGTCTACATCCCAGATCGCTTGCTCCGCTGGTTTCAACAGAGTCCCTGGTTCGGCCGATGTTCGTACCACAAATGCGAGTAAGAAACTCTGGGCCTGTGCCAGGGGGCGATAGAGTTCTGCATGCGTTTCTTCCTCGGGACCGAATGCCTTTACATCGGAAACCAGGCCCACAATCCGCCATTTCTCAGGTGCACCGAAATCCGTGATTTCTAGAACTTTGTCGATCGGATCCTCATTTCCAAAATAGCGATGCGCGAGGGTGGAATTCACAACTGCCACGCGTTCGGATCCGGCGCGATCTGCGCTGGTGAAATCCCTGCCTTCAAGCAGCGGGATACCCATGGTGGCGAAATATCCCGGAGAGGCTCTACGGTTATCAGCAAGTGGCTTGTTGGTGCGATCTGATGTAGTGCGGCCCTCGATCTTAAACTCCGTGGTCCCCCAAAAACCGGTGAGTGGAAGATAATTCGTCACCCCGACCGATTCGACGCCAGGCAATCGGCGCATGCGGTCCACTACAACGTTCACGAAGGCGACCTGCTTCTCCGGTTGATTGCCTGGGTATCGATTCGCAGGTGGGAAGACTTCGAGGCCGAGCAAGTGTTCCGGACGAAACCCAAGATCTTCGTTGTACACGTGTCGAAAACTCTCCATCATCAACCCTGCTCCCGCAAGCAAGATCAACGACAACGCGACTTCCGCGACCATGAGTATTTGCCGGGAGCGCAGGGAGCGGACGCTCAATCCCAGAACCCGGCCGGACTCCTTCAACGCCTCGCTGGTATTTGCGTTTGAGCTCTGCAGCGCCGGTAAAACTCCAAACAGCACGGCAGACAGCAGAGTGATTCCGAGCGCAAACCAAAGAACAGTCCCGTTCAGCGGAATCGATTCGACGTGAGGAATGCTTAGATTCGCGACGTTGTTTGGAAAAATCGCTAGCAGGAAGCGAGTACTCCAGAGCGCCACAATAACTCCGAGAAGGCCTCCAGGTACAGCCAGCAATAAGCTTTCCACCAGGAATTGCCGAACCAAGCGCAGCCGGGTTGCCCCCAGCGCGGCGCGCACCGATACTTCTGTTCGACGTCCCGAGGCCCGAGCCAACGATAGACTCGCGATGTTGACGCAGGCAATCAGAAGCACAAAGCCAACGGCACTCAGCAGCGCAAGCAGGGGCATGCGGATGTCGCCCGTCAACCGTTGCGTGAGAGGTTCGACTAAGCTTGTATTGCCTTGTTCCACAGCCGGATGCAGCGCCGCAATTCTTTTCTCCAATGCATCCATGCGGGCCTGCGCCTGCGCAACGGAAACCCCCGGTTTCAGTCGGCCGAGAACTCGAATAAAGCGATGGGCGCTGTCATAGTCGGTCATCGCCGAAGGCGTCAACGACATAGGTACCCATACTTCCGTTTGGGGAGGTTGATTGAACTCGGGAGGCATGACCCCGATGACAGAATAAGGTTTTGCGTCCAGTGTGAATGTTTTTCCGACGATCTCGGGATCGCCGTGAAGAACCGTCCTCCAAAACTTGTCACTTAGCACCGCGACCTGAGCGTTCGACTGTCCCTCCTCATCGGTGAAGTTACGGCCCATCTTGGGAGTAACATCGAGAATGCGAAAGTAGTTCGGCGTGATGTCATATCCAATCACCAGTCTCGGTTCACCTGATCCGGTGAGCGTCATCTCGTTATCAAACGAAGCTGCAATGTCTTGAAAGACATCGTTCTCCCGCTTCCAGTCGCTGAAGACGCCGCCGGAAAGAGGAAATGGCTGCGGAGCGCGAGCCAGGTTTCGTTCCCAGACCATCATCAAACGATCGGCATGCGGGAAGGGCGTCGATTCCAGCAGTACCCTGTTCACCACCGAGAAAATCGCGGTATTCGCTCCGATCGCCAAGGCTAGCGTGATCGTCGCAACCAGCGTGAATCCCGGATTCTTGCGCAGTTGGCGCATTGCGTATCGCGCGTCTTTTAGCAGTCCGTACATCATGGTCTCCCCTCACTCCTCCGTGCAGCACCGAAACGTTTGCGCGCACGCGACGCAGCAGGCAAAGATTCATGCATGCACATCCGCCGTACTCTTGATTTCGGCTATACCCGACCGATCTGACGCAAGGTAGCGCAGCAAGTAATTCAGAGCCGCACCCATGTCGCGCAGTGGTGCAGTCACAGTCTTGGAGAGTTCGCTGCGATAACGAACCCTGACGATCGCTTCGCACCCAATCCCGTGCAGTTCTCCTCGCAAAATGCAGGCGTCATTGTATTGCTGGATTCGCGCAAGGTCGGTAGCGATGATCTGAAACTTCAAACTGGAACTGCCGGCATTCAGGACTAGGAAATTCATGAAGACTTTCTCGAAAGTATTGCTGATGTTGTCAGACTTCTCCGCGGATTTCTCACCGATCTCGGCGGTTACAGCTTGGCCCAACGTAGAAGAAAAAGTCTGAGAGCGAAAGAGAATTAGAAAATCCCCTCCAAGATAAGCCTCCGCAGTGTTTGAGGCAATCGGCGGAACTACTCCCATTTCGACTGGCCTTCAATAATGGTGATGTAGCGATCAACTGGCAAGTCGGTAAATCGCTGTACAACGCCGCTCGGCTGCGGCCACTTGATCTCGACCACATCGAACTTGGCATGCTTGCCAATCCCAAGCACCATGCGCGGATCATGTGAAGAAAGATAACTCCCGCCCCCGACTTTGGTCTGGCTGCGTTTCAAGTCACCCGCTTGGTAGGTAACCACCGCTCCAACGGCCTCGATATTGGCCTTTTTGCCAACCAACTTAATGCCAAGCCAGTGATTCTCGCGTCCAACCTCGTTCCGCAATAGCAAAGGCGTCCCGTCGTTGCACGAGATCAACACATCCACTGCGCCGTCATTATTGAAGTCACCCAGGGCCAATCCGCGGGCCGACATAGGTCGCGCAAATACCGGCCCACTCGCTGCGCTTACATTCTCAAGCACTTTCCCGTTCCCGTGGAAAAGCAGCAGGGGCTCTTCGAAGCTCACATCCTTGTGAAAAACCTGGATCAAGTCGTCCGGATTTCCATTCGCCTGAATGAGATCCAGATTCCCATCATTGTCGTAATCAAAGAACTTCAATCCCCAGCCACTCATCAAGCGCGATGCTTTGGCAATTCCCACTGGCAACGCTTGATCGTCAAAACTCTCATCGTGATTGTTCTGGTAAAGCGAAAACATCTCGTGGTCGATGTTTGCGACAAACAATTCTATCCAGCCGTCCTGATTGAAGTCCGCTGCATCCACGCCCATGCCGGACCGTGGACGCCCCGCCTCACTGTACGCCACTCCGGCTGGCGCTCCGATCTCTTCGAATTTTCCATTTCCACGATTGGCAAACAAGAAGTTCTGCACGGTATCGTTCGCCACAAACAAATCCATTCGGCCATCGTTATTGATATCAGCCGCGACTGCCCCCCACGCTTTTCCCAGGAAGTTGCCGATGCCAGAAGCCTTGCTGACGTCAGTAAACGTGCCATCTCCGTTGTTGTGGAAGAGCCAACTCGGCATGGCCTTATAGAGCCGAGGAATACAATAGCCCGAGCTGTCGCCCGCCGCGCACGGAAGATTCTTGGACTTGTCGAACTCAACAAACTGACAGACGAATAGATCTAGGCGCCCGTCGTTGTCGTAGTCGAACCATACGGCACTCGAAGCCCAGCCTGATACGCCTACACCGGCTCTAGCACTGACATCGGTAAAGGTTCCATCACCGTTGTTGTGATAGAGAGTACTTTTGCCATACGCCGTGACATACAAATCCGGAAATCCGTCGCCGTCGTAGTCACCCACGGCCACACCCTGGCCGTATCCGCCCGCGCCAACGCCAGCTTTATCCGTGACATCGGTAAAGGTTCCATCGTGATTATTTCTGTACAAGGCGTTGCGCAGCGCTGGACGAGGATCGAAAAAGTCGCAGGGTCCACCATTGACTAGGTAAATGTCCATCCATCCGTCATTGTCATAGTCGAGAAACGCGCAACCGGCTCCGGTGGTTTCTGGCAGGTATTTCTGCGAAGAGTGCCCCGCTGTGTGCTTCCAGGTAATGCCACTCACGGAGGCAGGCACCTCAGCGAACGGATATTGCGGCTGCGCGATTGCCGGAAGGAAGCGCGTGAGTGGAAGCGCCAATCCGCACGAAAGGGACCGCATGAAGTCGCGCCGGGAGAGGCCTTGATTCCCCACACCAGAGAGATGGAGGTGATCCTTACGTCTCATTTTGGACTATCAGCAGCCGGAGTTGCAGGCGACGTTTGCGGCGCGGCACCCGCTTGGGTCCCGACCAGCCGGCTGTGTATGGCGAACTGCTTGTCGGCATCCTGCTTACGCCCCGCGCGCGTGTATGCCGTCGCGAGCTGATAGTGGGCATCCGGATTTGAGAAGATGGGCTGGCCGTCGGCTTCGGCTTACTAGTTTGCGCCGCCGAGAGAGTGCAGATGCCGAGAAAAACCACTGCCAGCGCATACCTGCGATTGAGCCCTATATGCATAAAGAAAGGCAGGCAGAGTTACTTCTCTGCCTGCCTCATCATAGCAGCGCCCTAGAAATACGGTTTTAGGGCGAACTGGATGTTACGTGGGTCTTGCGACGTATTGATCAGACCCATGTTGGTGCCAGCGCGTCGGCTGGCAAGTTAAGGTTGACGTGGTTGAACGCGTTGACGAAGTCTCCGCGGAATTGCAGCCTGATCCTCTCCGTGAAGTTGAAGTTCTTCTGCAGACTCAAATCAACATCCGCATATCCCGGCACCCGAATTCAGCCAGTAGTACCTGCGAACCTGAGTGCCGCTCCGAGGTGTGTCCTCAGGAAGTCACGGCGCCAAAATATGACTTGGCAAATACCATCACCGTCCACTGGTGGGCGAGAACTATCCCGACGTGGCACTCCGCCTACGCAGTTTTCTTGGGATCTTGAGGCGCGAAACTCCAGGAGAATCGATACTCGTTGTCTGTCACTCGGTTGTGGTGTTGGTCTTTCGGAAGCTGTTGGAGCGGCACAGGGTACCTAGTCGCTTTTCGCCATCACATTGTGATAGTAGGTGGCAGCTTTGTCAAAAACGATAAAGCCCTCAAGTCTGTTGTACGAGTTCCGATGCTGCACACCTTGACACAAGACGCGAACTAGCTGTTCGGAATGGATGGTCGCTAGGCTTGATCGGAAACGCCTCGGG
>Ga0070713_100000465_pt1 | contig 25843 bp, 21 predicted proteins | sample LARL82metaG_FD_65465 | JGI IMG/M metagenome (GOLD analysis project Ga0070713, IMG submission 65465) | Corn, switchgrass and miscanthus rhizosphere microbial communities from Kellogg Biological Station, Michigan, USA - LAR L8-2 metaG | ecosystem: Host-associated > Plants > Roots > Rhizosphere ... | reverse complement strand
TGCGTTTGGATACGAAATATGAATTGATCGATGAAACTGGCTTTTCGAGTTTCGCGAATCCAGAACGTACTCTCCCTCCGGAGCTTATGATCTCCCCGCCGGGCCTTTGGCCCCACCGGATCGCCGCCCAGTGCAACCTTATAAGTTCTGATGACTTTGCCTTCGCTTAGCAGCTGTAGAGTCCGCTCCTTCTTCAGCACCACAACCCGGTCCGCATGAAGCGGCTTTTCCGCCGCTCGCGCCATCACCAACGCGCACAGAATCCAAGCCGTAAGCATCCGGATTCGCATGCCCCGGATTATAACCAGCCACCCGTGACTAAATGCTAGGCTGATGAAGTGCAGCCCTTCTTCAGAATCATTAAAGGCATGTGGGGACAGCCGCCTTCGGCTGTCCAGCGAACCCGTAGCGCAGCGCAGGGGAGCGCACTCCGACCACGGACCTCGATTCTATGGGCTGCGATTATTATTCTTTCAGCTTCCCTGCCCTCTCATGCTCTCCCCTGGACCGTCCAATCACAACCAGTCCGTCTCCTGAACGGCGCTCCAGTCCTGTTCCAGGTAAAGCCTCCAGCGAAACTTGACTCACTCACCGGCACGTGGCTCAATCACAAATTCACCTTCAGCTACAACAAGACGACGAAAGTCTGGTTCGCATTAGCTGGCGTCAACTTCGACACCAAACCCGGCGTATACACGCTCGAACTCACCGGCGAGACGACCACCACAAAAGCTCCTCTGAAATTCAGCCGCACCTTCAAAGTCGCTGACGCGCACTACCCCGAAATCAAAGTCGAACTCGCAGTCGAGAAGAAATTCACCGAGCCAAATCCTGAGCAGCAGACCCAGATTGCCGAGTCGGTGAAAGTAAAGCAGGACTACCTGGGACGCGTCACCCCAGACCGCGAATGGAACGGGAATTTCGCCGCTCCAGTCAACGCAACTACATCCGACGTCTACGGTTCCCGACGCATCTTCAACGGTGTGGCGCAACGAGAACATCAAGGTCTCGACTACCGCGTTCCCACCGGAACGCCGGTCGCTGCTATGAACGAGGGCACCGTGCTGCTGGCGCGTTTTCTATATTTCGAGGGGAATTGCGTTGTGATCGACCACGGTCAAGGACTTCTCACTCTCTACTTTCATCTTTCAGAACTCAAAGTGAAGGAAGGCGACCCGGTTAAGCGTGGCCAGGAAATCGGCCTCAGCGGAGGAACCGGCCGAGCCACCGGCCCCCATCTTCACGTCGCGGTTCGCTGGCAAGCGACCTACCTGGATCCCGCCCGCCTCCTGCAACTACAGTTGCCCTAGCGAATCGTGATTTCAACTTTCTTGAGGATTTGTAACCGGAATCGCATGGACGTTACTGCAGCGATCGGACCATGCATTCCCATAAGCCAGCCGCGAAGCGGCGGAAGAATACAGCCCACGGCGCAAGCCGTGGGTGGAAAGCCGCAGACGACGGAGCCCCGTAGGGGCGAAAGAAACCGCTGATAGGGACGACAGGTCACCTCCACTCTACGCCACTCCACCCACCTTCCCCCGTCCCCGCAGAACCTGATGAATCTCATCCTTCAACTGCAAATTCCGTATCAACCGATGCAAATAATTCGGATGCACTCCCAATATCGCGGCGGCGTCCACATAATTCCCGCCCGTCTGTTCCACTGCATCCAAAATCAGCCGCTTTTTCAATTCCTTCACACCAGCGTGATACTTTCCCTCCGTAACGTCCTCGTGAGGGCTCTGCTCCAGCAGCGACTCTGGCAAATCTTCCAACAAGACTGAATCCGCCGAACTCATCACCAGCGCCCGTTCCACGGCATTCTCCAGTTCGCGCACATTCCCCGGCCACTCATAGCTCGCCAACGCCGCCATCGCTTCCCGCGAAATCGGCTTTACCTTCGTCCGGCAGCGCGTCGCATATTTCTGAACGAAATGCCGCGTCAGCATTGGGATGTCTTCTCGCCGGTCACGAAGCGCAGGCATAGTCAGTTTCACCACTGCCAGCCGGTAATAAAGATCCTGCCGAAATTCTCCTTTGCGAACCGCCTCCTGAAGATCACGATTCGTTGCGGCAATCAGGCGGATATTGATCTTGATCGGATGCGTTCCCCCTACGCGTTCGAACTCCCTCTCTTGCAGCACTCGCAGAAGCTTCACCTGCAGCGCCGGCGCCAGTTCCCCGATCTCATCGAGAAATACGACGCCTCCATCCGCGACCTCCAGCCTTCCCTTCTTCTGCGCGGCCGCACCTGTGAACGCGCCACGCTCGTGCCCAAACAAATCGCTCTCCAGCAACGTCTCGGGAATCGCGGCACAGTTGATGGCCACAAACGGCTTGCTTGCGCGCGGACTTTTACGATGCAGCGCCTTCGCCACGAGTTCCTTGCCCGTCCCGCTCTCTCCCTCGATCAGCACCGTGGAATCCGTCGGCGCCACACGCGCAAGAAATTGAAATACTTCTTTCATCTTGGCGCCTTCACCTACCAGGCTGTCATCGTGTCGGATCTCCGTCATCAGCCGCTGATTTTCCTGCTCCAGCCATTGCAGGCGACGAGCATTGTCCAGCGCTACAGCCGAAATCCCTGCCACACCGGCCATCAGTTGAAGGTGATCTTCATGGAACCGGTTCACCACATTCGTACTGTCGAGATAAATACACCCGATCATCCTCTGGAACACGCTGAGCGGCACGCAAAGGAGAGAACGCACATCGGAGGCGACCAGGCTCTCCACGTCGCGCAAGTTCCCGCTCGACGGGACATCTACGCCCAAAATCGCGACGTTGTCCTTCATCACCTTCTGCGCGATGGTTCGGCTCACACGCACCAGTTGCTGCTGTCCAGCCTCTCTGGTACGCGCATACAGACAATTGAAGTCCTGGCCCGGCCCCTCCGAAAGCAGAATCGCACCGCGCCCCGCCGGCACCACTTCAAAGATCAAGTCCAGCAGCTGCGCCTGCAACTCTTCCAGATCGCGGATCGCGTGCACCACCCGGCTGATCTTCAGCAACGCGTTCAGATTCCGCGCCACCTGCGACGACGCGGGCAGTTCCTTCAACAACCGGTCCGGTTGCAGATACACAGCCTCCCGCGGATGAATCAGTCTGGTTTCCGCCATCGGTTGCGGCTGGTGGTCGTCCAGTTCCACTCGACTCTTTGAGATCGGCCGGTCTTCGTCGACAAGAAATAGGAAGATCGAATCGCCCGTCCCGATTTCATCTCCATGCCGGAGCCATTGCTCCTTCACCGCAATTCCGTTGACGAGCGTGCCGTTGCGGCTGTCCAGGTCTTTGATCTGGAATCGGCCATCTTCTCGACGCAACAAGCAATGTTTTCGGGATACGGAGGGATCGATCACCGCCACTGCATTCGCCGGATCGCGGCCAACCGTGGCCTCCCCCTCGGGAAGCGGAATCATCTGGTCTTTCGAAGGGCCCGATATCACCAGTAATCTAGGACGCAATCAGGTCTCCCAAACGCGTGCAGAGGTTCTATCACAGGCTGGCTGGGTATGCAGTCCCGCGGATCAGCGCTTTCCAATATCCGAACAGCTAGTCCGTCTATCCGATCGGATAGCCTCCGGGCCACTCGCCTGGCCCAGCATCCAGATTCTTACACTCGTAAATGATTAACTCCCGGGGATTTGGAGCGCTGCAGAGAGAATTGTCGCACATCTTGGCCATTGGTATGTGGATTGCAACTTCGTTGATTGCGGATGCTCGGCAAAAGCGATGGGGGAAGCGCTTTCGTGCAGTTCTAGCCGGGATCGCCAAGCCAGAGGTTCGGGGGACCCCCTCATCGAGCCTCTGGCTCTTTGAGTCTTCCGGAGCAATCAAGCTTCATCCCGTTGTGCGCCCTTCGTCCTGAGCCTCTATCCTGCTACCGCCTCGCTCGCTGGTGGAGCGGCCTCAACCTGCACAGCCACGCCATCGCGATAACTCACCGTTCTACCTGAAATTGCGGGCACTCTCTCCCCCGGCACAAGAATTCCTATCAGATTCAGCGGATCCGCCGCCGACAACGTAACCGTCTCCCCGCTCAAGGGCAGACTACGCATCGCTCGAACCGACTCCACCGCGACCGGCAACGCGAACTGCTCCCCAAGGAATCCGTCTACGAACCTGCCGCCGCGGATTTCACCACGGTCCTCTAGCCGACGGAATGCCATCAACAACTCGCGCCATGTGGGCAGATTCGATTCGCGAGCCAGCAAATCCCGAATCACAATCCCATAACGCTTGAGCAGCATCCAGCACGCCGCCTCTACCGCCCGCGGACGTTCCACCGCCGCATCCGCATGCAGCAACGCCCACCGGCCTGCGCTATGCCGCGGACGCAAGCTGCGCCCGCTTCCCTGCCCGGCGCGCCGTTTCGGATCGATCAGTGATCGCAGATTGTCGAATCCATCGGCCGTCACAACTCCGGCCGCGACCAGCTCCCACAACGCGGTCTCGATCTCCGACTTCAATTTCCCTGTCCCACGCACGATGTCCGCAAAGAAAGAAGCCCCGCGCAGTTTCAAAAACTCAAGCACCAGTTGTGCCCCATGACTAAGCCCGCTAGAAGGGTGCTCAGAGGTGTGCTCAGAAGGGTGCCCCTCTTCTGGCCGGTTTTGCCAGAAGTGGGGATTTTGCGTAAGTCCCATCCAATCAGCTTCCTCGCGCACAAAGAAAGTAATCGGAGCCACGCTGGTAGGAATCACCCTTCGCAGTCTAGCCGTAGATCCATCCGGCGTAGCTGAAGACTCCAGAGTGGCCGGATGCGGCGACAACCTTCCCCACCCCACAGCTCCCGTCAGGCAAAGTTGATCCAGCCATTTCGGATCGTAATCCGCAACCCGCCGCGACAATACCTGCCGCTCCCAGGCATTCGCCGGCACTTCGAATCCCTGCAACTGCTGCAACACCTCGAGTGTGCCGCGCTCGCCAGCCGACTGGGCCCCCGGGGCCACATGCTGCCATCGCAGCAGCCACCGCATGAATTGCGCAGCCGTAACCGGCTCAATCTGCTTCCGCAGCATTCCCACAGTAAGCCGATGAATCCGTGCCAGAAGCCGCCGCTCGCACCACTCAATCTCAGATTCTTGAATCGAAGAGGAAGAAGGGGATGAAGACCATGTGGGGACAGCCGCCATCGGCTGTCCCGCTGCCGGAGGCAGCGAAGTAAACTTCCCACGCAGAACAGTCCCGGCCGCCTCCATACGCAGCAATCCCTTCTCGATATCCGAGGCCGGAAGTCCGAGCACACCCCCAAGTTGCGAAGCAGTAGTAGGCCCAATCGCCGACATCCATCCCATCACCAAGGAAAGCAAAGCCTGGTCCCGCAATACCTCGCCCTTTTCAACCTCAGCAAGACTCTGCCCAAACTGAGCCGCGGGAAAAAGACTCTGAAACGACCGAGCCCGCTCGGCCGACACCCAGTACCTCCGGAGTCCATCAACCCCGACTGCCACAGCAGCTCGGCCCTGTTTCAAAAGTTGCTCGAAATAGCCATTCCAACTCGCAGTGCTAAAAGAGGTCGGGTGCCCCATCCTAAACGCGCCGCTGTTTGGCGAGTTTAGGGTGGGGATTCTTACTGATGATGCGATAGCTTCTTCCGGCATCGCCACCAGCGTATGCAGCACATCGTGCAACTCGTCCGCATCCCGCACATCCGGCCACGCTTCACTCCGCACCTGCGCAATCGCCCCTGGATCCAGACCGCCCACCTCTTGAAGGACCGACTCCGGCAGCACTCGCCGCATCTCGACCGCCCGTGCCCTCCGCTCTTCCAGCGGCGCATCATCGAGATAGGCATAGGGATTCGCATTCAAAATCTCATGCGAAAATTGCGACGGCACAGGTGTGTCCACCGCCAGTACCCGAATCTCGCCTGAGGCCATCCCGCGCAATACACGCTTCAGGCCCTCAACATCCATCGCTTCCGTCAGCACATCTTTCATGACCTCGCCGACCAGCGGATGATCGGGGATTTTCCGCTCACCCTCAATGTTCTCGAAGCAAGCGGCGGCGTCGGGAAACACTGATGCCAACAGATCGTCAGACCGAATCCGCTGGATCTGAGCCGGAACTTTCTTGCCATTCTGAAAGCGCAACAATGCCAGCGCCCGGTTCGCATCCCATCGCCACCGCGTTCCAAATATCGGAGAATCCAGCGCCGCCTGTTCCAGGATCGGCTGCACCGTCTCGGCATTCAGAAAATGAAATACGTCTCCCAGAGGGAAACTGTGTTGCTCCGCCAACGCGATGTTCAGTCCGTTGTCGGTGGCCGCAGCTTGCAACTCGAAATTGAACCCCCGGCAAAATCTCTTCCGCAGCGACAATCCCCACGCCTTGTTGATCCTCCCGCCAAACGGCGCATGGATCACCAACTGCATCCCGCCACCCTCGTCAAAGAAGCGTTCTGCAATGACGGTTGTCTGCGTCGGCACTGTGCCCAACACGACTCGTCCTTCAAGGATGTATTGGATCGCCTGCTCCGCTCCGGAATCGTCGAGACCGCACTCTTCCTTCAACCACGAAACACAAGCCGCAACCTCAGGCTGCGTCGCCGAAAATCCCACCGGCGAAGTCCGCGGCAGCAGGTCGCTGACCTTCTGCCGCAACTCTCCTACATGCTCCGACAATTCCTGAGTCCTCGCCGGAGCCTCCCCTCGCCAGAACGGCACACTCGGCGGCGCGCCATGCGCATCATGCACCAGCATCCGACCGTTATTCGTCTCAATTCGATGGATGATCCACGACGAATTCCCCAGCAACATGATGTCGCCACGATTGCTCTCGACAGCGAAATCCTCGTCGACAGTCCCCACGACCGCGCCGTCTGGCTCTGCAACGACGGTATAAAGAGAATTGTCCGGGATCGCTCCTCCGCTGGTAATCGCCGCCAGGCGCGCCCCGCGACGCGCGCGCAACTTTTTATTCACTCGATCCCGATGAATGTAAGCCCCATATCGCCCGCGCCGCGCCGCAATCCCCTCCGACAACATCTCGAGAATCGAATCGAACGTCTCACGCTGAAGATTCCGGTAAGGATAAGCACGCCGCACCAGCGCTAACAACTCGTCCTCATCCCACCCCCCAGGTCCATCTGCGGCTTCCGCCAAACTAGCCGGGATCTCGGACCCACCACTCGAACCGTCCTCTGCCGCAATGACCGACGCGGATTGAGTCAAGGGTGGCCCACTTCTGGCCGGTTTTGCCAGAAGTGGGGATTTTGAAGGCGAAACCACGGAAACACCCGCCCGCACCGACTCCTCTGCCGACGTTTCCCCCACTTCTCGCAGTCGCTTGCGACGCGGGGGCGCCGGTCCCTCCGCCGCGCACGCCGCCACGATCTGCTGCGCCAGTACATCCAGCGGCGACTCTGGAATCATCAACCGATCCAGATCACCCAGCTTGATTGCCCGCACCAGCGCCGCGCATTCCATCAAATCATCGCGAGTCGTCGCGATAAGTCTCCCCTTCGGCACTGCCCCACGCCAGTGTCCCGACCTGCCCACACGTTGCAACGCCACCGCAATCGCCCGTGGAGAATTGATCTGCACCACCAGGTCCACAAAGCCGATATCAATTCCCAGTTCCAACGAGGCCGTCGCGACCAGCACCCGAACTTGTCCTTCTTTCAGCTTTCTTTCCGCCGCCAGTCTCAATTTGCGCGACAAGCTCCCGTGATGCGCCGCGACGTTCTCTTCCCCCATCCGCTCGCCCAACTGATGTGCAATGCGTTCTGCCATCCTCCGCGTGTTCACAAACACCAGCGTTGACCGATGCTGTCCCACCAACTGGACCAACCGGTCGTAGATGGTGTCCCACATTTCATTCGACGCTACCGGCCCCAGCGGCATGGGAGGCACTTCGATTCCCAGATCGAGTTTCCGCTTGTGCCCTACATCGACCACAATCGGGTTCGGTCGCCCGCTCCCCGTCAAGAAATGCGCCACTTCCTCAATCGGCTTCTGCGTCGCTGACAACCCAATCCGCACCGGACGCCGGTATGTCAGCGCCTCCAGCCTCTCCAGCGACAACGCCAGGTGCGCTCCCCGCTTGTCATCCGCCACCGCATGAATCTCATCGACAATTACCGTCTCCACATCCCGCAGCACAGCCCGGCTCCGCTCCGATGTGAGCAGTATGTACAGCGACTCCGGTGTCGTCACTAGAATGTGCGGAGGCCGCTTCAGCATGGCTCGACGCTCGGGCATCAAGGTGTCGCCGGTGCGCACTGCCGTGCGAATCTCGGGCATCAGCAACCCACGCTCTCCGGCCAGCGCGAGAATCTCCCCGAGCGGAATTTCAAGATTTTTCTGGATGTCGTTCCCCAACGCTTTCAGAGGAGAAACGTAGAGAACCTCAGTCCGGTCCGATAAATGCCCCGCGAGTGCCTTGCGCACCAGTCGATCGATGCATGCCAGAAACGCAGCGAGAGTTTTTCCGGAACCTGTTGGCGCAGAGATGAGTGTGGTGCGGCCGGCAAGAATGTGCGGCCATCCTTGCTCCTGCGGTTCTGTCGGAGTGCCGAACCGCGAGACAAACCACTCCGCCACTAATGGATGGGCCCAGGCCAGTGAGGAAGGAACCGACTGCATCCGGTTATTCTAGTCCGAAGCCCAGTTTTCGCCAAGCATTCGCCCTAACCGGGCGCACGACAATCCGCGGACGGGCGCGGTGACCGATTTCAGATGGGCTAGGAATTTATTGCTTCGAACTGGGCGTGACCACAAACCGGGTTCCATCTTCCGAGAAGAAGATCTGCCGGACTCCATGCTTAAGGCACGTCTTCGTGCAGCTATTCATCTCTTTCTCTTCGATGATCTTGGTTCCGTGTTGCATCCGGATGCAGTCGCGCGAACACTGCGTTTCGTCCACCGAGTGGCACATGCAGAGACAGCAGAGCCCTCCACCTTCCTGTGCCGGCCGAGACACGCCAGTCAGCGGCAATGACGCCAGCAGCACGGCGAAGATGGCGATTTTGGGGCTCTTCTTCATCGATGGTCGCAATCGACCCATCAGCCTGATCAGGGAGCTGATTCGATGCATCTTGTGACCTTTTCGCCCGTTTCGCCAGATAACCGTAGTAATTGGACTGTTCGGATTTTATGCCCAGGCGAGGCCCAGTTCCATCGGGATTTCGCCTGATCTCGGAAGTGCCTCGTGAATGCACTTCCCATGCGGCACTAGTCAAGTATTTTTGACGCGAGCCGCCGTTTGCACCTCACTCTTTGTATTGACGCAATGCGAAATACATCTGCTGCTGCACACATCTCGCGACCACTCGTGTTCGAGTAGTTCTACGACCTTTTCGTTGTCCGAAAGTTTTTATTCGGATGGGCACTGCAGATAACCCTTGGAGCCTCACCTGCACTCGCACTCCACTCCGCGTAATTATTTTTCGTTGCGGTGTAGCAATTTCGCGTTGTCACAATCGAGAAACTTCTATTCCTCGAAGATTCGCTCACTTTAACTTTTGGCAAATGATGTGCAACACAAAATGCAATCTCCGTGTCGAGTATTTAGGTCGTCCCAGCATCACCGCGCGTTTCGTCTAAATCAATACATCCTAGGGAATCACAGTTTTGTCAGAATTAAGGGCCCTTTTTTTATTTTGCGTCGTTCTCTTTCTGGGGAGTCTTGCGTTTGGTCAACGCGTCTCACCCGATAACACTGTGCGCAGTCCGCACGGCGGCAAACTCAAAATTCAGTGCCAGGACTGTCACACCACACAAAGCTGGAAACCGCTTCGTTCCAAGCTTGAGTTCAAGCACTCGCAGACGAAATTTCCGCTACGCGGCCGGCACACCGAGGTAGATTGTGCCGATTGTCATGAAACGCTCGTTTTCAGCGATGCGCCGCAAAAATGTCAAGATTGTCATGCCGATCTGCATCGCCGCAAAAACGGCGCGGAGTGCGAACTCTGCCACAACCCGAACGGGTGGCAGGTCTCAATTCACAACATCAATGAACATCAGGACCGCTTTCCCCTGATCGGCGCACACGCCGCCGTAGACTGCTACTCCTGCCATAAGGTCGGCACCGTCGGACAGTTCAACCGCTTCGGTCTTTCCACCGAATGCATGAGCTGCCACATGACTGCGTTTCGCAAAACCAGCGCTCCGAATCATGTGGCCTCAGGCTTCTCCACGAACTGTCAACAGTGCCATGTCTCGATGGATAGCTGGTACGGCGCCGTTCTCGGCCGCGGAGCGATCAAGAAATGATCCTGCGTCCGCAATTCGCAAGTCACCGCTGGTCGAATCGAAGGCTGTTGGAAAGTACCGGCATCACGGCTGGAGTTTTGATGCTTCGACAACCGCTTCCTGCAAGGATCGCAATCCAAGCCGCGAAGCGGCGAAAGAATGCAGCCCACGGCGCAAGCCGTGGGAAACCACGCGTCCCAGAACCAAGCCCCGCAAGGGGCGAAAGAAAAATCAGGTAATCCGAAACCCGAGTCGTCTGCCCATTTCGCGCGAATGAGAAAGTTCGCAGCGAAGTGTCCGGCAACTCCGAGACAGCAGTGTCCCAAAAAGTAAGTCACTCTGCCTTGAACCATGAGATGACCCAATGAATCGCATTCTAGTTCTCGTACTACTCTCGGCTACCGTTGCGGCGTACGCAGCCTCCACTCCTCAAGCAGTAATCAACAACGTTCGTGTCGTCACCGACGCCGGCAAAATAACGGTCGAGGTCGATCTTACCGATTCCGTCACTCCGACGCTTACGTTCGCCAAGAATCCAGATCGCCTCATCGCGGATTTCCCCAACGTCTCGCCTCGCCAGCGGCGGCAACAACACATTCCCGTCGGAAGAAACGGCGTCGAGCGCGTTCGAGTCGGACTCAACCATTCTGCCCCTCCCATCACTCGAGTCGTAGTCGATCTCGATTCCCTCCGCCCGTTCAACTTGGAAGCCCGTGGCCGGAAAGTTCTGCTGAATATCCTCTCCGGCTCGGGGACTGCGCCCCTCATCTCAGCAGCGTCCGCCCCACCCGAACGTCCACGCGCTCCATCGATCATTGCCGAAGCCTCGCCCGGCAGTCTTGTCGCTGAATCTGCTATTGCTCCGCCCGCGGAGATTCCGTCCTCACAATCGCACACCGTGCTTCCGCACCGGACCACATTCAAGATCAAAGCGATCACATCAGACTCGGTCTACATTGATGGCGGCACCAACGCCGGCCTGCAGGTTGGCATGCGCCTTATCGTGCGCGATCTGACCGCGCACTCAAACGATCCCCGCGCTCCCTTTGTCGCGGAACTTCGCATTCTTGCCGTCGCAACCACATCTGCTGTCGCGGAGGTCCGTGAGGCCAACCGCAGTGTCAGACGCGGCGACTGGGCAGCGCTCACTCCTCAGGATGCCGAGGCCGCACAGAACGCTCTCGCCAACAGAACTGTCTCCTCCGTCCGCATGCCTATCCGCACAATCATGCCCGTCGAGTCCGAACACAATCGGCGCTCCTCAGCCGAGCCTTCGTCCGGAAGCCGCCTTCAGGGACGAGTTGGCCTCGACTACAGCGGCATCACCAGCAATGGATCGACCCCGGGCGCAAGCACGCAGATGGGTGTCTCTCTGCAGAGCGACATGACCAACATCTTGGGCACGCACTGGAATCTGCAAGGCTATTGGCGCGGCCGCATCAACCGCCATTCGCAATTCCAGGAGCAGACCATCGAAGAAACTCTCAACAAGACCTACACCATGCAGCTCTACTACGACAATCCGGACTCCCCGTGGGTCGCGGGTTTCGGCCGGCTCTATCTCCCCTGGGCGGTCAGCCTCGACACCATCGATGGCGGATATTTCGGCCGCAAGTTCGGAGGAAATATAACCACCGGCATCTTCGCCGGCAGCACTCCCGACATCACCTCATGGAACTACGCGCCTGACCATCAGATTGCCGGCTCATTCGTGAACTTCACGCTCGGAAGTTACGATTCTTTCCACCTCAGCAGCACCTCTGGGATAGCGCTTAGCACCTATGAGTGGAAGGCCGATCGTCCATATCTGTTCTTCGAAAATGAGGGTTCTTACAAAAACAAAATCTCGGTGTATCACTCGCTCATCGCCGACAATCCGAGTGGCGTTACAACCAACGGCATTCGGCCGGGAGCCGGTATCAGCCGAAGCTATCTGACGATTCACATTCAGCCAAGCCACCGGCTGTATTTCGACATCTACCACAACTTCTTCCGCGATGTTCCGACCGCGTCGACTCAGTTTGTCGACACCGGTTTGGTGGACAAGCTCCTGTTCCAGGGAGTCAGCGCCGGGGTTCACGTCGAACCCATCCGGCACATCGTGCTCTACACCACTCTGGGACGCAGCGAAAAAACCGGCGACGAGAACGAAACCTGGAACCAGATGTATGGCCTCTCGTGGAGCGAGATCCTTCACACGGGCCTTCGCGCCGACTTTCACTACTCGAAGTTCGACAGCAACTTCGGCCGCGGTGAGTACCGGTTGCTGTCGCTTTCCCGACAATTCACGAATCACGCGTTCTGGAATCTTCAGTTAGGCAGCCAGGACCTGGTCTCGCCCTTCACCACGAATGGACAGTCCAGGTTTGCTGCTCTCTCGATGGACGTCAACCTGGGAAAGCATTCCTACATTCAAACCGGTTACACCTTTGTGAACGGGGCCGCGATGAACTATCGCCAGTGGTACTCGAGCCTGGGATTCCGCTTCGACCACGGCAAGCCCGAGGGAGGCGACCCACACTTAATGCCGAAGGACTAAATTCAATTTAGGGATCACGCACGAGGGGGTCACAAACGCGGGATGCCATCCTAAGATTCGGCAAAGCCGAATCGAAGGACCGTTCGACAGCGTGCAGTGTAAGTGCAGCAGACGAGATTGCCACACAGACAGCAATGACCCGAACTAGTCGCCCCGAGCCTCTTGGCTCAATCACTGCTTGCTCGAAACTGAAGTCCATTGCGCCGACGATATTTTCCACGCACCCTCGGAGCGCACGAATACAACGGTCGTTGCCTCATCGCCGTTATATTCCTTCTCTTTTGCTCCCGTCGTCGTCAAAACGCCAGTAAGAATAGCGATGTCACTGAACTCTCGCACCGCAACATGGCTGAGAGTCCGTTGCAATCCAACAACGCCCTTCCACTGCTCCCCTGGTCCATTCTTGGCCCAGATTAGGCCATTAGGCATAACCAGGACCAGGTTGCTGGATTCCATCTGGTTCATCGTTGCGCCGTCACCAGCGTCATAAGCCTTAAACCACTTCGCGTGCAGCGCCTCAAGATCAGACTGCAGATTGCCGCTTTGTGCATTCACGGCCAACGAACACATGAGTGTGACAAGTAACACTGTCAGAGACTTCATGACAACCTCCGAGTCCATTCGTTATCGGGAAGGCCACGATTCTACAATGAACTGTCAAGAACGAAGTGCTCGACTCCGTTTTTCAATCACCCAAACTTTCTCGCGCTTGAAGCCAGGCATTTGTCTCCAATCTTTTGCTAGGTTGTCAAAAGATCCCTCCTTGCGCTAGATCAATGACAGACCTTTGCAGGTTGACGATTCTTCTGGACGTTGGAAGACATCGAGGGGGAGAAGTTGGAGTTGCTGTGAATTTTCGCCGTACTCTTTGCAATCTACTGTCAATTCTGAGAATCCATAACCAAAACCGTGAGCACTGCAAGCTGCTCCTAACTAGCGGGACGCACCTACAAAAACGGCTGAACGAACTGAATTCGGAGCTGCCTTGGCATATCCCAGAAGGTGGTTTCTGGTACTAACAACGATTCGCGACAGAACCTAAGGCCTCTTTACCCCCCCACCGGAGCAGCGGCTTCCCCTCCGCTGCTCACTCACGCGGTGCCTTGGCGAGGCCCCCTTCCGGAATACCTACGCTTAACACCTTGCTAGAATGACCGCGATGCCCAAGAAAATTTCCGCTCAAGCCCGCGCCCGCAAGATCAAACTTCTACTCTTCGACGTCGACGGCGTTCTCACCGACGGCAAACTCTTCTTCCTCCCCGATCGTGAAAAATCTAAGACCGGATCATCCGAGCTGAGCGCGCAGGGATCTATCGAGTTCAAGGGTTTTCACGCGCACGACGGGGTTGCTATCTCCCTGGCCCGTCTAGCCGGCCTTCGCACCGGACTCATCACCAAGCGATACTCTGAAACCGTTGCCCTGCGCGCCCGCGATCTGAAACTCGAGTTTGTTCAACAGGGTAGCCACGACAAAGGCGCCGCCTTTCAGGAGATCGTCCGTCAGGCCGGACTTACCCCCGACGAGGCCGCCTTCGTGGGCGACGACATCGTCGACCTCCCAGCCATTCGTCTAGCTGGCCTGGCCGTAGCTGTGCAGAACGCTCGCACAGACGTGAAAGAGGAAGCACACTACACCACGCCTCACGCCGGCGGCGAAGGCGCCCTCCGCGACGCCGTAGAGTTCATCCTCAAAGCGCAGGGAAAGTGGAAGAGAATCCTGGAGACTTATCTGTCAGTGCATCCCACGGTACAGTAAGAAACAAAAACCGCTGAGGCCGCAGAAAAATTTACGCGTCTGTTCTCATGTCAGCTATTGTTTCTGCATGTTCACGTTCAAGAAACCAGCAAAGACGTTTCGGGAAGCAGCCTTACGTAGCCGGGTGCTTTTGGCGATCGTGGCGTTCATCGTTGTGGTGACGCTCCTGGATTTCTGCAGTGTGTTGTACAAGACCTACATTTCGGCACACCTTGGGATGCGTTAAGCAACGACACCACGATAGAGGACGCCAAGGTGCAGAGGAATTTGAAAAAAAACTCTGCGTACTCAGCGCCCTCTGCGGTTATGGTCTTGTTTGGTTCGGTCTGGAGTTCGCTCAGGTCAGCTAGAAGCTAGCAGCCAGGAGCTAGGAGCTAGCAGCTAAAAACAAAAACCCACCGGATGCTTGCTTGGGGCGTGCTCGGGTCAGCGTCCGGTGGGCTACCGTTTCTCCTTACTCACCCTGTTGTTTTCAGGAGTATGTTGCAAATATTAAACACCGCTTTTGAAAGAAGTTCCGTCTAATTTTGTAAATATTTGCAAACACATGGTTTATAAGGTATTTAGTTCACAAATTTAACATTTTTTACATCAAAGAATAGACATTCCCGTCCGCACTCCCGACAAAAACTGCGTCCCCAACCACCACCGGAGCACCCAGAATCGACCCCATGCTCATGACCCGATCCACTCCCGACACCATGTCATCGTAAAAGTCTGAGCGAAATATCTTCACCTGGTCAGGCGTTCCGTCCGGATTCGTGTACGTGGCTCCGTGCTGCTTCATGCCTTCCGTTTCAAACGTCCATGTCGGCGAAAAGCTGGAAAGGTCCACCGCCACCAGTTTCCCTTGCGTAGAACCGACATACATAAAGTTCCCTGCGATCGCCGGCGACGAGTACAGATACCAGTGATTCAGATTGAACGAACGCAGCACCGCCCCGGACTTAGCATCAGCCTCGATTACCAGGCTTGTGTCTGAAGTGTCGAAGTACACCTTGCCGTTCTTCACCGCTGGCGACGAAATCACCCACGACCCATTTCCCGAATACGCCCACTTCTTCTCTCCAGTGCGCGCATCGAGTGCGTACAGGTGCGAGTCGCGGCATCCGAAGTACACCATCCCATCCGCGATCGCTGCCGACGACTGAATCCCCACCTGGTTGTGAATGTCCTGGTCCTCGCCCGTCTTGAATTTCCAGCGTTCCTGTCCGCTCGCCGCGTCCAGCGCATAGAAGTAGCTGTCCCAGCTGCCGATGTACAGCGTGCCGTCGGCAATCACCGGTGACGCATGCACCACATCTCCCGTCTTGAACTTCCAGTTCAACGCTCCTGTTCCCGCATTGACCGAATAGATGTTTCCGTCTCCACTCCCAAAGAACACCGCGCCATTCCACACCACAGGCGAGGAAAGAAAGCAGTCAAACGGATCAGGCATCGTCTCATTCGCCGGCTGCACGCCGTGCAGATGCTTGCCTGCGAATCTTCGCTCTCCTCCAGTCTGAAATTTCCATTTCTGCTGTCCGCTCGCCGCGTCGAGCGCGTAAAGATTCCCGTCGTACGCGGTGAAATAAACGTTCCCGCTAGAAACAGCAGGTGTCGAAGGCACCCGGCTCTTGGCCGCAAACTTCCATTTCTGCGCGCCTGACCCCGCGTCAATCGCATAGAAATTTCCGTCGTCGCTGCCAACGTACACCACACCGCCAACCACTGTCGGAGACCCAATCACCATCCCGCCCGTATGAAAACTCCACTTCAGCTTGTTGAATTTCGGCACGCCTTCCGCGTCGTAAACGCCGCTGTGCAGCGGATTCCCGCGAAACATCGCCTCCTGCCCGAATACAGCCGTGCACACGCACAAGACCACACAAGTGACCACGTACATCTTTCGCATGTTGTATGGATCCCTCCTTCGCTTTAGACGAGGCCTGCCCTTTTCCGTAAGAGTACTGAAAAGCTTCAGTTTCTTACTTCGGGATGAGCCAGTCCCCCCGTTTTTTCCGTTATTGCTGTTAGGAGCAGCACCCATCCCCCCGCGGTGTCCGCCTCCGTACACCGTCAGGAGTGACACTCTCAATGACTACCAAAGCAGCATCTTCGACCAGGAACCCTTCTTTCACCATGGCTGAACCGCCATCGCTAGGCCGGCGGGTCGCAGTTTGCGTGGCGGGATTTCTACTTATCCTTCTATTTACACCAGCCCTTTACGCGCAGACCTATGCCGATCTGTTTGACTTCGCCGGAAGCAGTTGTTGCCCACAATATCCCTTCCTGATGGCGCAGGGCCGCGATGGCAACTTGTACGGAACCATCGCCAGCGGCGGCACAAACAACGCAGGTTTCGTTTTCCGGATCACTCCCACCGGCACGTACACTGTTCTCTACAACTTCGACACCGTTCACGGCAGCACTCCCATCGGTGGCCTGGCTCTCGGAGTTGACGGCAATCTCTACGGAACGACCGAAGAGGGCGGCGCTCACGGTTTCGGCAACATCTTCAAGATCACGCCGTCGGGAACCTTGACCGTACTTTACGACTTCCAAGGAGGTGTGGATGGCGGCCATCCGGTCTCACCCCTCATGATCGGCCTCGACGGGCTGTTCCACGGCACGTCGTACCCAGGAATGTCCTACAAGATCTCCGCTGCCGGAGTCTTCCACGTGGTTGGCAAGATTCCCACCACCACATACGGACCGTTGTTGCAGACCAACGATGGCACCTTCTACGGCGTAACGGAATTCGGTGGAACCAATGGTGCTGGAACGATCTATAAAATCACCGGCGCCACCTACAAGATTCTGCACAACTTTGACATGGCCACCGGCTCTTACCCGGTTGGAGGATTGGTCCAGGGCGCGGACGGAAACTTCTACGGCACCACGACCGCCGGGGGAACCACAAACGCAGGAGTGCTCTACCGCTTTACGCCGGCTGGAGCCTACTCCGTGCTGGTGACCTTTGACGGCGCTCACCCCGCCGCCGGATATCAGAGTTTCGCCGGCTTGATCGCAGGCAGCGATGGCAATCTCTATGGCGTCACGATTTGGGGTGGCCAGTTCGGCTATGGCGTGATCTTCAGCCTGACAACCGGGGGCGCGTATACGCCGCTTTATAGCTTCAGCGCACCACTGGGAGATGGAGCGTACACCACCCCGACGCTGCATACGAACGGCTCAATCTTCGGCATGACAGCGCGCGGCGGCGCAGCGGGTAAAGGCGTCATTTACAGCTTCAGCGATGGCATACCGGTGTTCCCAAAACTCGTGAACCGCGCCGGTGCTGTCGGCGCATCTGCCAATATTCTGGGGACTGGATTTTCAACAGCCAGTTCGGTGAAATTCAATGGAATGCCCGCATCGTTCCATGTGATCTCGGATTCCTACATGACGGCGACGGTTCCAGCGGGAGAAACCGGATTTGTCTCAGTCACTACGTCCGCGGGCACTCTGCAGACCGGCAACATTTTCAAAGTGACGCCCAAGATTACCGGGATCAGCCCCGCCAGTGGGAAGGTGAACAGCTCGGTAGTGATCACGGGTCTTGGGTTGATTCAGACGAGTGCGATCAAAGTCGGCACGGGGAAGGTAACCTCGTACACAGTAAACTCCGATAAGCAGGTGACCATCACCGTTCCTGCCACGGCGACCACAGGGAAGATAACCGTGACAACGCCGGGCGGCTCGGCCGCCAGCAGCGCGGTTTTCACCGTAACTCCGTAACTGCACCTTGGCGATCCACTCTTCCGCCGCGGGAGGGTGGATCGTTTGCGGGAAACTCACTCCGGCAGCGCCGGTGTCTTCATCGCCATCAATTCCGTAAATCGCTTGTCCTTGCGCAGCTCGGCAAATTCGGCGTCCGTATACACGTTCTTATAATCCTTGTATCCCTCTTCCATGGCCTTGCGCAGATACTCCAGCGACTTGTCCGAGAGACCCATCTTCGCGTACAGCTTGGCCACGACGTAGTCATAACGCGCGCGATCCTCAGGGCTCGGCACCTGCGCCTGCACCCCTTGCCGCGAACTCCGCTCAAACACTCCCGGATCGAGTTCCAACGCCTTCGCGTAAGCCTGCGCTGAGGCGTCGTAATCCTTCTTCGAAAACAGCGCCGCACCCAGGTTGCTGTAATACGACGCGGTCGAGTCATCCAGCGAGATCGCTTTACGGTACTGCTTGATGGCCGCTCCGTATTTCTTCTCTTCGTAATATGCGACGCCCAAATTGTTGTAAGGATCCGGCAGATTGCGGTCGGACTTGATTGCCTGCTGGCAGCTCTTCTGCCCATCGTGCCAACGCGTCATGACCAGTTGCGTCCGGCAAATCTTGTTGTAGATCTTGGCCTTCCCGGTTGGCTGGTCGTTCTTTCCCAACGCAGCCCGGTAGTAATCGATGGCGTCAAAGTACAGCTTCTGCCCGTGCAATTCATCGCCGCGCGTTTCCAGATCGGAAGCAGTCGCGTCCTTCGAAGGCGGATCAATCGTCCGCAGAAGCGGCGGCTTCACCTGCACAGGATCGGCATGCGACATTTGTGCGATTGAGAAGGCAGAGAGACAAATGCAGGAAGCAAGAACCGCGACGGGAACCAGACCTTTCGGGCAGAGCGCCATAGGCCACCCCCAAGTGAATCTATTCTGGCACAGCTAGAGGCACCCAAATCAAGCTTTTAGTGGCCGGAAAGGTATTACGAAAGCCGAAAGCTGAATTCCGGAAGCCGGAAGCCCGAAGCCGGAAGCCCGCTTCTCAGTGCTGCTCGCTGTCTGGAGGTTTAGACACAGGAGCCGAGCTTTTGTCATCCTTGAAGATCCCGGCTATCTTGCCGAAGAAACCTTTCTTCTTATTGGGATCCTTGGCATTCGGATCCTGCCCGGGTTGCGCCGGCATCACAGGCTTCGACTCTCCCCCAAACATCTTGGTGAGAAAGCCTTTAATGCCCTGCTGGCTGTCGCAGGTATCCCGCGGCTCGGTACCCTCCACGAACGCCGACGTATAGTTATCCGTGCAATTCGGCGTCGCCAGGCGGTTGGTGGCTTTGTCGAGCTGCACGTCCACCACGCCCGAAGGCTGCGAAAACGGCTTCATGTCGGAATACTGCGGCAGTGCGGAGGCCTTCTTCATGAACTCCGCCCAAATCGGAGCCGCCGTCTGCGCGCCGCTCAGCCGCAAATCGCTGTAATCGTCATAACCGACCCATACGATACACAGCAGATTCGACGTATATCCCGCAAACCATCCGTCATGCGAACTGCCGGTCTTCCCCGCTGCCGGTGATGTGAATCCGCGCAGCCGCACGGCCGTGTATCCCAACCCGTTGTTGATCACGCCCTCCATCATGTTCGTCATGACGTAGGCAATCCGCGGATCGAGCACCTGGCGCTGGTCGGTGTTGTAGTTCGCGATCACGTCGCCCTTGCTGGTCCGTACCGAGCGCAGCAGAATTGGCGACAACCGGATTCCGCCGTTCGAAAACGATGTGTACGCGCCCGCCATATCTATAGGCGAAGCATCGTACGATCCCAGCGCCATCGCCGGCGTCGCCTTCACCGACGTGATCCCTGCATTCTTCGCCAGGTCCGCTACCTTGTCGTACCCAACTTCCTCGGCGACTTTCACTGTCGCGTTGTTGAGTGACATCGCCAGCGCATACCGCAGCGTCACTTCTCCGTGATATTCCTCTTTGTAATTGCGTGGCTCGTAGATCTGGTCTCCGTACGCAAATGTGGACGCCTCATCCGCCACCGTCGACGCCGGAGTGATCACGCTGGGCGATCCATCCAGCGCTGTATTCATCGCTGCCGCATACACAAACGGCTTGAAGATCGATCCCGTCGGACGCTTGGCCACCGCGTGATTCAGCTGGCTCCAGCTGTAGTCGCGTCCACCCACCAGCGCCAGCACCGCCCCAGTATGTGGATCGAGCACCACCACTGCCACCTGCGCTTGTGGACCAGGCTCCACCTTGGTCTCGAATTTCTTTCCGACCTTGATCTTCTTCGTCCGCAGCTTCTTCACCTGGTCGTCGACAAGCTTGATACCCATCTCGACCGACTGCGCCGCGGCCTTCTGCAGGTCCGGATCGAGCGTCGTATAAATCCGGTACGACGAATCATTCAACTCGCTGTCGCTGAACTTACCGATCAACTGCTCGCGCACCATGTCCACAAAATACGGCGCGTCACTGGCTTCGACGTTCGGAGGCGCCAGCTTCAGCGGAACCGCCTTCGCCTTGTCAGCCTGCTCGCGCGTGATGGCGTGCGTCTCGACCATCGACTCGAGCACCAGGTTCCGCCGCTCCATCGCGCGCTCCGGATGCCGATACGGCGAGAGATAACTCGGCCTCTGAATCAGACCAGCCAACAACGCCGCTTCAGGCAGCGTGATGTCTTTCAGATCTTTATTGAAATATGCCTTGCAGGCCTCGCCGAATCCGCTGATCGCAAACGACCCGCGCTGTCCCAGGTCGACCCAGTTCGCATAGAACTCGAAAATCTGCTGTTTCGAGAACTTGTGCTCCAGTTCTTCGGCAATCAGCATCTCGGTCAGCTTGCGCTTGATCGACTTTTCGGGAGTCAGAAAGAATCCGCGAGCCAGCTGCTGCGTGATCGTCGATCCGCCCTGCGCCTTGCGCTGCCGCAGCACGTCTTCCCAGACTGCCTGCATCGTGCGCAGATAGTTCACGCCGCTGTGCTCAAAGAATCGGCGATCCTCAATGGCCAGCACCGACTGCACCATGACCTGGGGAATATCGTTGTACTTCACCAGCTCGCGCTTCGACCGCTGCTCCGCGTCGAACAGCGCCGTCACCAGTTGCGGCTCCAGTTCATACGCCGACAGCTCGTTGCCCCGGCTGGTGATGTGGGAAACCTGGCCGTCTTCGATCGTGATGCGGGCCGGCTCAGGCGCATGATACGACTCCGACCCGGGCGTGATCTCGATGCCACCCTTCATCAGGTGGTAGGTTCCAAGATTCGATTCCCCATCTTTGTCCGAATAGCCGGCGCGGCGCAGATCGGCGGCAATGGACTTGGCCTCGATCTGCTGCCCGTCGCGCACCACGCGTGGCAGCGCAAAAATCTTGGCCGAGTTGGCAAATACCGGCGTGCGGAACCGCTTCTCGATGATCCGGTCGTACTTGATGTAGAAGTACGAAAAGACGATCGTGAACGTGACGGCGAGAATCAAAAACGCGACAAACGCCGCGCGCAATACAGGGTCACGTGGCAAGCCCCAGATCTTCCTGCCTTCGCCCGCCTCACCCGTTTTCGGAATTCTGATTTTTATGGCCACAGTCTCGACCCAAGCCCAAATCTCTATTCAGACGACAAGCATCGCTAAAAGGTTTGAAATCAACCCTGCACCGGTGCTAATCGCGCTCAGCCAAACCGGCATCATCCTGAGCGGAGCCGCTTTTCAGGCGGAGCGAAGGATCTCCCTTCACCGGCATCCTTCCTCGCGACAAACTCATCCCTGCAACCCAACGAAGAGACGGTTCCTTCCCCACCAAAACGGCGTCATCCTGAGCGGAGCCGCTTTTCAGGCGGAGCGAAGGATCTCCCTTCACCAGCATCCTCCCTCGCGACAAACTCATCCCTGCAACCCAACGAAGAGGCGGTTCCTTTATTGTAACCCCACCTCCGAAAACGAAAAGAGACCCGCAGTACATGCGGGTCTCGCGTTCGCAAACACCCGAATCACCTATGGGACATCAGTCGGCGCCCAGGATCCCGCTCCCCATCCCACGCTCGCAACCGAACTGTTCAGAGCAGAACTAGTGCTGACATCGAAAACGCTCATATCCTTGGCAAAGACGTCTCCGGTGAAGAGGAATTTCCCTGCCTGGTCGAATTTCAACGTATCCGCACCCGCGGAAAACGGTGATCCGCTTATTTCAGTTAGCGTGCCGGTCGAGAGATCAAGAGTGAAACCTTCGATCGGGCCGCCGATATTGATGCCTTGGATCGCCGCCGAATAAACCAGATTCCCACCCGCGTTGGGCTGTACCGCAACCTGATCAGGTGGATAGGTAGTAAGGATTGGCGTGTTCGTGACTGGCGAGATCGAGCCGTCGGCTGCAATACTCAGAACGTAGAGGTGCGTATCGGCATTGTCCACGGAACTCATCGTTCCCACCAGGAACTTGCCGGACGCATCACCCTGCATCTGCATCAATCCGAATTGCGCATTCGTAGCGGTGGTGAACGTTCCGATCGGGTTCAACGTGCCGCTGCCGCTGACAATGCTATACGCTTGGATTGCCGTCGTCGCTGATCCTACGATATTGCTCACGTACAGGTACTTCCCCTGCCCATCCACTGCCATATTGAATGGCTGAAATCCGGCAGGGAGTTGCACGGCCGCGCCGACCTGCGTCAGGCCACCCCCGCTGCCGATCAGGTACACAAGAATCTGTTGGTTGGTCGGGTTCAGCATAAACAGCAGCGTCCCGGCCGGGTTTGTAATCATGGTCTGTATGCCGCCCTCAGGAATCGTGTTCGGCAACTGCAAGGGATACACACCCGTGATATTCGTCAGTGATCCATCCCCGGCAATGATCCATCCGTAGATGGTTCCAGTCTCCGCGTATCCGCTGTATAGATATTTGCCCTGAGCGACAACCGTCCACGATCCAACGCGCGGATCATTCACAGTCGGACACGTTGACGGGGTGCAAGTGTTGACGAATTTGCCCGTAGATTCCGTAAACGTCATTCCCTGGATACCGCCGGCGTCGGCTTGGTACAAATAGGCGTCTCCAGTGTTGTTGTTGCCACTTCCTTTGTTATTGTCGCCACTGTTCCCGCACGTCGTGGCACCCTTGGTGATGCCGCAGACATAGTGGCCGCAGCCAACTGACGCCAGCGTCATCGCAACAATCATCGCCGCCAATATCACCCGAACCTTCATCGTCATGAACTGCCTCCACCTCATTGCTTGCTGCGTCCCGCGAATCCATTCGCCGATTCGCGCCCGATCCCAAATTGTTCGGAAATCTCTGGGTTCACTCTCCGCAAGAGCGTGCGAAGAAAGTCCTGTCCCAAGCCGATCGTAGGTCGCTCGTAACGTGATGACAAGGTTACGAATGTCATTGTCCGCAGCCTCGAGTGCGAACATTTGCGTAGCGGAGTGTTGTGTCGCCCCGAGGGTTTGTGTAGCCCCCAGCGCAAGTCTTTGGCGCGGGGCGTGAGATGGCGTAAAGCAAATCCAAACCAAAAGGCCAACCACGGTTGTGGCTCCGCGAACGAAGCCCAAAACACAAAAGGCGCGACCCATAGGACGCGCCCCTTTCAAATTCTACCCCTATTTCCAGAATAGCAATTCCGACAGGGTAAACCGGCCACTTTCGCAACTTTATTTTCGGCATGCTTTCATCAACTTAGGCTTACTCGTGTGATTTTCCCCTCTTGACAGGATTTCCCCCTGCAGTGCAGTGCGGCACGCAATGCGAGCCGCAAAGCGGCGGAAGAATGCAGCCCACGGCGCAAAGCCGTGGGTGGTCGGTGCAGAAAGAACTAGCCCCGAAGGGGCGAAAGAATTGCTACAACACAGATTCCGCACGGACGCCCGGAACCACGCCCCCTTCAAACTGCCGAGAAATGCGCACTACCCTCCGCTGGTCGCCGTGAAATGAAACACCAGCGAAATCCCCGGCATCCATACCCGAGCCCGATACTTCGCCGCCAGATAGATCTTGGGGTTCTCTTCCGTTCCCAAGTGCCGCACCAGAATCTGATCCGGCCCGAGCACGATGTCATGGTCCGCCGCTTTACGAATCACCGTCGCGCGGAGTTCCTCGTCAGTCTGCTCTGCCGGCAGCCCGATCCGCGCCTTGGTCAGCGAGGCGACATCTTTCAATTCATCTTTGAGTTCGTAATTGGCTATCTCGCAGGACGCGATCTGCCAAGCCGTGCTCATAATCAGGACGAACACGGCGAATCCGAGAATGATCTTGATCGTACCCACAACAAGCCCAGCTTGGCTAGAAGCTAGTAGCTAGAAGCGGTTTCTTGCTACATCCCTCGATTGCCGCTCGAAGGCGTGAAGTGGAGCGAGAAAGAGTATCCAGGCAGGCTGACCGGAACACTGTAGTCGGCCGCCACATAGACAGCGGGCGCGCCCGGAGTTCCAATCCGCTGAATCGTGATCTGTTCCGGCGTCAGAGTAATCTGATGCTCCAGCGCCTTCTTCATGATCGAGTCGACGATTTCCTGGTCGGTCTGGTGTGGATTTGCCCCGCCCACCATGGCGATGTTCCGCAGATCATCCTGGAACGAGTAGTTCGTCATTTCCGGCGGAATAATCTGGAAGCAGCAGTAGATCACTGCAATGATGGCGAGGAGTCCGATAAGTGCCTTAACTGTTCCCATGTCCCACAATCCGCTTCAGCAGGACATGGGATTTCACTCATCCCGTCCGCCGGAGCACTCCCTGAAAATATTCGACTATCGCGGAGATCGTAACATCGCGCACTTCCCGAGTCTCTCGTAAAACGACCTCCACAGTACCTTCGGTAACCTTCTTCCCCACCGTGATTCTAAAGGGGATACCCACCAAGTCCGCATCCTTGAACTTCACTCCCGGCCGTTCATCGCGGTCATCGAGCACCACATCGAAGCCGGCAGCCTCAAGCTTCTTCGCAATATCCTCCGCCGCCGACTTCACGGCCTCGTCCTTCACGTTCACCGGAGCGACCACAATTTCAAACGGCGCAATCGAGGGCGGCAGCCAGAACCCATCATTGTCATTCCCCTGCTCGACAGCCGCCGTCAGGATGCGCTCGATCCCGATCCCATAGCAGCCCATGATCGGCATGACTTCCTTGCCGTTCTTGTCGAGAACCCGCAGGCCCATCGATTCTGAATAGCGATATCCGAGCTTGAAGATGTGCCCGATCTCCACCGCGGTATCAATGCGCAGAGGCTTGCCGCAATTCGGACAAGCTTCTCCCGCAGTGACTGCGCGCAAATCCGCATATGCCGTAGGAATGAAATCCTTTCCCGGCGTCAGATTTTTCAGGTGATAGTCTTCCCTGTTCGCTCCCGCGATCAGATTCGTGCGTCCCTCCAGCGCTTTATCGACCAACAGAACGGGCTTGCCATCATCTTTTTTCAAATCGCGAGCCCACTCAATCCCGATCGGCCCCAGATATCCTGCCGGAGACTTGAACAGCACTTTGATTTCACCTTCGTCCATCGGCCGAGCAGCAGTGCCAACCGTCCCATTGAACTTCGCTTCGTTCAGTTGATGATCTCCGCGCATCAGCACCACAACCGCGCGCGATTTCTTCTTCCCCTTGTCATCAACCTCATCGATCATGTATGCCAGCGTCTTGATCTTGTTCTTCGGCGACACTCC
>Ga0070713_100000464_pt1 | contig 25883 bp, 29 predicted proteins | sample LARL82metaG_FD_65465 | JGI IMG/M metagenome (GOLD analysis project Ga0070713, IMG submission 65465) | Corn, switchgrass and miscanthus rhizosphere microbial communities from Kellogg Biological Station, Michigan, USA - LAR L8-2 metaG | ecosystem: Host-associated > Plants > Roots > Rhizosphere ... | reverse complement strand
ACTCCTAAAGAGTGGACGAGGTTTCGCAGGTCCTAACATGGGTCTCCAAGAGTGGCGACGGTTGTCGAGCGGGCCGGTGTCCGATGATCCTGCCGAATCGTCAATTAGCGAAAGTGTGCGGTTTTGAACAGACAGCAGTAAGACGACCCAGCGAAAATCCTCAAAGAACCTGATGGGTCTATGTAACTTTGCTCCCGCAGAAGAGCTTGACGCTTAAAAATGCCAATGAATAGCAATCGAGAGCCCGCAGAACCTAACCCGGAGGTTGTGGAATGCGCAATCGTTGAATTGTTGGAAATAGCCCGAAGCCAAGACATCACACCGGCTGATTTTATTCTGTTGCTGGACTCGGGAATGCGTATATCAGATTTCTTGGCAGCAATGACCCCGCTCGCAAACGTCAACGATAGCATCGATTGCGATTCTTAGGCATTGACAGTCTCGTCCCAGGAGGCAACATGTCTTACGACCCACCCTGCGCTATCTGCGAACAACCTGTGAACCTTCAGGAAAGTAAAACCGACGAACACGGTCATGCAGTCCACGAAAACTGCTATATCTGGACAGTCGAATTGAAGAAGCCAAGAAGACGAAAAACCCAAATGGACGCCCCGTCCACCATCACCTACGTTCTGCTAACTGCTCAAGTAGCGCGATAGCCAGCCAACATTTTGACCAGTGAGTTTAAGGTGTTTCCAATACGGCCCTTGGCCTGCGCGGCTGGTTAGAGCAAAAGTGCGATGCAAACTTTTTGTCGCGCCGACATTCAAAGTTTCGCATCATTGCATCGAAAGTCTCGTCGATAGGCGGATCAGTAAGGTTGAAGATCCATGCACATTTGGAGCAGCCCCAACCACGCTTTCGCACTTGGTCTACCCAGACAAGCTCGCGCGGCATTGCCGGATTATATGCAGCAAAACCTCACTGATCAATCTTGATCACTCGACGATGCGTGTGCGGAAGGTCCCGCTCCGTTCCGCGATACATCTCCCGACACAGCAGCCAACTGATCAGAAGAAAGAAGACGATCAGGAATACACTCAGTAGGGCCATACGCCCTGCTTAGGTGGTTTTCTCTTAGTCACACATCCATGATTTCAGAAGATCGGGCATGTTCACTGGTCAATTCGGATCAAAGTGGGCTTTCGTCCAAAAACCGGATGTTCGGAGACGAGAGTAGATGGTGACGTAAACAGGTCCTTGACCGTTAGCACTCCGGCTGTGTTGGGTCTGCTGGAGCCAATCAAATTCTCCTCGGTGACAGTTCGTCAACGAGGATTTTCCCCAACGGAAGGTATTTCTCGCCGTTGACTATTAGCCTAAAATGTCAGGCAAGGTTATGGTCTCGACCCGTCGCAAGAAGAAACCCGTATTTGACGCGAAGGCTTTCCTTGCAAAGATTGGAACGGGCAGAAGGGTCGTCTCCGTCCCGAAGGGCGGAACCGTTTTTTCGCAAGGCGACGAGTGTGATGCCGTCTTCTACATCCAGACGGGGAGAGTCAAGCTCACCGTAGTCTCGAAGACTGGTAAGGAAGCGACCATTGGCATCTTTGGCACAGGCGACTTCTTTGGCGAAGACAGCCTTGCAGTGCACCGTGTGCGGATGGCGACCGTGACCGCTCTTACTAATTGCACGCTGATGCGTATTGAAAAGAAGGCGATGTTAAACGTACTTCACTCGCAGCACGAATTTTCAGACATGTTCGTCGAGCATCTGTTGGCGAAGAATTTTCGATACCGGGAAGACCTTATCGACCAGCTTTTCAATTCCAGCGAGAAGCGACTTGCCCGCATTCTTTTGTTGTTCGCTGGGTTCGGTCAAAACGGCATCAAGGAGAGAACGGAAATTCCGAGAATCAGCCAAGAAACTCTGGCCGAGATGATAGGCACGACCCGACCGAGGGTCAGTTCCTTCATGAACAAGTTCAGGAAGCTAGGCTTCATCGACTACAACGGAGGTCTTGAGGTTCACAGTTCGCTCCTGACCGTGGTTCTTAATGAGTAATTCTTCTGTGATACCCTGCCTTTGAGGTTCCTTTCCTAGCCTCATTCAGGTCTCTGCGCTAAGGCAGCCGTCTGGAGCAGTACTCTTTTAGTTTCGTCCAATGGGGTTGCCCATGCCTGCAAGTGCCATCCTGCACGAAGCCCAACAACTCAAACAGGTTTCCCATCGGCTTGAATCAACGGCGGAGGAGCATCCGTCTGTCGGCGAGGCACTGCTGACTATCTGCGGCACAATCCGCAGCACTGCCACGCTTCTCGAGGTACTGGTCGCCACGAAGCTCGATGGTAACCGCCCGGTCTAAGGGTGTTCCCAATTGAACAGTTTGATTCGCTTAGTTTGTATAGCATTTGCGGAAGGTTTCCTTTGTGTGGATGGGAGCGGAACGTTCTCTTCGGCCAGCAGACTGGAAATCCGAAACGTTGATCACTTGGGCGCTTACCCAATCAGCAGAGGATACGGTATGGGATGCAGATTCTGTAAATCGCCGGATTTACGAGCATTCGCGGCAGAGATGAACATCCACTTCCCGGGTCGTGAAAATCTTGATACGCCTTCGGTGTGGGCTTTCCCGCCAGTGACTATCTGCTTAGAGTGCGGGTGCGCAGATTTCTTAGTACATGGCGAAGTTTTGCAAAAACTAAGAGACAACGGTACCAGATCGAACTCTGCTAAACCCGCGTTCTCAGAGCAACCTGAATCGCAGGAATCATCTTGGTAGTCATCTCGGTCTTCAGCCCGTAGGCCAAGGCACCTGCCTCGAACGCAGCGGTCATCAGGTCCTCGTCAGCATCTTGGGTGAGGATGACAATCTTCGAGTCCGGCGAAAGTTGGCTGATCCGTCTGGCCGCCTCGATCCCGTTCAGGCGGGGCATACTGATATCTAGGAGAACAACGTTAGGGCGCACTTCTACCGTCTTTTGAACAGCTTCGAGTCCGTCACACCGATTCGAAGCATGGGCGGGGTCGGGTCCATAGTCGGACTATCGCGGTAATGTAATCGCATCTGATGCTAAGCGTCTGCGATTCTGGAGCCGGCTTCGTCGTGCTCCCACGCCTGTGCAGGCTCACTCTCAGGAACCGGTCGGACGTCCGGATTCTGCATGATTACACGCGCACAGGTGTTCCACCGCAGAATAGCGTCGTCGTTCCCGGGTGTCGAAAAATTCATCGCCCTCTCATAGTGATCCATTGCCTCACGCAGCGCGTGATATGCGGATGCGCCAGCTCCTGTGCTGCCGTGGCGAATGCGCGCATTTCCGAAACGCTCCCAGATGATGCCCTGGTAGTAGTCCCGTTCGTAATCGCCCTTGATCTGGGCAAGAACCTCTTGTGCGGCTTTCACATGCACATCAGAATCGAATTGGTCAGTCCGCGCGAGCAGAAGCGAAATCAGCGCCTGCTGGTGATTGGGTGCGATGGCCAGAATATCAAGGCAAATACTCTCCGCCAGGCTGGGTTCATTCAATAGTCTGTAACGCTCGACCTTCGCTAGCGCTTCGGGAATACTCTCCTCGGAAATGGATTTCAGTTCGAAATGCATAACGTCTCCTATCCTTTCGAATTGCTGAATACCCGGAACAGTTTCGACAACGGATCGAAGAAGCGGTCCACGACGCGTTCCTTGAGCGGGATGATAGCGTTGTCGGTGATCGTGATGCTTTCAGGACAAACTTTGGTGCAGCACTTGGTGATGTTGCAGAGACCAATGCCAAATTGCTTTCTCAGAGCTTCGACGCGATCTCCCACGTCCAACGGATGCATTTCGAGGGCGGCCGCATACACAAGAAATCGTGGACCGATGAATTGCTCGTGCATGTGATGGTCGCGCAAAACGTGGCAGACATCCTGACAGAGATAGCATTCGATGCACTTTCGAAACTCCTGTACCCGTTCGACATCCTCCTGGGCAATGCGCCACGTGCCGTCGGGCGCGTCGGGCTGCCGCGGCTGGAACTTCGGGATGCGTTTCTTCACCTCGTAATTCCAGGATACGTCCGTGACCAAATCCCTCAAGTGCGGAAATGCCTTCATGGGTTCGATGGTCACAGGCCTGTCCAGTGGGAGCATGTTCAGCCGCGTCATGCACATCAATTTCGGCATACCATTGATTTCGGCCGAGCACGAGCCGCATTTTCCTGCCTTGCAGTTCCAGCGAACGGCTAGATCGCCGGCTTGTTCCCCCTGTATTTGATGCACGGCATCTAGGACCACCATGCCCGCTGAGACTTCCGTTGTGTAGTCTTGGAACTTGCCGTGGCCTCTTTCCCCGCGCCAAATCCGAAATGTGGCCGTCGCCATTACTTCATCTCCTGGATGATCTGCTGCAGATCCTCTCGCATCGGGGGAATGGGCTCGCGCGTGAGCCGCACTTCTCCACCGGCACCTCTTCGGACCACGATGTTGAAACCGTCTAACTGCTTGTCCTTGGCGGGAAAATCATCGCGAAAATGGGCCCCACGGCTCTCTTTCCGCTCCAGCGCCGCCCGGGTAACAATTTCGGAGACGGTCAGCATGCTGTGCAAGTCGAGCGCCGTATGCCAACCTGCATTGTATTCTCGGTTTCCATCCACGCTGACTCGCTCGCTAGCGCTTTTCAACTCTCGCAAGCGCTCGAGCGCTTGCAGCATCTCCTGTTCCTGACGTACGATCCCCACCAGTTCCTGCATCACGTCCTGCAATCTATGTTGTACGGCGTACGGATTGTCGGACCCCTTGCGCTCGAAGGCCTGCAGCGCCCACTTTTCCGCGGATCCGAGTTCATCCGTCTTCACCGCGCCCAGCGAGTTCTCTTTAGCATAGGCCGCGGCGTACTCACCCGCCCGCTTACCGAAGACTAATAAATCGGAAAGTGAATTTCCGCCGAGCCGGTTGGCACCATGCAGACCAGCCGCACACTCTCCCGCTGCAAACAGACCTGGTACGTCCGACATTTGGGAGTCAGCGTCCACCTTGACACCCCCCATCATGTAATGGGTCGTGGGACCGACTTCCATCGGCTCCTGAGTAATGTCAATGTCGGCAAGTTGCTTGAACTGGTGGTACATGCTGGGCAGCTTCTTCTTTATATGCTCGGCCGCGGTCGGAATTCTCTCCTTGATCCACGCAATGTCCAGGAACACACCGCCGTGAGGACTGCCCCGCCCTTCTCGAACCTCCTCCCGTATGCACCTGGCCACGTGGTCGCGGGTCAGTAGTTCGGGCGGGCGTCTCGCGTTCTTGTCCCCTTGCGTGTACCGCCAGCCTTCTTCTTCCGTATCAGCGGTTTGGTTGGTGTACAACGGGGGAATATCTTTGAACATGAATCTCTCGCCATTCCGATTACGCAGCACTCCCCCCTCGCCGCGCACTCCTTCCGTGACCAGAATGCCGCGCACGCTGGGTGGCCAAATCATTCCCGTAGGGTGGAACTGGACAAATTCCATGTCCATCAGCGCCGCACCGGCATGGTAGGCGAGCGAATGGCCGTCGCCCGTGTATTCCCAACTGTTACTGGTGATCTTGTAAGCCCTTCCAATTCCTCCTGTGGCTAAGACGACCGCCTTGGCGCGGAACAGGTGAAATCGGCCGCGCTCGCGGTCGTATCCAAACGCGCCTGCGATGCGGCTGCCGTCCTTCAACAGTGTGACCACTGTGTGTTCCATGAAAACGTCGAGCCCCAGATGGATTCCATGGTCTTGAAGAGTGCGGATCATTTCCAGGCCGGTTCGATCGCCCACATGGACAAGCCGAGGATAACGATGGCCGCCGAAATTCCGCTGGAGAATTCGACCATCGCCCGTGCGATCAAAAAGTGCGCCCCAGGCCTCCAATTCGCGCACGCATGCCGGAGCTTCTTTGGCATGCAGCTCCGCCATCCGCCAGTTACTCAGGTATTGGCCGCCGCGCATCGTGTCGGCAAAGTGAACGCGCCAGCTGTCCCTGTCGTCCACATTTCCCATTGCTGCAGCTATGCCGCCCTCCGCCATGACGGTGTGTGCTTTGCCAAGAAGAGACTTCGAAATCACTGCGACCTTTCCGCCATTGGCCGACACCTCAACGGCCGCGCGCAGACCGGCCCCCCCGGCTCCAATGATCAGAACATCGTGCTCATGCGTGATGTACTCGCTCACTAGACGATCCTCCAGTCTGTCCAGATACCCATAGAGCACATCCGAACGTACAAATCAGAAAGCGCAACCGAGATGAGACTGCACCAGGCGAACAGCATGTGGCGCCGGTTCAGGCAAGTCACGCAATCGTAGACTCGCTTGCGGGCTGGCGCCCCCGCCAACCGATCGCGCAAACCGCCGACCAGATGTCGCAAGGAGTGGCATCCAGTAGTGTACGAACTCAGCAGCACCAGGTTCGTCAACAAGACGAGAGTGCCAACGCGGACACCAAAGCGGCCGTCGAACCAGAACGCATCCCACACGTCCCGCGCCAGAATTACGAGAAACACCAGTGCCAGATATAGAAAATATCGGTGGACGTTTTGCAGGATCAAAGGAAACGATCGTTCACCGAGATATGTCTTTCGCGGCTCACCCACGGTGCAAGAAGGTGGATCGGCCCAAAAAGCTTTGTAATATGCCCCGCGATAGTAATAGCACGTCAGTCGAAATCCGCCCGGCGCCCACAGAATCAGCATCGCTCCTGTGATCCAAGCAGGCATCCAACTTGGGTTCGAACCAAACCAACCTTCGTGGGCTGGGCCAAACAATTCGGGCGAATAAAAAGGTGAGAGATATGGTCCGAACCTGAAGTGCTGCCCTTGCAGCGCAGCCCACGTGGAGTAAACGACGAATGCCGACAATCCAAGAAACACAACCAATGGCTGTACCCACCAATTGTCGGCACGCCGCGTCTGTCCAAAGCCCGTCGGCAACAACGGAACGTCAATCTGAGACATCGAGCCTCCTCACGCCCCGATGCGGACCGTGCGTCCGCGATCAGCCGTTAGCCTGAGGCGATTGAATTCGGGCGGTAGCCATAATACAGCGAAATTCACGGTCACTGTTTTCGGAAACGATGCCCCACTAAACGTTGAAGCAACAATGAACCCGAAAAGCACGGACTGCACGCAATCGAACTCCGGTGCAATCGCGCTATGGTACAGTTTTCGTGACTATCAGGATTGTGGTCCGACTGGACGGAACGATGAGAACAGGACGCGAGATTCGCAGTTACGACTATGTGAACCGTCCTTACGAGCGCGTCCGCGATGCGCTGAGGCAGAACGCACTCACTGTATTCCAGTCGGCTACAAAGGCGGCTGCGTCCCGGGCGCAATCGATCGCGGCTGAACTGCACGTTGATTTTGGCGGTATTGGCGTTAAGACAGACATCAATATTTCCGTGAGAAGCATTGAGGAAAAGATCGTCGACACCATTTCAACTCCTACCACGCGGTTACTCCTGGAGTGGGAGGCAGCGACCATGCCGAGATTGTTTCCGCTCATGAAGGGCGAGCTTTCCGTGTATCCCCTGACCTCGACCGAAACGCAATTGGATTTCTCCGGGACTTACGAACCACCTTTCGGCGCCGTGGGAAAAACCATGAACGCGATCATCGGCCACCGCATCGCGGAAGTGTCGGTCCATCGCTTTGTTAGCGACGTGGCGGGATATCTCAGGCAGGCCCTCGCATAGATGGTTACCTCGCTCGACTGCCGCGCTTAAAGAATGTGCCCTACATTGACGCCTCAGTTGAAGAGAACGCTATCCAGAAACAGGCTTCTAGGAAGTAAAACCCTGCTCTCCGTTTCGATCGCGAAACCATGTTCGCGAACAAGCTTAGTGTGCTAACCGTGTGCAGAATTTCGCCAGCAACACGGGGGACTGGGATAGAACCATCGGCTGACCGTCGGCAAGGCATTGCTATAACGGAAACAGCCCTATTCTTGAAACGGGTGCCGAACATGTGCTTCTTCAATGTGAGATGATGCGCCGTCTTTGCACAGGTCAGATCAATGTAAGCCATGCTTGCGTCAGCCCTTGCAACGGGCCGGGACAGACCATGATGCTGTTTTGGAAGATCGCCAAGTGGCAGTCACCAAATCGTCCAGTCGGTCCTGCCTTCCCTTCACCCATTTCGCATAATGCCGCTCGGTAGTCTTGATGCTCTCGTGTCCCAGGAGCTTGGAGACTTCCTCTAGAGGGACGCCCTTTTCCAGAAGATCCACTGCGAACGTGTCCCGGAGGCGGTGGCTCATCATATGACCATCATTCGGAATCTTCGCCGCCTTAAAACAAGGGGCTATGTAATACTTTGACCAATTTTTGGTCGCGCTTTCTTCCTCGCCGTTGCCACTCCAGAAGATGTACTCCGGGTTGCCATTTGCCACCGTTCGCAAGTCCGCTGCGACTTCCGCGGGAATTGGTACCGATACGTGGGTCCCTGTTTTCTGCCGAGCCGTCACAATGCGGTAAAGGTCCTTCACCTTATCGTGCTGTAGTTCCGCCCGTTTCAGCGTGAGCGCGTCCCGAATCGCCAAACCGGACCACCGCATGAGCTGCAAGAGCGCACGGACTCTCGACCGTTGATCCGGGTTAGCTACCGTCCCGTAAACCGCGTCCAGCAATCGCTTGTATTCATCCGCTGTGAGTGGCAGTGTGGGAGGCTCGTCGATTTTGATTTTGGGCAGCGCCGGAATGCGTGCAATCCATTGCGCCTCGAAACAGTACCGGAGGAAGGACCTCACACGCTCGCGCACCTTGGCGCGGGTATAGGAGGAAGGATAGAGGGCGGGCCAGGTGGCGCAGAATGAGGTGAGCAATTCCCGCGTGATTCCCTGCACCACGTAAACGTGTTTTTGCTCGCTGAACGATTTGAGCCGAGCCAACTCTCGGGTGTATTTCCCGATCACCTTCTCGGTGATGCCTTGGTTTTTCTTGTCTTGGAGAAAAACGTCAATGCATACCTGGAGGCCCCGATTGTCGTGCTCGGCTTTCACTTCGGGTGCGGGTGCGCGGCCCAGTAGTTGGTCCTCAATTTCGCGCTTCTTGTCTTCTGCCTGCGCCCATGAGCGTGTGCCCGCCGCCTGCCGGTATTGCTTTCCTTCATAGCTCCATCGAAGGTGCTTGCGGCAACGGCAATTTTTGTAGAACTCATCCCCGCAAAATCTGCAGCTTGCGGAGTGGCGAACGAAAATCGTGATTATTTGGGGCAGCGGTTTTGCGGAGGCTTTTGAGTCTTTCGCGAAGGTCTGCCTTCTCTTGTTCGGTCAGGTGCTCAAGATCCATAACGCCCTTCCCGAACCCCACGGGAAAGAGGCTAGCACAAAATTAGCACAACATGCAAGGCCACTATGAAAAACATCAGTATTTATGCGGTAAAATAGCTGGCGGAGAGAGTGGGATTCGAACCCACGTTAGAGTTTCCCCTAAACACGCTTTCCAAGCGTGCGCCTTCAGCCACTCGGCCATCTCTCCGGCGTCGATCGTTGGGAAGGGACGGTAATGCAGAACGATTCAACCGCGAAAACACACTCTGCGGGTGATCGCCACTCCAATTCTATTGGCGTACTTAAGGAATCCGCAACTGGAAGAATGGAATTAGGCGAAGTAATCTGGCTCGACTAGGAGAGTTTTTCGCCGGAATCCGCGGTCGATGCAGAACTTGACACTGCCGAAGAGCCCGATCCGGAAGCGCCAGCCGCAGCAGCATTCGCCGCGCCACCGCTGGTCTGAGTTGACGCAGGCATTGGCGGAACCTTTGCGTTATCCACTACGTGATGATTCAGGCAGTAGAGAGCCAGTTCCAGGCGGTCGGCCACGCCAAGCTTGTCGTAGACTTTGCGAAGATAATTCTTCACCACTTGTTCTGTAGTGCCCACGCGCAGCGCAATCTCTTTGTTCTTCATGCCCTGCGTTACACACGAGACAATCAGGGTCTCTTTCGGAGTGAGCTGCACTTTCGGGCGTGATCCGGTCGACCGGGTGTTCTGGTTGCGGTACGCTGCCATCACCCAATGGATTGCTTGGGCATCGAGCCAGGTATCACCGCTTACGACTTTGCGGAGGCAGTCAACCATCAATTCGGGTTCCACTTCCCGTGAAACGATTCCATGAGCGCCGCGACGGAAGAGATCCAGCGTCAACTCTTCTTCCGCTCCGGGTGTGACGACAACGATTTTCAATTTCGGATATTGCCGCAACAGCTCCGCCACTACCTCAACCGGATTCGGTGCTAAGGCCGACTCAAAAATCAATACGTCGGCCGAAAATTTCGCGATTGCCGATTGTGTCTGCGCCAAGGTCTCGGACTGGCCCACCACTCGAATGTCATCCTCGAGAGCAAAGATCTTCCGTAGGCCGGCGCGGAAAATGGCCTGTGTATCAGCCACAATCACGCGGACGAACTGGCCCTGGCCAATGTCCTCGCCTGCCCCGAAATTATCTTCCACGCCAACTGGAATGCTAGCCATGAGTCCCTTGGTTATGCTCGTTCGAAGTGGTATTCGTCGATTACAACTCCGACGCCGCGACGACCGCGATCATCAAAGCTGCGCACAACGCGCCCGCGGCAATCAATCTGTACATCTTGCCGCGCACCCAAAACATCCGCCGGCAGCAGAATCGTGAAATCTACGATCGATCCCACGGGCACATCCCGCTCCATCGCAAACAACACGCCATTGGCCGAGATGTTTTCGGTCAACGCCGTATATGCTGTGCCTTCTGTTTTCACCGAAGCTGCGAGGTGCAGCGGAAACCGCGGCGCGCTCTGCAGGTCTTCGAACTGTGCTGCGCTCATCTGCGCCTGTGTCATCGGTGCTGTGCCTTCGGCTGCCATCTCTCAAACTCAAGGGCAGCGTACACCTATGAACTAGGCAAACAAAGTTACCGAAGTCATGGAACAACCGGAGCTAACTGCTTTTCTTTGAATGGATTAGGAGAGAATCGAAAGGACCAGCTTAGATGGGAAACAGCCCGAAGGAACCGTCAATTTCGGGTGAAACAAGTAAATATACCGGCAACTGGCGGGATTAGATTGTCGGCGAGTGTTCGACCATCAAACCACCTATTTGAGCGGCTTGACGAAGAAACCCACGAGCATCATCTACAACTCGATCCCGTGCATCGCTTCGCCTTCATGAACCAGACCATCTGCACCAAGGGTCAGAAACTCGACTGAACGCATCTTCACTCCGTTGATCTCACTTATATAAACGATGCCGATGCGGTCGTCATCACCGATTACATAGTCCAGAGTGAAGTGGATCGATTGGATTCGGCCGATTGCTTTTGTCCAATACTCGCGCAGGCGCGACTTTCCTTCGACTCTGCTCGAACCTAGGATTGCCTTCGCTCGAGGCGAAGTGAAGATCGCATCTTCACTGAAGCGTGCCAGCACCCCTTCCACATCACGGCGATTCCAGTTAGAAATCCATTGTTCAGCGAATGTCCGTTTATCAATCTCCTCACTCAAACCCGGATCCTTTCTTAGAACTTGGTGACTTCCGTGAAATTAAAGTCTCGCACTTTCATCGCCGGCACAACCATGTCGAACGATTCCTCGCCGCACGATCTCACCGGCTTGCTCATTGCTTCGACGTTCGACAACATATGAATCAGGCTTTCATTAAATCGAAAATTTCTTACCCCGCCCTGCACCTTGCCATTTTCGACATAAAAAGTGCCGTCGCGAGTCATTCCAGTCAGCATTTTCTCGAACGGTTCCACCTCGCGAATGTACCAAAGGCGTGTGACCAGGATTCCACGCTCCGTGGACGCAATCATCTGCTCGACGCTCTGGGGATGGCTTACCGGTGCGAAGACGATGTTTAGCGGCATCTCTCCCATTTCGTTTGGCAACGAGAAACCGTGGCCGGTCGCCTCGACGGGCCCAACACTGTCCTTGTATTCGGAATTCTTCATTCCCTCGGCTGTCCCTCTGGCGTAAACCACGCGCTTCACCACTCCGTTTTCAATCAAGGCCACTTTCTTGCGCAGGATTCCCTCTCCGTCAAATGGTGAGCCCGCCTGCAGCGGATGCGCAACATCGTCGAGGATGGTAATGTTCTCTCCGAACAACTTGGTTCCGATTCGGCCCGTCAGGAACGACCGTTGATCGAGAATCGCCATGCCGGAATAGTCCCAGAACATGAATCCCACAATATCGAGCACGGCGGACGCTTCGAGGATGACGGTGTACTTCCCCGGCGCAAGTTCCCTCGGATGCGCCGAATCGACCGCCTTCTGCGCAGCAATTTCAGCCAGTTTCAACGGATTAAGATTGGTGACATCCGGAGAATTCGCCTTTTGCCAGCCAGAGGAATCCGCGGCCAACATCGTGATCGAGACTTCGGCGGATGTCTGCGCGTGCCACCGGTTCAGCCCGCGCGAATTGAAGATTCCTTCGAACCATTCACCGCTTGAGAAAACACCGGCGGTGGTGAGCTTGTGCCGGTCGGCAACATCCACAATCTCCTTGACGCCCTCAGCACGAAACTCAGGAGTGATCGCTGCTGTAGATTCGTTGTACCGCGAGGGCGCGGCAGGCGAAGACCCCCCCTCCTCTACGGTCGGGATCGGCAATAGATCCGGATCCGGATGCTGCACGTTGGCCAAAGACTCTGAACTCTTCACCACCTGCCGCAGGCTCTCGTCATCAAACTTGTTGGTAGTAGCGCGTGCAGTCCTTCCCCCAAATACCGTTCGTACGGAAACCACCGCATTCTCTTCCGCTACGTTCTGATGAATAGTGTTGTTAGCAAAACGAGTCAGAGCAAACTTCCCACCAGAAAAGAGAACCTCGACCTCATCGGCCGAGGAGAGTTTCTTAATGCGATCGAAAATATTGCCCGCCTGCTCCTGGGTCAGCATTCAGCTTCTTCTTCTCTCCGTGTCTCTGTGACTCCGTGGTGAATTAGCTCTTGAAGGCGCTGCCGACCTTTACACCGCGAAACCGCGCCGGTGCCGCCCCGTGCCCAGTCCCCATCACCTGTTGCGGCTGCCCCTTCCCACAGTTCGGCGTACCCCACAACGTCCACTCATCCCGCGAGCACACAGCATCCATTGAGTTCCAGAACTCCGTCGTGATTCCCGAATACGACGGATTCTTCACCATCCGCACACGTTTCCCATCCTTAATTTCCCAGCCGATTTCACACCCGAACTGAAAGTTGAAGCGCTTGTCGTCGATCGACCAGGACCGGTTGGTCTGCATGAGAATTCCATGATCGGTTGAAGAAATGAGTTTCTCCAAACTAAGTGTCTTCTCGCCCGGAAGCAGACTGATGTTCGTCATGCGGATCATGGGCAGCCGATTCCATCCCTCCGCACGCACGCTGCCGCCCGAGCGATTCTCTCCGATCGTGTGAGCCGTCTCGCGCGAGCTTAGATATCCTGTGAACAGCCCGTTAGTAATGATCGGAACGCACTGCGCCGCCACACCTTCATCGTCGAAACCGAACGTGCCCAACCCCGGCCCGTGTTCCTGCCTTGCATCCGCGACCACATTCACGATGTCGCTTCCGTAGCGCAGCGTCCGCAACTTGTCGAGCGTCAGAAATGACGTTCCCGCGAAGTTCGCTTCCATGCCCAGCACGCGATCCAATTCAATCGGATGGCCTACCGACTCATGAATCTGCAAACCAAGCTGCGAGCTGTCGAGAATGATGTCTAATGTTCCTTCCGGGCATTGGTCCGCTTTGTGCAGGGCAACTGCCTCTTCCGCGATCCGCCGGGCATTTTCCACCAACTTCAACTCATCGATCAGCTCATATCCTTTGTTCTGCCATTGCCCGCCAAACGAGTTCGGATACGAGCGTTTCTGGATTTCATTGCCGGCAAAGGCATACGCTGCGTATCCTGCCCCAGTCGAGAGCTTGGTCTGATGAATATCGGCTCCTTCGGATGAGACGAACCACTGCTCTTCTCGATTGAAATTCAGGTTTGTCTCGGCGAGAGTAATCCCGCTCACTGATCTCAACTCAGCGTCGATCTTCAACAACAACTCGATATTCTGCTCAACCGAGATCGAGAACGGATCGACCTTGTACGGCGTGCTCCACTCCGCGACGGCCGGCTTCTCAAGTGCGAGTTTCACGTTCTCGCGCTTGACTCTAGCCGACGCTCGCGCAATCTCCACTGCTCGCGCGGCCGTTGCCTCGACCGCTCCTCGTCCCAATTCCGCCGATGCTGCAAACCCCCAGGCTCCATCCGCAATCACGCGGATGTTCATCCCCACGGATTCCGCATCCGAAGCGTTCCCGACCTTGCCATTCTTCGTGGTCAGAGCGCGGTGACGTTGCGCAATCACGCGCACGTCAGCATACCTAGCACCCCGTACCGCGGCGGTGTGCAGTGCCCAGTTGGCAACATGTTTCATCCGAGGACCTTCAATCTAACACACGCCTTGACCCTCGCCGGCAGACAGTGCGCTCAGCCACCTGTTGCCTGGCACACATCCTGATGTGATTACGAGCACTGTCGCTGTTCGCCAGGCGCCGTCCAATAGAGCGTTGCCACTCCGACGGCGGCTTGCCCAAGTCACCGTCTGGACTATCAAGGAATTAACCTATGAGCCGACTCCGCCCAGGAAAATCCGCCGTCGCCACGACCGTGTCTGATGTCGACGCCAACAAGTCAGTTGCTCCCTCCCAAGCAGACACTCAGGCCCAAAAGAAAGCCGATCTGGCCGGGCCGGGTATCGGCGACTATGCGGAGCTGGAAAAGATCCTTCCGCAGGACTACAACTCGTGCTTGACCCGCAAGCAGACACAAAAGGCAATCTTTCACCTCCGCCGCTACATTGAAGATAATCTCTGCAAGGAATTGGGATTGATGATGGTCCAGGTCCCCTTGATCGTAGACGTCGAAAGCGGCGTCAACGACATGCTCGACCGTGATGGATCCCGCACTCCAATTCAGTTCCACATCTCAAATGACCGCGATAGCCATCCCATCGACTCTCAGGTGGTACAGGCCGCTACGAAATGGAAACGCGTCGCGCTGAAACAGTTCGACTGTCGTCCCGGCGAAGGAATCTGCACCGATATGCGCGCTGTCCGCAAAGACTATTTTCTCGACCACGATCACTCAGCGTATGTAGATCAATGGGATTGGGAACGGACCATCACCGCCGAGCAGCGCAATGTGGAATTTCTGAAATCAATCGTCCGGAAGATCTGGAAAGTTCTGGTCGGTGCCGAGAAGTTTGCGCAGGAGATGTTTCCGGCCCTAAAGGATTCTCGATATCCCAATCTGCCGGAAGAACTCACCTTCATCCACGCTGAAGAGATCCTCGCGATGTATCCCGATCTTCCGCGCAAGCGCCGCGAGACTGCCATTCTGCAGAAGCATCCGGCGATTTTCATAATCGGCATTGGCTGGCCGTTGAAAGACGGATACCCGCACGAAATGCGCGCCGCCGACTACGATGACTGGATCACTGACACCAGCAGTCAGACCAAACGCGACACCCATGGTCTCAATGGCGACATCCTGGTTTGGAATCACGTCACCCAGCGCCGTCACGAGTTGAGTTCGATGGGTATCCGCGTGAATGCAGAAACACTCCGCAAGCAACTCGAGATGTCAAACCTTCTCGACAACCTCAAATTTCCTTACCATCAGGGAATCATCAAGAACGAGTTCCCCCTCTCGATTGGCGGAGGCATTGGGCAGTCCCGTACCCTGATGCTCCTGCTGCGCAAAACGCACCTGAGAGAAGTCAGCGTCACGGTGTGGCCCAAGATCCTGAAGGAGATGGGAGCGAAGAAAAACATCTTCGTGCTTGAGTAGTCCGATCAGGGAGACTGAATTCAGGTTTGCGTTGAAATTCATATAAGACTTCTCATGAGGAGCCTATGCCTCTCCGTTTGAAGTTTGCCATCGGCCTTGCACTGATCGTATCGGCGGCGATTGTCATTTTTCCGTCTTGTGGGTACGATGGATGTGCAGATATTCCCGTCCTCACTTCAATTTCCCCAACGAGCGCATCTGCCGGAGGCCCCGCCTTTACCTTGACGTTAACCGGCAGACACTTTCACTCAGATACGGTCTTCTTTTTCGGAGGCACCGAGCTTGCGAGCACGACTATCGACGATTCGACCATGACCGCGAATATCGATGCCATGTATATATCGACACCAGCAACGGTCGATGTTTGGGTGACAGGGATCCCTGGAGGAAGCAATCTGAACGGCCCGTGCGGCGGTGGACTATCGGCGAAGTTACCGTTCAAGATTCAATGAGCGGTCAGCCATCGTAAGGCAGTAACTATCGAACCGGGGTTGCTCATGGCTCACAGCTCATTGCTTTGACGTCAGGGAGCAGTGTGGGCTGCATCGAGCGCTTTTCTTACTGCCAACAATTCCTTCAACACCCCCCGCAGCTTGGTCGACTCCAGCGCGTTCGCACCATCCGATTTCGCTTCCTTCGGATTGTCGTGGACTTCCATGAACACGCCATCGCAACCGGCCGCCACCGCGGCCCGCGCTAGCACCGGAATAAACTCCGGCTGTCCTCCACTCACTGCAGGTCCACCATCATTCGATTGCGACGACGGCAGCTGAACGGAATGCGTCGCGTCGAACACCACGGGCGCAAACTTTCGCATAATTGCCAGCGCTCGCATATCGACTACCAGATTGTTGTATCCAAAACTTGCTCCACGCTCGGTAAGAAATATCTGCGAATTCCCTGCCTCACGGCACTTCTCAACGGCATGCCGCATATCCCAAGGCGCAACAAACTGTCCCTTTTTAATATTCACCGCGCGCCCGCTCAGTGCCGCCGCAACCACAAGATCGGTTTGCCTGCTGAGGAATGCCGGAATCTGCAGCACGTCGACGACCTCAGCCACTTTCGCGACATCCGCAGTCTCATGCACATCCGTCAACACTGGCAATTGCAGTTCATCCTTTATCTTCTTCAGAATCCGCAGACCTTCCTTCAACCCAGGCCCACGAAAACTCCGGATCGAAGTTCGATTTGCTTTGTCGTAGCTGGCCTTGAAGATAAAAGGAAACCCGAGAGACCGGGTGACGCCCTTGATAATTTCCGCCATGCGGATCGCGTGATCTTCGCTCTCGATCACACATGGTCCGGCGATCAGAAAGAGATCTCCCGAGCCAATCTTGATATCGCCGACTTGAAACGAAGCAATCATTGCTCAGAAGTTCTGAACCCACGGAGTCACTGACAGACGGAGAAATTTCTCGTTTCTCAGTGCCTACGTGACTCCAAGGTGAAGATCTTACCGCCCAGTAACCCGCTCGGGCCGGTGGAACATCTCCACCTCGACTGTCTCTTTCTCGGCTCTGCGCTTCTTGCCGTATTCATACGCCGCGCCGACAAACGTGCGGAATAGCGGATGCGGCTCAAGTGGCTTCGACTTGAATTCCGGATGGAACTGGCATCCGATGAAGTGCGGATGGTCCGGCAACTCCACCATCTCGACATAGGTGCCGTCAGGAGTCGACCCTGAAATGCGCAACCCAGCCGCCGTCATCGGCTCTTCATACTCACGATTGAACTCGTACCGATGCCGGTGCCTTTCGCTGATCTCGAGGGCACCGTAAATCTTCGCAGCCAGAGTATTAGGCTCGATCTTGCACGTCCATGCCCCCAACCGCATGGTTCCGCCAAGTTCTTCCACTCCGCGCAGCTCGCGCAACTTGTAAATCACGCGATGCGGCGTAGCGGGATCAAACTCGCTCGAATTCGCATCTTCCAATCCCACCACATTTCGCGCAAACTCGATGCAAGCCGTCTGCATTCCCAGGCAAATTCCGAAGTACGGAACCTTCTTCTCGCGCGCATACCGGATCGCCGTCAACATCCCCTCGATCCCTCGCTTGCCGAACCCTCCGGGCACCAGGATTCCATCGTACCCTTCCAGTTGTGCCTCGTAGCTCTTGTCCCCGGTCTCAAGCCCCTCGGCCTCAATCCAGTTCAGTTGCAGCTTCAGGTTGTGTGCCAAAGAGCCGTGAACCAGCGCTTCCTTCAGCGATTTGTAAGAGTCCTCGTACTCGACATACTTCCCCACAATCCCGATCGTGACCGTATCTTTCGGGTTGTAAACGCGATGAACAATGTCCTCCCACTTTGAAAGATCACGATCTTTCGCTTCCATGTGCAGGTGCTTCAACACCAACGTATCGACATTCTCATTCGCAAATACCAGCGGCACTTCGTAGACCGACGCCACATCCTTGGCCGTAATCACGGCCTCCTCCGGCACGTTGCAGAAGAGCGCGATTTTCGACTTCATCTCTTTCGCGAGGAAACGGTCCGTCCGACAAAGCAAAATGTCCGGCTGGATTCCGATGCTCAACAACTCCTTTACCGAATGCTGAGTCGGCTTGGTCTTCAACTCCTGCGCCGCGGCGATAAACGGCACCAGCGTGACATGTACAAACAACGTGTGCTCGCGTCCGAGTTCTTGCCGCATCTGCCGGATCGCTTCCATGAACGGCAGCGACTCGATATCGCCGACTGTCCCGCCAATTTCCACGATCGCGACATCGGTATCCTGTGCTACCTTCTTCATCGCCGCTTTGATTTCGTTCGTGACGTGCGGAATCACCTGCACCGTCTTCCCCAGATAGTCTCCCCGGCGCTCCTTGGCGATGATCTGCTCGTAGAGACGGCCCGTCGTCCAGTTGTTATCGCGAGAAAGCCTGGCGTGTGTAAAGCGTTCGTAGTGCCCTAGATCCAGATCCGTCTCCGCTCCATCGTCCGTAACGAAGACTTCGCCATGCTGAAACGGCGACATCGTCCCCGGATCCACGTTCAGATACGGATCGAACTTCATGATGTTGACCTTGATCCCGCGGCTCTCCAGCAGGCAGCCGATTGAAGCCGCGGCAAGTCCCTTGCCGAGTGAAGACACAACTCCCCCAGTCACAAAGATGTACTTCGCTGGCATCTCTTCCTCGCTTTAAATTGTCTTTGGAAATTTGTGCAGGTGGCGTGCACAATCAATTATGGCAGAAAACCCCTGTGGAAGAAATGGAAGAAATTTGACTCGTGCAGATATTTCCGAATCACTGCCGGCGTCATCCTGAGCGGAGCCGGTTTTCAGGCGGAGCGAAGGATCTCACGCCCCACTGAACCCAACGGAAGCCACTGGAAGGCATCCCGACACCGTGACTGCGTTGACTATCTCCCCTCAGTCGGCGAGAATAACTAAGGTCACCCCGCATCAGAAAGTAGTGTCCCTTCAAGTGGGCCTGTGGCGCAGCTGGGAGCGCGCTTCCATGGCATGGAAGAGGTCGTCGGTTCGATCCCGACCAGGTCCACCAAATCTTTTTGATATGTCCGACCTCTCAGACTCAGCCGGCCCTGAGATTCATTCCATGAACTGCAAACACCGGATCTTCCTGCTCTCACCAGCGAATCTCGCCGGCATTCGTGCAGGATACGTTCTGAAGGAAAATGCTGCCTCCGAGCTCGCACAAAGATTCCGGCGCGAGGGTGCGCCCCTGGGGGAGTTGTTCACATTTATCAGCGGGCTCTACTTTCGTGGCAAGCTCGCCTATGCGCGGGCTTTCGCAGCGCCCCCAGCCAATGTGTCGGGCTCATTAATCATTACAACGTCAACGGGGTTAGTCTCGCCAGATGAGGTCGTCAGTATCGACCAGCTGCGCGGTTGGGCTACAACCGACATCGATGCAGCCGACGAGCGTTATCGCGCTGCTCTCGATCGCGATTGCCGCGCGCTTCGTGAAAGGCTCGGAGATTCTTGTGAAGTCGTTCTCCTGGGCAGTATTGCCACCTCGAAATATGTTGAGCCATTGCTGGCCATCTTTCGCGAGCAATTGCTTTTTCCGATTGAGTTCGTCGGTCGCGGTGACATGAGCCGAGGTGGACTCATGCTGCGCTCGGCGGAAGCGAGCATCGAACTCACCTATGCACCCGTTCACAACGCGATCCGCCACGGCGAACGGCCTCCAAAGTTGACGCCGAGACGAGTACAAGCGGATAAGCATTCCAACTCAACGGGCCGCAGCATTTCGGCTGAAATCACGAACAGTTCGATCAAATCGACTCGCTGAGATTGACCGAGATGTGGACCTGCCTTCCTTGCATGCTACGTGTGCATTCCGTCCAATGCCCGAGCGAGATCCTCCCGCAGATCCCCCACATCCTCGAGCCCAATGTTTAGCCGCACGATCCTGTGCCCGTAAACGGGACGATTCTTGTTTCCATGAAAGTCATACGCCACGGCAAGACTGGTCACACCGGCCCAGCTATAGCCGATCTCGAAAAGCTCCAGCGCATCCACGAACCCGAGGACCTTTTCTTTTGAGACCTCTGGCCGAAATACAATCGAGAACACTCCTGCCGCGCCAGTAAAATCCCGCTTCCAGAATTCATGCCCAGGGCACGAAGCAAGCGCCGGATGCAGCACCAGTTCGACCTCTGGACGCTTCGCCAGCCATTGCGCAAGATCCAATGCCGCGGCACCAATCGCACGCAGCCTGACGGCCATCGTCTTCATTCCGCGAAGCGCGAGACTCGCGTCATCGGGTGACACCGCGGTTCCAATGAGCTGCTGAGCAGAACCAAGGCGATCGAACATCTCCTTATCGCGTGCCGTCACCGATCCCAGCAACAGATCACTGTGCCCGCCCACATACTTGGTGAGCGCCTGCATGGTAATGTCCACTCCACGCGCGAAAGCATCGAAGAGCACTCCCGCGGACCAGGTATTGTCGAGTACGACCAATACTCCGGCGCGATGGGCCACTTCGCAAATTGCAGGAATATCCTGCACCTCCATGGTTACTGATCCAGGGCTCTCGGTCCAGACCAGACGCGTATTCGGCTGCAGCAAGGCCTCGATTCGCGCACCGAGATTCGGATCATAAAAAGTCACCTCCACTCCGAACCGCCGCAAGACTCTGCTTGCAAACAGGCGGTTCGGAGCGTAGATGCTGTGAGGCACCAGGATGTGATCGCCCGCTTTCAGTAACGCGAAGTTGATAAACGAAATTGCGCACTGTCCGCCGGGCATTAACAGCGTGCGATAGCCGTTCTCCAGTTCGCAGATGCGCGCCGCTAGTTCCAGCACAGTGGGAGTGCCATACAAACCATACGCATACCCAATCTCGTACTGGTCCCATTCATCGCGCACCGCAGCCGCACTGGGGAAAAGAACAGTGGACCCTCTATATACGGGTGTCGACAGCGATCGAAAACCCTCTGGAACCTTCGCGTCCGAGTGAATCAGCTTCGTAGACCATTTCTTACGCATAGTCGGTTTTTGCTCGTCTTCCTTCATCCAGCGTGAACCCACTGCATGTGGAGACGCCGAATGACAACTGGACCACCATTGTAAGTTGCCTGATTCTTAACCGGATTTAACATTGGCCCGGACGGCCGACATGCGGTTCCATACGCCAGCACGCTAAGCGATTGCAAAGACTCCGCCAACAAGTGTGACTGTCATCACTTGCCTCCGTGGCGACGGTCACGGCTCGAATCCTTCGTTTTCCTGTACAAGCACTCAAGCACTGCAGCAGTCCCCCAGGCCAATCTGCTGCCGCGGTGCGAGGCGGTTCAGGCCCGTTTTTCCCCCTGCGTTTTAAGTGAGGAGTCGATGTATATGTGTCTCTAGCCGCATCGAAAAACAACGGAACACGATTCTGCGCAATGCGGAGCCGCCGCACGCAATTCGATGGGTTAGAGATGTTTCGGCAGCACAGAGTGCCACTTCGTCAAGCACTCCTCGCTGCGTAATTCTGATTGCAATTTCCCCTTGCTCGCGCAGTCTCGTCTGCGAAGAGAACGGGAGATCTGTGTGCGCAACTCGGTCCGCTTGGAGAAGATATATGTCCAATAATCGACGTGACTTTCTGAAGAAGGCCGCTCTGGCCGGCGCGGGAATGGCTGTTTACCCAGCCCTCAGCAAAGGGCGTGCATGGGCCTTTGCCCAGAGTCCTACCAGTCTCCGCAAGTTCGTAACATCCGTCCCCGGATTGGGACCTTCGGCCAAGAACGAGATCGGCCAGTACATTCCGCTGGCCACAAAACACTCGATAAAGTTCGCCGGGAAAACGACCGACCTCTACAACGTGGCGGTCAGTCAATTCAGCGAACAGATGCACCCCGATCTGCCGGGAAAAACGAACTTTTTCGGATATACAGACCTGTTCACGTTCGATCAGAAATATCTCGGCGGAGCCATCGTCGCCACGCGCGGAACACCAGTGCTTTTGACTGTTACCAATCTCATGCCCGAGCGGCACATCCTGCCGGTCGACCCAACAATCATGGCAGGGCCCAACGGACTCATGGTGGGCGATCTTCCTACAAACCGCATCGCTACTCACCTGCACGGCGGTGCAACTCCATGGTTCAGTGATGGCACGCCATTCCAGTGGTTCACTCCACTCGGCAAGCACGGCTCCAGTTTCATGAATGTCCCCGGCTTCCCGGTTCTGCCCGGCACCGCAAGCTACTACTATCCCAACGATCAAAGCTCTCGCTTCGTGTGGTATCACGATCACGCCATCGGCATCACGCGCCTGAACGCTTATGCCGGTATCGCCTCGGCATACATCATCGTCGACGATTTTGAAACGAGCTTGGTAAGTTCAGGTTTGCTACCGGACCTTGTGGGAATTCCTCTAGTCATACAGGACAAAGGATTCGTTCCCAGGAACATTCTCCGCCAGGATCCAACCTGGCGCTGGGGAGATCCCGGGAACCTCTGGTATCCGCAGCAATATGAAGTGAACGATTTCCGCAGCGGCCCGAACCCTAAGGGTCGTTGGGATTGGGCACCAACCGTCGATCCTCCCTCGCAAGGAACGAAACCGCTTCCAGCGGTGAGCTCGATACCGGAAGCATTCTTCGACACAATTGTGATTAACGGCGGCTTATATCCCAAGGTTAGCGTGCCGCCAAAGCGTATGCGGTTCCGCCTGCTCAACGGGTCACAAGCCCGCTTCTATCATCTGAACCTTTATGCCGAGGATGCTTCCAATGCGGGCGAAGCTCGCGTAGGCACGCCGGGGCCGGTTATCTATCAGGTGGGAACCGAAGGCGGATTCCTCCCGGCGGTAGCCATTCATAACAATAAGACTCCGATCCCGCTCGTCAATCCAGAGGACGAGACGACCGCCAACGCGGACGGCCCGTTTAACCTGCTGCTTGCTCCCGCCGAGCGAGCCGATGTTGTTATCGATTTCAATGGCGTTCCCGCGGGTTCCAGCTTCATTCTCTACAACGACGCTCCAGCTCCCTTCCCCGGTGGAGATTCGCGTAACGACTACTTCGCCGGATGTCCCGACCAGACGGCGATCGGCGGAGCGCCAACAACAACGCTAGGCCATGGACCGAACACCCGTACGCTGCTGAAGATCACCGTCACTGCCGGAAACGGAGACGCCATCTCGACTCCGTCCTGGCTCGCCCAGATGAACGTGCAACTCCAAACGAACTTCCTCGTTGGGAATCAGCCAGCACTCTTGTTCAACAATGGCGATCCATCGGTCCCGGCATTTCCGTTTACGGGAGCGCCCACCCGCGTTCTGACTCTGAATGAGGACTTCGACGAATTCGGACGTCTGATTCAGACCATGGGTACAACCCAACAAAACGGCCTGAATAATCAGGGACTGCCAACGTGGGGCCAGCCGTACCTGGCTCCCTGCACAGAGAATCCCAAGGCAGGCTCAGTCGAAGTGTGGGAAATCATGAACCTCACGGGCGATACTCACCCCATCCACTTCCACCTGGTGAACGTTCAACTCATTCAACGCCAGCCGTTCACCGGCGACCCGAATAACTGGAGCTATAGCGGCCCGCCGATGCCGCCTGATCCGAACGAACTTGGATGGAAAGATACGGTTCGAGTGAATCCCGGTGAAACCGCAACCATCATCATGCAATTCAACCTGCCGAACCTGCCGACAGCTGCCATGCGCAACGCCGTCAGTCCAAGAACTGGCGGAAAGGAATACGTCTGGCACTGCCACATTCTTGAGCACGAAGAACACGACATGATGCGCCCGCTGATTGTCGAGTAGAAAACGAAACCCGTCCGGGAAACCGGACGGGGTTTTTCACCGATCAGCGCGCAATCGCTTCCGTGCGAACCACATGTACACCGGTATCCCGAGGAGTATGACGACGACTCCCCCGATTGAATTGCGCAAATTACTCCAGAATGTGTAGCAGAGCAGCACTGCTGCCGTACCGATAAATAGCGCCGGAACAAGCGGATAGCCTGCAGTGCGATAGGGCCTTGGAGCATCTGGCTCTCGAACGCGAAAAACGAAGATCGTACTGGCCGCGACCATGTAGAACAACCATTCGGCAAAAATCGCAAGCGAGAACAGTTCCTTGAACGCCCCGCCCACCACAATCAGAACAACAGCCACCAAACATTGAATGACGAGCGCCAGCGCAGGCGTGTGAAATTTCGGATGAACTTCCCCCAGAGCTTTGAAAAAATATCCGTCGCGCGCCACCGCAAACGGCACGCGCCCGCCGCTCATTACGGTTCCGTTCAAACCGGCCAGCATTGAGACCATCATTCCAACAGAAACCAGCGAAATTCCGAGTCGTCCCAAGGCCGCTTCACTCGCCGCCGCCGCCGGCACCGCTGCGTTCGCGATCGCTGTAGCCGGAAGCGCCCGCTGAATCCCGGCATTCAGCCCCATATATAAGACGGCCACTAGGGCAACTCCGGCGATGAGTGCAATCGGAATCGATCTCTCCGGATTCTCAATCTCCTCGCTCACCATATTCAGGTCGTTCCACCCGTCATACGCCCATAACGCCGCAACCAGGGCGACGGCGAAACCCTCCATGCCGCCTGTGGCGCCAGGAAAACTTGTTCTGAAATTACTCCACGACCCGGATGGGGCTGTGAAGGCGATGAATGCGATGCCAACAATCATCGCCACCTTGAGCACGGTGAACACAACCTGAAAATTCCCCGCCTTCCGCACTCCGACGTAGTTCAAGCCCGTGATGAAAGCAGCAGCAGCGATGGCGACAAGATGCCCGAAATTAACGGTCAGCACACGGTTCGATGTGAAGTGCAATGCCACCAGCGTTTGTGGCAAAAAACTAAACGCCGGAAATGTCCCGAGCACGCGCACGATCCCCGCAGTCACGGTCGCAATCGAAGCCGGCTTCGCCACCAGGAACCACGTCCATCCATATAGGAACGCGGGCAACGATCCATAAGCGTCGCGGACATACACATATTCGCCGCCAGCATACGGCCGCACCGATCCCAGTTCGGCATAAGTGAGCGCCCCGAAGAATGAAAGAAATCCCCCCACAATCCACGCCAGGTACACCAACCCCGCCGAACCCACTGCCTGCATCATCTCCGCCGGAACCAGAAAGATTCCGCTGCCAATGATGGTCCCCGCCACAATCGACGTCGCGTGCCACACATTCAGCCCGCGAACCAATTCCGGCTTGCTGGTTCCCGACCCCAGAGTCGAAACTGCCGATCCCGCGGCTACTTTGCTGTTGGTTGTTTGCATGAGGCTAGAGAATGATTGGAATGTTACACGCGTGACCGCGGCGCCGCGACAAATTCCTCACGGACGAATCTCGATCGGTGTGCCATCAGCAACCGCATTCCAGATTTCCTCGATCTCTTCATTCGTGACGGCGACACAGCCATCGTTCCAATCCCTCGCGCGATGCGATGCCCCGACCCATCCGTACCCATTCGGCAATCCGTGGATGAAAACGTCGCCACCCGGCGAAACTCCCGACCGCCGCGCCTGGGCACGATCGCGTGCGTTTGGATACGAAATATGAATTGATCGATGAAACTGGCTTTTCGAGTTTCGCGAATCCAGAACGTACTCTCCCTCCGGAGTCTTATGATCTCCCCGCCGGGCCTTTGGCCCCACCGGATCGCCGCCCAGTGCAACCTTATAAGTTCTGATGACTTTGCCTTCGCTTAGCA
>Ga0070713_100000459_pt1 | contig 26052 bp, 19 predicted proteins | sample LARL82metaG_FD_65465 | JGI IMG/M metagenome (GOLD analysis project Ga0070713, IMG submission 65465) | Corn, switchgrass and miscanthus rhizosphere microbial communities from Kellogg Biological Station, Michigan, USA - LAR L8-2 metaG | ecosystem: Host-associated > Plants > Roots > Rhizosphere ... | reverse complement strand
CATTGCAAAGTTTCGTAAAGATGCCTGTCCACGGCCTTAAACTTAAATCTTCGTGCAAGCTGGATTCATCTAAGAAACTAGTCTGCTTGGTATCCTTGTAGGTAGACCTTTCTTTCCGGCCCTGCGCAGGGCCGGCGTACTGCCTTATGTGGATTGTTTCTTTAGCTCTTCGTCGCCCGTATACGTTCATCGTATTGGCGCTGGTGCTGCTCATCCTCAGCCCCATCGTCATCCTGCGCACGCCCACCGATATTTTTCCCGACATCAATATTCCGGTCATCAGCATTGTGTGGAATTATCAGGGGCTATCGCCGCAGGAGATGGCGAATCGCATTACCACCACAACAGAGCGCGCCCTTACGACTTTGGTCAACGACATCGATCACATCGAATCGCAGTCGCTGAACGGGATTGCGGTGGTGAAGGTATTTTTCAAACCTAAAGCGAACATTCAGACAGCCATCGCGCAGGTCACGGCGATTTCGCAGACGCAGTTGCGGTTCTTGCCGGCAGGGACCACGCCGCCGCTCGTGATTCAGTACTCAGCCTCGAGCGTTCCCATCCTCCAACTCGGATTGAGCAGCGATACGCTCCCCGAGCAGGAATTGTTTGATGTGGCGACGACCACGATGCGGACCCAGTTGGTTACAGTCCAGGGCGCCGCGATTCCGTTCCCGTACGGCGGCAAGCAGCGCCAGGTCGAAGTTGACCTCAATACCCAGGCACTGCAGTCGAAGCAATTGTCTCCAATCGATGTCGTCAACGCCTTCAGTGCGCAGAACCTGATCTTGCCATCAGGTACAGCCAAGATTGGATCGCTGGAATACCAGGTTGAACTCAACGCCAGCCCGCAAACCATTGCCGAGTTAAACGATCTCCCGATCAAAACGGTCAACGGCACGACAATTTACGTTCATGATGTTGCGCATGTGCGCGACGGTTTTGCTCCGCAGACCAATGTGGTTCGTCAGGACGGTTCGCGTGGCGTGCTGCTCACTGTGCTGAAGAATGGTGGCGCTTCTACCCTCGACATCGTCAAGAACATCAAGACGATGCTGCCGGACCTGCTGAAGCGGGTGCCGCGCGACATGAACGTGAAGCTGTTGTTCGATCAGTCGCTGTTCGTCCGCGCGGCCATCAGCGGCGTGGTTCGCGAGGCGCTGACCGCCGCGTGCCTTACCGCCGCCATGATCCTGCTCTTCCTGGGGAGTTGGCGCAGCACGCTGATCATCGCTGTTTCCATTCCGCTTTCCATTTTGTCTTCGGTGCTCCTGCTCAGTGCGCTCGGCGAGACCTTCAACATCATGACCCTGGGCGGCCTGGCGCTGGCCGTCGGCATTCTCGTCGATGACGCCACCGTGACCATCGAAAACATCGAGCGCCATCTCCGGATGCGGAAGGAACTGAACCAGTCGATTTTGGACGGCGCGAAAGAAATCGCGGTGCCTGCGCTGGTCTCGACCCTCTCGATCTGCATTGTGTTCGTGCCCATGTTCTTCCTGACCGGCGTGGCCCGGTATTTGTTCGTGCCTCTCGCGGAATCTGTGGTGTTCGCCATGCTCGCGTCCTACTTCCTGTCGCGAACGCTGGTGCCGACGCTCGTCATGTACCTGCTTCGCGGGCACGAGCTCGATTCGCACAACGAGCCGCGCACGATTTTTGGACGGTTTCAGCGAGGCTTTGAACGCGGCTTTGAGAAGATGCGCACCGCCTACTGCAACACCCTCGAAGCCATCATGCACCACCGCGCCGTTTTCGTGACCGTGTTCCTGGCGTTCTGCATTGCATCTGCGGGATTGGCGTTCTTTCTCGGACGCGACTTCTTTCCCGGGGTGGATTCCGGACAGATGCGCTTGCACGTTCGCGCCAGAGCGGGTTTAAGGATCGAAGAGACCGCGCGTCTGGTTGACACAGTGGAGCAGGAGATCCGCCGCGAGATGCCGAAAGGCGACATCACCACCATCGTCGACAACATCGGCCTGCCCTATAGCGGAATTAATACGTCCTATAGCAACTCGGGAACGATCGGGACTTCTGACGCCGAGGTGTTGGTGAATTTGTCTAAGAACCACCGCCCCACCGAAGAGTACGTTCGCATGTTGAGGAAATCGCTGCCACAGCAATTTCCGGGTGTCGAGTTTTTCTTTCAACCTGCCGACATCGTCAGCCAAATTCTGAACTTTGGCCTGCCATCGCCGATTGACGTGCAGTTGACCGGGCCGAATTACGAGCAGAACTACACCATCGCGCAGCAACTCGCGAATCGCTTGCGCCACGTTCCGGGCGCAGTGGACGTCCACGTTCAGCAGTTGATGAACGATCCCACGCTGCACATGGACGTCGATCGCGTGCGAGCGCAGCAGGTTGGTCTGACCCAGCGAGACGTAGCGCAGAACCTGCTCATCTCGCTCAGTTCAAGTTCACAGACCAGTCCCACATTCTGGCTCAACCCGCAAAACGGCGTCAGCTATGCCCTCTCGATTATGACTCCGCAATACAAGATGAATTCACTACAGGAGCTGATGAGCACGCCTGTCAGCGGACCTGGGGCAACGTCGCAACAGGTACTTGCGAACCTTGCCTCGGTCACGCCCAAGATGGCGCCTGCTGTGGTGACGCATTACAACATCATGCCCAGCATTGATGTGTACGCCAGCGTGGATGGCCGCGATCTCGGCGGAGTGGCTGACGACACTGACAAAGCGCTCGCTCCTTTCCGCGACAAACTTCCGCGCGGGACGCAGATGAATGTTGTTGGCCAGGTCGAGACCATGACGTCCTCGTTCGAGGGACTCTCGATTGGCCTTGGGATGTCGATTGTGCTCGTATACCTGCTGATCGTGGTGAATTTCCAGTCGTGGCTCGATCCGTTCATCATCATCACGGCGCTACCCGGAGCGCTCGCCGGCATCTGCTGGATGCTGTTCCTGACGCACACAACCTTGAGTGTCCCAGCTTTGACAGGCGCCGTGATGTGCATGGGCGTGGCTACAGCGAACAGCATTCTACTTATCTCATTTGCGCGGGAGCGTATGGCCGAGGGCATGCACCCCATCAAAGCCGCTCTGGAAGCGGGCTACACGCGGATACGGCCGGTGTTGATGACGGCTTTGGCGATGATTATCGGCATGGCGCCTATGGCATTGGGCTTTGGCGAAGGTGGGGAGCAGAATGCGCCGCTAGGGCGCGCGGTTATTGGTGGCCTGGTGTTCGCCACGATCGCAACATTGTTATTTGTTCCGGTTGTATTTAGCATTTTCCATGGCTGGCGTTTGAAGCGATCGGCTGCCGAACCATAAATAATTCAGCTAATTGACGGAGTTTAGGAATCTAATCATCGATATGCCGACGGATTTTACAGAGGAGAAGGAAATCACGCACGAGTGGCAGACCCGGCCCGATGTGCCGAGGAAACACCGCGGGTACTTGGTTGCGGCGATTCTAGGAATCTTGTTTTTGGTCGCCGCCATTGTGGGCATCGCCTCGCGCTTCAGCGAACATAAGGCGCTCGCGAAAGAGACCGAGGAATTGGCCGTACCCTACGTGTCGGCGATCCATCCGAAGCCGGAGCCTCCCCAGGATGAACTGGTGCTTCCGTCCACGCTGCAGGCCTACATCGAGTCGCCGATCTATGCCCGTACCAACGGATATCTGAAGAAGTGGTACAAGGACATTGGCAGCCGCGTTCGTGAGGGCGAACTGCTCGCCGAGATCGAAACCCCTGAGATCGATCAAGAGTTGATGCAGGCGAAAGCCGCACGCGACCAAGCCTCCGCGCAGGTTGAGATTGCGAAAACCTCTGCCAAGCGCTGGGAGAACCTGCAAAAGATGGATGCTGTAGCGCAGCAGGAGACCGACGAGCGCAATAGCAGTTACGCGCAGGCGCAGGCAAACCTCGCGGCTGCCGAGGCAAACGTGCACCGCCTCGAGCAGATGGAATCTTTCAAGCATATCTACGCGCCATTTTCTGGCGTCATCACGAAGCGCAATGTGGATATTGGGGCGCTCATCAATGCAGGCAACACTGGCCCAAATCAGCAGTTGTTCAATATCGCCCGCACCGATCCCATTCGCGTGTATGTCAGTGTGCCTGAGGTCTACGCCGACTCGGTTCGTCCCGGAGTGAAGGCCAATCTTCAACTAGCGTCCATTTCTGGACGGGCTTTCTCAGGAAATGTGGTTCGCAATGCCGAAGCCATCGACCCCGGCACTCGCACGCTGCTGACGGAAATCGATGTCCCGAATCCTAAAGGCGACTTGCTCCCCGGCGCCTATGCCCAGGTTCATTTCGCACTGAACGTGCAAGTGCCTCGCCTTACCATCCCAGTGAACGCCATGCTGACCCGCGCCGAGGGCACCCTCGCAGCAGTCGTTACTGGGGACAAAGTGCAACTCAAGCCTATCGTGATTGGCCGCGACTACGGACGCGAAGTCGAAGTGCTCAGTGGTATTCAGGCGTCAGACCTCATCGTCTTGAACCCGAGTGACTCTCTCGAATCTGGACAGCAGGTCAACCTGAAGCAGCAACAGCAATCGCCACAGCAGGGTGCAGCTGCGCAGTGAAACAATTATTCATAGTATTGCTTCTGCTCGCCTGTGCAGGGCCGGTGTTTGCGCGCGAGCCGAAGTATCAAAAGCCCGAAGTCACGGCCCCGCAGAACTGGCAAGCCCCGGCGCCCTGGCGCGAAGCTGCACCCAAGGACTCCATTGCCAAAGGGACATGGTGGACTCTTTTCAACGACGCCGAACTGAATCGATACGAAGACGGCGCCCTTGCCAGCAACCAGAGCCTGAAGGCGGCCGTTGCGCGTCTTGCGGAGGCCCGATCGTTCGCCCGGATTGCAGCGTCGAATTACTACCCGCAACTGAGTGTCAATCCGTCAGCGCAGCGCGAGCGCCTCTCCGGCAATCGCCCAACGCTCGGTGGAACCGCTGCTACAACGCCGGTCACCCAAAGTCTTTTTCAGATTCCGTTTGATCTCAACTACGAAGTGGATCTCTTTGGTCGCGTACGCCATAGTGTTGAGGCCGCGAACGAACAATACCAGGCCTCAGCGGCAGATCTCGAAAATGTTCGCCTGACCATCACTTCAGAAGTTGCAGCCGATTTCTTTCAATTGCGCGAGCTGGATGCGGAAATGGCTGTGGTCAGAAAAGCGATCGACTACCAGCAAAAAGGCCTGCAAGTGGTCGAGAATCGTCATACTGGCGGCGCGGCTTCAGGACTCGATGTCGCCCAGCAGCAAACCGTACTGAATGCCAGTCAAGCGCAGCTATCACTTCTGCAGCAGCAGCGCGATCAGTTTCAGCATGCGTTGGCCGCTCTCCAGGGTCTTTCTGCATCCTCATTTATCGCTCCCATTCGAGCTCTCGATGCGCAACCGCCAGCGGTCCCGCTGCTGCTTCCCTCCGAACTGCTGGAACGGCGTCCGGACGTCGCCGAAGCGGAACGCAACGTCGCGGCAGCGAATGCGCGAATCGGAGTCGCACGTGCGGCGCTATTTCCTAGTATTGGGATCGGCGGTTCCGCAGGGTGGGAGAGCAGAGGCCTGGGAAGCTTGCTGAACGTTTCCAGCACCTTCTGGTCGCTAGGCGTCTCGGCGCTGCAGCCCATGCTGAACGGCGGCCGCAATCGTGCAACCCTGGAAAACGCCCGCGCGGCCTACGAGGAAACGGCCGCCAATTATCGTGAATCGGCGTTGACCGCTTTTCAGCAAGTAGAAGACGCATTGAGCAGCCTGAACGCTCTCTCTTCCGCATCGACTTCGCAGGATCAGGCGGTAGAGGCTGCAACCCGTGCTCTGACTCTCGCCAATGCTCGCTACAGCGGTGGCCTTGTGACTTATCTCGACGTCATCACTGCCCAGGAGCAGCTTCTTACCAACGAACGCCTAGCCACCCAACTTCGTGGCCAGCGGCTGGTCTCTTCTGTCCTGCTGGTCAAAGCACTGGGTGGCGGTTGGGACAGCGCCAGTCTCGCATCGGTTGGCATTAAGCCCAGCCTCAAACAAGCCATACAGCCCTGACCTGCTTTCGGATAACCTGAGCGTAAGCTCGCGTGAAGCTAAATCTCCCACTCTTGATAGCTGTTGTCTGCGGCGCGCAGTTTACGTTCGCACAAAGCGATATCACCGCGGTACCAAACCGTCCGACGGTATCGACAACGGCACAGCCCGTGCAGCTTGGAGTCCTAGAAACTGAATGGGGAGTTGATGCGGCTTCGTCACATCAGGACATAAGCGGCCTGCTGAAGTTTGGCGTGACCGCAAACCTTGAACTCCGCCTTGCGAACGACCCAGTCACCGCTGATTCCGGCACCCACGGCTTTGGCGACGTGTCCGCCGGCTTTAAATATCGACTTACCAGCGATCACAATCGCCAGCCGTCAATCGCATTGATGTACATGTTCAAAGCTCCGACGGCAGGAAACGTGCTTGGTTCAGGGTACCCCGACAACTCGCTTACGCTTCTGGTGAGTAAGGACATGGGCAAGCATCATTTTGACTACAACCTGATTGGCAATCTCCTAGGCACGCCAAACGGCTGGGATCACAATTTTGTCAATGCCCTGGCATGGTCGCATCCTTTGACCGGCAGTTGGGGGGTGGATGCAGAACTCTCCGGCGTTACCCGTTCGATTGCTGGGTTGCCAGGGAGTGCTCAATTCATTCTGTCGGGGACCTACACTGCACGTCCACGGTTGGTGTTTGACATAGGGATGATGGGCAGATTGACCGGACCGATTCCGCAGGCCATGTTCATGGCAGGAGTGACATATTCGGTCGCCGAGTTGTATCGCCCCCGAAAGCGCCATGATTCTGGTGGGTTTCGTTCTTTTGCAACCAGCAGAAAAACCGAGAATTGAAGACAGAGATGCACCGCCGACTACAGCCCTTGGGACAGCGATCCGCATCACAGTAGCTAAGTCGCTGGCGCCTTGCTGTATGATGAAATGACATAGTCTTGAGCTGCCCTAAATGGAACTTCTCTTAAACATCGTTTGGGCGTTGCTGGCTGGAACGGCCATTGCGGCTTTCCTGTCCTCAACACCAGCTCGTCGGAAGCAGTTTCTCTTGGAGTTCTGCGCACTCTGCTGTGCGCTTTTGCTGCTATTCCCGGCCATTTCGGTTTCCGATGACCTGCACTTCCAGGCTGTTGTTAGCGAAGACGCAAATCCAAACAAAAAGCTGGTAAACGCCGCTCATATCAGCGTCGAGCATTTCGCCACAATTCTCCTCGTCCTTGGTGCTCTATTGGCCGGCTTGTTTCGGGTGGTGGGTTCTGTTCGAAGCGCCACCGCTGCGCCATACCTTTCCTCTTTGCTTGATCACCGGCTTCTAGGGCGTGCGCCACCGCTGTCTGCCGCCGTCTAACCTGACCCGCTGGTCTCCAATTACAAACTCCCCAGTTGAGCACCAGTGCGGCGATTTTGCCGACGGTCAGGTGAGAGTGGCCTACCCGCAAGTTTGCCGGTGAGTTCACGCTCGCCGCGCAAGGAGCAGCGGCGACTGGATGGTGATATCACCCCTGAGCGTCGCCATTTTGTCGCCCTGCTCTATTTCTAGATTCCCTGTAAACAAAATCTGTTCGCGCGCAGGCTCCGAACTGCCTCTGTTAAACTACCTCGTTTCGGAGGAGCTTATGCGTGCACTTCATAGACTGTTCCTGCCTTTATTACTGTTACTGACCGCCACCTTCAGCATTGCCCAGCAGAATTCTTCTGAGATCGATAGGAAAGTAGACGCTCTTCTCAAGCAAATGACTCTGGAAGAGAAGGCGGGCCAACTGACGCAACTGGCTAACAAGACTCCGGAGTCGCTGCAGGCGATTCGGGAAGGCAAAGTTGGATCGCTGCTCGGTGTGCTCGGCGCGGAGAACGCGAATGAGGCTCAGCGGGCTGCAGTGGAGCATTCCCGCCTCAAGATTCCATTGATTCTGGGCTACGACGTGATCCACGGCTACCGTACTGTCTTTCCGGTCCCGATCGCCAGCACGGGTAGTTTTGATATGCCTCTTCTTGAACAGGCAGAGCGCGTGGCCGCGAAGGAAGCCACGGCTTCCGGCGTGAAGTGGGTGTTTGCCCCCATGCTTGATATCGCGCGCGATCCACGCTGGGGACGGATTGTCGAGGGCATTGGCGAAGACCCTTATCTCGGCGCGCGGGTGGCCGAAGCAAAGGTGCGCGGCTTCCAGGGTAAGAGCATGGCCGATCCCGATAGCGTCGTTGCCTGCGCTAAACACTATGTTGCCTACGGTGCGGCGGAAGGTGGGCGCGACTACAACACGGTTGATATCTCTGAGCAACTCCTCCGCGAGATTTACCTGCCGCCGTTTCAAGGCGCGGTGGACGCAGGAATCGGCACTTTCATGTCGTCATTCCAGGACTTGAACGGAGTCCCGGGTGTTTCAAATCACCACACTCTGACCGACATCCTTCGTGACGAGTGGAAATTCAATGGCTTTGTCGTTAGCGATTGGGGTGCAGTCCACGAGCTTCTGGCACACGGATTCGCCAGCGACGACGCCGATGCCGCGGCGAAAGCCCTCAAGGCTGGCGTCGATATGGATATGGTCGATAATGCCTTCGAGCGTATTCCGGAACTTGTCCGCTCCAGCAAGCTGCCGGAGAGCGTTGTCGACGAGGCTGTCCGCCGGGTGCTCCGCGTGAAGTTTGAGGCGGGATTGTTCGACCACCCCTACGCTGATCCCGCCCGGGAGAAGACAGACATCCTGACCCCAGAGAGTCTGCAGACCGCCCGCCAGCTGGCGCAGGAATCGATGGTGCTGCTGCAAAACAAGTCGGATGTTCTTCCTCTAGCTAAGCACAAAACAGTTGCGGTGATTGGCCCACTTGCCGATGACAAGGCTTCGCAACTCGGGCCTTGGGCTGGAAATGGCCAGGCGAAAGATGCGGTCAGCCCGCTCGAAGGAATCGTCGCCAAGATCGGCAAACAGCACGTGCTCTACGCTAAGGGTGTCGACATCCCCTCGTTTGAGGGCAGCGGATTAGGTGCGGGAGTCGCCACCCCCGCGCCGCCGTCCGCCACTGGCGTGCAGGGAATTGCGAACGCGAACAAGCCCGCAAGCATCGGTGATGCAGTGACCGCAGCAAAGAAGGCTGATGTCGTCGTGCTTTTCCTGGGAGAGCTTGCCGGCATGACCGGCGAGGCCAGCTCCCGGGCTTCGCTCGATTTCCCCGGTGACCAGCTCAAGCTGGCTAACGCTGTACTTGCAACCAAGAAGCCGGTGATTCTCGTCGTCGAGAGTGGGCGCCCTCTCGACATTCGCTGGGCCACCTACCACACGCAGGCGATTTTGCAGGCATGGTTCCCGGGTGTTCAGGCGGGCAATGCCATTGCCGATGTGATTTTCGGTGACGCCTCCCCCAGTGGTCGCCTGGCCGTCAGCTGGCCGCGCACGTTGGGGGAAATACCGATCTACTACAACCACCGCGCAACAGGGCGTCCGAGTTCTCCGGACCGCTGGCACACTGGTTACCTCGATCTGCCCAATACGCCGCTGTTCCCGTTCGGATATGGCCTGACCTACTCGAAATTCAGCTACAGCCACCTTGCGGTCAAAACTCCGACAATTGCTCCCGACGGCAGCCTTGAGGTCACGGCCGACGTAGAAAACACAGGGTCGCGTGAAGCCACCGAAGTCGTTCAGTTTTATGTCCACGACCGGGTTGGGCTTACCTCCCGGCCGGTTCGCGAACTGAAGGGCTTCGAACGGGTTACGCTTCGTCCAGGCGAGCACAAGACCGTGGACTTCAGCGTAAAGGCGAATGACCTCGGTTCCTACGATCCGCAGATGCACTGGGTGGTCAACTCGGGCACCTATGACGTCTGGGTTGCGCCTGATTCCGCCAGTGGCGTGCAGGGAACGTTCGAGGTGAAATAACGTTTTGGCCAGGGAGAGTGTTTTGTCTCGGTTCGCGCTTTTCGCAACCGTTACAGTCACACCCGGTCAGCGGGACGCTCTACTGCACGTCTTTGTTGCAGGCTTCCCGCCAGCCTATGTCTGGCTGCGAGCAATACATAGTCAACTTAGCGCCCATGAATGCGAATACCGTGTACGTCTCCGAGGTGTGGAGGAGCGAGGCGGACCATGAATCTTTGCTGCAGGTGGAGAGCGTCAAAGCTCTGGTACTTAGGGCGAGACCTCTCGTGGAGACCTTCGAGAGTGTCAAGCTACAGCCGGTAGGAGGCAAGGGATTGTCGGCCTCCTGACATTATTTACCTTGTGAATTTTTGATGAACTTCGCAACACCTTCCTCGGGGACCGCTTCCGCCAAATCCCGCGCCAGTTGAGGAAATTGGGCCGTCCCCTAGCACGTTCGTGCTATTCCCAAGGTTAACCGCCCGAAGTACTTTCTACATGAGCAGTTCTTGGGGGAGGGCTGCCCAGGCGCCTCTCGACTCAAACGGAGTCGAGGCGCCTGTTTTATTTTCGGGACATTTCGAGCACAAACCGCACCGCAAGTAATGCACGTCAATTAAGTGCGCAGGCCTCTCGGCCGCAGGGTTGGTTTTCTGCTGGTAACCAGAAATTCATCGGTCGCATCAGTGATAGTAGCCCCAATTTGTTAGGCCAAAAGGGGCCAGGTTTCACTCCCTGCAGGAGGCTATATGCGGTTCACATTGCTGTTACTGCTCCTCTCGCGCATGGTGTTCGCTCAGGAGCCCGGACAACAAACTCAGCAAATTGCCATCCAGCAGACACAACAAGCCCAACAAGACACACTTCGTGCTATGGAAGAGGCGAGGGATGCGAGCCTCCGAGCGAATCAACAGATGATGGACGCTGCCGCCGTTGTAGCGGCGAGCGCGAACTCACAACCTGGGAACGCACCATCAGTTGATGTGACTCGCACCCCGAAATTCTTCCCTAAACCAGGAACATTCAAGGGCATCACGCCCCAAGTAAATATCACGGTGGCGACAAAAGGCGCGGTGATCTATTACACGACCGACGGATCTACTCCGACGCGCACATCTTCGCGATACATGGGGCCGATTACGCTCTCAAAAACCACCACTCTCAAAGCCATGGCCGTTGCGCCTGCTTCGGGCCAGAGTGCAACCGCGCAGGGAAACTACATAGTGAAATAATTTCGTACTCTCGTGCGCCAGTTAGCGGTGATACATCGTCGTTCCCCCGAAAAAGCTACTCCAGGCGAGCGTCTATTCCGCCACTTGATTCGGCTTCTCGCGAACGAACACTCCAATCCTATACACTTCAGGGCCGAGGGAGTTACCGGATCCGCCGTGAACATTGTGCTTCGTGCAGCCTGTGCCAATGATGCAGATTTCGCGCGTGACCTGTACTTCGAAACCATGCGCGGAATTATCGAGCGGCTGTTTGGCTGGGACCAGAATCGCGAAGACGAGAACTTCGCTCGATTTTTCAAGCTAGATGAAGTCAGGATCATCACCGTCGATGGCCAAGACGTTGGCTGGATTCAGGAGCAGACTCTGGAGAAAAGTATCCATCTTGGCTCCTTCTATGTAGCATCCAGGATGCAAAATCGTGGCATCGGCACACAAGTCCTGCAGATGCTTTTGGAAAGGGCGGGCAGCGAATCAAAACCCCTGACGTTGGAAGTTGTGAAAATAAATCCGGCACTCCGGTTTTATGAGAAACGCGGATTCCGAATCACTCATGAAGATGAGCACAAGTTTTATATGAGTACATCCACTTTAGCTTGCGGCCTTCGAGAATGCTGACAACCATGTTGTCAGTCAGCTAAGTTTTCGTGCGAAGATCTTTCGATATTACTTCGGCTCGGAGATAACAAGCACCTGGTTTTCCTTCAGCTGTTTACTCAATGTCTGCACTTGACCCGAGGGCCATTGAACGTCTACACGTTCAATCCCTGTGCTGTCTCCCAAGCCGAAATACATGGGCAGGTCGCTCTGGGATAAATACCCGGACTTTCCGTCGTTGTATTTTGTGTATGTCTGGCCTCCCGCGGTCACGCGCACAGTGGCACCCAGGCCTTCGCGATTCGATTTGCTTCCTACCAGCACCACCTTCAGCCAATGAATCTTTTTGCGCTGCGCGAGATTGCTGATCAGAACTTGAGGTTCGGAGTTGAAGTCGTTGGTCACTATATCCAGCGATCCGTCATTGTCTAAGTCGAAAATGACAGAAGAGCGGCTGGACTTGGGTGCCATGACCATGATCTTGGTTTCATGGCCTTCGCAAATCTTTTGCCCTTCGCGGCGGCTGGGATCGCTGCAATCGGCAGTAAACCATTGCGTGTACGGTACCCTACGGGGTTCAATGCCCAGCAAGAACTCCGCGTCCAGGAAGTTCGCGCCACGATTGTTCAGCAACATAGAATTAATGCCATACCGGTAAGGAAAGCTCATTCCTGCGGTCACAAATATGTCGTCCCAGCCATCCGCGTTGATGTCCCCAACGCTGACTCCCCAGGGCCAATATGTTTCAGCTCCAATTTTGTCGGACACTTCCTCGAACTTTCCTCCACCCATGTTGTGATAGAACGCATTCCCAAAGATGTAGTCACTGGTTGCCCCCCCTAAGTTCTCTTCCGGAGGCGGCTGGTTTAGCAGGGTCTTTTCCTTTTCCCGCTGCGGTGCAATGTCCCCCTCCATCATGTCGGAATGCATGTCAGTAACGTAAAGGTCCATTCGTCCGTCGTTGTCGTAATCGAAAAACTTGACGCCCATTGCTCCCCAGGGAGTTTTGGGGAAATAGGCCGAGGTTTTATCTACAAACTTTTTGCCGCCTTGATTCTCGAAGTAGCGGTTTCCGCCCTGCATGTTGGGAAAATAGATGTCGGGCCAGCCATCCCCGTTCAAATCCACAACGTCTGCATCTCCGCTCCAGACCTTGGGATCCAGGCCCACTTCAGCGGTCACGTCTTTGAAACGGTAATTCCCCAGGTTTTTATAGAGCCGCGGACCCTCGAAGCGCTCGGGATGCAAGTGCCCCATGAAAGCGTCCTGCAAACCCACATATTCGCCATCTGGTCCTACCTGCTTGTTGGTGTAGACCCCGACGTTGCTGACCAGCAAATCGACTAAACCGTCGCGATCGTAATCAAAGAACAAGGCGCCGGAAGAGTGAGATACGAGCCCGAGCCCAGACTGTTCGGTGACGTCGGTGAAGTGATCGTTGCCGTCATTCCGGAATAACACATTCCCTTGATCCACAGTGGTCACGAACAGATCTGGATGCCCGGTATTGTTGACATCCGCAAAGGAAGCGCCAACGCTGATGCGATTCTTCAGCCCTACCCCAGCTTCATCTGTAATGTTTTTGAATTTTCCATTGCCCAGATTCTTCCATAGTTCGTTCCCGCCAACCTGGTTCACAAAGTAGATGTCATAGAGTCCGTCGCCATCGATATCCGCAACTGCGATTCCGCTACCGTGGTCATAATGCACGGGCTTGTACTCGTAAGTTGCGTCGGCCACCGCACGATGAACGAATGTGATCCCGCTGTCCTTCAATTTGTCGGTGAACTGAAAATCGTGGAACACTTTGAACTGCTGAATAGTTCTTCGTTGCGCTTTGATTCGGGCGTCCATCGTATCCAGCCCTGCATCGACTTTCGGATAGCGCACTTTCGGTATGTCTGACGGGTGCTGTGCGTAAGTGGTCGAACACATTCCCATGTATGCGCAAGCCAGAAATGAAGCCCACACCCCAACCGCCCTCGATTTCCTCATGAACATCGTTAATGCTCCCGACTGGTATTCGAATGATACGGCGCAATTCGCGTCACTGTTTTCCAATCTGTACTTGGTGTGAAATAGCGGGCTGCGCGCCCTGCTCAGAATTTGAGCACCACGGTGTGTAAAACTTATTAGGTTGCTGAAGTTTTGTAAAGACAGCAATTAAGATGTGTTCGTTGCTCTATGCGGTAACCGATGATGGATCGCGTCTGAGGCGGCTGACTATTTCAACACTCCAACTGTTCTCTGGTCAGCTTGAGGCCATTGAGATTTCCGAGAATGGTGACGGCGATATTGTCGGTCTGGAAGAAGGTGTTGGCGAGGGTTTGTAACTCTTCGGCTGTGACCGCCTCGATTTTCTCAATCAGTTCATCCAAGCCGTAGAACCGGTCAAAATACATTTCCTGTCGCGCTAAGTTCGACATACGAGCGGTGGAAGATTCCAGCGACAACATCAAGCTGCCCTTGAGCTGATCTTTCGCGCGGCGCAATTCGTCATCTGAAACCCTCTCTACCTTCAGCTTGCGGAACTCCGACACGATCGATTCAACGACTTTGCTGGCTGTAGTTCGCGACGTCCCCGCGTACACCGAGAGACACCCGGTATCGCGGTACGGGTTCAGGTCGCTGTAGATCGCATACGCCAGGCCCTGCCGCTCGCGGATGTTCTGGAACAGACGCGAACTCATCCCGCCACCCAACAGGGTATTGAGGATGTAGGACGAATGCCGTTTCTCATGTGTAATCGGATAGGACGGCACCCCGACACAGATCTGCACCTGTTCCAGGGATTTCTTGTTTCGCAAAATGATGCGGGGCACGATCGTGGGCGCCGAGCTATGAAAGCCGTTGCTCACCGGCTTCATGACCTGGAAGTGTTTATGGATGAGTTCAACGAACTGCTCGTGCTTCAAATGTCCCGCAGCAGTGATGATGAAGTTCCCCGGTGAAAACCTGTGCTGATAGAAATCCAGGACGGGCGCACGCTCAAATCGCCGTACCGTGTCGCGCGTACCAAGAATCGGTCGTCCCAGAGGGTGATCTTTCCAGAAATTCTGGGTGAAGATTTCATGTACAAGGTAGTCAGGATTGTCCTCGTCCATTTTGATCTCTTCCAAAATTACACCGCGTTCCCGTGTGATGTCCTGATCATCAAATACAGGATTCAGAACCAAGTCACCGAGCACGTCAAGCGCTATCGGAAGATGTTCATCCAGCACCTTGATACTGAAGCTGATGCACTCCTTGGCTGTGAAGGCATCGATGTTACCGCCGATGGAGTCAACCTGCCGCGCGATATCCTCCGCCGAACGGTTCTGTGTCCCTTTGAATACCATGTGTTCGACGAAATGTGAGATCCCGTTCCACTCTTTCTCTTCGTCGCGCGAACCTGTCTTAATCCAAATCCCGATGGAAATTGAGCGGATGTGCTCCATTTCCTCGGTGATCACTGCCAGTCCGTTTGGCAGCACTTCGCGCCGTATATTGCGGCCTTCATCCATGGCTTTATTGTCACACACTCGATCAGGAAGCGGTGGGAGCCGACTAAGTGAAAGTAAATACGGGGTTTAGCAAAGCCCGCCCGAATGTTTTCAACATCGAATTTCTTCTAGAATAAAAACACCCTGGGCGAGTCGACTCTCGAACCGTTTAGATGCATGAATTCACAATTGCAAAAAAGTCTTTTCGGCCTTGACGCTCAAGAGCTTACGGAGCTCGTGGAGAGATCTGGCCAGCCTTCCTATCGCGGCCGCCAGCTGTTTCAGGCGCTCTATCGGGAACGGGTCAGCTCCGCTGAACAGATCACCACTTTGCCCAAAGACTTCCGTACAACTCTTTCAGAACAGGGTTTTGCCCTTGGCCTTCCAGTTATTGACGCGCAGTTCAGTTCAAGTGACGGCACCATTCGATATCTCATGCGTCTGCACGACGGCGAGACGATCGAAACCGTTTGGATGCCGGAAGGCGACGAAGGTGAATCCGGAGATGGCAGCGAATCAGAAGGGAGCTCGTCCTGGCATCGGGCTACGATTTGCGTTTCCAGCCAGGTGGGCTGCGCGGTCAATTGCCAGTTCTGCCTGACCGCGCTGCTTGGCGTAAAGCGCAATCTGACCGCGGGAGAAATTGCTGGTCAGGTTGTAACAGTCCTGCAGGAGCGCAGTGTGTCGCCGCCGCTCGAGCGCGTGAATCTCGTATTCATGGGGATGGGAGAGCCGCTGCTGAATTACGAGAACTTTATTAAAGCAGGTCGATTGCTGGTGGAAGGTGTCGGCATTCCCGAATCGCGCATGACCGTTTCAACCGCCGGAATTATCCCGCGAATTTATGACTTGGGACGAGAGTCGATTCGTCCCAAGCTGGCGATTTCTCTGACGGCCGCGAACGACGAGCTCCGTTCGCGGTTGATGCCGATCAACAAAAAGTGGAACGTCGAGGCGCTAATTGCTGCCGCCCGGGCTTTCCCTCTGCGCAATCGCGAAAAGCTGACTTTTGAATATGTTCTACTGCGAGGCGTGAATGACTTCTCAGAACACGCGAGAGAGCTGGCTGAACTTCTCCGTGGTATACGCGCGAAGGTGAATCTCATCGCGTGGAACTCCGGGCCGGGACTGGGATTTGAAACTCCGGAAACTCGAAGCGTGGAAGAGTTCCAGAATATCCTGATCGCCGGTGGAATTCCCGCATTCGTCCGTAAACCTCGTGGGCGAGATATCTATGCGGCCTGCGGCCAGTTGAAGCGTACGGTGGAACTCAGAGTTTGACGGCGTGGGCTTGGGCCTTCGCTTCCTCTGGCTTTGCAACTGACGGCATTTCTACGACGAAGCATGCGCCGCCTTCCTCTCGGTTGTGACAGCTGATTTTGCCGCCGTGCTCTTGCATGATGCCATAGCACATGCTCAAGCCCAGGCCAGTGCCTTGCCCAACGGGACGAGTGGTGTAGAACGGATCAAATACCCGGGCGGGTTCCTTGATTCCCGGTCCATCATCTGCGAACTCCACTCGCACCAGACCCTCAGCCACGGAGGTTCTAACGGCAATCGTTCCTCCGTGCTTTTCCGCAACCGCGTGGGCCCCATTGCTGATGACCTGAATGAATACTTTCAGTAATTGGTTCGAATCTCCGCGCACGCTGGGCAGAGAATCTTCGAGGTGCACAGTGTATTGCGCGTTCGCGCCCTGCAATTGCGTACGGCAAAGCTTGAGAGCTGTCTGCACGACAAGATTGACGTCGACGGACGACTTGCTGGCGGGGACCTGCTTGGCGAAACTGAGCAAGCTGCCTACCAGCGATCGGATCCGTTTTGCCTGATGGGAAATTTTGTCGGAAAGGGCGCGTTGTTCGTTGCTGAGTTCCGTGCCAGACAACAGCTCAGAATATCCCAGCATGGCGGTGAGTGGATTGTTCAACTCATGCGCAGCGCCACCGACAAGATTGCCCAGAGAGGCCAATTTCTCCGATTGAACCAGCTGGGCCTGCAATAGCTGCAGGTCCTGAAACGATTGCCGGGAAGAACGCAGCAACTCGATCAATTCAATATCGAGGAAGTGCTGTTTGATAAAGACCAACCCGCCCATTAACACGATCGCGCCGAGTGTCAACACAACCCGAAAATTTCGCACCGGTCCTGGTAATTCTCGGTTGAAGTACGCCAGCCATGCAAAAATTGGCAAAGAAAAGACTGCGACCATGCCAAGTCGTGCAGCCCATACTCCGCGTGGCAATGTCTTCTCAGAAACCGCCTGTTGAGGGGAGGATTTCAGTGCGAGCAAGCCCGGCACAGTCATCCAGGCCATCGACAGAACGAGCGGCAAATCGTAAATACTCCCCGAGTAGTAATTTTTGTTTAGTTCCGAGTTGGCAATGAATGAGCCGGCGGAGTATAGGACATTTGCCCCCAACCAGTGCCCGTAAATTTGTTTCCACAGGCCCGAGGCACGGAACCAGAAGATTGCGAGCGCGAACAAAAAAGCAATTTTTTCCACCAGATATGCGGAATTCAGATTATGGGAGTAGGCAGCTTCATTGCGTTGCACATACTGCCAAGGGATGACCGTGAAGACGTAGAAGTAAATCCACCAAAACATCAGCAGGGCAAAATCCAGAGATCCGAGTCGCAGTTCGCGTTCGTCCTGCTGGACATTGGGTTGCACCGCCAAAGCGGCCATCATCGGCACAAAGTGCAGAAACACGATTGCATCCCCAGCAAACACACTGGGGACCTCGCGTTTTTGCACGACTTCGATGTACGTCCAAAGAATTTGATACACAAGCCAACTGCTTAGCCCCAGGCCCATCAGAGCCCAAAACAGTCGTATGCGTCCGGTGCTTTGAAACAGCACCGGTACGCAGGAAAATGTCACACAGAGCAGTAGTCCACACTGGACGAGGTCGCTCGTGGCGCTGAGCGCGAACCCTCGCCGGGGCAGTAAGGTGGACGCCAGGACCTGTGCCACAACCAGCCCGACGACCCCAAACGTCCAAAATTGCGACCGCCTGGACATAGACTCCTCATTCTAGATTGACAAGCCACCAAGGCAACGGTTACTTCAGTAACCTGGGTGGCTCCTGGTGCGGCCCTCGGAAAGCGTCGGCTCAGGCTGCTCTTGATCCTCAAAGCCGTAGCGCCTAACATCAAGACTTCATGGGTGTTTTAGCTCAAATTCCGTCGTTCCGCATACGCCCCCGGTCTTTTTGGAGAAACGCGGGCGGCATGGCGCCCGAGGATGTTCATCGGATTGAGCGGTGGCTGGCCACGGCCAGGGTCTTCCTGGCGATGTCTACGCTGGTAGCTGTCTGGATTGATCCCGCCGAGGTCCGGTCACCGTGGGCCTCTTTATTGCTGGCCTTCTACATAACCCACGGCGCAGCGATCATCTTCCTTCTCCGCAGTTGGACCGAGTCCAGCTTGCGTTTCCGGGTCATCGTGCACGGGGTTGACGTGGTGTGGCCCGCTCTGATCTCCCTGGTCAGCTCCAACCAGAGCAACTCGTTCTTTCTGTTCTTCTTCTTTGTCATTGCCGCTGCAGCTTATCGCTGGGGTGTGTGGGAGACCGTCACCACCGCAGTGTCTTCGGTTTCTCTGCTTTGGATTGAAAGCTTCGCGCTGCGCTTCAACGCTCTTGCGTCGGTCGATCGATGGATGACGGCACACAATTTGCCCGTAATCCAATCGGACCTGATCGCGTTTGATCCGAAACGCCTTTTCATGAGTTCGGTTTATCTGATCGTGATCGGACTGCTCATGGGCTATTTAGCGGAGCAGCAGAAAAAGTTGCGCGCAGAAAGAGTTGAAGCTGGCCGGATGTTGGCCATGATTCGCATGGACACAGGCCTGGCATTCAATCTCTCGTTGATCATCGGGGAGACCATGCGTCTTTATGGCTCGAAGCGCGCTTTGCTTGCCTCACGCGAAAGTGGGAGCCCCAAAATCTCTCTTGCGACGGTCGAACTCCGACGGGAGTTACCGCAACTGGAATGGATCGATGCCGGGCCAGGCGGGGCCGAAACATACCTTTTCAACAGTTCCGTGGCGTGTTTTTATGTGCGCAAAGATCAGCGCCGCGCGGGTGAATACAGCGGGATTGGCATCTCAGCCGACGGTATGATCGCCGACATCCCGGACGACGCGGTGCTGCAAGAGATTTCAGCTCATCACGGTTTCAATCGGCTGGTAGGCGTCTCGTTCTCCTCGGGACCGGATCTGTCTGGAAGGATCTTTTTCTTCGATCCGGAGCTTGGTGCCAACCCCGAAGAAGACTTACGATTCCTGCAGGACCTGGTTCGCCAGATTGGTCCCGCCGTGTACAACGTTTATCTGGTGCGGCGCTTGCGGAAACGCGCCGGAGCTCTGGAGCGCGCGCGTTTGATCCGCGAACTTCATGACGGAGCCGTGCAGTCCCTCATTGGCGTCGAAATGCAAATGGATGTGCTGCGGCGCACTTACACCGTGGCCGCACCTCTTGCTGTCGAGCTGGAGCGGATCCAGAAACTTCTGCGCGAAGAAGTTCTGAAATTGCGCGAACTGATGCAGGAGATGAAGTCGGCCGACATCGATTCGCGCAAGTTGCCGGGCTTTTTGCACGACACCGTGGACCGCTTTCAGCGTGAGACGGGAATTCGTACCCGCTTCGTGATGGATGATCAGGAACTGGTGCTGCCTCAACCCGTCTGCCGGGAGTTGGCGCGCATTACGCAAGAGGCTCTGGTCAACGTCCGCAAGCACAGCGGCGCCGCCCACGTTCTTGTGCAACTCCTCGAATCGAAAGGTTCCTGGGAACTCATCATTGAGGACGACGGTGCAGGATTCCCGTTCAACGGGCGGCTGTCTCACAGGGAACTGGAGACGTCTCCTCACGCCCCCGCCGTGATCCGGGAGCGTGTCCGCCTCATCGAAGGCCATCTCACGGTAGAATCAAGGCCAGGACGCGGGTCCCGCGTTGAAGTTCGCGTAGCCCAAAACCGCCAAGCCGCCCATGGATAGCTCCCGCTCTCAATCGGTCCGAATCCTCATTGCCGACGATCACCCCATTTTTCGGGATGGGCTGCGCCGCCTCCTGGAATCGGAAAAAGGGTTCACTGTCATCGCCGAAGCTTGCGACGGCGTCGAAGCAGTCGATTTCGTACGCAAGCTCAAGCCGGAGATTCTTCTCCTGGATTTGGCCATGCCGCGCCGCCCAGGCCTGGAAGCGCTTAGGGAATTGAGCAACGACACGGCCCCGGTTCGCGTCATTTTGCTGACCGCGGCCGCGGAACGCGAGCAGATCGTGGAGGCCTTGCAGTTAGGCGCGCGCGGAGTGGTTTTGAAGGATTGCGGCACGGAAGTTCTGATGAAAAGCATCCGCGCGGTGTTGGGCGGGGAATACTGGGTAGGGCGCGAGCCGGTTTCCAACCTCATGCAATACCTTCGCGGCTTAATGGATTCGTCCACCAAGATCTCGCGGCAGAAGAGGTTTGGCCTCACTCCTCGCGAACTGGACATCGTCTCGGCTGTGGTGGCCGGCTACGCCAATAAAGAGATCGCTGAACACTTCAAGATCAGCGAAGACACGGTAAAGCACCATTTAAGCAATATTTTTGATAAAACCGGCGTTTCCACCCGCCTGGAATTGGCGCTGTTCGCCGTCAACCAGTCCCTGCCATTCAAACCGCTTACTACGTAGCACTTTCGGGCCATTGTCGACCTTGCGTCCTCTGAGTACATTGCTCTCAGCGCCACTTCGATTGCTTCCCCCGCACCCGTAAGATGAACCGATTCCGACAGCGCTTCCGCGCCGTTTGGGGAAGTACACAAACCCAAGACATCGCCGAGTACGCGGTGATGCTCGCCGTTATTCTGCTGATTGTGATTGGAACGGTGAAGTTGATCAGCACCAAGAACACTGGCCGAAACTCTTCCGTGCAAACTCCCGCCGGGGCTTCTCAGCCCAAGTAAAGGAACCACTCTCCGGATAGCGACTGGCAGCTAGCAATGGACGATGTTCGGGCTGCGAATGCCTTTCGTGGCGTTTCGCGTATCGACAACCAGTTTGGACTCGCGCACGATCTTCTCGTAATCGTAATCGGAGTGATCGGTCACGATCAGAACGCACTCATATTCGCCTAGGTTATCGAGGGGCGCACATTTCATTTGTAGATCGTATTTTCTTCCTCGACCCACTTGGGGGAAGTACGGATCGTTGTAGCTGACGATGGCGCCTTCTTTCTGCAACAATTCGATGATTGTCAGAGCCGGCGATTCCCGAAGATCGTCAATGTCTTTCTTGTAGGCCACGCCCAGCACCAACACCTTCGATCCGTTCAGGGCCTTCTTTTGCTGGTTCAAAGCCCGAGCGACGGAATCCAGCACGTGGTAAGGCATGTTGCTATTGATTTCGCCGGCCAATTCGATGAAGCGAGTATGGAAGTCCCATTCCTTGGCTTTCCAGGACAGATAAAACGGATCAACGGGAATGCAGTGGCCGCCCAGCCCGGGGCCTGGGTAAAACGCATGGAAACCGAAGGGCTTTGTCGACGCCGCCTCGATCACTTCCCAGATATCCAATTTCATTCGCAGAGATAGGAGTTTCAGTTCATTTACCAGCGCGATGTTGACGCAGCGGTAGATGTTTTCAAGAAGCTTGGTCATTTCCGCCGCAGCCGGAGATGACACCTGCACCGTGCGGTTGAAGATGGAGCCGTACAGCGCCCCCGCAAGTTCCGACGCCTGCGGGCTCAATCCGCCGACCACTTTCGGAATATCTCGCCGAGCCACCGTCTGATTCCCTGGATCTTCGCGCTCCGGTGAGAAGGCCACGAAAAAGTTGTTTTCTCCCGCCGCGCCACGAGCCGCTTTCAGTCCGTTCTTATTGCCCTTTTCCAGGATCGGAATCATGACCTCTTCCGTTGTTCCTGGGTAGGTAGTGCTCTCGAGAATGACTAAGTGCCCGGCGCGCAGGTGTGGCGCAATCGCCTCGGTCGTGCCGGTGATGTAGCTCATGTCGGGCTCATGATATTCGTTCAGCGGGGTCGGAACGCAGATGATGATTGCGTCCATGCTTTGCAACTGGGCGTAGTCGGCCGTTGCCGAGAAGCCCTGGTTGCGTGCCTGCTGAATTTCCGACGGCGTGATGCGAAAGATGTACGAGCCCCCGGTGTTCAAGGTCGAGACCTTTCGCTGGTCAATATCGAATCCCGTGACCGGGAAACCGCTCTCCGAATAAAGCAATGCCAGCGGCAATCCGACATACCCCATGCCGATGATGGCCACGCGCGCCTGGCGCTGCTGAATTTTTGTCTTCAACTCGGAGAAATGCGACGTAGAAACAGTTGGGCTGCTCATAAGTGTTGTTGAGTTTCGCTCAGATTCTAGCACGCAGATTCGCGATTCCAGACTCCGAGAAAGGCTTCAAGGCTCGCCAGTTTGATTACTTACGTCATCGCTTTGTGTAATGGTACGCTGCCTTTTCATGCGGAAAATGACCCTCGCGGCGGGTGTCCTTGTTCTGCTTACGGCATTGCTGTTCAGCACCTCCGGCGCATTTCTTGTCAGGAATGGTCCCCGACCTGCCGACCTGATCGTGGTGCTTGCGGGCGAAACCGACCGCCGTCCCGCTCGCGGCCTCGAACTGTTACAGCAGGGATACGCTCCGAGGCTCATGCTGGATGTTCCCGCCGGGGAAAAAATCTTTGACCAGCAGACAATCGACATCGCTCAGAAGTTCGTAAGCGGCTTACCGCAGCATGAAGCGGTCAGCATTTGTCCGATTGTGGGACTTTCCACGAAAACCGAGGCCCAGGACGTCAAACGCTGCATTGCTCAAATGCCGGCGAACCGCATTCTGCTCGTGACCTCGGACTACCATACCCGGCGTGCTCTGAGCACCTTCCAGAACGAACTTCCCGGTCGCCAGTGCTTCATCGCTGCAGCCGTCGATCCGAAACAGTTCGGCCAGCATTGGTGGCAGCATCGCCAGTGGGCCAAGATGAACTTCGATGAGTGGCTGAAACTCGTCTGGTGGGAACTCATCGACCGCTGGCGCCAGTAGGTAACTCGCGGGATTCCCCTCGATAAGCCGGTTGACCCTTTATCCTGAGATGGTTACGATTCAATGGGAGTGGGTATTTAAAGCGGATCCTCTGCCGTTTTGAAGGAGTTGTTAGTGCGTCGTTCATGGTTGCAAAAATTTGTTTGCCTGGCTCTCACCGTCTTCTCGCCGTTCGCGTTTGCGCAGACGACCGGGGTTGCTGTTCTCTCAGGAACCGGTAACGTCTACCTTAACGGCGGCCTGCTCTCGAACTCCAATGCGGTGGTTGCGGGCGACGTGATCCAGACCAAGGACAACGGCACCGCAGCGATCAACGGCCCCGCTGGCAGCGTGGCTCTCGATCCCAATTCGATCGTGCGCTTCCAGGGGCAGAGCGTGGCCTTGGATCGCGGCCAGATCTCTATCGGTACGGGGCAGAGCCTGACAGTCAATGCACGCGACTTCCGAATCACCCCAGTCTCGAACGATTGGACCCAGTTTTATGTTACTCGCACCGGCGGCTCCATTAACGTGATCGCTCGCAAGAATGACGTCAGCATCAATTGTGGTTCCTCGGGGGCGGAGCGCGTAAAAGAAGGCCATCAGATTTCGCGGCTGGATGCCGACAACTGCGGCTTGATCGCGAAAGCAGGGGGTGCGCCAACCGCCGCTCGCGGGCCGATACTGACCTCGGGGATTGCAAAGTGGAGTGCGTTAGGGGTCGGCGGTGGACTAGCGGCATGGTCGCTTGCTCATGGCGATGATCCCGTAAGCCCCGCCGTTCCTTAGCCTCGAGCAGATCTCTTCTTCGCGGGCTGTTTCAGCCGGTGGGCCTGATCAAATTCCCGCTCCAACTCCCTGGAGCCGAGGTTCTCCCGGATGTGCGCTAGCTTTTGTTCCAGCTTGAGGAGCGCCTCGGCGATGCTCTGCTTGTTGGTGAGCGCAATATCGCGCCACATGGAGTAGGGACTTCCGGCGATTCGGGTCATCTCACGAAGTGCGCGGCCACCAGACTCGAGCAGAGGAGCGTTCTCACCATATTCCTCGATCAGTGTGGAAGCCAGCGCCGTCGAAATCATCTGCGGCACATGGCTGATCCAACCGCAGAGTTCATCGTGTTCGGCGCCATTGAGCACGGAGATGCGTGCGCCGAGTTTCCTGATCAAAGCTACAAATTCAGCGACGCGCTTGGACTTGAGAGTCTGATGCCGTGAGGGTGTAAGAAACCACACAGCGCCTCGAAAAAGATCGGCATCGGCGAATTCGATTCCCGAGTTCTCTTTTCCCGCCATGGGATGACCGCCCAAGAACCGTTGCGCGGTCGTGGGGCCGAACGCCCTTTCGGCGGTGCGAAGGACTTCCGATTTTGTGCTGCCTACGTCGGTCAAGAGTGTATCCGGAGAGAGATGGGGAGCGAGTCTGACGATCAATTCAATGACGCTGCCGACGGGAACCGCAAGCAGGACAACGTCACTGTCCTTGCAAGCCTGGAGTGGATCGACAACCCCGGCATCAATCGCATGCTTGCGCTTTGCCTTGGCCAGGATTTCTTTGCGATCACAGCCAACAATCTTCCCGCGAAAGCCACTGGCTTTCATCGCGAGGCCGACTGAGCCGCCAATCAGGCCCGTCCCGATGATCGTGATTTGCCGGATGGACATGAGAGTAGCTGGGTATAAGGCCGTGATGAAAAATTGGGTAATTGAGTAATTTCGTAATTGGGTAATTTAAATCGGCACGATTTTTTGGTTTTTAATTTCCCAATTACTCAATTTTCCAATCCCGGTGACCCGTTTACCCGATTACGCAACGCTTCTTCCGACTGCCGGTGCGATCATGCGCAGCGAATCCATCAGCTCGGCGAATTGTTGCGGATACAGAGATTGCGCGCCGTCCGACAGCGCCTTGTCTGGATTGTGATGGACCTCAATCAGCAGCGAGTCTGCCCCAGCCGCGACCGAAGCGCGCGCCATAGGTGCTACTTTGTCGCGACGTCCGGTGCCGTGGGAAGGATCGGATGCGATCGGCAGGTGCGAAAGCTTGTGGACGATTGGTATCGCCGAGATGTCGAGCGTGTTCCGCGTGTAGGTCTCGAACGTGCGGATTCCTCGCTCGCAAGTGATGACGTTATAGTTGCCGCCTGCCATGATGTATTCGGCCGAAAGCAGAAGCTCTTCGATGGTCGCTGCGATCCCACGCTTTAGAAGAATCGGCGTCTTCAGTTTTCCAAGTTCGCGCAGCAAATTGAAGTTCTGCATGTTGCGCGCACCCACCTGCAGGATGTCGACGTAGGGGAGCATCACTTCAATCTGCGAGATATCCATGACCTCGCTGACCACGAGCATGTTGTGCTTGTCGCCAGCTTCGCGCAGAAGCTTCAGCGCGTCCAAGCCGAGCCCCTGGAATGAGTAGGGCGAAGTACGCGGCTTAAAGGCGCCGCCGCGCAGCGCACGAGCCCCCGCTTTGGCTACGAGCTCCGCAACCGTGAACAACTGCTCGCGCGATTCAACCGAGCAAGGCCCCGCCATGACGATCACTTCTTTGCCGCCAACCTTCACGCCATTCTTAAACTCAATGATCGTGCCCTGGGGACGGAAACTGCGGCCCGCCAGCTTGTACGGCGCGCTGATCCGGTGGACCTCCATCACGCCGCTAAGGACTTCAAGGTTGCGGGTGTCGAAGTCAGAGCGCGCTCCCACTGCGGCCAAAATCGTCTGGCGCTCGCCAGTGGTGCGGTGAACGGAGAATCCCATCTCAATCAGGTGCTCAGTGACCACCTGGATCTGGTCTTCGGTTGCGGTCTCTTGCATTGCGACGATCATAAGTTCAGCTGTTGGCT
>Ga0070713_100000457_pt1 | contig 26099 bp, 20 predicted proteins | sample LARL82metaG_FD_65465 | JGI IMG/M metagenome (GOLD analysis project Ga0070713, IMG submission 65465) | Corn, switchgrass and miscanthus rhizosphere microbial communities from Kellogg Biological Station, Michigan, USA - LAR L8-2 metaG | ecosystem: Host-associated > Plants > Roots > Rhizosphere ... | reverse complement strand
TCGTCGAGCAGTTCTGCTCGTGGTCGGCGTGGAGGATGAAGAGCACCTCGAGCGCCTTCACGAATACCGGATTCGCCTGATATTGCGGCTCCGACATCCGCGCGACCATGCTTAGAAAGTTCTCAACGTAGCCCAGGTCGTTGTCAGGATATATGAACGGCAATCCCTTACCATGCCGGTATATAAACGCAGCGAGCGTCGGCAGCTTGGCGAGCAAGCGAATGATCGAGATGTAGCGCTGCGCGGGGTCCTTGATGTTCTTCGCTTCGGGATAGAACGACGACAGAGCGGCCACGCTCGAGCAAAGCATCGACATGGGGTGCGCATCGTAGCGAAAGCCCTCGAGAAAGCGCTTGATGTTCTCATGGACGTACGTGTGATAGGTGATGTCGTGCACCCACCCATCGTACTCCTTCTGAGAGGGCAGTTCGCCATTTCGAAGCAACCATGCCACCTCGAGAAAGGTCGCATCCTCGGCGAGTTGCTCGATGGGATACCCACGATAACGAAGAATCCCCTTGTCGCCATCGATGAACGTGATGGCACTCTTGCACGACGCCGTGTTCATGAACGCGGGGTCGTATGTCATGAGCCCGAACTCCTCGGGCGCGGTTTTGATCGGACGCAAGTCCATCGCGCGGATGGCAGTGTCGCCTTCGACGCCGCCTTCGAGAATCTGCACCGAGTAGTTCTTTCCAGTGCGTCCGTCCTTGATGTCGAGCGATCCCGTCGCGCGAAGCTCCGCGTTCGGAGCCTGCGCCGTGGACGCTGTAATCGTGTCTGCCATGCGATGTGTCTCCGCTGGATTTCCGGCGGTCAGATCCATCCCAACCGCGTTCTCAGAATCTATTCACGCCCGAGCATCAGTGGCACGCCGCGACGCGCGCCGCGCTGGCAGGGTGAGGGTGAGGCCAGCGCGCGTTGAGCTGAGTCCCGTTGCGCATTCTCGTCTGACAGGGCACTCACCGCATCGGGCAACACGAGCTGTGCAGATGAGCGCGCCGAGCTCCATCAGTGCCTGGTTGTGCGTCCAGGTGGCGCCGCCGGTCCGAGGCAGGAGCCGTCGCGCTATCTGCCAGATCTCGCGCTTCCCAGCCGCGGTCTTGAAGTCCGAGCTCGGGGAGAACGCACGGCGCAGTACTCGCGCGACATTCGTGTCGACGAGCTCGGCGCGGCGCTCGTAAGCGAAGGACGCAACCGCCCCAGCGGTGTACTGGCCAATTCCCGGCAGCTCGCGCAGCAGTTCGGGGTCGTCCGGCAGAGTCGCGTTAGGCGCAAGGCCTTTTTGTGTGACTTGCCGCGCCAGTCGGTGCAGGTTGCGCGCGCGCGCATAGTATCCGAGACCGTTCCATGCCTCCCGCACCTGGCGCGGCCGCGCCGCGGCGAGGTGCGGGAGCGATGGGAAACGCGAGAGGAACCGTTCGTAGAAACCGAGGACGCGCGAGACCTGCGTCTGCTGGAGCATCAACTCCGAGACGAGGATGCGATAAGGGTCACGTGTCCGCCGCCAGGGCAGGTCACGGCCATTCTTCAGGTACCACGCGCGCAATCGACGGCTGAACGCCGAGTCGCGGACCGTTCTACTTGTCAATCGAGGAGCCTTCGGCGCGGCCGCCCTCCGCATCGCCGGGGCGATACATGATCACCTGCGCGCGCTCGAGGGTGATAAGCCCTCCGCCGATCATCTCGTCGAGCTCCGGCAGAATAGCCTGGATCCGCTCCTCCGTCTCGATGCATTCGACGACGATCGGCAAATCGATAGACAGCTCGAGAAATCGGTCCGTGCGAATGTGGCTGCTCGCGCCAAAGCCCATGATCCCTCGATACACGGTCGCGCCGGCGTAATGTTTTCGCCGGAGTAGCTGCACGATCTCGCTGTACAAAGGATGTCCCTTGTACTTGTCGCGCTCACCGATGTGAATGCGCATCAGAACGCGTTCGCCCGTGAAGCCGTGCATCAGCTCACCTGATTCAGCCTTGCGCCCGCATTGCGAGAAGGCTGCGCGCCGCCGCGATGCCGAGCCAGGCGCCAGCCAATGACACTATGACGCTCAACAGGATGTACAACCCGGCGCGCGTCGACTCGCCGTCTTCGATCAGCACCATCGTCTCGTAGGTGAATGTCGAGAACGTCGTGTATCCGCCGCAAAAGCCCGTCGTGAGCAGCGCGCGAGTCTCCGGCGAGATCGCGTCCGTCCCGAGCGCGTAGCGCAGGAGGAAGCCGAGGAGAAGCGATCCCGAGATGTTGACGACGAGAGTCCCGACGGGGAAGTTGGGCCCGACCCGTTGTTGGACGAGAGTCGCAAGGCCAAAACGCGCCACTCCACCAACAGCACTGCCGAGCGCCACGTACCACCAGATCATATCACTGGGTTTGGCATCAACCGAGCAAGCATCGGCGTCCGTCGCTCTCGTCCGTTAGCTTGCGCTGGGTCGCTCGAGGGCCACGTGCGTCATCCGTCTTCGCGAGAACATGCAAACTAACAGACTCGTAACCAGGAATGGCCGAGCGCCACGCCTGACATGGCTGCGAGCCGGAGCCGTCTCCACGATTGCAGTGCTCTGTTGGCCGCTGGTGTTGTACGCCCACGCGCACCTGCGGCGCAGTGAGCCGGCCGCGCACGAGCGTCTCGGCAAGATACCAACGGTGATCCGGCTCTGGTTCACCGAGCGTCCGGAGCTCGGCTTTACAAAGGTTCGGCTCAGAGCTCCCGACAGCAGCGAGATTGTTCTGGGGAATCCGGCGCGATTGTCGGATGACCCGATGGGACTTTCAGTCCCCATTTCATCTCCCCTTACCGCTGGCACTTATACGGTGCTCTGGCGGACTGCCGCCGCGGATGGGCACGCAACCTCGGGGAGCTTCAGCTTCGAGGTGGTCGACGAAGCCGTTGCAACGCCAGCAGCTGACACGATGGCCCGTCCCGGGGCAGGGCACGCACTCGTCCACGTCGACAGCACGCCGTCAACATCGCCAAGCATGAACGTCAGCGCCGCCACGCGCTGGCTGGAGTTCATGGCGATGCTGGCGGTAGTCGGGGCGGTTGTGTTCCGACTCGTCGTGCTCCCGCGTGCTACGCGAGCGATAGGGGCGCTCACCACAGAGGCGAGCGTGGAAGTCGCCGCGTCCGCGAGACGTCTGGCCCAGAGCGCATTGGTTCTGCTTGTCCTCACGGCGCTCTCTCGCCTGTATGCTGAGGCGCGCATGGTACTCGGTCCGGACCGGCCGGTCGACGGCGCCGTGTTGCGCACACTCCTCGGCACGAGCTGGGGAATGGGGTGGTGCGTCGGCGCGGCGGGAGTAGTGCTGGCGGCTATTGGCTTCATGCTAGTTAGGCGCGCACGGGCCGAGGCGGGGTGGGTGATAGCGGCGTTTGGAGCGGCCGCGATCGGCATTGCCCCGGCACTCACTGGACATGCGAGCACAACCCAGCCAGTCCCGCTGTCGATTGTGCTCGACATCGCTCACGTGTTGGCAGCATCGGCATGGCTCGGCACACTGCTCGCGTTGCTCTTCGCGGCGTTTCCCCTCGTGCGGGGACGCCTGGCGTCTATGGAGGTGCAACCGGGCCCGTTGGTGGCAGCGCTTGTCCGCGCATTTCATCCGATTGCTCTCACCTGCGCGGCTGTCGTCATCGCCACCGGGCTGGTCGCGGCATGGATGCGACTACCGACCATCGCGTCGCTCGTCGATAGCATCTACGGTCGGATCCTGTTGCTGAAGCTTGCCTTCGTCGCATTGGTCGTCGTCCTCGGGGCACTCAATTGGCGGCGGATGCTGCCGAGGCTCGGCGACGAGCATGCAGCGCGCCGCCTAACGCGGACGGCGAGTGCTGAGCTAACCGTCGCGGCCCTCGTACTTGCGGCGACAGCGCTGCTGGTCTCGACGTCGCCTCCGGAGCCCGCTGACCGGATAGCAATCCACCAACCAGAACAACGATGACAGCGACCCTTCCTGCGACCTGGCCGATCACTTTCGAGGATGTCGAACAGGCGCGCGTACGACTGCGCCCGCATTTGACGCCCACACCTCTCCGGCGATATCCCCTCCTGGATGAGGCCACGAGACTCCAGCTTTTCGTAAAGCACGAGAACCATCAGCCGACTGGCTCGTTCAAGGTCCGGAATGGCCTCTCGTTCATGACCGCGCTCTCGGCGAATGAGCGTGCGCGAGGAGTCGTGGCGGCGTCGACCGGAAACCACGGGCAGGGGATTGCTTATGGCGCATCGCTGATCGGGACGTCGGCCACGATCTGCGTGCCTCGCGGCAACAATCCGGAGAAGAACGCGGCGATGCGCGCCTGGGGGGCGACGGTGGTCGAAGAGGGACGTGACTATGACGAATCCGTGCAGGCGATGCAGCGTATCGCCGAGGCGGAAGGCCGTGTTCTGGCGCACTCCACGAATGATCCACGCATCATCGCAGGGGCGGGCACGATGACGCTCGAGATTCTCGAGCAGGCCGGTGCGGAGGGCATCGATGCGCTGGTGCTGGCCGTCGGCGGCGGCTCTCAAGCAGTGGGCGCCTTGACGGTTGCGAAGCAGCTCGCGTCGCATCTCGAGGTGTACGGCGCTCAAGCGGCGGGCGCCGCGGCGCAGCACGATTCCTGGCATGCCCGCGAGCCGCGAATGACGACGCGTGCGGAGACTTTCGCTGAGGGCGTCGCTACGCGCTCGACCTACGAGCTGACTTTTCCCGCGCTGGTCGAGGGGCTGACGGATTTCGTAACGCTGACTGACGTCGAAATCGCCGAAGGGGTACGGATGATCCTGTCGACGACGCACAACGTAGTGGAAGGCGCTGGGGCGATGGGCGTGATGGCAGCAATGAAATTGCGGGAGCGCCTAACGGGCAAGCGTGTCGCGGTGGCGTTCTGCGGCGGCAATCTGGATTCGGCGGTGCTGCGGCGAATATTGAATCGGGAATTATAACGTTTTTTCCGTGTTCCTCTGTGGTCAACAAATCAGCTGACCTTGCGGGTTTTCCTCTTGAGGAAGTCCATCAGGATGAATTGCCCGAGCGTCATCGTCGTCGTGAAGTAGGCCTTGCCGCGGCTGATCTCGGAGACGCGCTTCACGAAGTCGACGAGTGACCGATCACGAGCCAGCATGAACGTGTTGATCATGATGCCGCTCCGACGACACTGCGCCACCTCGCGCAGAGTCTGCGCGATGACGGTCGCATCGAGGCCGAACGAGTTCTTGTAGATCTGCCCGTTAGGCATCGTCAGCGCGCTCGGTTTGCCGTCCGTGATCATGATGATCTGACGCATGTCCTTCTTCTGCGCCATCAGCAGGCGGCGAGCGAGCTTCAGCCCTTCCGCCGTGTTCGTGTGATACGGTCCAACCTGCGCCGTCGCGAGTGCCGCGAGAGGGATTTCCTCGGCCGAGTCGTGGAAGAGGATGACCTTCAGCGAGTCGCCAGGGAATTGAGTGCGGATGAGATGCGTGAGCGCGAGCGCGACCTTCTTTGCCGGTGTGAACCGGTCCTCGCCGTACAGGATCATCGAGTGCGAGCAGTCGAGCATCAGCACCGTCGCACATGACGAGCGATACTCGGCCTGGCGCACCATGAGATCCTGATAATCGAGCTCCATCGGCACCTCGATCTTGCCGGTGCGAGCGAGTGAGCTCTTGAGCGTCTCGTTGACGTCGAGATTCAGAACGTCGCCGAACTCATATCGCTTGCTATAGCCGTCGGCCTCGATGCCGGTCGCGAGATACTGCGTATCGTGGCTGCCGAAGCTCGACTTGCCTAACGACCCGAGGAGGCCTCGCAGTGTCTTGTAGCCGAGGAAGTCGATCCCCTTGTCGGTGAGATTGAACTGGACGTCGCGGGCGGCCGCCTTGGCGAGACTGCCCGGACCCTCGAGGGGCTGGTGGCCAGCGGGCATCTGCGGCGGCGCGTCCATCGAGAGATAACCTTCGTTGACCAGCCGCTGCACGAGCTCGTCGAGCAGCTTCGCGAGCTTGGCTTGTCCTTCCTCGTCGCCCTCACCCCGAAGCGCCTCGAGCATCTCGGGCGTGAATTGGCCGCTCTCGATCAGGGCATTGAGAATGGCCTGACGCAGTGACTCCAGCGAGCGGTCTCCGTCCTCGCCGAAGTCCCAGCCATAGTAAGGCTGCTGGTTCTTGCCGCCGGCAAATCCAGACTGGAGCAGGAAGTCCGCGAGTTTGTCGAGCAGCGACTGAAGATCGACTGCGTCGGCCATCTCGGGACTGAACTTCGTGTAGGTATGAAAGCGCATTGTGCCCTCCCTCTCAAAGCATACGCTGCTGCGAAGGGGATGTCACCATCTCTTGGCTGGACTCATCCAGTAAAAGGGTTTTCGGCTTCTTTGAACTGCGGCAAAACCAGTCATCGGTCGTAAGCCGCCGGCCGAGTAGATTGCAACAACCGATGCCCTCGCTGAACCCCTTTCGCGCCCTCCGTCACCGCAACTTCCTGCTCTTCTGGTCCGGCCAGACGCTCTCGCTCATCGGGACCTGGATGCAGTCCATGGCCGAAGGGTGGCTGGCGTTCACCCTGACGCGCAATGCGTTCCTCGTCGGATTAGTCGCCGCAGCACAGTCGCTGCCAATCCTCGCGCTCTCCCTTTACGCCGGAGTGCTCGTCGATCGGACCAACAAGTTGCGGCTCGTCACGCTGTGTCAGACACTTTTCGCGCTGCAGTCGACATCGCTTTGGCTGCTCGCGTTCACGGGGCACATCACCATCCACTGGCTGATCGCGATGGCGACGATCAATGGCATGATCAGCTCCGTCGAGATCCCCGCGCGGCAGTCGCTGGTGATCGAGCTCGTTGGTCGCGAAGAGCTTCCAAGCGCCATCGCGCTCAACTCGAGCGGCTTCAATCTCGCCCGCATCATCGGGCCGGCAGTGGCGGCGATCGTGATGGCGAAGCTCGGCACATCGTGGTGTTTCGGCGTGAACGCATTCAGCTACATCGCTGTGCTGGTTGGTCTTCTGCTTATCCGACTACCGGCATGGGTGCCGGCAGAGCACCGCGCGTCGCCGCTGCAGGGCATCGTGCAGGGCGTGCGGTTCATGCGAGGCACACCAGCCGTCGCGGCGCTCATCGGTGTGGTGACGGTGTTCGCGGTGTTTGGCAGTCCGTATCTGACACTCATGCCGGTCGTAGCCGGCGAGCGGCTCGGCCTCGGTCCGGGTGGCTACGGACTCCTGCTGGCCTGTGTCGGTATCGGGGGCCTCACGGGAGCCCTGACCCTTGCGGCGATTGGCGATCGTCTCTCGCGCCGCTTCGTCTTGTCCCGTGCGTCAGTGATGTATTCGTGTTTGCTCATTGCGTTCGCGATCGTGCGCTCGCCGAGCCTGGCCTACCTCGTTCTGCTCTTCACGGGCTTCGCAATGATCGTGAACAGCGCACAGGCGAATGCGATGCTGCAGCATCTCGTACCGGACGAACTGCGCGGGCGGATCATGGCGGCGTATTCATTCATTGTCGTTGGATTGTCGCAGGTAGCAGGGTCGTTCATCGCCGGCGCCGTAGCGCATGTAATCGGAGTCGCATGGGCAATCGGTGGTGGCGGCGCGATCATGCTTGCATATGCGCTGTGGGCATTCCAGCGGCACGAATGGCGAACGAGCCCGGCTGCCGAGCAAGCGACGCTTGGCGCAGTCGGCTAACGAGTGAGTGTGGGCTCGCCCTAAACGAGCCTCTCCCTGACAAGCCCGGCGACGAGATCAGCGGTGCCGTCGATGCCGAGCCAACCGGTATCCACACAAAGGTGGTAGTTCGTCACGTCCAGCCAGGCGCGGTTGAAATGACGACGCACGTATTGCTCTCGGTTGCGGTTCATCTCGGTTACGGTGCGTTCCGCGTCCTTGGGTGCGACACCAAGCCGATTGATGGCGCCCTCGATGAGTTTCGCCCGCGATGCGTAGCAGAAGACGTGGAGTGAGTCGTGCCGGTTGGCGAGGAGGAACTGCACGCCGCGACCAACGAATACCGCTGGGCCTTGCTGAACGGCTTCCTCGATGACGCGTCGTGTGATGTCGACAAGCCGTTCCTCCGTCAGGAGCACCGGCGTTTCCGGGATGGCTGGCATCGACTCGGGGGTACCCAGGGATAGCGTCGTGGCGATACGCTCGACCATCGACGGGACGCGTTCGTCGCGTTCCCTGACCTCGGCCTTCGTTAGGCCGCTGCGCTCCGCCACGGCGTCGATGACCGCATTATCGAACAGCGACCAGCCGAGGGTCTGGGCGACGCGAGCGGCGATCTCGGAGCCGCCGGCGCCGTACATCCGAGAGACGGTAACGAAGGGCACGTGCGAGTGACCGGAGTCGGTGGTCGGTGATCAGTGGCCGCGGGAAGTGCGTTACGCGGGAGGTCAGCGACCTCCGAGGGGCCGCCTTCGCACTTCTTCCATCACGGCGAATCCTTGCGCGGTCCAGGCGGCGCTGGCGCTCCCGCCTGGGACATTGTGGAGACGCATCTCCGTGAGTCCGCGCTCGACACACCACTGATCGGCGCGGCGCAACAGCGCTTTGAGGACGCCCGCGCGCCTCGAAGGGGGGCGCACGTAAACGGAAGAGACGTAACAGTACCGCTCGGGATCGAGCAGCGGCGAGTTTAGCGTTTCCACGCAGCGCAGGATGCCGACGACGGTGCCGTTCGACTCGGCAAGGAACATGACCTCGTGTGGCGAGCGAATCTGCGCGCCGAAGACGTCGAATGCCCGCTCGCGAGCGTCAGCGCGGAGTTGGCCGTAGACCGGATGGTCGGCATTCTCGCGGAGCAAGGCCAGCCGCAGGTCCACGATCGTCGGTAAGTCGGCGAGCGAGGCGCGGCGAACGCTGAGTGTGACGCGAGCCGCCACCTTTTCCGTGGCGGCTCGCCCGACGAGCCGAGCCGGACCTAACGATTCTGCAGTCGCGGCCGCGCGAAGTCCATCGGTGCCGCCCGCCTCGCCCCGCCGGGTCATGCCATGCCGCCGCCGAAGAGATCCTGACCAGGACGACGCCGCGGCTCGGGCATCGCGCGGCCGTACGCCCCTCCATCGCTGCGCGAAATCTTCTTGCGCGCGACGAGCGCCTCGAGGACGAGCTCACATGCGGCGACGGACGCGGGAGCGTCATCCTCGCCGGCGAGCCCCACACGCCTAACGACCCGCAGCAGATCGGGTACGACATCGAACCCTTTGAGGACAGCATCCGATCGCGCATCGTCCGTCACCTGCAGCGCGCCACCCTCATCGAACCACATGATGATCTCGTCGACGTTGACGCCCCCAGCGCGATCCTGGAAGGTCGCATCGGCGGCGCGACGAATGAGCTCGCGCGCGATCGCATTACCACCGACGAGCTCTCCCTCGTACTCGAGCTCGATCTTCCCCGTGATCGCGGGCAGCGCCGCGTAGATGTCGGCTACGCGAGGCACCACTTCCTCTTCACCCGTGACGATGGCTCGGCGCTCGGCGTTCGACACGACGTTCTCCATGACGGTGATCGGCATGCGCTGCGATACGCCAGACCGCTTGTCGATGCGACGATCCGTGCGGGCCTCGAAGGCGATGCGCTCGATCATTTCGGCGAGGAAATCAGGAACGCGCACCGGCCGATTGTCGCGGTCGGTCCATGCTTCCTGTTTGGTGATGGAGACGCCGAGGTCGACTGTCTCTGGGTAATGCGTGAGGATCTCGCTGCCGATGCGATCCTTGAGCGGCGTGATGATCTTGCCGCGCGCGGTGTAATCCTCGGGGTTCGCGGTGAAGCAAAGCTGGACATCGAGTGGAAGACGGACCGGATACCCTTTGATCTGGACGTCTCCCTCCTGCATGACGTTGAACAGACCGACCTGCACCTTGCCCGCGAGGTCCGGCAACTCATTGAGAGCGAAGATGCCGCGGTTCGCACGCGGCAGCATGCCATAGTGGATCGTGAGCTCATCGGAGAGGAGGTGTCCGCCACGTGCTGCCTTGATCGGGTCGAGATCGCCGATGAGATCCGCGATCGTCACGTCCGGCGTCGCCAGCTTCTCGACGTAGCGATTTTCACGACCCACCCAACTGATCGGCGTCTCGTCAGCTGCTTCGGTGAGCAGATTCCGCGCGAACTTGGAGATCGGCGCGAACGGATTGTCGTTCACCTCGCTGCCGGCGACGATCGGTATCGCATCATCGAGCAGCGTAGTGAGTGCGCGGAGAATGCGCGACTTCGCCTGACCGCGAAGCCCGAGCAGAATGAAGTTGTGACGCGAGAGAAGCGCGTTCACGATCTGCGGCATCACCGTCTCCTCGTAGCCGATCACCCCGGCGAAGAGCGGCCCGCCATTGCAGAGCCGCGCGAGGAGGTTCTGGCGCATCTCGTCCTTCACGGATCGAAGCGCGCGCTCGGGTACGCCGTACGGTGAACGCTTTAGAGCGCCCAGAGTTTCCGGAAACGACGACACGGCTTTCTCCTAAATCGGATAAAACTGCCCCTTCGTCAATGAAGCGATGCAGAGAGGGTGAATGCAAGCCTGGACGATGGGCGATGGACGATGGACGGTGGCTTTACTTCGCCTCTCAGTGAATCACCGACCGCCGTGCACCGATCACCGTCGTTAGGCTCAATCCGCCAGATTCACCTCGACCAGGTTGTCATAAAACACCGGACCATGGCCGAGGTCGGTCTCGCGTTGTGATGTAGTCTGATTCGCGTTCGCGCCGTCCGTGGCAAATTTTCCCCACCAGATCGAAGGCGCCCACACGACGCCCTCACGAATCGATTCTTCCACGCGGGCTATCGCGGTGAAGGCGCCGCGCTCATTTCGGATGACGACGCGAGCACCACTCGGAATTGCCCGTCGCTCGGCGTCGCGCGGATGGAGTACGCATTCCGGCTCACGCGCCGCCCGTCGCAGAGCGTCGACGTTCACGAACGTCGTGTTCAGGAACTGGTGCGCGGGCGAGGAAATCAACGTCAATGGATATCGGGCGGCGAGCTCCGGCACGTTCTCTGGAAACTCGTACGGTGCCGTGAACGAAGGCAGCGGATCCAGCCCCATTTGCGCCATCCGCTCGGAGTGGAACTCGCACTTGCCGGACGGAGTGAGGAATCTGCCCTCCGTGAAAGGCAGATATGGAGTGGGGACGTTCAATCGCACCCAACCCCGCTCCAGGAGTACGTCGAGCGTGACGCCCCTCAGCTTGTCGGCATTCGTGTCCAGAGCCTGCCGAATGAGGCCAAGGTCATCCACCGCGAAGTGCGATTCCTCGAGCCCCATCCGTCGGGCAAGCAATCGAAAGATCTCGCTATTCGGCTTGGCTTCACCAATGGGCGCAATCGACGGTCTGTTGAGCGTGACGTAATGGTGGCCGTAGGCGAAGTGGATGTCCCAATGCTCGAGTTGAGTCGTCGCAGGCAGAACGATATCGGCCCAGTCGGCAGTATCCGTCTGAAAATGCTCGAGCACGACGGTGAATAGATCTTCACGTGCGAGTCCGCGGAGCACAGTGTTCCGATCAGGCGCAACCGCGGCAGGATTCGAGTTGTACACCAGGAGCGCTCGCACGGGCGGTCCGCCGACGCCCGCATCGGGTGTCGTCAACGCTTCGCCGAGGCGAATCATGTTGATGGTGCGCACGGGCGGCGAGAGATCGGGCCGCTCGAGGGCAAGTTTATTGAATTGGAAATTCGCGCTCGTCGAGAGCTGGACGCCCCCTCCCGCGCGTCGCCAGTGGCCGGTGATCGCTGGAAGGCAAGCAATCGTCCGAACAGCCATTCCGCCGCCACCATGACGCTGGAGGCCATAGTTGACACGAATGAACGCGGCGCGCGCTCGGCCGTAGCGCTCAGCGAGATCGATGATTTTCGCGGCGGGAATACCAGTGATCCCAGCCACTCGTTCGGGAGTGTACTCGCTGGCACGGACCCGAAGGGCATCCTCACCGAGAGTGTACCGAGAGAGATAGTCCTGGTCTTCCAGGCCGCGTGCAAAGAGCACATGCATCATGCCCAACGCGAGCGCGGCGTCCGTGCCGGGCCGTATGGCTATCCACTCGTCGCATTGCGCCGCCGTTCGTGTGCGTAATGGATCAACGGCGATTATTGGCGCGCCCCGCTTTCGTGCCTCGAGTACAAACGGCCAGAGGTGGGGATTCGATGTGAGCGTGTTCGTTCCCCAGAGCAATACGAAGTCGCTCTCTGGCAGACCCTCGGCGTCAGCACCGATGTTCGCGCCAAGAGTCATTCGCATCCCAACGGTCCCGGCCATCGAGCAGATGGTGCGATCAAGCATGGACGCGCCGAGGAGGTGGAAGAAGCGTCGATCGAGCGAGGAGCTCTGCACGAGCCCCATCGTGCCGGCGTAGGAGTACGGGAGAATTGCCTGAGGACCGTCTGGAGAGCTGGCGATGTCTCCAATCCGCTCGGCCATCTCGGCGATCGCCTCGTCCCAAGCGATGCGGACAAAGCGCCCGCTTCCCTTTGGGCCAGAGCGGCGCATTGGATGGAGCAGCCGATCCGGGTGATACGTACGTTCGACGTAACGATTGACCTTCGCGCAGAGGAAGCCCTGCGTGAACGGGTGGTGGGGATCGCCTGCAACACGCACCGCGCGGCCGTTTTCGACGGTGACGAGCATGGCACAGGTGTCCGGGCAGTCGTGCGGGCACGCGCCGTGAACGATCGCCGATTCGGCGAGGGGAAGGGGTTGAGCAGTCATGACATCCTCGGCGCCGGAAGAAGCAAAGCTAGAGGGACTCGCGTGGAGGGGCCAGCGCGATGTATGGACGCATTGACGGAAGCAAAGCGACATTGAGTACAAAGCCTTTGCGGGCATTCTACTTGACCTCGCAGAGGCTCCTTGACAGCATGGCAGTGACCGGTAGCTTACACGCCGCCAAGTTTGATTCCGAGCATCGCCGCGGCGAGCGCGGAGACCGATTCGAAATCTCGTACCCCTCTCAGGAGATCTGCATGAAGCGCCTAGCTCTCGTCGCCGCCGTGTTCGCGGTCGCGGCTTGTGCGAAGAACGACCAAGCCAAGCAGGATTCAGCGGCTGCCGCCGCTGCGCCGGCTCCGGCCGCCGCTCCCGCCCCGGCTCCCGCCGCGACGGACACCGGCATGAAGATGGACTCGACGCACAAGATGGATTCGATCAAGACCGCTGATTCGGCCAAGGCCGCGATGAAGACCAAGACCAAGACGGGCACGAAGGGCGGGACGAAGAAGCCGTAAGCATTCTTCCGTTTTGCAACGATCGAGGGCGCGACAAACGTCGCGCCCTTTTTCGTACCTACCTAACGGTTATCGCGCCACCAGCGAAAAGCTTCCGGTACGGCGGTTTCGGGGCGAAGCGCGGGATTCCAGCCAAGCTCTCGACGTGCTCGGTCCGAATTGAACGGATTGTCTCGCGTCATGAAATCGAGCGACGCCGTGGTAACGACGTTCATTCCGCCGCGCGTCACGAGCCCAATCGTACGCTTCGTCAGGGTGAGTGCACCGCGCGCAAGCCAGAGGGGCACGCTGAGCAGCCGTATGCGGCGATCGATCCCCACACCCGCGAGACGGAAGAATTCGCGCCATTGGACGTCGAAGTCGTTGGCGAGATTGTAGGCATTGCCGCCGGCTCGATCGGATGTCACCGCGCGGAGTGCTCCATCCGCAACGTGAGCGGCATGGACAATGGCCATTACGGCGCGTCCGCCGTCAATTACCGGTGCGACGCCGACACGAAGCAGACGAGCGACTCGCGGTATGAATTGACGGTCGCGGCAGCCGTAGATCACGTCCGGACGAACAGCGGTGGCCCATACGCGCCCCTCGGCGTGCGCCTCCATCACGAGCTGCTCTGACTCCCGTTTGGAGCGCGCGTAATACGCGCGCTGCGGCAGCGGATCGAGTGGCGCTGATTCGTCGACGCCCGTTCTCCTGCCGGAGGCATAACGGGACTCGGGGCCATAAACGGCGACGCTGCTGAGTTGCAGAAGACGCGCGCCCGCCCTGGCCGCCGCCGCGATTGCGTTGTGGGTGCCGTCGACATTCGGGACGCGATACGCGTCGTACGGATGGATGCGGCTCGCCTTCGGAGTCACCGCGGCGGCTGTGTGAAAGACGACATCGCAGCCACGCGCGGCGTCGCTGAACGACGGCAGGTCGAGGATGTTACCCGCGGCAAGCTCGACGCCCCGCTCGCGCAGCCATTGCACGGCATCCCAGTGGCCGTCCCGCCTAACGGCGTGATCGCCTCGAACGAGGGCGCGAATGCGCCAGCCATCTTCTTCGAGCCGCTCGACAATATGCGACCCGACGAGACCTGTTGCGCCGGTAACCAGCGCCTTAGGCAACTGCTGTCAAGCGGGGAAGGGAAGGTGCGCGACGTCCACACGCGTCTCACCGCCCTCCCAACGGGCAGTCAATGCCGCACCCAGCTCGATCTCCCGCCGCACCATTCCAATGGCGATACCGCCTAGGCGGGGCGATGCCGCAGTGCTCCGAACATCACCGACCTCCTTGCCCGTGGCGTCGAGGAGCTTGGCGTGCTGCGCCGGCGGCTCGGAGGACGCCGTTCGCAGACCGCGCAGGTGCCGATTCACGTGACCACGAAAGTGCACGCGCGCCACAGTCTCCTGCCCGGTATAACAGCCCTTCGTATACGAGATCGCGTGCATCTCCTCGAGATTGGCTTCTTGCGGCAGCGTCGATTCATCGATGTCCACGCCCCACTCGGGGCGCCCAGCCTCGACGCGCGCGATCTCCCACGTCTCGAGCCCCCCTGGAGTCGCCTTCGCGCTGAGCGCGCGCTGCCACAGTTGATCGTACACTTCGGCTGGCGCGAAAAGCTCGAAGCCTTCGACGTCGAGGTCCGGCACACGGGCGACGAGCACTCTTGCGCCATCGATCATCACCGCGACGTGATGGTATGGGGGCAGGACGCCGAGCGCGCTGCTGCTGATGCCGGTCATGTCGCCGACAACCAAGCGTGCCGCCATTCCGAATACGCCGAGATCGCGGGTTGCCGCGCTCTCGTCGGTATATGGAGCGAGTCGGGGATTCACATACTTCCGAATCGTCCCGAGCCACCCTTCGCTTGCGCGTGGAGGCGCATCGACGAGATACGCGTTTTCCTCGCGGAACACGCGCAGGTCGGCGATGATCTTACCCTTGGGTGTGAGGGCGGCGGCGTACTGCCCCTGACCGGGCGCCAGCGCGCCGACGTCGTTTGTGACAAGGCCGGTCAACATCTCACCTGCCTTTTCACCCGTTAGGCGGAGTCGTCCGCGATGGCTGCGATCGAAAACGACGGCGTGCTGGCGCAGCGCCTCATATTCCGTCGCCACGCCGGCGTAGGAGAGCACGACGCTCCGCCCACCGATCTCGCCGATGGCCGCGGGATCCGCACGCAGGGTGCTGGGTTGACCGGTCACATGGAAGTGATAATAGGTCGCACGTGCCGGATGGTAGGTGTCACCCGCTCGCGATCCGCGGTAACACGGCGCCCTAGCGTTCGGCGTAGGACTCGTCGAGTAACTCCACGGGGTGCACTGCGCGCGCGCGTAGCCCAGCGCGGCGCATTCCAGCGCCGATTTGCATGAGGCAACCAGCATTTCCGGTCGCGACGAGCTCGGCGCCAGTCGCCGCGATGTTTCGGAGTTTGGGCGCGAGCACCGCGTTCGATGTATCGGGCTCGACGAGATTGTAAATCCCCGCGGCCCCGCAACAGTGTTCCGCGCCCTCGAGCGGAGCGAGGCGGAGCGCAGGAATGGCGCGGAGCAGCGCCAGGGGAGGATCGACGATCCGTTGCGCGTGGAGAAGATGACAGGGCGCGTCGTAGGTGACGGTCGTCCGCACCTCTCCGCCGCGAACGGGACCCGCGGCAACGAGCAGCTCGCTGATGTCGCGCACCTTCGATGAAAAACTCGCAGCGCGCTCTGCATATTGAGCGTCGTTCGCGAGCAGGTGAGCGTACTCTTTCATCATCGCACCACACCCGGCGGCGTTGGTGCAGACGTACTGCGCGCCGCTTCGCTCGAACGCATCGATGTTTGCGCGCGCCAGCGAAAGGGCATGTCGCATGTCACCGGCGTGAGCGTGGAGCGCGCCGCAGCAACGCTGGCCCGGGGCGTCGATCATCGTGTAGCCGTTGACGCGCAATGCCCGCTCGGTGGCGCGATTCGCCTCGTCGAGCAGACCTTCCATCACGCATCCGAGAAGAAGAGCGACACGGCCGCGCTGGTCGTTGCCGCTTGCCGCGTACGCCCGTCGCCGCCGCTTCGTGGACGCGAGCATCGCCATCGCGAAACCGAGTCGGCCAGGCAGCCGCGATAGCAATGCTGGAATGCCTGTCCCGCGCAGTGCGCGCGACATCGACATTGCCATGGAAAGCAGTCCCGGCCGCGCAAATACCCAAAGAATCAATCGAGCCACGAAGGGCAATCGTCGCTTCGCCGCCATCGTCGCGCGCGTGGCTTCGAGGAGATGGCCGTATGGGACGCCGGACGGGCAGGCGGTTTCGCAAGCGCGACAGCCCAGGCAACGGTCGATGTGTGTCTCGAGCGAGGGATTGTCGAGAGCGAGCGTGCCCTCCAGTGCGGACTTCATGAGCAGTACGCGGCCGCGCGGGCTGTCGTTCTCGTCTTCGAGTGTGAGATAGGTTGGACAGCTCTGCAGACAGAAGCCGCAATGCACGCAGGCATCGATGCCGCTGCGCATCGCGGCGAGCGGCGTGCCGGGTAGAGCGCACGGTGCCTCACGAGACGGCTGTGAGGGGATCGCGCGCTCGTCTACGAGCGCGCGACGACGCGTACCGGTCACTGCGATTCTCCGAGAATTCCTGGATTAAGAACATTATGTGGATCGAAGGCTTCTTTGATCCCGCGCTGGAGACGTCCGTGAATGGCCGACGAGGATAGAACATTCCAGAGTGGCTCGGGAATCCGTTCGTAGACGCGAGACCCTTGGAAAGGGGTCTCGAGCACGGAGCGGAGCTCGTCAACAGCGGTCTGGTTCGTCAGGGGCAAGACAACGCGGCTGACGCCGCGGCCAGGGTCGCCGTGACAGTATGCGGGGCTGGTCCATCGCTCGACCATGCGCATCGCCGTACGCCACGTTTCGGAGAAGGTCGAGGGCCGACGCGACAGGCGTACGACGGCGGCATTCGCCGACTCCAGGACGCGCAATCGGTGCCAGACGTCCGCATCGGCCTCGCGAGTGTCAGCGAGTGACCGAAGCTGCTCGCGCTGGGCGCGAACCGCTTCTTCGTTGCCGCCGAGCCTAACGAGAAGCGCGCCAACACGGTCGCCGGCTTCGACGAGGCGCGCTGCTGTCGGATCGAGAAACTGAGCCGCCATGGGCATGAAGGGAAGAGCGCGCAGACCTCCACGCAGTCGCTCGACCTCCGTCTCGGCGCCTCCGACATCGATGATCAGCGTCGCCTGGACGGGCGGAATCGCGCGCAGCCGGACCGTCACTTCGGTGATGACGCCCAGCGTTCCCCACGAGCCGGTGACAAGCCTCGTCAGGTCGAAGCCGGCGACATTCTTGACGACACGACCTCCTCCGCGGACTACTTCACCCCCACCCGTGACGAACTCGACGCCGAGCGTCACGTCCCGCGGCGTACCGAAGCTGTGAGCAAGTGGGCCGTAGGAGGCGGTTGCGATGGTCGCGCCCAATGTGGCGCGAGAACTGTCGCCGTACGGATCGAGCGACAGCCACTGACCGTGCGCCGCCGTCACGTGGGCGATCTCGTCGAGCGTCGTACCCGCGCGGGCGGTGAGCGTGAGGTCACCGGGCTCGTATTCGATGATTCCCGCGTGGCCGCTCATCTCGAGCGTTGCCTCGGCGCGCACGGGTCGATTGGCGTCGAGCCAGCTCGCGCCGGCGACAACTCGTAAGGCACGCGGTCCTGCCGCGGCCTCGCGCACGCGGTCGCGAAGCTCCATCGCGCCGGGCGACGTCGTCATCACCGCGGGGCTCACGCGTGTTCCGTGGACGTCGAACGTGCCGAGGGCGCCATGTGCCACTCACGGCACGAATGCACCGGCACCACCTTGCCCGGATTGGCCCGCCGGTCGGGGTCGAACACCGTCCGCAGGGTGCACATCGCGCTCAATGACTCGCTGGAGAACAGCGCATCCATGTACGGCAGCTTGTCTAGTCCTATGCCGTGCTCGCCGCTCACGGTACCGCCGGCATCGATGCACGCTTGCATGATCTCGCGCATCGCCGAATGGACACGCGCCGACTCGTCGGGATTGTTCGCGTCGTAACCGATATTCGGGTGCAGATTGCCGTCGCCGGCGTGAAACACGTTGCAGACCATCACCCGATATCGTTCGGCGATGTCGTGCACGCGAGCGAGGATTTCGGGGAGCTTGGTCCGCGGTACGACGGCGTCCTGGACGACGAGGTGGGACGATATGCGCCCCATGGCACCGAATGCCTTTTTCCGGCCCTGCCAGAGCTTGGCGCGTTCGATGTCATCGCGAGCAACGCGAACCTCGCGCGCCCCCGCTTCGCGACAGAGGCGGACGACAGTCGTCACATCGGTGTCGAGGCCGGCAGTGGGACCATCGACCTCCACGAGCAGCACCGCCGCGGCATCGGTCGGATAACCGGCGGCGTAGATCGAGGCCTCGACGGCGCGGATTGTCGCGGCGTCCATCATCTCCAACGCCGCCGGCAGAATCCCGCTCGCAATGATCGACGAGACGGCACGCGCTGCGGCATCGATGGAGGAGAAGTCCGCGAGCAACGTCCGAATGGACTGAGGCGTGCGCGAGAGCCGAACGGTGACATCGAGCGCGACCCCGAAGCATCCCTCCGAGCCAACGAATGCCCCAACCAGGTCGTAGCCCTCTGATTCGCCGTCGGCATTACCAAGTGCGACAACTTCCCCGTTAGGCAAGGCGATCGTGAGCGCGATCACGTGATTCAGAGTCACGCCGTACTTCAGGCAGTGCGGCCCACCGGCATTCTCGGCGACGTTGCCGCCGATAGTACAAGCGGCCTGACTCGACGGATCGGGCGCATAGTGCAAACCGTAGCTGCTGACGGCGCGGGAGAGCGCGACGTTCACCACGCCAGGCTCGACGACGGCGAGCGCGTTCTCCGGATCGACCGACAGGATGTGTGTTAGACGATTCAGACCGAGGAGGACGACACCGTCGGCGAGAGCACCGCCGGAGAGTCCGGTGCCAGCACCGCGCGGGACGAATGGAGCGCCCCGCTCCGCGAGAACGCGAAGCACCGCGACCACCTCGTCGCGCGTTCCGGGAAAGACGGCAATCGACGGCTGTTTGAAGTAGCCCGGCAGTCCATCGGAGCTGTATGCGAGGAGCTCACCGCCGCGGAAGAGAACTCGCTTTTCTCCAACGATCTCTGCCAACCGCCTGGCGAGTGACTCGTCGATCGACGACGACGGCCGCGGTTTTGCGGCCCGCGGTGCGCCGCTCATGGTTGGGCGTGAGCTCCGCGGCCATTCGTCTTCGCGAGCGTGTGGACCTGCGCTCGGGCGAGGATCGGCCCTAACGCGGCCGACAGGACGCGATCGAGATGACGAAGCCGCTCGAGTGGTGACCGCGATGCAAGAATCTCCTGTCGCGCGTCGAGGCCGATATCGATCATGGACGTCACGGCGAATGAAAGACTCGCGGCATCATCAGGCAGCTCCGGCAGCGGATCGGGGTCGTCGGAGAGTGTACGCGCCGCGCGCGCCACGCGCCGAAAGGTATCGCGCACGCGTTCCGCGAGCGCGTCGAGCTCACCACCGATCTCGAATTCGTCTTCCACCAGTTCGGCAGTGCACATGTGATATGGCCGCGGCGACGCAATGAACGACACCAGCGCGAAGCGTTCGGCGCCACGCACGACGATGTTCGATCGACCGTCGGCGAGCCGCTCGCTACTCACGATTTCACCGATGCAGCCGATGGTGCCTGGCGGGATCTCCCGCTCCGCGATGCCCTCCGGCAGACGCACGATGCCGAAGCGCTTGTCACCCTCGAGACAGTCAGCGAGCAGCTGACGATAGCGCGGCTCGAAGATGTGGAGTGGCAGCGCCGTTCCCGGCAGGAGAACGACCGGCAAGGGAAAGATTGGCAGCTGATCGAAGGTCACTGCTTAACGTACGTCTCCGACCACCACTTTCAACCCTTCGCGAACCAGCCGATACTCCAGCGGCGGCGACATCGAAACGATCTCGCCATCGATCGCGATGCGGCCAGCGACTAGGCCCGTGCGTGGCTCGATGCGAACACGATCGACGACGAAGCTCTGCATGTCCGGTGTCCGCGACGCATGGCGAACGCCTCGCGCCGCCGCCGCGAACGCCAGCGCGAGCATGCGGCCGGCACTACGCGACTGCACGACGATGACATGCAGGCCGCGCTGACCGTCGGGTACGCGCTTGCCGAGGGTGGGCATCTTCAACTCGCGCTCGCCGACACCAACGAACACGAGTGAGGATATGTACTCGCGTTCGACGCCATCGATTTCGATGGTCACACGGAACCGTCGAAGTCGCGCGAGAATGCGAAGACCGGCTACGAACGAGGCCAGCCAGTAGCCAAGTCGGCGCTCGAGTCGTTCGCGGGTGCGAACATACGTGACGTACGCGCCGACTGAGCTGGTGTTCAGAAAGATGCGGCCATTGACGTCGCCAACGTCAATACATCGTGTCGTCGTGCCGGTCGCGACGTGTGCTGCTTCGTCGAGATCGGTCGGTAAACCGAGATCCTGCGCAAGATGATTGAGCGTGCCCCCGGGCAGGATCGCCAGCTCACAATGATTGCCGCGAATGACACCAGCCGCGGTCGCGATCGATCCGTCGCCGCCCGCGACGAGCACACGCCGAGCGCCAGCGGCGACAGCGCGCCGGACGTGGTCGGCGAGATCGGTCGGCGCGATGCGTTCCACGCGAAAGGCACCCGCTTTCTCCAGCGCCTCGCACGCACCGTCAGCTGTCCCAGCGTCCTTGTTGACGAAAGCGATGATGTCCTCGCCGCTCACGCGCTGCCGCCAGCCCCCATGGCCTCGAGCTCCACCGTCGCCTTCCGCTCGAGCTTACCCCAGCCCACGACATGGCCGCGAATAGCGGCGGCAAAGGATTTGACCACGACCCAGTACATGATCTGTCGGTAGGCGAAGCGCTGGATGAAGATCAACCACGTGAGCTGTTTCTCCTCGCGAGGCTCCATCAGGAAGGCGATCATGGCCGCCGCCCAGTCTACCAGCAGGAACACCGCGTAGTACGTGAGAACCTGTTCGAGATTCACAAGCGCATAGGTCGCGCCATGAGATGTCCGGCTAGCCCACACCGAGAGAAGGCTGAACACGAACATCAGGTCGGCGAGCGGAGACAGGGCGGGCAGCAGGAGTTGGAAGAGCCATACGTTAGGCATGGCTACCCAGCCGAGAGTGCCGTAGCGGCGACGGAACAGCGTGCCGCGATGTTTCCACGCACACTGTAGCGTGCCGAACGACCAGCGGAAGCGCTGCCGCGCTAGCGCACGGAGAGTATCGGGCGCCTCCGTGAAGGCAACGGCGCCGTCGGCATACGCCACTGAATACCCGGCGCGGCGCACGGCGAGGGTGAGATCCTGATCCTCGGCCAGGGTGTCTTCGCGGAACCCGCCGACCTTCTGGACGACGTCGCGGCGCCACGCACCGACCGCCCCCGGTACCACCGTTATGCAGTCGAGGAGCGAGAATGCCCGTCGATCCAGATTCTGACTGGTGACGTACTCCAATGCCTGCCAGCGCGTCACGATATTGATGCGATTGCCGACCTTCGCATTACCCGCGACTGCCGCCACGCGCGCATCGGCGAGCGGCTGTACCAGCTCCGCAACGGTGTCGCGCGCGAAGACGGTGTCGGCATCGAGAGCGACGATTATCTCGTGGAGCGAATGGGCGATGCCGAAGTTGAGAGCGCTCGCCTTGCCACCGTTAGGCTTGGTGAAGACACGCACTTTCGGATGGTCGCCATGCGCGGCGCGCGCCTGCTGGTACGTCGCGTCGCGCGAGCCGTCGTCCACGACGATGATCTCCATGGGCCCGTCGTATAGCTGAGCCAGGATGCTATCGATGGTCTGACTGATGACCTTCTCCTCGTTGAAGGCGGGAATGACGACGCTCACCCCGGGAGCGTAGCTCGTTGGACGCGAGCGATCCTGATGCCGGAGCAGCCGCTGAATGAACGCCAGCGCGCCGATGACGACGAGCCGCGCGACCCCGAGCACGACGGCGATGGTGAAGATCCAGAAGAGCAGCCATTCCAGGATGCCGAGCAGGCCGAAGCCGCCGATGAGGAGCAGTCGCTCCATGCCGGCGCGAGCGCCTAACGGTGGCATGGCCTCGTCGCGGGTGAGACCGGCGAGCTGCGAGACGAGCACCAACGTATCACCGCGCGCGCGGAGCGAGTCGATCAGTGGTCCGAGCGCGGCGAGTGTATTGCCTCTGTTGCCGCCACCATCGTGGAGCAGGACGATGTTGCAGGCCCTCGTCGTGCCGATGCCAAGCGAGCGGCGACCGAGCGAGTCGGCGCATTCTGCGCGATCGCCCGGGTCCTCGGGGCGATTCTCCAGCACGTTCTTGACGATCTGCCTCGGCGGCGGATCCTGCCAGTCTTCCGAGTCGACGTGCAGACCGACGGTGATGTAGTTGCGCTGCGTGGCCAACCAGACCGGCACGAGCTCGTTGAGTGTGGTCGGCTCGGCGTCTCCGAAGTACGGCGGCCGGAAAAGCGCGGTGCGGTGATCGAGCATCGCCTCGATGAGGCGTTCGTTCGCGTCGAGCTCCACTTCCGTTCTCTTGCGACCAGTCAGGCCGAGGTTGGGATGTGAGTAGGTGTGATTGCCGATCTCGTGCCCTTCACGGTAGATGCGTCGCAGCAGCGCGAGATGGGCATCGGCGTTTTCGCCGATGACGAAGAAAGTTGCCTTGACGCCGCGCGACGCCAGGGTGTCGAGAATCGGCCCTGTCCAGTTCGCGTCCGGGCCGTCGTCGAAGGTCAGGGCTACCCAGTGCGGATGGATCTCCTGCGCGCCGAATCGCTGGACGATGAACGGCGTCGGATAGCTCGTGTACCATTCGGCTGTGATCAAGCCTGAGGTCGAATCGACGGTGATGGCGCGCGAACCGGAAACCGGTTGGGCGCGAATGCGCAGGATCTCACCCTGGCCATCGATCTCGGGATCGTAGCCCGGCAAGACAGTCGTCAGGCTCTCAGGCGATTGAAGCCGACCATTCTCGTTGAGAACGCGCCAGACCGAAGGGTCTTCCGAGCCCAGGCGCCAGAAAGCGACACCGGCCACACCTAACGATTGCGCGATCTTGAGCTGATTGTAGGCCGTAACGCCATCGAGAAACCAGATCTCGTGATCGGTGGAGTCCGGGCTCTGAAAGGTCGCAACCGAATTGAGCGATGTTTTGTCGAAGCGGACGACGGCACCGCTGTCGCGGACGTCGCGCATCACATCCTGAAATGTTGCCTCGTCAGCGGTGATCTTTCCGGTGCGGTCGTTCCAGTCGTAGCCGTATGCACCGATCATGAGAATCAGCTTCTCGCGCGGAACGATCGCCGCAATCGCGCGGGCGCGGTCAGCGTAGAACTGCTGACTCGCGATGGGACCGGGGTCTCCCGTGCTGTAGTGTTCGTCGAATAGCATCGCGAACACCTGATCGGCCGTAGATGCGATCTCCCGGAGCTCGGTATTGTCCGCGTACGAGGGCATCGCGTAGGCGATGCTCTTGCCTAGCGGATGGAGAGCTGCCCCGAGCTCCCGCGTGAAGGCCATCGAGAGCTCGTGCAGGTGCGGGAAATTGTCCGCCGCCTCGAAGTCGACGAGCACGCCGGCGAGTCCATTCGCCTGCACGACCTGCGTGAGCTGCGCAATGGCGCGCGCGCGCGCCGCGGGACGAGTGAGCAGCGAGCGCAGGTTCGACGTCCCGAATTCCTGCACGGCCGAGTTGAAGTTGCTCACCATCACGAACAGCCGTGGCCGTTTGTCGACGGGTTCCTGCAGCACGCGCGACATGGCGCGCTTTCCATTGAGCGTATCAAGACGGAGGGAGTCGCCGCCGCTGGCGACGAAGCCCCACTCGAGAACGACGAGATCGAGATCCTTGAGATTGGCGGCGAGGGAAGCGTAGGAGTTGTCGTCCCAGTTGACGAAGAATCCGCCGACGACAGGCGAGCCGGCCGCCGCCTGCTTTTGTCCATTCGAGGGAATGGAGGGAATGCGGTTGACGTGTCGCGCTGGGGGAACGCGCTTGGTGGTAGCGAGGGCCTGCTGGAATCGACGCCGCGCCACCAGCCGCGCTCGTTCGGAGAGCCTAACGATTGGCTTCCGGGTGAGCGACTGCGGATGGAGCTCGGGAATGCTTGGCGCGAAGAGGAGGCTGAGACCGAGGGTTAGGCCAATTGCGGTCGTGATGACGCCAAGGACGATGGCCGCGCGGCGAATGCGCTGCCATCGCCTACCAGAGCGATCGATAAAGACGGGAGTGCGGTGCGGCATGTGGGAGGGAAGACTAGAACGATAAATCAGGGGCTAGAGTCTAGGGACTAGGGGCTAGGGCCGGGGGGCAACATCTCTGTGCGTGGCCCGAGTCCCTAGCCCCTTGCAAGGACAAAAGAAAAGAACGGGGACCGTGTCCGGTCCCCGTTCTTTTTCTTTTGGTCTTCGCGCTCAGGCGGCCCAGAATCCACAGAGGGCTCTACCGTCCGGAGATTCGCGAAGCTTCTCGAAGGCGCGTTCGCGGATCTGACGGATGCGTTCACGGGTGACCCCCATGAGCGCGCCGATCTTTTCCAGCGTCATCGCCTCGGAGCCTATCTCGAGGCCGTAGTATAGGTACAGAATCTTTCGCTCGCGTGGGGACAAGTACTTCCGGAAGACACGATCGATGAACTCGCGCATCAGCTTGTAGTCGCAGCGATCCTCGATGTCCGCGCCATCCACGCCGGCAAAGCGCTCTCCCAGTGTCGAAGCCTCGCGATCTGACCGATCGATAGGGGCGTCGAGCGAAACTTCCGTTGCCGACATCTGCTTCGCCGCGCGGACATTCTCGGGCGTGTCTTCGAGGACGCGGCTGATCTCTTCTTCGGTGGGGTCGCGCTTGAGAACCTGGGCGAGAATCGTCTCGGCGCGCGCGAGACGGATGAGCTGCGAGTTCTGATTGAGCGGGATCCGGACGGATCGGGTCTGCTCGGCAAGCGCCTTGAGTACCGCTTGCCGGACCCACCAAACCGCGTACGAAATGAACTTAACTCCCTGGTCCGGATCGAACTTGCGAACTGCCTTGAGGAGACCCTCGTTGCCGATGGCGACGAGCTCGGAGAGATCGAGCCCATGGCCCTGGTACTTCTTCACGTACGAGATGACGAAGCGCAGGTTCGCGGTAACCAGTCGTTCGGCCGCCTTCTCGTCACCGCGCTGGGCGCGTCGGGCGAGGCGTCGCTCTTCTTCAGGGTCGTCGATAAGGGGAAGCTTTTGAATGTCCTGGAGGTACTGGTCAAACGCGGTCGAGGGTGACGAACGAAAGTACCCTCTGGAAGACCTGGTCTCCGTCACTTGCTCCATACACGCTCCTCACCAAACGGGTAAGGTGGAGCGAGCACCATGGGAGGGCGGCGGCGCCCATCGCGCGATGGCTCGCGAGAGGTGGGGCAGGGTTCAGGGGCGGCTAGGGTAATGACGGGTTTTTGAGGCGTCAATACTCAATTGTGAGCTAGCTCTCACAAATGTGCCCGCGAATTCGCGCGGTAACGAGTTATCCGCCGGCTGCGTGCAGGGTTACAGGTTACTCATCCGATTCAATAAAAAAATCGAGGATGACGCTCGTTAGAGAGCGTCACCTTCGATTTGCGACCGAGAAAGCCGCTAAACGCTCGAAAAGAAGCCGGCTCAGCCCGCAGGCGGCTGCGGTCCGGAGCCAGGAGGCGGTGGGTCGCGCGGGCGAGTACGACTCGTTGCCATCAGAACGCCGAGGCCCAGAAGGATGATGATGCCGACGGCAATCCAACTCGTTGGGATGTTCAGCAGATAGGCGCCAAACGCGAGCCCAACGATGAGGATGATGAAGCCGATGAGATACGTCGCGAAGGAAGACATTTGAGGGGGCTAGAGCCTAGGGACCAGGGGCT
>Ga0070713_100000452_pt1 | contig 26240 bp, 29 predicted proteins | sample LARL82metaG_FD_65465 | JGI IMG/M metagenome (GOLD analysis project Ga0070713, IMG submission 65465) | Corn, switchgrass and miscanthus rhizosphere microbial communities from Kellogg Biological Station, Michigan, USA - LAR L8-2 metaG | ecosystem: Host-associated > Plants > Roots > Rhizosphere ... | reverse complement strand
CCCAAGGAGTGTCCCCGTCGCAACGGCACACATACACGATTTGATCGGCAGTTGTTCCCACCATGTCACTCGGAGGATTCAGCACCAACCATCCGAGTTGGTCCCACTCGAAAACAAGTGGGGTGAGTTTGTGGAGTACGTGTCCAACCTGAAGGCATGTCGTTACTTATTTAGGGGACAAAATCAGCCGTGGCGGCTGCGCATCGCAGAGGGAGAGCGGATCTTGGCAGATTTCTAAACGAAGATGTTCCCGCCCTGTACAAACATCTTAGTGCAAGAACCAAACACGTCTTTGATCTTGCCAACCCCGATGAAAACGGGGCTTTCTTCAACTTAATTCAGCATCACGGCTACCCGACGCCGCTGTTGGATTGGACCTATTCCCCGTACGTTGCCGCATTCTTTGCATACGTGGAATTACAAATGACAAGGCTGCTTCCGCCGCGCCAAACGCGAAGGTTAGGATTCATGTTTTCGATCAGGAGAAGTGGAGGACGGATCTAATTCAGATTCTCTTTCTCGTGGCCCCCAAACTGCATGTGTCCATAGGCGAGTTTCTGGCAATTGAGAACGAGCGGATGATTCCCCAACAGGCGGCCTCAACGATAACAAATATCGACGACATTGAAACCTACATCCGGGGAATAGAGACGAACGGAAAGACTTACCTTTGGGCAATAGACCTGCCCGTCGCCGATCGTCGCCAAGTAGTTCGTGACCTCAGTTATATGGGAATAACCGCTGGCTCTTTGTTCCCGGGGCTCGATGGCGCCTGCCAGGAACTGACCGAGAGGAACTTCGAAATCTGATGAGTCGGCGGTGGACGGGTGGCCCATCTTTCGGTTCGCGTGGGATCAACACGAGAGAGGGTGCCCCATCCTTGCGTTTTCTGCAAGGGTGGGTACCACGGACTTGGATTTCTGGGGGTTTTGCCGATAAGTTGAGGTCCGTGCTGCCCACCCTTTCGCACAGAACGCGAAAGGATGGGGCACCCTCTGCAGGAATACTACCGGGCAAAAGGCTGCCTTCAAGGGTTGGCGCGCTGTCGCAGTTGGTTTCTGTCGTCCCTTCGGGGCTCTGACAAACTCAGATGAGCGACCCACGACTTACGTGGTGGGCTGCATTCTTTCGCCGCTTCGCGGCTGGCCTATCCTTTCAGCACAACCCTAGTCAGGGGTTGCCCCATTCTCGTCGCGCTCCTTGCGACAGGGTGGGGATTTTGACTCTACGCTCTCGGGAGAACCAAAAATCAAAATCCCCGCCCTGTCTCGCCAAAAAGCGGCGAGACAAGGACGGGGCAACCGGGCCAGAATTACTTCAGGAAATCCTTGGACGGGTGGCCGATCTTTTCGGTTCACGTGGCGATTATCACGGCAGAGGTGCCCCATCCTTGCGTTTTCTGCAAGGGTGGGTACCACGGACTTGGATTTCTGGAGGTTGGCCGAAAAGTTAAGGTCCGTGCTGCCCACCCTTTCGCACAAAACGCGGTGGGGCACCCTCTCCCGGAATGCTACCGGCAAAAAGGCTGCCTTCAAGGGATGGTGAGCTATCGCAGTTTGGTTTCTTTCGCCCCTTCGGGGCTCTGACAAATTCAGATGAGCGACCCACGACTTATGTCCATTCGACTTCGCTCAGGACGGGCTGCATTCTTTCGCCGCTTCGCGGCTGGCGTGGGAGCGACTAGGGCTTGCGGTTGAAATCAGATCTTATAATCAACGCCTTTTGGGGTCGAGGCGCAGTTATCGCGGCCGACACTCGCTTCGCTCGCGGGGCGGACGAAGGCGTCCGCCCCTACACGAACCAAAGACGCGCCTCAGGCGCCTCGCGTTACTTCCGATACTCCCTTCTCGAAGTCAGGCGGAATAGCATGGTCCCATAGATTCCAACCAAAATGTCCCGCTGCCCCTATTGTCGGCATGAACTTCCCGGCATGGAAACGCTGTGTGACCAGTGCTTCCGCGCGGGATACGATCGCGTGACTCATCCGAAGCCGTGGTGGCATCGCCTGCGTCCGCGCTTCTCGCGTGGCAATTTCGCCGCCTTCAGCGCATTCTTCGTTCTTGGTTTTGCGATTTGGAGATTCGACTTTCCCGCCTTCCGCGCCAGGTGGATGCATAGCACGGACACATCCCTGATCCTCGCCGCGCTCATAGCCTGCGCGTCCTTCTTCATCGACACGAAAGAAAAATCCTCCGACGTGCCTCGTCTCGAAGGGACATTCGACTGGCCAAGGTTCCTCCAGTTAGCAGCTGGAGAGATCGTGATCGGCGCGTTCCTCTATGTCGTCTTCATTTTGACGCCGACGTGGGTGGCGGTGATTTTCGGTTTAATCAGCTGGATCGTTGTCCAGATAGACATTTTCGATCCCAAACGAACCCGCAGTCTCGGCTCCCGCCTGTGTGCCGTCACAGCGATACCCTCCACGCTCTGCTTTATCGTCTGGAGAATTACCAACCAAGATGTCTGGATGACACGGATGCTGGTGTGTTGCACCCTGATGGCCGGCCTTACCGTACTTGATCGCTGGAAAGACGCCCAATAGGGGGCGGGTCGCCCATCTTTTCGGTTCACGTTCTGAAGTCAAGGCTGGACGGAAATCGATCCGGCTTGAACCTCTACGCGTTGGACTGGTCCCTTCCCGAACCATTTCACGATCGAGTTCGGCCCATCATCATCGAGCCAGTCACCAATACTGTAGACAAAAACCACTTCCCGTTTGACATGGCAGTCACAAGGATGGGGCCATGCAAATTTCCAACTCTGGACATTCTGGATCGCGGCGTCACGCAGCAACTGGTGGCCGCTGACGGCTTCCACATAGGACGTATCACCGTTCTCGTTGACTGTGAAGTGAAGAGTCACGATTCCTGAGATTCGAGCAGAACGGCAGAGTGGTGGATAAAACGGCATGGAGGCAGACTTCAGATATGGCTCAGGGTCGGCCGCGAAAGAAACTGTGCTGGCCAATAGCAGGAAAAGTATCGTGACCCGGCTCAACATGACGGCTCCTCGAATAAGATCAGATCCGTGCTGCCCACCCTTTCGCACAGAACGGGAAAAGGATGGGGCATCCTCTGCAACTATACCGCCGCCAATAAGACTGCCCTGAACTGTGGACCATCGGCTTGCACTATCGCGCGGAGAACTTCGGCCCGATACTTCCGGACCGCCGGACAGCCGAGGCGGCTGTCCCTACATTTCCAGTTGGTGTGCTTCGGTGAGCGAACCGCGAGTTGCGTCCTTCGGCTCCGCTCAGGACGGGCTACATTCTTTCGCCGCTTGGCGGCTGGCGATCCGGGTCGCACTTCCCTTTCTCCCGCGCTCATGATCTGCTGCGTTATAGTTGTCCGCATATTTTCATGCCAGAGCGAGAAGGCAGCCAGGAGGCAATTATGAAAACCAAGTTACTGCTTGACGTGTTCGCTCGTCCGACTAGACGGGAGTTGGTGGCGAACATGTTCTTGGCGAGCTGCGGTTCGAGCTTAAGCGTCGCGGGCTGGTCGCAGAGCCCGGAGAACAAGATGGCATCCATTCCCAGTTCTGACGCCAATAAGAGTCGCACTTTCCTTCATCAGGAGATCGATTACAAGGCGTCTGCGGAACGGATTTACCAGGTGCTGTTGAGTTCGAAAGACTTTACTGCATTTTCCGGTGCGGCGGCGGAAATCGATCCCAAGGCGGGTGGAAGTTTTTCAATGTTCGGCGGATTGGTCGTGGGGCGCAATGTTGAATTGGTGCCGAACCAGAGGATCGTTCAGGCCTGGCGGCTGTCGCAGGAGTTTGCCGAGGGAATTTATTCGCTCGTTAAGTTCGAACTGAAAGATGAGAATTACCAGACCAGGGTCATTCTGGATCACACTGGCTTTCCCGAAGGCCATTTCGATCATCTTTATGTGGGATGGACTTCGCATTATTGGGAGCCCCTGCGAAAATTTCTGGCTTAAGAACCTAGGCTGGTGTTACTTCGCATCGAGACCTTACGGCTTTTCTTAAAGCAAACTATCCCACGACTTGCGTCCTTCGACTTCACTCGGGATGCGCTCATTCGTCCGTCGCTTCGCGGCTGGTGTAAAACCGTAAACGCATTGGACAGACGGTTCGATACTCTGCGCACGAGGCTTTATGAGCTTGGCAAGGGCAACTTGCATAAGTCTGACGAGCCTTTACGAGAGGGATTCAACGCTCAGCGTATTTACCGCCGGTTGTTCTCCAGTTGCAGTGCCATGCCATTCAAGTCAACCGCTACGAGGCGGATCATTTGTGTGTTTACTAACTGTGCGATGTGAGTTTCGAGCTGCGACGAATCGATGCCTTGCTCTCTGAAACCTCTCTCAAGTTGATAAATCGGACCGGAGAATCTCCGAAGGAAGTCGAGGAGAGGGTTCTTTTCGAATTGATCTTCCGCGTTCAGCGATCTCTCAGTGAGTACCGCCGAAGAGGTAGAGAGTATGACCATGGGGCGGTTTATCTCAATGTCGCTTTTATAAGTCAGGATGTCGGTGGCCAGGTTTCGCGCGTTTTGTACAAGACGTCTGCGGTTCGTGATTTCGGATTCCGTCGCTTTACGGAGGCCACGGGGTCCGCTACTGGGGCAGCGATCTTGTTTTTCCGAGGCGGCCAACTTGTCAGAGAGAGTTTTGTTTTGACTTTCCAGCTTTGTGCACATTGCGAGCAGATGTTGTTGGTCGTGGCGGAGGGTTATGACAGCGCAAATCACAAACACGAATCCCCACACTGCGGCCATCGCCCGAAGCGCCTGATTCAGACGTTTGCGGTCGATATGTCTCCAATCTGTCCAAGTGGATCGGCGGAACCAACCTCCCTTTGGTGCGGTCAAGACTGCAATAACAATTTGCGCTGCGATTCCAGCGAGGCTGGTTCCTAGAACATTAAGCCAGCGCCGCAATATGCGGTTGATTAGATCGATCCAATCACGAAACCAAATTGGCATGGCGAGGATGTTAGGCAGCACCCTCCCTTCCAAAGCTGAGTTACGGAGGGATGAGGCGGCGGGCCTTACTTTGAGGTACTTTCGAGGTTTGGACCTGTGTCGGCAGAGACGTAGCTAGCTACGTCTCTACGAATCATTTAAATACAAGAAGGCCGGCTTAATTTTGACCGGCCTTCTACTTTTCTTCCGGCCTAAAAATCCAGTGAGCGGACGTGTTGAGGTGCGTAGACCGATCCGGCGAGATCGGCGTCGGTAAAGCCGAAGACGAAGAACTGGTTGTCGTTTGGAATGAGATTGCCACTGGCGTCGGGAACGGTCTCGAGGAAGTCGTTGTCGTTGGCGACCCAGAGAGTGTGAACACTGGTTCTTCCCTGTCGGACATCGGGACCGAAAGAGATCCCTTCAATCTTCGCGGGAATGTTTCCGGGTGCGATGTTGTTTGCTGTGAGCACCTGGACGATATCGAGGAAAAGCGTTTTGCTGACCGCGTTTGGTAGGGCGGCGGTCGCGTCCATGTTGCTGATGTCGACGGCGTTGCTGAGATCGATTTTGAAAAGCTGTTTTACCACGGCGTCGGAGCCATCGCCGCGACCGTGGCCGTCGCGTTCGTCGACGAGCAATTCGTGATTGTTGAGAGCGAGAATTTCACTCACGCCGCTTCCGGTGGTTAGCAGGTAGCCGTATTGATGAGTTGCTGTCCCGCTGGCGATGTCGAAGGTTACGATGCGAAGGAGTTTGCCTTGGGCCTTGCCTTCGGCGGCGTCCTGGATCAGCGCATTCTGCATAATGCCAACCAACGTGTTGCCGTCCGGTGTGATGGCGAGCCCTTCCATGCCTTTATTGGCGACGCGGCCGACGGTGTTGCCGGAGATCTCGACCGCACCCATGGACGACAAGTTGGGAACAAAAAAACAAGATGGCGTGGGGGCGTCGCAAGTCGGGAACTGAAAGGCGCGGAGGCGGACTCCGGTGATGCGGTCGAATTCGTAGACGTAGGGGCCGTATTCGTCGGAGATGTAGACGCGTCGGCCGTCATTGGAGACTCGCAAGCCTTCGGTGTCGAAGCGAGCGTTGAGGGGATTGCCGGAGTTCTGAGTGGAGTCGAAATTGTCGGAGCGTCCCGTAAAGAAATGGGAGAAGAAATGATTGAGTGGCGGGGCGCCGGAACCAACGCCGAGTCCGCTTCCACTGCCGTAGACCAGAGGCGCGAAGCTCCAGAGCAGCGTCGTGTCGCGCAGCTTGGGAGCTAGATTGAAAGGAAGGCCAGAGCCGCTGCGGTTGGGAGAGAGATCCATCGAGATCGTATGAAAACGGTTGATGTAGCTGACGGTGTCGTCGATGTTGGAATCATAGGGGACGGCGTTCGGTCCGCGATCGGGTAATGCAAGGAAGGTATTGCCGCCGGCGTAGGTAATTGCGGAACCCATGCCGCCGAGTTCATTGGCGCGAACTCCGTTTTCGAGCGGGTAGGTGAGGCCGGAAAGGTCCTGGAATTCGCCCGCGCGGGATTTATCGAGCGTGCCGATGGCGAGAAGAGAAATCTGGGCCTGAGAAATCGAGGCGAGAAAAAGGGCGAGGGTGAAGGGGCAAAACACAGAACGACGCAATACTGTTTTCACGAAAATCTCCGTCTTTTGGGAGTTGTGGATGGCTTCTTATGATCTGGGCGATGAGAAGGAGGGTCAAGTTAACAGATTGTGAAAATCCGCACTGGGAGCGGGAACTGCGGCATCGAGGCTGTCGATGTTTACGAATCATGACAGTCTGGGGTTCGGATTTCCATACGTGCGTGAATCCAGAGCGAAGTGGATGCATCTCAAATGCGATGAGAGGGGATCGATGTCCAAAGTCAGAGTTGCTTCTTTTTCAGTGTCTATCGATGGCTTCGGAGCGGGGCCGCGGCAGGATTTGCAGAATCCGCTCGGCTTGCGCGGGCCTGAGATTTTTTCCTGGTTCTTTCAGACGGAAGTCTGGAACAAGATGCACGGCGAGAGCGGCGGGTCGCGTGGCGTGGACAATCAGATGGCGCTGACAGCGTTCGAGAATGTAGGCGCGTGGATACTGGGGCGGAACATGTTTGGGCCGGTGCGCGGGCCATGGCCGGACGATTCGTGGAAGGGATGGTGGGGCGAGGAGCCTCCGTATCACGTGCCGGTGTTTGTGTTGACGCATCATGCGCGAGCGCCACTAGAGATGAAGGGCGGGACCACGTTTTACTTTGTCACCGATGGTGCGGAGTCGGCATTGAAGCAGGCGAAGGAGGCGGCTCGGGGCAAGGATGTGCGGATCGGCGGTGGCGTGGCTACGATTCGGCAGTATCTTGCAGCGGGCGCGATCGATGAGATGCATCTGGCGATGTCGCCGGCGCTGTTGGGAGAGGGAGAACACTTGTTTGCGGGAATCAACCTGCATGAGAGTGGGCTTCAGGTCGCGCAGAAGGTCGAAGGGGAGGGTGCCACCCATTTCATCATCGGGAAGAAATGATTTCTGCAAGCGCTAGGAAACTCGTGTCGTGGTAACGTCCGCAAAAATCCCCACTTCTGGCAACTTCGGCCACAAGTGGGGCACCCTTCTTAATTCTCAGGCCAACTCTCGTTAGGCTGCGGCTTGTTCTTGATAGGCCGGGACGAAGGAGTCGGACACGAAATTTTCGTAAGTGGTTGGGGTGGTGTTTTGTTGAGTACGCGGTTCAAGGGGATGCATCTTCCCTGCGTTCAGTGCAGCCGTCATTTCAACGAGTAGGTGAGCCACCTGCGGCGACATGCCTGTTTGCACCAGTACGTCGTGAAACTGAGCGTCTTTCAGTTGGTGATACTTGAGATCGGGCTTTCCGATCGCCTTGCCTATGGTGGATGTTACATCGGTGTAGGTGAGATCGCGTTGTCCGTGCAGTTCACGAATTTGTTTTCCGCGAATCGTGGGGTGGAGCAACACGTCGGCGGCGACGTTTCCGATGTCGCGGGTGGCGATCATCGGTATCTTCAAGTCGGGGCGGAGAGGTCCGGCGGCGTTGCCCATTGCTTTGATCGCACCAGCCTGTGGGAGAGTGTTCTCCATGAAGTACGCGGCCCGCAGGTAGAGAACATTCGGGGGGCCGATCTGGTTGAGTTTCTGCTCTAGATTGTGCAAGCCCACGACTGGTCCTGTGCCGCTGGGCAATTCGGCTCCGACACTGCTGAGAGCGACTACATTTCTTACTCCAGATTTTTGAACGGCTGCGGCGATCGCATCGCTGACACGGTCCGAGTGGCCGAGCGGATCTTTGCTGGTGAGGTTAGGCGGAATCATGACGTAAGCGGCATCGGCTTGATGAAAGACTTTGGCCAGAGCACTGGCGTCGGTGACGTCAGCGATGAATACTTCCGCACCTTTCGACGCAAGAGGTTGTAAGTGAGCTGAGTTTCTGCCGACGACGCGAACTTGTTGTCCGCGAGTCAGAAGAGTGTTCGCCACGATATGGCCTGTGTTGCCGCTTGCTCCTAAAACTACAAACATAAACTTACCTCCATTGCCCGGTTGGATGATGGGATGGGAGTTCGGACTCTGTATGATGTGGCGAGATTGAGAGCCTTCAGGGAAATGCCTTAGTTAGAAAATATTGGTCGTAGCGAAGCGGGGTGAGGGCGAATTTTCGCTCTTAATGCGGATACGCTTTTGCTGCAAAACTACGATCTGTCGCCGGGCTTGTTTCTTTCGCCCCTTTGGGGCTTGGCTTGTTCTATAAAATTACCCACGGCTTGCGCCGTGGGCTGTGTTCTTTCGCCGCTTTGCGGCTGATTCGTTTCGAGCAAATGCAGGTAATGGTTTGCGAGAGTGTGGGTCGCGCGCACTATTTCTTTTTGACGACGAATATATCCCCTTCTGTTAGTCCGCCTCTCTGTGCCATTTGGTAGCAGTAGTAGAAATGGGTGGCGTGCTCGTTGCGGCTGTCGGTGCCGAAGGTGAATTTCAGGCCTGCCTTCTTCGCTCTCATGATGAATGTTTCGTCGGGGACATGGGCTACTTCGTTTATTTCGATGGCCAGCTTTTTCGCTTTTGCCATTTCGATGATGTGGTCTACTCGCTTCGGCGTCCAGAGCTGTGTATATTGGCGTGCGATTGGGACCGGCAGGAACGTGGGCCATCCGAAGATGTTGATGGGCTCGGTGGTCATCAGCTGTTCGATGAATTGCGTGTAGCGGTGCATGAAAGCTTCGGCGTCGTCGACCATGGTGTCGATTTGCCAGATGGGAAGCCAGGTGCCGTCGGAGTTGGGGAGCGTGAGGGCGTCCATGAGGACGTAGTCGAGTTGGTCGAGGAGTGGCTTGGAGAACGCTTTCGACCATCCCGTGTAGACGGGTTGCATGCCGATGTGGACGGGATATTTGCGGAGGCGGTCGATGTAGTTCTGGAGATCGGCGTCCGTCTTGAGGGGGAAGCCTTCGCCGGGATGTTCGACTATGCCGACGTGGACTCCACGTTCTTTGCCCAGCTGGAGAGCCTGATCGATCGTGAGGGTGTTGCTTAGGTGGACGTGGTAGTCGGTTACCGTGAAAGCCGGTTTGCGTGGTGTTGCAGATTCCGTGGGCGGATTTCGAAGTGCGTGCGAAATTGCTGAACCACCAGTCAGGGCGACACTGGCAATGGCTGTAGTTTCCAGGAACGTTCTGCGCGTGTAGGTATGAGTCACGATGGATCTCCGATGAACTCAGAAGAATAGCTAGTGCGGCGGGGAGCATCAGTGACTGCCATCACTGAACCAGATTAGTTGCAGCTTTGCTGGGGGAAACTCACCACAGGGGTCACGGAGGGACACAGGGAAATCACCACTTCTGGCAACTTCGGCCAGAAGTGGGGCACCCTCTTTTATCTCCTTCGCTTTTGGTCTTTGCATGGAGATCCCTCACTCCGCCTGAAAGTCGGCTCCGTTCGGGATGACGACCGCTTTGGAGTTGGGATGACGCCAGCGTTGGAGGCTACTTCCGCAGGTTCGCTAATGTCTTTTCGGCTTCGACGTGGAGATCTGGTGGGGCGCTTGCGGTCTTCCCATTCTTATCGAACAGGAACATCGTGGGGACTGAGGTGATGTCGCCGAGGGCGGAGGCAGCCGGACTTCGAGTTCAGTGTGCAATGCCTGAGGTGTCGGGCGACCAGGAGTATGGCTGTCGCCGCGCCAACTTACGGCGCAGGAGTTCATGAAACTGAGACTGACTTCCAGACGGAACCACTCGCAGGGGAATTGTCCGGAATCGCGCGCCAGGATTGCGGAGCACGACGAGATTGGAGCTCTCGCGAAAATAGATGAAGTCCTTCCACTGATAGTTGAAGGTGCGCTGATTCCAAGTGATCGTGACTCGTTCCTCGTCCAATACGATGTGTCGCTCGAGATCAAGTCGATTGAGGCGGTGGTCCAAAGCGTTCATCCATATCGCCCAGCATGCGCAGCTAAGGGCTGGAACAGCTAAAATGGCGGCTTTCGCGGGAGCGTAACGGATCAACGCGGACCATGATATGCCGATCATCCATGGTGTCGTCAGATTGATAGCTGCGCATAATCCGCAGAAGAGCCGGATCCAGAGTTTTGCCGAAGCACCCATGATCGGATGCAGCAGGATGCCCGCCTCTTTCCACTCGGCTCTTGTCAGCATGAAGTGAAGATCGAAGAATAGCCCTTGGCCCTGAGCGAGGCTAGATTTTTGATCAGTGCTTTCGAGAGTGGTGAGCTGCAAGGCCATTTGGAAAATCGTAGGCTGTTCCATTCCTCGAAAGAAATGACCATGGTAATAGTTGGAGTTTGGACGGAGGTTCCTGGAAGTAATCCGGGTTCTATTTGGCTAGCGGTCACGCTGGGTGCTGCATTTGCTGGCGCGCGACTTGATCTAGAAACTTCTGCAGCGTGACGTGATCTTCATCGAGCACGCGGATGAACTCGATGCCGTTGCCGAATTGAGGGTCGCAGGTAACGACTCTGGCGGTGATCAGAAGAGTCTCCGAAGCATCGAGTTTCAGTTCGAGACGCGTGCCTGCGGGAAATGGATACATGCTCTCGATGTAGCATCCGTCGAGGCTTAAGTCTGAAGTCGCGCAGCGAAGAGGAGCGTTGTTGCCTTCGGAGTGAATCTCGACGGGGACGTTGATCTTGAATCGCGGATGCTTGCGTCGTTCGATCATGGCCCGACCTCTCAGTCGAACCCCACGTTGAGTCAAGTTTAGGCTTCGTTCCCATAAGAACAAGGTGTCGATCGGGTCATTACGGGCGTAATTCTTGGATGGTTACCGGGCGGAGGCACTTAGCACTTGACACTTAGCAACAAGAGGCTTCCCCGTGTTTGTCGGCTGTTCTGATGCCAAGTCGAAAACCCCACTTCTGGCAACTTCGGCCAGAAGTGGGGCACCCGCTTAGTGGCGTTATTGCGCGGGCGTTGTAGCAACGGCTGGAGAGGGGGCTTCGGCCGTCACTTCCGGAGTAATTGGATTGATCTTCACTGTGGAGAGAATCTGCTCCAGGCGGTTGAAGACCTTGTCGCGATCTACGTGTTTCACCAGCCCTTCGGCTGAGGCGTCAGTCGTGACGTTCAGGGCGAACTCATAGCAGGCTCCATTCTGGTAGATATGGAAGTACTTCGAGTCGCTCTGGCGCGTTCCTTCGCCGTTAACGGCCTCAGTGGCGCGGAGTTCCAGATCGCCGAGCATCAGCTTCCCACTCATGTCCTTAGACACCGATGCCTGCTTCGGTTGGTCCGTATTTGCTGTGGGCTGCGCGTCGGACTTGGGCGCGGAATCCTGCTTGGCAACTTCCTTTCCACTATCGGTGGACGGAGTTGCCGTCTCGGCCTGCACGACAGGCTTCGACTGTGGCACCGCGAACTCGCTGCATTGATCGGCTGAGAGAGTCTTGTGAACGCTCACGTTGAAGAATGCGGACGAGAAGTCGGTGTTGATGAACCCGGTCTCGGGAAGTTCGACCGCGGCGAGCGCGACTCCGCCGGACTGCACGAAGTTCATCGGGACGGGATTCGACATCACGAGTTCAGTCGCGGCGTCACCGGTCTCGATGGCGTAGCGGCGCGGATATTCAAAGGTCACGCCGTAGGTCTTGTCGGTGTAATTCACGGTCGCCGGCTTCTTGTGCTGTACAGGCTTCTTCGGAGACGGCTTGTTCTCGGCCTGCACGACGGACGCGGGCGTAGACTGCATCTGCGGCTGCGCTTGCGGTTGCGTGACCGGAATCTGGTTGTTGGTGCTTACGGGTTTGGGTTTATCGCTGGAACATCCAACCGTGACTGAGCAGATGATCAGTACGGCAGCGAAGATAACGGCGCTGATGCTGCGTCCCCAGGTCAGAGAACGATTCTCAGCGGTACGAGCAATGTTGATGCGGGTCATTGTGGTTGCCTCCTGCCGACGAGCGGCACACTGAGGGAATGCAGGAGTCGGGCCATGTCCGGCTTGTTGATGTAGCGGGACTTAAAGGGTGGTGCAGCGTGACCGTTACGACACGGTGTGTGGTGCTGGACACGGGTTTATTCACCACAGGGAGCACAGAGGGCCACAGGGAAAACCTCGCTTTCGTGCAAGCCACGATTCGGATATCGTTATCCGCTCGGGAGAGAGTATGAGGTTCGTGAATCGGTTCTGGTTACTTCTGGTGTTTTTTGTTCTGGGCTTGGCATGTCTTTATGGTTCGGCGCAGGCCGCGAGAGAGAAGATCATTATTGATACCGATATTGGCGATGACGTGGACGATGCGTTTGCGCTGGCGCTGGCGGTGAAGAGTCCGGAGTTCCAGATTCTGGGAGTGACGACGACGTTTGGGGATACGGAATTGCGCGCCAGGATTACGGATCGGCTGCTCGGAGAAGTAGGACGGGCAGACATCCCGGTGATGGCGGGGAAACCCAGTGAAAGGAAGAATCCGCCCTCACAAGCGAGGTACCCTGAGGTCGGACATTTTGCCAAGAGTTCTCACGGCGATGCGGCGGATTTTCTGCTCGATCAGATTCGGAAGCATCCGGGAGATATCACGCTGATTGCGATTGGTCCGCTGATGAATGTGGGGGCGGCGATCGATAAAGATGCGGCGACATTTCGGAAATTGAAGCGAGTGGTGATTATGGGAGGATCGGTACGCAAGGGGTATGGAGATTATGGATACAACGAGTCGGTCCCTCCAATGCCCGAGTGGAACATTTTGAATGACGTCGCTTCAGCACAGAAGTTGTTCGCCTCGGGAGTACCTTTGTTCGTGATGCCGCTGGATTCTACACAGTTGAAGCTGGATGAGGTGAAGCGGGCATTCCTGTTTACGCGCGGGACGGCTGTGACCGATCAGTTGGCGATCCTGTATCACTTGTGGGCGCAGGATACGCCGACATTGTTTGATCCGATGGCTGTGGCATTTGCGTTGAAGCCGGAGTTGTGTCCGGTGACGGCATTGCATATTCGTGTGGATGAGAAGGGATTCACACGCGAGGAACCGGGGACGGCGAATGCGCAAGTTTGTTTGCAATCGAATCCGGAAGAGTTTTTTCAGTTCTACTTAAAGCGAGTTGGACAGCGATGAAATATCAGCGGCGTGGATTTCTGAAGAAGGCAGGCTTGGCGGGAATTGCAATCCCCGGGGCGGCGTTGATACCGGGGCTTAACACGGCGGGCGCACAAGAGACGGCGAGCTTGAGGCGGATGACGGCTCCTTATGACGCGCGCATATTTGGCGCGGTGGGAGATGGCAAGGCTATCGACAGCATTGCAATTAATCGCGCCATCGAATACGCGGAAAATGTGGGCGGCGGAACCGTCTATCTTCGAGCGGGAACCTATCTTTGCTATTCGATTCATTTGAAGAGCAAAGTTGCGCTGTATCTCGATCAAGGTGCGACGATTGTGGCCGCTGATCCGGCTTCGATCGTGTCGCAGAGTTACGACGCTGCCGAATCAAATAAGCCCTGGGAGGATTATCAGGATTACGGACACAATCACTGGCACAACAGCCTTATCTGGGGCGAGGGGTTGTCGGATATCGCGATCCTTGGGCCCGGATTGATTTGGGGTAAAGGGCTGAGCCGGGGATGGGGAGAGGGGCCGAAGGCAGAGGATCCGGGAGTCGCCAACAAGGCGATTGCGCTGAAGAACTGCCGCAATGTCGTGCTGCGGGATTTCTCGATTTTGCACGGGGGGCATTTTGGAATCCTGGCGACGGGCGTCGACAACCTGACGATCGACAATCTGAAGATCGATACGAACCGCGATGGCATGGATATTGACTGCTGCCGGAATGTGCGGGTGTCGAATTGCTCAGTGAATTCTCCGTGGGATGACGGTATTTGCCTGAAGAGCTCTTTCGGACTGGGATATGCGCGAGCGACGGAGATGGTGACCATTAGCAATTGCCTGCTGACGGGAAGTTATCAGGAAGGCACGATGCTCGATGGCACGTGGAAGAAATTTCCGGCCGATGAGAAAGTGCCGCGAACGGGGCGGATCAAGTTTGGAACGGAATCAAATGGCGGGTTCAAGAACATTACGGTGTCGAACTGCGTGTTTGAGGGGTGCCGCGGGTTAACCATTGAAAGCGTCGACGGAGCCGTGATCGAAGACGTTACTTGTTCGAACCTCACGATGCGTGATGTTTATGAGGCGCCGATTTTTGTGCGCCTCGGCGCCAGGATGCGTGGGCCGGACGGCGTGGCGGTGGGTACGATTCGAAGACTGGTGCTCAGCGGGATCACATGCATGCAGGCGGAGGGCTCGCCGAAGATTGCGTGCATCCTGGCGGGAATTCCGGGGCACGAGATTGAGGATACAAAGATCAGCGACCTGATCGTTGTAAATCGTGGTGATGGAACGAAGAACGATGCGGCTTTGCAGATTCCGGAAAAGGAGAAGCAGTATCCGGAGCCGAATATGTTTGGAACCACCCCGGCACATGGGTTCTTCGTTCGGCATGTGCGTGGGTTGGAGATGCAAAGCGTGAAGATCGAATGCTCGAATGCGGATGCGCGGCCGGTGTTCGTGCTGGAGGATGTGCAGGACGCGACTTTCGGGCGATTGAAAGTGCCAGTGCGCGCGGGAGTACCTACGTTTGTACTGAACCAGGTGAAGGAATTCAGCGTGTTCCGGAGCAAGCCGGTGCCGGACGCCGAGATTGCGGCGGCGGAGAAGAAAGAGATTTAGTGGGGATTGGTAAAGTCAAAATCCCCACTTCTGGCAACATCGGCCAGAAGTGGGGCACCCGGAGTTCTTTAGAAAGATGGGGAAAATCAAAAGCGCCGTTCCTCTCGCGTCTGTCTTGCTTCTGCTTTCTTCTTTTGCGTTCGCTCAGCAAAAACAAAACGTCGATCTAATCGTCAGCGGCGGGATCGTAGTGACGATGGATTCCACGCGAGCTACTGTTCAAGTCGGGAGTGTCGCGGTGCGTGGGGACTCGATTGTCGCCGTCGGGGCTCGTGCTGAGATCGAAGCGCATTATCAGAGCGCCCAGGTAATTGATGCGCGGGGGCATCTCGTACTGCCGGGATTCATCAACGGGCACACGCACGTGCCGATGACGCTGTTTCGTGGTCTGCATGATGATGTCACGCTGAATGACTGGCTTTACAAGTACATTTTCCCGGCGGAAGCGAAGAATGTGAATGAGGAATTCGTGCGCTGGGGGACGCGTCTAGCCGCGGCGGAGCAGATTCGCGCTGGCGTCACAACGTTCGCCGACATGTATTACTTCGAAGACGCAATTGCGGAGGAGACAGAGGCCGCAGGGATGCGCGCGGTTCTGGGCGAGACGTTTATCGACTTTCCTGCGCCGGATAACAAGTCGGAAGCGGAGATGCTGGCCTATACGGAGAGATTTTTGAGGCGCTGGCAGGGTGATCCGTTGATTCATGCGGCCGCAGCCCCACACTCAATCTATACGTGTTCGAAGAAAACGCTGCAGGATGCAGTGGCGTTGGCGCGCAAATATCATGCGCCGATTTTGATTCATGTATCAGAGATGAAGAAGGAATGGGAGGACTCGGAAAAGGCGAACGGAATGTCGCCGGTGGCTTATCTGAACAAGATCGAAGTGCTCGGGCCTGATGTGGTCGCGGCACATTGCATTTTTGTGGATGAGACCGACCGAAAGCTTTTGGCTGAGCATGGTACGGGGTGTGTGCACAATCCCTCGAGCAACATGATGATTGCCAGCGGTGTGTCTCCGGTGCCGGAGATGCGGAGTGCGGGAATCGCTGTCGGCCTTGGTACGGACGGTCCAGCGGGCAGCAACAATGATCTCGATCTGATGGAAGAGATCGATCTGGCGGCGAAGCTGGCCAAGATTTCGAAGATGGATCCGTTGGCATTGAATGCCAAAAGCGTGGTCGAAATGGCAACGATTGATGGGGCTCGGGCGCTACATATGGAAAAAGAAATCGGATCACTCGAGGTTGGAAAGAAGGCGGATATCATTCTGATCAGCCTGAATGAACCACATGGCGTGCCGCTGTATGACATCTACGCGCAGATTGCGTATTCACTCAAGGGGAACGATGTGCGGACGGTGATTATCGGGGGAAAGGTAGTCATGCAGGATCATATTCTGTTGACGGTGGACGAAAGAAAGGTGATGGACAAGGCGCGGGAGTATGGAAAGGCTGTGAAGGCATCGTTGGGCATGGAATGAATCCGGCATTCGGCTTCCGGCATTCGGCTTCCGGCTTCCGGCTTCCGGCATGATGGCTATTGAGTTGGCTTGGGTTGCTTTCACAAAAATGAGATTCTCATCAGCATTGTTGCTGTGTCTTAGCGCAAATTTGTGTTTGGCGCAGAAGGTGGCGATCACATTTGATGATCTGCCGCTGAATGGGGATTTGCCGCTTGGTATAACTCGGGTCGAGATTGCGCGCGATGCGATCGCCATTTTGAAAGCACGCCGTCTGCCCCGGGCATATGGATTTATCAATGCCAAAAAGCTCGAGGGAAATGCTGACGCGGCCGAGGCGTTGAAGATATGGGTGGCGTCTGAACCGGTTGGCAATCATACTTACGGGCACATCAATCTGAATGGCAATCCAGCGGAAGCATTTGAGCGCGAAATAGACCAGAACGAACCTGCCCTGGAGTTGCTGGCGGGGAAGGACTCAGACTGGCATTGGTTCCGATATCCGTTTTTGCATGAGGGGGACGAACTCGAAAAGCGACGGGCTGTCCGAACTTACATGCAGTCCCACGGCTATCGCGTGGCGCAGGTGACGCTCGATTGGGAGGATTATTTGTGGAACTCCGCCTACGCACGGTGCGCTGCGAAAAACGACGCGAAGTCCATAACCTGGCTGAAGTCGAGTTATCTGTCGATCGAGGATTCATATCTTGATCTGGGGCGGGATTTGGCGAAACTGGTATACGGGCACGACATCAATCACGTGCTGCTGCTGCATCTGGGCGCATTCACGAAAACGATCCTGCCGGACGCTCTGGATCTCATGCAGAAGAAAGGATTTACGTTCGTAACTCTGGAGGATGCGGAGAGCGATCCGGTGTATCAGGGCGATCCGGATGTGGGGTCAAAGTACGGCGGCACGCTGCTGGAGTTGTGGATCGAAGCGAAGAAGATCAAGTTTCCACCGGTGGTGGAGAAGCCGTACAAGGAACTGAAAGAGATTTGCAGGTGAATGGGTCTCAAAGCCACGTTTCAAGGTTTCAAAGTTTCAACGTGCCGGTGCCACATGCACCTGTTCTTGTAGGCTTGTAGCTGATTGAATCTTCGTACGTTACAAGGTCAAAGTTCTTCCCTTTGGGCTGGATAACCCATTGCTCCCTTATAATCAAAAGATTCTCTATGGCGGCGATTCTTGACAGGATCGTGGCGGCGACGCGGGCGCGGGTGGCGGAATCCAGGCGCACGGCGGATATCCGTGATTTGGAGCGCCGGGCCGAACGACACGTTCCGCGCGGGTTTCGGGCGGCTTTAGAAAATCCCCACTTCTGGCAAAATCGGCCAGAAGTGGGGCACCCATCGATTGCGGTCATTGCGGAGTTGAAGAAAGCTTCACCGTCGAAGGGACTGATTCGGGCGTCGTTTGATCCCTCAGAACTGGCAAAAGAGTTGGAGTTGGCGGGGGCAGCCTGCCTTTCGGTCCTGACCGATGAGGAGTTTTTCCAGGGATCGCTGGAGAACTTGCGGAAGGCTTCGGCAGCCGTCGCGATTCCCTGTCTGCGGAAGGATTTCATTGTCGATGAGTTTCAGTTAGTCGAGGCACGGGCGAATTCTGCGGACGCGGTGTTGCTGATTGTGGCGGCGCTGACGCAAGTCGAACTGGAGATGTTGGCTCGGGGTGCGCGTTCGCATGGGCTGGATGTTCTGTGTGAGGTGCATGATCGAGAGGAGTTAGGCCGGGCGCTGGATGCGGGATGCGATTTGATTGGAGTGAATACGCGCGATTTACGGACGTTTCATGTCGATCTAAAGACGGCGGTGGATCTGGCGGCGGAGTTTCCGGATGGCGTGGTGCGCGTCGCTGAGAGCGGAATTCATTCTGCGGAAGACGTGGCACAGTTGCGGGCGGCGGGGTATCAGGCTTTTCTAGTAGGTGAGTCGTTGATGCGGGCGGAGCGGCCGGGAGAGGCGTTGCGGGGGTTGATGGGAGTGCCGGTGGGCCCGTGATAGTCGTTGGCCGTTCGTCGTGGCCGATAAACGCTCCAGGCATTTATTTTGAGAATTCCTTGCTGTGGTTGTGATGATGTTGGCTCGCATGGGATCCTTCGCTTCGCTCAGGATGACAGAGTTTTAGAGATGACTTGGGTCAAGATTTGCGGGATGACGAATTTGGAGGATGCGCTCGTTGCGGTGGACGCTGGGGCGGACGCGGTGGGGTTTGTGTTTTATGAGAAGAGCCCGCGGTATGTGACTGTGGAGAAGGCTCGGGAGATTGTAGAGAAGTTGCCGAGCAAAGTGGACAAAATCGGAGTATTCGTCAATGAATCTGCCGAAAAGGTTTCGCGGTTGGCCGACGACGCGGGGCTGACCGCGGTCCAATTTCATGGAGATGAGTATAGAGATCCGGACAGATACTCGGTCGACGGAAAGAAGTTCTTTAGTTTGCCCGTTGTCGACATACTGCGTGATCTTCGTGGACAGTGCGGTTCCTTTGAGATTCCTCGTCTGCCGAATTCTGCGGGCGTGCTTTTGGACTCTGGGACAAAGGAGAAACCGGGAGGCACAGGTAAGGCATTCGCGTGGGGGGAGGCCCTCGCTCTCGTTGGCGGGCTAAAGAAAAAATACTCAGTGGTGATTGCTGGAGGGCTCACGCCCGCGAACGTAGTTTGGGCCGCGGGCTATCTTAAGCCTTGGGGTGTCGATGTGGTTTCGGGAGTTGAGGCTTCCCCCGGCAAGAAGGATCCGGAGAAAGTGCGCGCGTTCGTTCGGGCAGTGCGGGAAATGGATCGGAGAGCGGGTTAGGTTATGGCTACGGTTCCGCGAACCACTAAAGTCAAAATCCCCACCCTAGCCGCAAAAAGCGCGGCTAGGATGGGGGACCCTCGGGGTTCTTCCTCGGCTCGAGTTCCTGCTGGCACGAATGAGCCTGGGCGGTTCGGAGTCTATGGGGGACGGTATGTCCCCGAGACTTTGATGGCTGCGCTTGAGGAATTGGAGCGCGAGTACGAGAAGGCGAAAAAGGATCCACGGTTTCGGGCACGGCTGGACGGTTTGCTCAAGACTTATGCGGGCCGGCCTACGCCATTGTTTTTTGCCCGGCGGCTTACGGAAAAGCTTGGCGGCGCTCGGATTTACTTGAAACGCGAGGATCTACTCCACACCGGTGCGCACAAGATCAACAACTGTATCGGACAGGCCCTGCTCGTCGAGCGCATGAGGAAGCACCGCGTGATTGCCGAAACCGGTGCGGGGCAGCATGGTGTGGCTACCGCTACCGTCTGCGCGCTGATGGGGTTCGAATGCGTCGTCTACATGGGCACCGAGGATATGCGGCGGCAGGAACTGAATGTGTTCCGCATGCGTCTGCTTGGGGCCGAGGTGCGCGGCGTCGATTCGGGATCGCGAACATTGAAGGACGCGATCAACGAAGCGATGCGCGATTGGGTCACAAACGTTCGAACGACGCATTATCTGTTGGGAAGCGTGTTGGGCGCGCATCCATATCCCACGATGGTACGGGATTTTCATCGCGTGATTGGGCGTGAGGCGCGGGCGCAGGTCCTCAAAGCCGAAGGCAAACTTCCGACAGCGCTGGTAGCGTGTGTAGGCGGCGGATCGAATTCGATTGGAATCTTTTACGACTTCCTGAAGGATAAGAAAGTGCAGTTGATCGGCGTGGAAGCTGGAGGCCATGGAGAACGGTTGGGAGAGCACGCGGCGCGTTTCTGGGGAGGGTCGCCTGGAGTGTTGCAAGGTACGCACTCCTACGTGTTGCAGGACGGAGCGGGTCAGATTGCCCTGACGCATTCGATTTCTGCGGGACTCGATTACCCCTCGATTGGACCGGAACACGCGTGGCTGCACGATTTGAAACGGGCGGAGTATGTTGCCGCAACTGATGCCGAGACGCTGGATGCCACTACGCTGCTCGCTCGGACGGAAGGAATCATTCCGGCGCTCGAGTCGGCACATGCTGTTGCTGAGGTGATCAAACGTGCACCGAAGATGAAGAAGTCGGATGTGGTGATCGTGAACGTGTCGGGACGGGGCGACAAGGACATTGGGATTCTTCGGGAGAATCTGAAGATCGGCTAATTGGATCTGTTTCTGAAGTTGCTATTTTCAGACTCCGAATGCAAGGGGGCAGAATGAAGAGGGTGTTTGTCACAGCTATTTGGATGATTGTGTGGGTTGCCACGCCGGGTGTTTCGCAATCAGACGCCAAAGATAGCGTCCGTGACAAGTTAATTGGCAGCTGGCGGTTGGCATGGGATGAGGAACAGGCTGCGGATGGAAAAATGTTCCGGCCAGAGCAGACCGGCGTCATTATGTACACCCGCGACGGACACATGGCAGTGCAGATCATGCTACCCGAGGGGACGAATTCGAAGGGAAGCAACCCCGTAAAGTACGACCAAGGCGGTTATGAAGCGTACTACGGAACATACGACGTTGATGAGGCGGCGCACACTGTAACGCATCACGTACAAGGTGCCCTGGTGCGGTCGCTGATCGGGAAAAATCTGACGCGCGTCTGTCGATTTGAAGGCAAGCAACTCATCCTGAAATCATCGCGACCGGATGAGCATTGGACGATCGCCTGGGAACACAACTAGGACATCGATGCCTCTGACTTTCTACAAGAAGCCGGCGCTGGTGGCCTACGTGACTTGCGGAGATCCCGATCTCGCGACAACGCGGGAGATCATTTTGGCGGCCATTGAAGCGGGTGCGGATGCGATTGAATTGGGAGTGCCATTCAGTGACCCGGTGGCGGACGGTCCCGTGATCCAGCGTGCAAGCGAGCGGGCACTGAAGCGCGGAACATCGCTGGCGCAGGTGTTGACTGTGGCGGCAGAGATTCGGCAGCAGGCGCAGTCTACCGGGCTGATCGTGTTTACTTATTTGAATCCGATTCTGCGGATGGGGCTGGGCAAGTTCTGCAAGGTCGCGCGGGCTGCGGGCGTGGACGGGGCGTTGATTACAGACCTGCCGGTGGAAGAGGCTGGAGAATATCTCACGGCGATGCGAGAGCATGACCTGTCGCCGGTATTTCTGGCGGCGCCGACGAGTCCGGATGAGCGGCTGCGAAAGATCGCCGATGCTTCTCGCGGATTTGTCTATGCGGTATCGCGGACTGGAGTCACGGGGCAACGCCAGCAGTTGGCGGAGGACGCGCGGCAGTTGGTAATGAGGCTGCGACGAGTGACAAAGTTGCCCATCGCGTTGGGATTCGGGATTTCGACGCCCGAACAATTCGCAGAAGTTGGAGAATTTGCGGACGCGGTGGTCGTAGGCAGTGCGATCGTGCAGACGATTGAAAAGAACAAGGGCCGTGAGGCGGCTGCAATTGGTGAATTTGTGAAACGGCTAACTGCGGCCAGTACTGAGGCGAGTAGTGTCAGGGTTTGATTCTCACGCCTCGTAATTGCGCGAGGCGCGTAGAGACCCCCTCGCAAGTGAGCGGAAGTCAAAATTCCCACCCTGTCTCGCAACGAACGCGAGACAAGGATGGGGCAACCTCGTGGTTGGGTTCCAGAGATATGGACATCGAAGACTGGCGTAAGAAAATCGATGATTTGGATCGCAAGTTGGTGGAGTTGCTGAGCGAGCGCGCCAAGGCGGCGATTGCAATCGGGAGGCTGAAACGAGATACTTCGATGCCCATCTACGAACCGGATCGCGAGCGAGTCGTGTTCGACAACGTGCAAGGTTCGAATCGAGGGCCTCTGCCGGGACGTGACCTGGTGCGCATTTACGAGCGCATTATCGATGTGATGCGGAACATACAGAAGGCGGAAATTACGACGGAGCCCGAGACAACAGAGGCCGGGACGGAGTTGGATTCGGAAGTGAATGACTAAAGAAAGCTTCTAGCTGCTAGCTCCTGGCTTCTAGCCGAATCGGCTTAGAGCTACGTGCTAGAAGCTAGCAGCCAGGAGCTGTTCTTATGATTGTTGCCATGCAGGAAGGCGCCGAGGAGGCGCTGATACAACAAGTCATCGAACATCTGGTCAAACTGGGGTTCGAAGTACACCGGTCCACCGGGGCGCGAATGACGGTGCTCGGAGCCGTTGGCGCTGGAATTGAGTTCGACATCCGTAATATCGAACTTCTTCCGGGCGTGCAGGAGGTTCACCGTATAAGTTCCCCGTACAAGCTAGCCGGGCGAAGTTTCCGGCCGGAGGGGACTATTGTCCAACTGCGGAACGGAATTGGTGTTGGCGGCAATGAAGTGGTCGTGATGGCCGGACCTTGCTCGGTGGAAACACGTGAACAGCTCTTTTCTACTGCCGAGTCGGTCGCGAAAGCTGGCGCGAAAGTCTTGCGGGGCGGGGCCTTCAAGCCTCGGAGTTCTCCGTATTCCTTTCAAGGACACGGCGAGGATGCGCTCAAGCTGCTGCGTGAGGCGGGGGAAAAATTCGGGCTTCTAGTCATCAGCGAGGTCATGGAGATCTCGCAGATTCCGCTGATGCTTCCGTATGTTGACATTCTTCAGGTAGGCGCGCGCAACATGCAGAATTTCAATCTGCTGCGCGAGCTGGGAAAGGTGCGCAAACCTGTGCTGCTGAAGCGCGGGATCGCGGCAACGCTGGAGGAACTTCTGCTGTCGGCCGAATACATCATGGCCGGCGGAAATTATGACGTCATCTTGTGTGAGCGCGGGATTCGCACATTTGAAACTTACACGCGCAACACGATGGACATCTCGGCGATCCCGATCATTCACAAGCTGTCGCATTTGCCGATGACGGCTGATCCATCGCACGGAACCGGACGGCGAGACAAGGTTCCACCGATGGCTCGTGCTTCCGTGGCGGCGGGTGCGGACGCATTGCTGATCGAAGTGCATTGCACACCGGATAAGGCGTGGTCCGATGGGGCGCAGTCGCTGGCTCCGGAGCAGTTCGCGAAGCTGATGGATGAGCTGCGGATCATTGCTCCGGCAGTCGGAAGAGCGATTGGCTAGAAAACAGGCTCGAAGCCGAGGACTGCAACCGTGAAGAGGTCAGGTTTGATTGTAGCGCGCACGATTTGTCTGGCAGTCGCGGTTGCCCTGTTCGCGCAACAACAGACCGAGGAAGCGATCGTAAAGCAGATCGAGCATGGCGGCTGCGCCCTGTTGGATCCGGCTGGAGCGAAACTTTGTGGCTACGACTACAGCGTGGATGGCCATCGAGTCGAGGCTTTGTTATTTCGACCTGTCGCGGCGGCACCCACACCCGGCGTTCTGTTGATTCCTGGGTATCAGCGCACGGCGCAGAATCTGATTCCGATGGGTAAGGGTTTGGCTGAAGCAGGATTTGCCAGCATTGCGGTATCGCAACCTGGTTTTGGTAGATCGGAAGGCCCCGCGGATTTTGTGGGTCCAAAGACTCTTGATGCTCTAACTGCAGGTTACCGGAAACTGCAGAGTGAACCTTTCGTGAATCCGAAGCTGATGGGGATCTACGGGTATTCGCGTGGGGGGATGGCCGCGTCTCTTCTCTCAGTGCAGATCGATGACGTGAAGGCGGCTGTATTTGGCGCGGGAGTGTACGATTTCAAGAAGGCGTACGACGACAGCCCGCTGCCTGGCGTGCGAAACAACATGAAAATGGAAACCGGCATGACAGCCGAAGCGATTCGCGACCGATCGTCCATTCTGCGGATGGATGCGTTGAAGTGTCCGGTGCTGATCCTTCACGGCGAGAAGGACAAGAATGTTCCGGTCAGCCAGGCCTTGCTTTTGCGGGACCGTCTTACAGCTCTTCACAAGGATTTCGAAATCAAATTGTTTTCCGACCGTGAGCACGCCATCGGTCCAGAAGTAATTCCGATCACAGTTGATTTTTTCCAACGCAAGCTCAAGTAATCTGCACGAGCGAGCGGCGCTCCGATCCTTTGGCCTGACTGATTTCTTGATGAATCAATTTCTCTGATGGCTATTCGACAAATCACGATCATCGGTACGGGCCTCATTGGCGGGTCGCTGGCGCTGGCGCTGCGCAAGAAGAAATTTGCCGGACGGATCGTGGGATGCGATCGAGAGGCGACGCTGGAACGCGCGCGCATGCGCGGTGCAATTGATGACGGTACGGCGAATCCCGGCGATGCCGTACACGGATCGCAAATCGTCGTGCTGGCGACGCCGGTCCTTGCCATTTGTGATTTGATTGAACGCCTGGGGCCGGCACTGCCCTCCAAGACTTTGCTTACCGACGTGGGCAGCACGAAAGCTACGGTAGTAGAGCGCGCTGTCAAGGTATTTGGAAAATCTGCGGGAAGGAGATTTCTGGCCGGGCATCCGATGGCGGGAAAGGAATTGAGCGGCGTCGATTTTGCTGATGCGGATTTGTTTCAGAACGCAGTATGGTTTCTTTCGCCGTTGCCCGACCAGAATCTGAATGAGGGAGTATTCGCTGAATTTGCGGGTTGGATCGATGCAATCGGCGCCAGGATAGCGATGCTGCCGGCCGAGGATCACGACCGGCTCTGTGCCTGGATCAGCCACGTACCGCAGATGATCTCCACCGCTCTTGCGGCCGCTCTGGTAGACGAGTTTGGGGCGGAGGCTCCACTGCTGCCCGCGGGCGGGCGAGCCCTGAAGGAGATGACTCGGATTTCGGCTTCGCCATATTCCATGTGGCGCGACGTGGCCATCAGCAACCAGAAAAATCTCGCAAATGCGCTGTGGAAGGTGGAGCAGCGACTGGCGCATATTCGGGAGAATCTCGCTACGCGGGAGTTGGCGGCGGAGTTTGAGCGGGCGCATGAACTACGCAAAAAAAAGAATTGTTGATAGATGATTTTTGATTGTTGAATAGGACGGCAGAATATCTCGGCTCATGACTCCATTCAACAATCAACATTCATCAATCAGCAATTCATTTAGAATTCCCACGCTATGAACAAAGTTGTAGCCAATGCGGATGAAGCCATTCGCGATGTTTTTGATGGCGCGACCATCATGATTGGGGGGTTCGGCTTGTGCGGGATGCCGGAGAACCTGATTCGGGCCTTGGTGCGCAAGGGGACGAAGAATCTGCACACGATCAGCAATAATGTCGGAGTCGATGGCGTAGGCAACGGATTGTTACTCGCGGCGGGGCAGATTGTGCATCACATCGGGACGTATGTGGGTGAGAACAAGTTGCTGGAAGAGATGGTGTTGAACGGAAAGATCAAATTGGACTTGGTTCCGCAGGGCACGTTTTCGGAACGGATTCGCGCCGGTGGTGCTGGCATTCCGGCGTTTTTCACCGCAACGGGCGTGGGGACCGTCGTCGCAGAGGGGAAAGAGACGCGCGAGTTTGATGGGCGCATTTTCGTCATGGAGCGTGGACTGACCGCCGATTTCGCATTCGTGAAAGCTTGGAAAGGCGACAAATCGGGGAATCTGATTTATAGAAAGACGGCGCGGAATTTCAATCCGATGATGGCGACGGCGGCGAAAGTCACGATCGCGGAGGTGGAACATCTGGTGGAAGTCGGAGAACTGGATGGCGATGCGATTCACACGCCGTCGATTTTCGTGAAAAGGATATTCCAGGGTGAGTTGTACGAGCGGCGGATCGAGAGGCGGACGGTGAGGAAGGCGTAGCCAGTATCGTACCGAGTGTGTGTGGCCGCAAAACCGCGAACTGCCGACAGAGCGTTCTGCCGATAGGGATCCTTCGACTGCGGTTTGCCTTCGCTTAT
>Ga0070713_100000449_pt1 | contig 26293 bp, 21 predicted proteins | sample LARL82metaG_FD_65465 | JGI IMG/M metagenome (GOLD analysis project Ga0070713, IMG submission 65465) | Corn, switchgrass and miscanthus rhizosphere microbial communities from Kellogg Biological Station, Michigan, USA - LAR L8-2 metaG | ecosystem: Host-associated > Plants > Roots > Rhizosphere ... | reverse complement strand
TTTTTTGCATGCACGCGGCCAAACCCCGCGACTGAGGCCAAATTAAGCGTGGAAAAGTCAATTTCTGCTGATTTTTGCTGCAAAATAGCGATTACTAAGGTGTTTTTTGTGAGGTTCTACAATGTTTTTTATACCCAATCTACAGTGAAATGCTTAGTACAAAGTTCTCAGACGCCCCCGAGCGACGAGAATGATTTACACGGAAGTACATTTTTCACCCTACACCCGCGCAAAAAATTCCGAATGCTTTGTGGGGGTTCTTTTGTCCCAAATAAACTCCGTAGGGGTATCTTAGTCGCCTCTTTTTTCGTCCCATATAATTGAGATGTGGACTTTAAGCTGGTAAGCACTTACAAGCCCCAGGGTGACCAGGGGCAGGCCATTGAGGCTCTCACCCGAGGCGTTTTCGATCGCGAGCAGCACCAGGTTTTGCTCGGCGTCACGGGATCAGGCAAGACCTATACTGCCGCCAAAATTATTGAAGTCGCCAACCGTCCCGCCCTGGTCATGGCCCACAACAAAACTTTGGCCGCCCAGCTCTACCACGAGTTCAAAAACTTCTTCCCTCACAATGCCGTCGAGTACTTCGTTTCGTACTACGACTTCTACCAGCCCGAGGCCTACGTTCCAGCGGCGGATCTTTACATTGAAAAAGAGTCGACCATCAACGATGAGCTCGACAAGTTGCGGCTCTCGGCGACACGATCTTTGTTCGAGCGCCGCGATGTCTTGATCGTATCCTCTGTCAGCTGCATCTATGGGTTGGGATCTCCTGAGGCTTATTACGGGATGATGCTGTTCCTTGAAAAAGGGCAGAAGATCAAGCGCGCCGACATCACGCGCAAGCTAGTCGACATTCTTTACGAGCGCACGGAGGGAGATTTTCGCCGCGGCACTTTCAGAGTCCGCGGCGACGTAATAGAAATTTACCCAACCTACGATGACAATGCTTATCGCGTGGAAATGTTTGGCGACGAAATTGAATCGCTCTCGCAGATTGACCCTTTATTTGGGACGGTCAGGCAGCGTTACATGCGGCTGCCGATTTATCCGAAGACGCACTATGTGATGAAGGAAGAAACGCGCGCTTCGGCCGTCGCATCCATCAAGGCCGAGTTGGCTTGGTGGGAAGCGGAACTGGAGAAGCAAGGGCGCCTGGTTGAATCGCAGCGCATTCATCAGCGCGTAATGTATGACCTCGAAATGATCAAGGCCATGGGATACTGCCACGGCATCGAAAATTACTCGCGTCATTTCACCGGACGCCTTCCCGGCGAGCCTCCGCCAACGCTGCTTGATTATTTTCCGCGCGACTTCCTGATGTTTATCGATGAGTCGCACCAGACCGTGCCGCAACTTCATGGCATGTATCACGGCGACCGCTCGCGTAAGCAGACGCTAGTCGAATACGGTTTTCGGATGCCTTCGGCGCTCGACAACCGGCCGCTAACTTTCGAAGAATTTGAGCACCGCACGAATCAGATCGTCTACGTCTCCGCAACGCCAGGGCCTTACGAGTTAACGAAATCAGCGGGAGTGGTTGTCGAGCAGATCATTCGACCAACAGGCTTGATCGATCCGCCCGTAGAAATTCGTCCGGTCAAGGGACAAATCGACGACCTGCTGCACATGATTCGCGACCGTGTTTCGCGCAACGAACGAGTGCTGGTGACGACTTTAACCAAGCGCATGTCTGAAGATCTGGCGGAGTATTACACTGAAGTGGGCGTGAAGTGCCGCTACATGCACTCCGAGATTGAAACGCTCGAGCGGGTGAAAATTTTGCGTGATTTGCGCAAAGGCGAATTCGATGTATTGATCGGCATCAATCTGCTGCGCGAAGGGCTGGACCTGCCCGAAGTATCGCTGGTAGCGATTCTTGACGCTGACAAAGAAGGGTTCCTGCGCTCCGCTGGTTCTCTGATCCAGACCATTGGACGCTGTGCCCGCAACCTGAACGGACGGGCGATCCTCTATGCCGACCGTATGACCGACTCGATGAAGAAGGCACTCGACGAAACCAACCGGCGGCGCGCCATCCAGGAAGCCTACAACCAGGAAAACGGGATCACGCCAGAGTCGATTATTCGCCCGCTGGACATGACCCTCGCCGCAATTGTGGGCGCCGATTACGCCGATTTAACCGACATCGCAGCGGACGGCCTCCCCGACTTCAAGACGCAGGTAGAATTGGACGGCTACATCGAGAAACTGGAAAGCGATATGCGCGAGGCCGCCAAGCGCTTTGAATTTGAGAAGGCAGCGAAGTTGCGGGATACGATCAAAGAGTTGAGGACGAAGGAATTCCTGTTCGCGTAACGCCGTCGCTGGCTGTCCGCCTCCCCTCACCCATAGCTAAATTCACAGAATCTTAACCTCCCAGTTACAGAACTGTAACTCCACGCCACTAAGGTCATCGAGTTGGTTCCGCACCCTCTAAAGACCAGGGCATTGGAGCGGAAAGCCGCAGCCCGCGCCGGGTTGCAAGCTTTGTCTTTGGAGTACCTTTTCGTGCGTCGCGTGGAGATCGCGCTCTTGTGCTCGCCCCTGAATGCTTTTTGTATGCTGCCAATCGACAACCGATCCTGCTTGGCAAGTCCAATTGTCGTGAATGAAGTTTAAGGAGACCATCATGAAAAAAATCGTGATTGCTATGGCCCTGCTGCTTGCCTTTGCAACCAGCGCATTCGCTCAGGAGGGCGCCATTCCAAAGGGCGTTCCCCATCTCGACCATGTTTTCCTCATAATGATGGAAAATCACGGTTACCGCGAAATTCTGAGTAACCCCAACGCGCGCTTTATCAACCAGTATGCGAAATCCGCAAATCTGGCAACGAATTATTTCGCAGTCGCGCATCCCAGCCTCACCAACTACCTCGAAGTTGTAGGCGGATCGAACTTCGGCGTCCACAGCGACAACAATCCTCTTTGGCACAGCACGACCTGCGCGACTAATCTTTCGACCGGGATTCCCAACACCGACAGTCCTCCGAGTCCCGCCATTTGCCCGATCGCGGGAACTGGAACCGACGCGGCCACTCCGGCTCTGGATTGCACGAACGAAGTCACTGGGCCTCCGTGCGAGATCAACGTTAATGGAGTCGTTTCTTACCCGGCCGTTTCCACGACACTGGGCATCACCATTGCCGATCAACTGGTGGCAGTGGGAAAAACCTGGAAGTCGTACCAGGAAGATTTGCCATTACGTGGGCCGGATCTGGTGAATTCTAGCGACGGAAATTTCACCAACCTCACGGATTTCACCAAGATCAAACCGGTGTTGAATCCTCCACTGACCAGCAGCGATATCGTCGCTTTGTATGCCGTGAAGCACAATCCGTTCGCGTATTTCCAGGATATCCAGCAAGGCGGTAATCCGCTCAACAGCTATGCCAACATGGCCTCATATGAGGGGACCGGCGGCCTTTGGAGCGATCTTGGGTCCGGCGATGTCCCAAACTTCTCGTTGATTGCGCCGAACCAATGCAATGACCAGCATGGACGTGGCAACGGCGCCGCGTTCTGTAACTTTGATCCCAATGACAACGGCACGCAGGCGGGTTTGAACCCCGCACTCATTATTCTCGGGGACCAGGAGGTGCAGAAGCTGGTGACCGCTATTCACGCTTCTCCGGCGTGGATGCGCGGCCGCAATGCTATTGTCGTGGTCTGGGATGAAAATGATTACAGCGTCCAGCCCATCGTCAATAAGGTCGTAGCCATTGTGGATACTAATTACGGTGTTCACGAGCGGCAAAGCGCGCAGTTCTACACTCACTTTTCCTTGCTTAGAACGATTGAGGGAGGCTTCGGGATCCCATGCCTGAACCATGCCTGCGACGCGACCACGAATACGATTTCCGATCTGTTCGGCGAATTTTAAAAAGAAAAGCGAACCGAACAGCGGACAAATTATGGCAGGGCCGGGGCACTTTCTCTGGCCTTGTTTTTTTGGGAGGAATCCGGATCAACCGCGGCCGGCGGTGCTGGCGAGGGTTTGTGTGACGGAGTTTCTGGCCGCTACGGTAAGTTCTTTGTCGAGCGAAGAGAAACGCTGAAAAATTTCGTGCAACCGAAGCGCCATATTGCGGATGGTATCGGCTTGTGCGTGCACGCTCGCGGGAAGTCCGGATTCTTGCGCCAGAAGTTCGGCGTTGCCAAGCATGGTCGTAAGCGCATTACTTACGTTCGTGCGCATCTCGAGCATGTACCGGCCTAGAGTCGCCTCGGCTTCCGCCATGGCGCAGATCTGATTGGCATCGTGACTGCGGGATTCGGCTTGGCGGCGGCGCAGAATTTCACGTCCGATAAGTCCTGCCATAGCCGCCCAGATTGCTGGTTCTCGGCGCAACTCGACGATGGCTCCCTTAGCCACATATAAATCCACCGCGGAAACAGAGTTGATCACGATTGCAGGCTTGCCTGCAGCGGCAAGCAAGGCCTTTAAATCGTGCGCTTGACTTCTTAATTCAACCGCGTATCGAATCCCTGTCCCAACATTTTTCGGGGTTTTGCGCTGGCCCTCTTTCTTGCCACTGGGTCGCGTGTCTGCGGGTTCATCGGCCGAGGCGTCCGCAATCACAAGACCGTGGGGCGCGTCGTCGAAGTCTCGACATAGGCCTGGGTCGAGCACGATAAATTCCGGGGACTTAGAATCTACCCCTCCATCACGTGGCCAATTTGCAGTCACCTCTCGCGCGAAGGCGGGGTCGCAGGACAGGATCAGGACAGTTGGGCGATTCAAGATCATGGTCGCTTCGTTCGGCGGAAACAGGGAAAGCTCCGCCTGAAAAAGAAATTAATTTTTCGCTCCGGACCTTGCAGATGCGGCGGCAGCGGTTGTGCCTGTATTGGTGCGCGCCGTATTGTGAAGAGCGTCGTCGACCGCCGCCCGCAAGTCGACAAGCATACGAAGCGGCTGGCCCGAGGAGTATTCGGCGTGAAACATCACCTTCCATGACTGGCAGATCATGCGCAAACGTCCAATCGGTTCCTCTGCGGAAAATTGCGCGCGGCGGCAATCGATGGTCGGCACTCCGCGGCGCTCCAGTTCGCGCAAGCCGTCCTGGATAGCATTCAGATCATCGTGCATGAGTCTAAAAAATATTCGCCGAACCATGAAGCTGAAACGAGTGAAGGCGACCATCGCCGAAGGCTCGAAGTAACGGGCTGCGTTCTCCGTTTTTAAAGTGCGCCCTTGCTCAAGCGTGCCGCTATGTAGCAATTCGCTCAGACGCCGGCACCGCGCCGCCGACTGCATGATGCTATCCAGAGAAGTCAGCCATGCCGGAAGCACGGGCTGTTGCGCACCGAGCACGGGCTCGAGTACCTGGGCGACATAATCCAGGTCGATGTCGGAGTCTTCCAGACCAGAGGGCGCGCACAGCGAAAAATACTGTACGAGCAGGTAGTCAGTCTTATCGCGATCGCTGGAGGATTTGACGCTCTTCTGCATATGATGCCGCAGAAGCTGGCGCAACACAGCCTCGCTGGCCAGAGACGTGCTTTGCAGAAATTGGCGAAGTTGATGAACCTGGATTTGCGAGTCCACCTGCAGGAACCATGCAGCCGACCGCTCGACCGCTTCGGGTGACGGCGAGCCGCCATCGTCAACCGGGCAGGAGCCTACTTCAATTACAAATTCGCGCACCAGCGCCTCGTAAATCGGTTGCAAAGCGGCCAGAGTGACAGCCTTCTCTTCGAAAGAGGGTTGGAATAAATTCTCGGGAGCAGTCATGATTTAACAATCCAGTTAGGAACATCTTTCAGGAAACGGGCGGCAACCACAGTCCGTTCCGGATGATATTGAACCGCCACTACCGAAGCTTCGACGTGCAGCGATCCATCGTTGCTCTCCACGAGCACACGATCGGCAAATTCCAGCCGATGGTCGACCGCAAACAAGACCTCGTGCGGCGTCCCAAACTCGATGACCGTATTCTGTAGAAAAGCTGGTTTATTTCCGTCGGCGTTCCCATCGCCATTCGCGGCAGTACGGCTGAGCCGGACGGGAATTCGCACCGGTGTAGCGTCGGGAAAGAACTTTGCCAGGCGGCTGACAATATCTGGTTGAGGTGCGCGCGCAGTTGCTTGGCTGGACAACTCTGAATCCTCAATCTCGAAGTTAGGCGCAGACGAGTCTCCTCTCTTCCCGGTTTGGAATAGCTGCGAGGAGACTCTCTATCTGCCTTATCGCTATTGGGTAGTGCACTCTCGCCGCCAAAAACTTGAAGGACATGCACTAAAGAACAAGTGCAAAGAGGACAAGCAGTTGGGAGGCTTGCTTGGTTAGTTGAGACGCCTTATTCTTCCCGGTCCGGAAGAAGCAGTCTCAAAATGAAACGGCTTTCTCAGTTCGACTTATTAATGGAGCGACGGACGTCTCGCCCGTACCGCCCGGGCGAGGACGCCCGGCACTCCATCGTCAGAACTTACTGCAGGGCGCGCGAACCCGAGGATTCTTCTCGACTCCCAATGTTGTATCGCTTCAGCTTGCGATAGAGGGTCGCGCGGCTGATACCGAGCATCTTTCCTGCCAGAGCTTTATCCCCCTTGACCTGCGAGAACACCCGCTCAATCGTGGCACGCTCAATATCTTCGAGATCTGTAGCATTAGAATCGGTGCCCTTCAATTCGGTGCCGCTAAAATACTCGTGCGAGGTAGGCGCCTCCGCTGAAACCTCCGAATTGGCAATGGCTGGGGGAAGATCGTTCGCTTCAATAATTCTCTGGTCTCCCAGAGCGACCGCGCGTTCCAGACAGTTTTCCAGTTCCCGTACATTCCCGGGCCACTCATAAGCCATCATGGCTTTGATGGCGTTGCCGGAGAGTTGAACGCCACGTCCCGGAGCAAGGCGTTCCAGAAAGAAGGCGGCAAGAATCGGTATGTCCGAACGCCGCTCGCGCAAGGATGGCAGTGAAATGCTGACTACATTGAGGCGAAAATAAAGATCCTTGCGGAAAATTCCCTTCTTGTACTCCGCGTCGAGATCCCGATTGGTGGCGGCCATGATTCGCACATCCACTTTGACTTTTTGATTGCTCCCCACCGGGCGGACTTCCTTCTCCTGCAGAAACCGTAATAACTTGGCTTGCATTTCCAGAGGAAGCTCGCCAACTTCGTCAAAAAATATCGTTCCCGTGTCGGCCGATTGCAATAAACCTTGCTTGGAGCGAAGAGCACCGGTGAACGCTCCTTTCTCATAGCCGAACAACTCACTTTCGATCAGAGTCGGTACGAGCGATCCGCAATCCACGGCTACGAAGGGGCGACTTGCCATGGTGCCTCGAAAATGCAGCGCGCGGGCGACTAGTTCTTTGCCCGTCCCACTCTCGCCGGAAATCAGCACCGGCGTGCGCGTGTCCTTAAGCCGCGAGATCAATCGCAGGACGTTCTGAATACTGGGGGAGTTGCCGATAATGCCGTGCAGGGACGTTTCAGTTTCCGAGCGTTCGCGGAGATACAGATTTTCTTCGACCAGCCGAACTTTGTCGGCCATGCGACGCAGGAAAAGTCGCAGTTCCTCGAGCGGAGAAAAGGGCTTGGCAATGTAATCGTAGGCTCCGAGTTTCATCGCCTGTACCGCGGTTTCAATCGAGCCGTGACCGGTCATGACCGCGACTTCGATTCGGGGATGGGCACGCTTGATATTCTCGAGGAATTCAAGGCCTGACATGCGCGGCATTACCATGTCGGTGAGCACCATGTGGACGGGTTGCTCCTCGAGCAGGGCAAGCGCGGCCTCGCCGCTCTCGGCTTCCAGGCAGGTGTAACCGAGCGATTCGCCAACCGTGATACAAAGGCGGCGGATGGTCTGCTCGTCATCGACAATCAGCAATCTTGTGCGGAAATCCTGGTTCATGGAACTGGCCTGCCCATAGTCTGCTCGATTACGGTAATAAAGTCATGCACGCGAAACGGTTTCTCCACACAAGGTGCGCCCGTGCGGCGCAAGGTAGCTGCCGTCTCCTCATTGGCGATATCGCCGGTAATGAAAACCAGACGACGCGCGAGTTCCGGGCGATGAGCTGAGATCCAGGCATAAACCTGCGCGCCATCGACACCTCCAGGTGTCCGCATGTCGGAAACCACTCCATGAAAAATTTCGCTCTGGAGCAGGCGCAAAGCTTCGGCGCCCGATTCAGTAGCAACCACAGCATATCCATAGCCCTCGAGAACAGCGCGCACTAGAGCCATAACGGCCGGTTCGTCTTCAATGAGAAGAACCGGCGCACAAGCGGACTTTGTTCCTGTTTGCGTCATTTCGGATGAACTCCTGCAACTGCTCCAAAGGTTGCCGTTTCGGTTGCGACTGGCAGGCGGACGGTAAAGGTCGCTCCTTCCGAATCGGGATTGTTGTAACAGATGATTTCGCCGCCATGTTCTCGAACAATTCCATAACAAATGCTAAGGCCGAGACCAGTACCCTTGCCAATGTCTTTTGTGGTGAAGAATGGATCAAATATTTTTTCCGGATCAATAATCCCTATGCCGTTATCGCGAAATGAAATCTCGACATACGAATTAGCGCTGGCGCTCATCACCTCAATACGGGCAGACCTCGAGCTTTCCCGAACTGCGTCATAAGCATTGTTGAGAATATTAAGAAAAACCTGCTGCAACTGGTGAGAATCGCCGACGACGGCGGGAAGAGATTCATCCAGCCGCTCAATCACCTGGATGCCATGGCTGATGAAATCGTAGGAGCGCAAGTGGACGGTACGCTGCAGAATAGAGTTCAGTTGCACCGGCTTGCGCTGCGGCGGCATCTGGCGGGCAAAACTAAGCAGGTTTTGCACGATCTGCTTGGTGCGCTGCGCTTCCTGCAGAATTACTCGCAGATCGCGGCGCGCGCTTTCCGGAAGCTCTGGATTCTCCATCAGGAGATCGGTGAATCCGAGAATTGCGGTCAGTGGATTGTTGACTTCGTGGGCGACACCGGAGACAAGTTGTCCCACGGCGGCCATTTTCTCGGCGTGCATCAGTTTAGAGCGCAGCATGGCCGAATCGGTAACGTCGGTCATGACTACTACGATGCTGGTTACCCGGCCGTCTTCGCCGCTGATTGGGCTGAGATTGATGGAGAATTGGCCGCTCATGCCATCGCCGCGGACCAACGGCATATCGAAGTTGTCGACCTGCTGACCGCGCGCCACGGCGGCCAGCGCATCGCGGAGTGCGGCCCGGCGCGAGGGCACACACAGTTCAGGCAAAGGATGCCCAAGTATCTGGTTCTGCAGAAAGCCGAGACCGCCCCAACGGCGGTTGGCGTAGCTGATTACACCGTCCGTGTCGGTCACCAGGATCAAACTTTGCGTGTGGCTGAGAATCTTGCTGGAGAAGTCACGCTCCTTCTGTAATTCTGTTTGGGATTGCCGCAGCCCCGTTATATCCAACATGAGTCCGCGGTACTGCAGAACGCTGCCCGACGCGTCGCGCACCACGAAGCAATTAATGAACACATGAACCGGGGACCCATCCTTGCGCCGAAGAACTTCTTCCTGATTTCGCAGACCGCCTTCGCGTTCGTAGAGTTCCGCCAACTCTTCCCGGCGGCGCGGAGGAAAATAGACTTCAGTGGGAATGTCGAGTTGAATGACTTCATCGCGGCTGCTATAGCCGAGGATACGAACCAGTGCGTCATTGACCTCGACAAAGCGGCCTTGCGGAGTCGAGAAAAAGATGCCTTCCTGAATATTGTCAAACAGTTCGCGATAGCGGCGCTCGGCTTCGCGGCGGTCGGTAATGTCCTTAAGTACGTGGACAGTCTGCAATTGGGCGCTGCTCGCGGAATGTATGCGCGAAGTCGAAATCAGGTACGTGCGTTCGAGGACGGGATGAACATATTCGTCAAGGCCTTCGCCGCTGCGGCAGAACGGACAGGAGTGTGGCGACGCACTGGTCGAAAGCGCTTCGAGAGCGCGCATATTTACTCCGATGAGGTCATCGGGAGTAATGCCAACAAAATCGGCAAGCGAGCGATTGACGCGTAGGACGTTGTGCTGCTCGTCGTGGACGACGATAAAATCGCTGATGGCATCGAAAACGTCCATCCAATGTCGATTGGCTTGCTGCATGCGAGTGAATAAGCACGCATTCTCAAGCGCGATACTGGCATGGCCAGCGATGGCGCGCAACAACTGGTGATCTTCAATGGTCGGCGGTGCGCCACGGTCGGCGAGACAGAGAACGCCGACCAGTTCTCCCGAGGCGCCAGCCAAACGAACGAGGGTGCAATCAGTCCATCCGAGACCGGATGCGAGAGCCGTTCCTATGACTTCTCCTGCCGGTGCAAAAGACACGTCGTTCGGGTATTTTGGGAGTGCGGCACTGAGCGCCCTAACGAATCTCAGTAGAATGGCTTTATCGCGGACTTCCTCATCGCCCGACATCAGGACAGTGTCGAGATCCACAGTTTGGAAAAGGCTGAGTGCGACGGACCGTCCACCGAGCAGTTCGGCGGCGCGGCGAGCGAAGTTCCGCATGAACTCAGGCAAATGCAGGACGGTGTTGAGTTCCAGCGCGATCGTTACCAGGGCTTCGGCGCGACGGCGATGTTCCTCCGACTGATGCAGGTTACGGGTCAGTTCGAGAGCGATTGCAACTTGCGCGGCTAACGCGCGAGCGCGACGGATGTCTTCATCATTGATCGGCCCGGCTTCGATGCGGTCGAGCACTCCAAACATGCCGAGCACATCGCCGTTCGAACCGAGCAGAGGCACGGCCAGTAACTGGCGGATTTGGAAGGCGGCGACTAAATCCAAATTCACGCCCGGAGTGTTGGCGGCGTCATCGGTGAAGAAAACATTCTTGTTCTTCAGTGCCTGGGTCGCGACGTCGTCATGGAGAGGGATATCGACTGGCCGAGCCTTACCATTCTCTACTCCCCATCGAATATAGAAATTCTCGCCTTCCAGCAGACCAATAAAGCAGCGCTGGAAGCCAAGAAAACTGGCGGCCCGAACCACAGACGTATGCATGAACTCGTCGAGTTTTCCGGCGGATCCAAGTTCGAAAGAAATCTCGAGGATTCCGTGCAGTTCGTGGGCCTGGGCGCGAGCCATTCCGTACAACTCCGCGTTGGCGATGGCCACCGCGCCAAAGCCCGCGAGGGCGGAAATCAGGCCTTTTTCTTCCTCAGAAAAAGCACTGGCGAGACGGGGATAAACGAGGATTGTGCCATGCGATCGCGAAGTGCGAAAAGGCACGGCGACAAGAACTCCTGGCGGCGAATCATCTCCGAAATGGGAAGAACCGTCGATGCTCACCGTTATGCGCTCTCCCGCGTTAACCGCACGAGTGGCAATCTCAAGCGAAGAACGGAGGTTGTTTTGCTCGAAACGAGAACGGATCGTGCGTGCAAGCCTAGGGCTGTCGGTTGATACAGCCTGCAACTGAAACATTTTCTCTTGCTGTATAAAAACAAGCACGATAGGAGAATGCAGCAACACACGAAGACGATCGGCAATGCTCTCCATAATGGAAGCAATGTCGGGCAATCCGTGGAGGGCGGTTGCGACTTCTACCAAAATGCCGGCGCGACGATGTTCCTCGCGAGAAAGCTGGTTCAGCCGGAGCGCTTCAAGAGCGGTGCCAAGCTGAGACGCGAGAATTGTAACTTTCGCCACGGCATCATCGTCAAAACTCGCGCCTGGCGCACTTCTTAGGAATGTGATCGCTCCCACCGATTCTCCAGACACCACCAGCGGCGCAGCCAATGCGGCATGCGCGTTGATCGAAGCCAGCCAGGGATAGCGCGCTGAATCCAGATGATTGACAAAAAAAGCGCGGCGCTTTTGAACAGCATCCATGGCGATGGATGCATCCCCAGCACGCCTGCGAATTCCATGAAAGGACTCGGCCTGTTCTGCGTCAGCCTCGGCGCCGATAAGCTCGCCGTCAGGAGAGCGACTCCAAAAATATGCACCTGTTGCTTGAAAGAAGGTTCGCGTAAGGGAACAAAACGATCGGATTAGGTGACTCGGATTGGCGCTCTGAAAAGCGGCTCGCGAAAGCTCGAGCAAAAGTTTTTGAAAAGCCTCGTCAGAGTGAGACGCGTCCTTCGGCCCCGAATTTCCGTTTTGGCTTGTCAGCGCGGCACCATTTGTTCGCTAAGCACCTGAAAACAATTGGATTACCCTTCAACGTACCTTGCATTCTCAAATTGAGTCAAGTGAATACGCGGCGAGGTGCCTACTTGTGAACCGGCACGAAAGTGATACGGTCGTCTCAATCTGCAATGGTCGACCCATTCCCCTCGCCCCGTTGCGCCTGAAGGCTCTCGGTCGTCCGCGAAGAGGCTCCATTACTGGTGCAGTATCCAAGATAAAGTTTGATGCCTCATCGGGTTGCGAATATCACCAAAGTAATGCTTCGCACGAACTTTTGGTATCCGCTGGTGTGCTCCATGCACGAATATACGGTTGAGAAAGAGCACGGGAGGAGCGGTGTCCAGTCAGACCCTTAACCGTTTCATCGCGATCGGCGCGCTGCTGCTTGGCGGATGTATCGCAATTGGCAATCCCCCGGCGTGGGGACAAGAAGAAATCAACCGAATCGTAAAGAGCAAAGTAGCGCCGGTGTATCCGGAATTGGCAAGACACATGAACATTGGAGGCGTAGTCAGGGTTCAGATTACGGTCGCTGCCAATGGCTCGGTGAAGAACGCAAAGCTGATTGGCGGGCACCCCCTGCTGGCGAATGCTGCTTTGGACGCGATCAAGAAGTGGCGTTTCGAGAGCTCTACGCAAGAGTCGACCGGGGTTGTGCAGTTCCGCTTCGATCCCGGCCAGTGATTGCCAGGAGGCTCCGAAGCGTTGGCTGAGGAAGGTTCGAATATGAATATTGGGAAAAAGCTCTATTGGAGTTTTGGGGTCATTCTAGGCACCGTGCTGGTGCTGCTGGCCATCAACCTGGTCGCCGTGCAGCGCGAGCACGAGACCAAGGCGGCGGCGCAACGTTCGATTGATATGACCGAGGCGACTTCTTCCGTGCGCTTCCAAATGATGCAGAACCGCCTTCACCTGCAGAATTACCTGTTGAGCGGCGACACTCGCGACGTCGAGAAGATGAACGACGGCGAACACCAGTTAAGTGACGCTCTGCACCATGCGCAAGAACTGGCGAACTCTACTCAGCAGCGCAGCAGTTTGGAAAAGGTGCAGGGTCTGGAGCAATCGTGGGGCAGCGACTTCGCTAATCCGCTGGTCGAAAAACGGCGGGGGGTGGACAGCGGCAATGCCACGGTGGCTGAACTCCAGATTTTCTATCTGCAAAAGGATCCGAATTCATGGGTATCCCGTTCGAGCGATGTGCTCGACGATGTTGACCGGGAGAATCGCCAACTGTTGGAACAGCGGCGCCACTCCGACGAATCCGCCGCGACTTGGACGATTCTCGCTTCAGTTCTTAGCTCCTTGATTGCCTTGTGCCTGGGCATCGTCATTGCCTACCGGACCGCCACCGGCATCACAAAACCGCTAGGTCGGCTGATTCATGTTGCGGAGCAAATCGGCCAGAGCGGAGATCTTGAGCACAATATCGATGTTCACGGCAAGGATGAGATCGGGCAATTGGCCAGAACTTTCGAGTCGATGGTGAAGTACCTGAAGGAGATGGCCGCAGTTTCCGAAGCAATAGCCGGAGGGAACCTGTCGGTCGAGGTGCGTCCGCGCTCCAGCAATGACACCTTGGCCAACGCGTTTACGCGCATGGTCGAGGGACTACGCGGCCTGGTAAGGAGCGTGCGGGATGCGGCTACCCAGGTTGCGAGCGCTTCCAGCCAAGTGGCCAGTGCTTCCGATGAATCGGCCCGGAATAGTTTGCAGACCTCCTCAGCCATCGACGAAGTAACCAGCACCATGCACGAGATGAGTGTGAACGTCCAGAACATGGTTAAGAGTACGCAGACGCAGGCGTCGAGCGTAAGCGAAACCTCGGCCTCAATCGACCAGATGGTGACCTCGATCCAAAGAGTTGCGGACACGGCGAAAGTTTTGCTCGACATCTCGAACCGTTCGCGGGAAGAGGTCCACAGTGGCATCGGAACAATGGAAAAAGCGACCGATGGCCTCAACCGGATCAACACTACGATCCGCTCTTCTGGAGAGATCATCGACTCGCTCGGTGGTCGTGCCGATGATATCGGCAAGATCGTCGAAGTAATCGACGACCTAGCGGAGCAGACCAACCTTCTAGCCTTGAATGCCGCCATTGAAGCGGCACGCGCTGGTGAGCACGGCTTGGGCTTCGCGGTAGTGGCAGACGAAGTGCGCAAGCTGGCGGAGAAGTCGGCACAGTCGACAAAAGAAATCTCCGAACTGATCGAGAGCATTCAGAAGGAAGCTCGCAAAGCGGTCGAGAACATGGAGAAGAGCACGACGATCGTTAACGAGGGACTGAATCTTGGTCAGGAACTGAATGGCGCGCTACGAAAAATTTCGAACGTAGTCACCGAAGTGTACAAGTTCGCGCAGGAAATCGGAGCCGCCACCAACGAGCAGTCGCACGGATCATCGCAGATCGCCCGCGCCACCACTCGGCTGAATGAAATCACGCACGAGATTAATTCGGCGGTGGAAGAACAGGCCTCCGGAGCGCAAGCCGTGGTGCAAGCCATGGAACGCATGCGCGAACTGGTGCAATCGAATACTTCCGGCTCCACGGAACTCGCGGCGTCCTCCGACCAGATGTCAAAGATGTCTCGGGGCTTGCTCGATTCGATGGATCGTTTCGCGCTGCGTACGAACGACAAGCCACATGACGGCATGCCGGTTTACGGTAACGAATCCCGGACGGCAGCGGCGGGATCGCGTTGAGGAAATTCCTTTTATGAGCCGGGAAACACACATTGTCGGCTTCCGGGTTGGGCGCGAGACCTATGGCGTCCCTATTACCTCGCTGCATGAGATTGTGCGTGTGCCGGAAATCACTGCGGTGCCGGATGCGCCCCATTATCTCGAAGGGGTCATCAATCTCCGCGGAAAAATCGTTTCGGTGGTGGACCTGCGGAAGCGCTTCGGGCAGGTCGCGCCCGAACTTAACCGGCGTAGCCGCATTCTGGTCGTCGAACACAAGGGTCGTCTGGTCGGAATGATCGTCGACTCGGCATCTGAGGTGTTGAAGATTCCAGAGAGCGAAATCGAAACCGCGCCCGCCATGATGCAGGAAGGCGGATTGGATTGCGTAACCGGTCTCGGCAAGTATCAGGGGCGGCTGATTATCCTGCTGGATATCAACCGCGTTTTGGCATCGCGTGATTCCGAAAGCGAGGCCGCCGTCAGCGGCAAGCCTGGAACGATTTCAAAAGCGACAAACAGCACAGAACACAACCCACAACTAGGAACAGTAAAAAAGAGCGTCTCGGCCGGGAAGTAGATAAAAAATAATCGAACCCATGAACACGAGCGAAACACCTTTACTTACCGAGGCGGAATTGAAGCTCCTGCAAGCGTTGGTCTATCAGGAATGCGGCATGCATTTCGATGACCGGCGCACGCCGTTCTTGCAGGACCGTCTGCTCCGCCGCCTGAAGGAGTGCCACCTGGACTCCTTCTACAGCTACTATCGCTTGCTGATCAGCCAAAAAGGCAAAGAAGAATTATCGCGCCTGCTCGAAAATCTAACGGTCAATGAGACCAGTTTTTTTCGAAACAAGGCGCAACTCGATCTTTTTCAGCGCGACATCATGGATGACCTGCTGCGCCGCAAACAGGAGCGCCGCGACTACAGCGTGAGAATTTGGAGCGCGGGGTGTTCCACGGGCCAGGAGCCCTACACCGCGGCCATGCTGGTGGCGGATGCATTGTCGTATCACTATCTGCGTAACCCACTGCCCTTTGAATCACCGCTTCCAAAGCCCCTCGTCCCGGCGCCTTGGCGAGTTGAGATTTTGGCCAGCGACATCAACTATTCCGTTTTGCGCACAGGACAGGAAGCCTCCTACGGCGAGCACCAAATGGCGGGGGTGGACTATGGCTATCGCCTGCGCTACTTCGACAAAATGGGCGATCGCTACGCCGTGAAGAAAAACGTCAAGGAACTGGTGCATTTCGACTTTCACAATCTCAAAACTGAATATCTGCCTCAGCGCAATGACGTAATTTTCTGCCGCAACGTGATGATGTATTTCGACGAAGCCGAACAAAAGCGCCTGGTGGAAAAATTCTATCGCTGCCTCAATCCCCGGGGATACCTTTTTGTGGGCCATGCGGAAAGCCTGCTGGGATTAACGGAAAAATTTCAGATGGTTCACCGTAATAGCGGCACCGCGTACCAACGAGTAGAGGTGAAGGTGTGAGTGGTCCCCCCGAAGACAGGATGGCAGAACTCCGTCAGCTGTTTTTTGAAAGCGCCGGAGAACTGGTCCAAAAACTGAACGACGAAGCGATGCGGCTGGAAAAATCTCCAGGCGACGCGGAGACAGCTCGCAGCCTGCGCCGGACAGTGCACACTCTAAAAGGCGATTCGGCGGCCTGTGGCTTCCGGGAACTCAGCGAACTCGCTCATGAATTTGAGGACGTGCTGACGCTTGAGAACACGGCCTCGGCTGTTTTGGTGCCTGAAATTGCGCTCCGGGCAGCGGACGTCTTCACAGGTTTGCTCGAAGCGTATCGCAAAGGGACCAAGCTCCCCGCTACTAAGTCGTTACGCGCCGACATTGCCAGGATGGCGCATCCCTCGCCGAGTGGCACTGCTAAATCAACAAGAAAGAAAAAGGCGAACAAGCCTGCCCCCAAGAAGACGCGCTGGTCGGAATATGAACAACTGGCGATCTCACGCGCCGCAGCCGAAGGTAAACGACTTCAACATGTGATTGTTCAGATTGATCCGCAGTGTGCCATGCCTATCGCGGGGCGGCAAATGATCCAGTTCGCTCTCGCCGCTCTTGGGGAGTTACTGGCTATCTATCCAGCCGAAGGCAGTCATGAATCCGCAAATGAGGTCGAGGCGGCGCTGGCGTCGGAAAAATCGGCAGATCAAATCGCAACGAAGTGCAGCATTCCCACGGTTGTGCTGGACGTCAAGGTCCAAGCGCTCCGCGCCGAAAGCCTGCCGGATTCGCAGCGCACTGCGACAACGGCAGATGCATTAGCGCAGGCTGAGGCTGCGGTGCTCGCCGGTATACCTTCTCCCCGCACCGGCAATATCGCGGCCGATGTCGCCGCCGACGTAATTGGCGCAGAAGCGGTGCTGGAGGGTGAGTCAGCCGTACCGGTCGCTCAACCGGGTGGGCCTGACAACCTGCTGCGCGTCGATGCGGAGCGAATTGACAGTGTCCTTAACCTGGTCGGCGAACTGATTCTCGCAAAGTCGATGTTGCAACAGGCTCTGCTCGAATTTGGGCAACGCTTTCCAAAAGATGTTTTACGTGGAAAGTTCGCCGACGCCATGGCCTTCCAGGGACGGGTTTTAAATGACTTGCAGCATTCAGTCATGAAGATTCGTATGGTGCCCGTCGAACAACTGTTTCGCCGCTTTCCCCGCATCGTGCGCGACGTCGGAATTAATTGCGGGAAGGACGTAACGCTTGCGGTCAGAGGTGGGCAAACCGATCTCGACAAAAGTATTCTCGACGCCATCGCCGAGCCTCTCACTCATCTGGTGCGAAATGCGATCGGCCATGGTCTTGAGACGGCCGAAGATCGGGTCAAGGCAGGCAAGCCGCCGCAGGGGACTTTGCGGCTGGGCGCGTACCACCAGGGAAACCAGGTTGTCATCGAGGTCTCGGACGATGGGCGCGGCATTCAGGTAGAGAAGGTTCGCCAACGAGCCTTGTCGCAAGGATTACTGAAACCTGAGCAAGCCGAACGATTAAGCGAGGCGGAAACTCTAGAACTGATTCTGCAACCGGGATTCTCAACCGCCGATGAGATTACCGAACTTTCAGGTCGCGGTGTCGGGCTGGACATAGTGCAAAGCGTTCTTGCGCGCCTGAAGGGCACGGTGGAGATCGAAACTGCGCCGGGTCGGGGCAGCACCTTCCGCATGCGCCTTCCGCTGACGCTGGCAATCATCCGGGCACTGATGTTCAGGGTGGAACGGCGGCTTTACGCCTTGCCGCTAAACGCGGTGGCGGAGATTGCACGCACGGTCGAAGGCGAGATCCACCAAGTCGAGGATTATGAGGTGCTCCAACTGCGCAACGATGTGTTGCCTTTGCTGCGCCTCGGTTCAAAGCCTCGAAGCGGCCCTGAAACCGCGCGGTGCAAGGTCTTCGTGCTGGTGATCCACAGCGGAGAGCGCAAGTTTGGTGTGATCGTTGACGGACTCGAAGGCGAAGATGAGTTAGTCATCAAGGCGCTCGACGATCAGTCCATTACAACCGACTTAGTAAGCGGAGCTTCGATTCTGGGCGATGGACGAGTGGTTCTGATCCTGAATATGATCGCTCTCATGGAGCGCTTCACACGAGGGCGGGCAGATGTAAGCGGCCCGCGCATGGCTGGGCTGTTGTCATCGATTTTACCGATGGCGGGCGAGGGGCGAACCGGAACGGGCAAACAGGTAAGCGAAAGTGCAGGGGGCCAGGCATGAAAAAACCGGTGCGGGTTTTGGTGGTGGACGACTCGGCTCTAATGAGGAAGTTGATTCCAGGAATCCTCGAACAGGATCGATCAATCGAGGTGGTAGGAACAGCCATTGACGGTCATTTCGCGTTAAAAAAAATCGATGACTTGTCGCCGGACGTAGTGACGCTCGATCTGGAAATGCCTGGCATGAACGGGATCGACACGCTGAAAGGAATCATGCGCCGCTCCCGCCTGCCTGTAATCGTAGTCAGTTCGCATAGCACGAGCGGAGCAAATATCACTTTGAAGGCGTTGTCTCTGGGCGCGTTCGATTTTGTCGCCAAACCAACAGATGTTTCCGCACGCATGCCAGAAATCGCTGAAGAATTGATCAAAAAGATCCATGCTGCGGCTCAGAGCGCAGGAGTCCAATCACAATTTCTGCCCGTAGAAACGGCGAGCGGGCAACATAACAAGATGCGGCCCATAGCCCCCACGCATATCATCGCGATCGGCGTTTCAACGGGAGGTCCGAACGCTCTGCAGTACGTTTTTTCACAGTTGCCGGTGGACTTTTCCGGAAGCATCCTGGTGGTCCAGCATATGCCCGACGGATTTACCGAGCTGTTTGCCAAGCGCCTCGATGATTGCTGCCCGATTCGCGTGAAAGAAGCGCAATCGGGTGATTTGCTTTTAGCGGGACGCGCTTTGATCTGTCCCGGCAACCGGCACATGAAAGTTAAGAAGTTGCCTTTGGGCAACGTTGCAGTCCTGTCTGAGGAAGCTCCTGTCAATGGGCATCGTCCCTCAGTGGACGTGTTATTTCGCAGCGTGTCCGAGGTCTTCGGTTCGCAAGCTATGGCGGTTTTGATGACCGGCATGGGAGAAGACGGTGCCACTGGCCTGGGCGAAATTCGAGCCGCCGGTGGATTCACCGTGGCGCAGAGCCAGCAGACATGCGTCGTATTTGGCATGCCCAAAGCTGCTATCGAGCGCGGTTACGCGATGCGCATCGCCGACCTGCAGGAATTGCCTCATATTCTCCAGGCGCAATGCGCTGAGCGAAGTCGGGCAGACGCCCACGAAGTCAAGCGGGCAATAAGTGCCGGAAGTAACTAGAGTTATCTACCGAAAGCGCGTAGATAGTGACAAAGTGTTAATCGTGGAGGAGTGTCATGGAAAAGTTTGCGCCCGTTAAACGGAGCGAAGACGGACAACCGGTGCGCTATTTGATCGTGGATGATTCCGTATTTGCCCGCAAGAATTTGGCCCGCATGATCGAAAGCTTCGGCGGACAGGTTGTCGGCGAGGCTGGCGACGGTGTCACCGCGATCAGCGAGTACGAACGGCTCACCCCCGACATCGTTCTGATGGATATCACCATGCCGCAGATGGAAGGTATTGAGGCGGCGGAGAAGATCGTGCGCGACCACCCTGGTGCGCGCATCGTCATGGTGTCATCCGTCGGCTACCAGGAAAACATTGTCGCAGCGCTGCAACGCGGCGCCCGCCACTTCGTGCAGAAACCGGTGAAGCCGGAAGTTCTCTATGAAGTAATCAAGTACGTAATGCGGGACGAAGGAACCGCGGCACGTGGCGCTGGCGCCGGAACGGGAGTCTAGTCAATGCGGATGGATTTGATTCAGCCTTTCATCAACTCCGCCGATGCCGTGCTGGCGCAGGCGCTGGAGTCTCCCATATCCATCGAGAACCTGAGTATGGAAGAAGAGGCATACCGGCGGCATGGGACCGCAGCCGAAGTCTCCCTGAAGGGCGAGATCGAAGGACGAATCATATTTGACGTGGAGCTTGGAACCGCGGTGCAGCTCGCCAGTCGACTAGCCGGAATCGCAGTCTCCGAGACTGATGAGATGCTGGTACGCGAAGCGGTGTGTGAGCTGGCAAACCAGATCATCGGGAATGCCGTCACTACTCTAAATGACGAAGGCTTCCACTTTCATGTCCTCCCGCCAACCTTGCTCACTTCAGATCAAGGGGGCAAGAGCAGTGAAGATACGGAAGCTTTGGTATTGTGCTTCAGCACATCGAGTGGAAAAGTCTTTATGAATGTGGCGCTGCGGTATCTTCGGCGCCGATCGCCAGAACGCGCCGCTGCCGCGGGATAGTCCGCCAGCCGCTATCCGCTTCCAGTCTGAAGTTATCCAACTCACCAACTCGCAAATCGCGAGATAAAAATTTGAGTTGTCATCGTGAGAGCAGCAAAGGATCGTGCAGGAGGCAACAAATGCATAGGTCCTTCGCTTCGCTCAGGATGGCAACTCTTTGCCGCTTATGGCCCGGCAATCAGAAACACTGGATTCTGCGGCGGGTTTTGCACGCGTGAACCGACTGGAGCAACTAGATTGCTGGTGTAGCTGTCGGTCGTGGTGTCAATGATATTGACGTTCCCTCCATCGCAACTGGACAGGTAGGCTCGGGAGCTGTCGCCAGCGGCGGCCATCATGAGACGGAAACGCGTTGTCGTGCAGAAGGTATCGAAGGCAGGAAATCCCGGGATCGCGATCTGACTCTTCATGGTGTTGCTTACGTTGTCGATCACCGTCACTTGGGGACAGATAAAACCCGAATCTTCGTAGTAAGAACCAACATAAGCGCGGCTGCCATCCGGCAAAGATGCCGCGTCAATGTTATTCAAAGTTGCGGCCGTGGTACCAGAACAGGGATCCGACGCACTACGGCTCAAAGGCGGGACCGCATTAACCGGGATCATGGCAATCGTTGACGGCTGCGATTGCGACACATCCACGATTACAACAGCGCTTTCTAAAACGTTTACGCCATTCAGTTGCACCACAATATCGCCGGGGATGTACAACCGGTTCAGATTGCCGTCATAGACGAGTTTGGCGGCTGCGGGTACGCTGATAGATGTCTCAGTCAACGTATCGGGTCCGGCAGTCGACGTGGTATCAATCCAACCGAGAGTTCCACCGGTGATGCCGCTCGTTTGCTCCAGCACATAGACTCGCTGGCTGTCGGAACGGGCCACAAGCCAGATGGGTGGGAAAGTCAACGTCCCATTTATGGTCCGCGCCGAGCGGTCGACCGTGTTGACTCCGCTGACCGTGCCATCACCTTGATTCGCGACATAGAGTTTTTGAGAATTCGGCGTCTCGGCAATCGCAACCGGGTTAGTCCCCACCGGAATCGTATTAACCAGACTGTTGCTATTCGTGTTCACCACCCCAACAGAAGGTGGCGTGTAACCGGGGAGAGTTATATAAGCTTGGGTCGACTCTGTGGTAGCGACAAAGTTCGGGTTCGAATTGGGCGGCAGGCTTATCGTGCTACTGCCAGAGATGAGGATGCTGCTAAAGGTAACCTTGGTTATCGAAGGGTTGCAGGGCACGGGCGTACAAACCGAGGACTGATTTACAACCAAAACCTGGTTAGCGGTCTGTTGCACGGCATGCACCGGAGCAACCCCGACGTCGGAGACACTGATATCCGTATCGCCGGATACATCCACGACCATGGTAGAGCCCGGCACGACAGTTCCATTGTCATTTATAGATAGGACCGTATGGGCGGCTCTGGGGTTCGGAAATACTGGAGGATTTGGGAGAATAATGGGACGGAAGGTTTCGCCACAGCCGCTGCAAATCAAATAAAGACACAACACTAACCCCAGCCAGAGAAACCGCTTCATTCAAACTCCGTCGAAAAAGTTAAGTGCGGAATCCGATATTGTATCGGGAACCGGGTCGCGAGGGGAAATCAGCTGACCATTATCCCGCTGTTGAGGTGAGAAGCGCTCTCAGGCAAGTTTGGTTGCCGGAGCAGAGTTTCGGCCGCCGAAATTATATCGTAGAGACGCGAGGAGCCGCATCTCCACAGTGGAATCGAAATTATGCGCGACTCCGCCGGGGCTTCGTTTGCCGCTCGGCCTGGATCGGCGCCTCTTTTTCTGACGCCGCCGGTTTCTTGGTTTGGGCCAGGCTTTCTTTCAACGCCGCCATCAGATCGACTACGGGAGCCAACTTCTTCGGCTTCTCTACAGCCTGGACTTCCCCGCCCTCCAGCTTCGTCTCAATTAATTTCTTGAGATTGTCTTGGAAAGTGTCGTGATATTTCTCTGGGTCCCACTCATCCGCCAGAGCCTCAATCAGCTGATGCGCAACTTTAATTTCCGCTTCTTTAATCTCCACGTCGGGTGCGCCAAACGATTCGACCTCGCGCACCTCTTCCGCGTAGTACATGGTATGCAGCATCATTCCGCCTTTGTGCGGGCGCAGGAAGACGGTGTATTCGCGATTGTGCATCGTGAGTTTAGCAATGGCGACGTATTCGCTCTCCTCAAGCGCCTTGGTTAATAGCGCATAGGGGCGGCGTCCCGCTTCTTCCGGCATCATGTAATACGATGACTCGAAATAAACGGGGTCCACATCGCCAGCCTTGACGAATTCGAGAATTTCCATTGTCTTTGCGGTCTTCGGCTCGATCTTCTTGATCTCTTCCGGTTCGATGATGACGTATTCACCCTTGCGGTACTCATAGCCTTTGACGGTGTCGGCGCGATCGATTACCTGATTGTCCAGGGGACAATAAAGTTGTTGCTTTACCCGCTGGTGATCGGTGCGGTGCAACATGTTGAACGAGATGCCGCTGCTGCGAGCGCCCGAAAACAGGCGTACCGGCATCGAGATTAAACCGAAGGTAAGATATCCGGACCAGACTGAAGACGCCATCGTTTCACCCCAAGTTCGATTAAAGGCCGAGATCGATCTCGTCCTCATCTCAAAAAACGCTAAGATGCCTGGACCCCGCCAAGCGTACAGAAGTTTAGCCTAAAGAAGCTTGAGTTTGTCCGCCAGATTACCGGGCGAATCCAAAGGCCAAGCACTACCTGGCGGGGTCAGCCGGATTTGCCTACCTAATATAGTGTTATCTTCTGCGGGTCGCGCCGACGTCGGTACGATCGTACGATCGGGAACCGCAACGCACTGCTGACAACCGTCAGTCCCCGATCTGACAATGAGATGCGGCTTCGAATCATGCTGACTTCTTTTCTTCCATCTTGTTGGGCAAACACGCCGGAGCGCTGGGCGCTCGTGGGGACGGTGACCGTCGCCTTCGCGCTTCTAGCTCGAGCCTTGCATGGGGTCAATCGTTCAGGAGCCATTGCAGGAGGTCTGGCATGCTTTCTGCTCTTTGCCGGGTCTGGTCCTGCGGCATTCGCCACGTTGGGCGCACTCTTTGTCATCACCTGGGTTTCCACCCGTCTAGGGTACCGCCGCAAATTGGCGCTGGGTTTGGCCGAACGCCGGGAAGGCAGGAATGCAGAACAAATCCTTGCCAATCTGGCGGTCGCTGCCCTCGCCTCGGTTGCATTCGGCGCCACCGGCAGAAGAGCGTTTTTGGTAGCGACCGCAACTGCCCTTGCTGAGGCGGCGACCGACACCGTGGCCAGCGAGATCGGGCAATACCGTGGCTCACAGCCCCGGATGATAACGGACTGGAAACACGTGCCAGCAGGCACCGACGGCGGCATCACAACGGCGGGAACTGTAGCGGGCGTAGCTGGCGGCTTAGTTGTTGCCATTGTGGCTGTGCTGGGCGGAATGATCCATATATCGGAGGTGTGGATTCCGATGGCGGCAGGAACCGCCGGAATGTTGATCGATAGTATTCTCGGCGCGACCCTTCAGCGCCGCGGATGGCTCAGCAATCAATCAGTAAATTTTTATGCGACGCTGGCGGCGGCCGCTTTGGCATTCGGGATGGTGGTCCTGATCAATTAGGTACGCTGTTTGAGGCGGTCGAGCAGCATGAACACGAAAATACCGAGTACCGCATTAGCCATACCTGACACCAATTCGTGCGGCCAGCTCCAAGCCATTCGCAACCCAACCAGGCCACGCGCGATCAGGAAGTAGACTACCTCGTGCACAACGTAGAAGAAGATGGTCAGCAAAAAACGCGCACCGGCATTCTCCACGTCCAGCTTAATTCCCAGCGAGGACGCTCCAAAACCCACAACCGTTTTTGAGATTCCGTAAAGGCCGATCGGGTGATGGGTTAGCGCATCCTGCAGAATGCCGATCAGTCCTCCCGTCAACAGGCCAGCCATCGGACTGCGGCGCGCCGTCGCGAAACCGATCGTGACCAGTAGCGGAAGATCGAAGATGGAGAAAAAATGAAAACGCAGCGGCAAAAAAGCCTGCAGGAAAATCGCGGCCAGAGGTACCAGCAGAGTTGCAGGAAGACTGAAACGGTAAACCTCAACTTGCTCCCCAGATGTGTAGGTGATGGCCACTAGTTCGGGCTATCCTGCGCCTCCGCTGGCGGCGCGCTTGGACTCACATTCTTCGGGGCAGTAGTTTCTGGAGCCACGGGCTTCGGAACGACAGGCTTCGGACTCACAGGCTTTGGAGTGGTAGCGGCATCTGAGTTTGCAGCCGAAGATCCAATTGCGGCGCCGGAAACAGCCGTCGTAGGCGTAGCCTTAGGTTTCACATTCGAGCCCGGTTGTACTGTGCCAGCCTGTGCGCGCTCATTGTTTAGCACGGCGGTCTTCGGTGCCACGCCATCCTTCTCCGGAGTGTCTACCTTGGCAGGAACGGTGGGCAGCCGCTCGGCCAGAATATCGACGGCGCGGGCCGCCCCCGCTTGATCGGGCTCGGTCTGCCTCTCGTCAATCTTGGTTACCACCAGCACTTCTTCGAGCTTGCTGAGATCGGCTGCGGGCCGCACGTGAATATTCAGAAATAAATCGTTGCCCGACGAAACCTTTGTTACTCGGCCCACCAGCAGTCCCTTGGGAAACACGCCGTCTCCACCGCTCGTGAGAACCAGTTCGCCCGCCGGCACGGTTTCATCGCTCATCACTTTTTCGAGGACCGCTTCTCCCGCTGACGTGCCGCGCAAAATGCCTTGTAGCCTAGTTTTGTCGAGAAGCGCTCCAACTCCGCTGGTCTGGTCGTTGATCAAGAGCACCTGCGAAGTGGAGCGGTAGACGCGCAAAACCTTGCCCACAATTCCATCCGCGGTGATGACCGCCATGTCGGGCTTGATGTGGTCTTTCTCGCCTTTGTCGATGTAGACCGACCGCGACAACTCGCTGCCGCTGGCTCCGATGACCTGCGCCGCCATGGTCTGCGAAATAAACTGTTCCTTGAAGGAGAGCAATGCCTGCAGACGCCGCGCCTGGTCAGCATCCTGGCTCATACGCGCCTGGTCGAGGCTCATGCGCTCAAGTTGCGCCTTGAGGCTGCGGTTCTCAGCTCGCACACCTCGAAGGTAGAAATAGTTGTGCCAGACGTCGCTGCTCGAGGTCTGGACCCAAGCCAGCGCTTTTTCGAGCGGAGCAATGGTGCCCACCGCCCACACCCGAATTAATCGTGTCGGCTCACTGTCCGAAGTGCGCTTGACCTGCACGGCCAAGCCCAGCACCTGGGCGAATAAGACTCCAACCAATACGATTAGATTGCGATAGCGTCCGAGGACGGATTCCATAACAGCACTTCTCAGTTGTCGGTTCTAAGCGGCAGTTCCCAGTAATGAGATTGTCATCCTGACCCGGAGCTTTGTCGAAGGCGAAGGACCTTGCTCTTCGCTCGCAGCTCGTCGCTCGCCCTACTCGATCGAAATCTTGCGCAGCAGCTTGAAATCCGAAAGCATCTTGCCTGTACCGAGTACGACGCTGCACAGCGGATCGTCGGCGATCGAGACCGGCAACCCGGTTTCTTCTCGAATGCGCTTATCCAGATTCTTCAGCAGTGCTCCACCGCCCGTCAACACGATGCCACGGTCGCTGATGTCG
>Ga0070713_100000448_pt1 | contig 26295 bp, 21 predicted proteins | sample LARL82metaG_FD_65465 | JGI IMG/M metagenome (GOLD analysis project Ga0070713, IMG submission 65465) | Corn, switchgrass and miscanthus rhizosphere microbial communities from Kellogg Biological Station, Michigan, USA - LAR L8-2 metaG | ecosystem: Host-associated > Plants > Roots > Rhizosphere ... | reverse complement strand
CTACGGACACAGTCCAAGTGGCCGTCGCGGTCATGCGGTCGCCCCCTGTACGTAGTTGCTCAGATCCTCCTGGCGCTGTAGGAGGTTGTCGGCTGCTTCTCTTAGCGCCTCAAGAGTGACCTCGGACCGAAATCTCACCTTTCCTCGCCGCGCCTCATGCAGGGCCGCTGTGAATCCGCGATGTTGAACATAGTCCCAAATCGCGGCGTCGCCAGCCGCCATCCCGAGTTGGGCGAAGAACGCGACGGGTTGATCACGATATTCATTGACTAACGCCGAGATTTCGTTGTCTCTTAGACCAGGGTAGATCCGAGCTACGATGCCGGCCTTCTCCTCCGCGCTAGGCTGCCAGAAATACGGCACCATTCTGCCGAGCCGCAGAAGAGGGGCGTACAGTTTTGTCAGGTCGTTGGCGGTCACGATTATTGGGACTCGGACAATGGAACGCCCCTCAACTGTTTCGGGGCCATCTGCGAGCGACATCAACTCGCCCGCGACGTTCTGCCGGTTAACCGTGTATTGCACGAGGTTGCCGAAGTCACCGATCCCCGTATCGATGTCATTGACCACGACAGCCGCTGGACCCTCTTGCCTGAGGTGGTCGCTCGCCTGCAAGTAGGTATCGCGTAAGCGGCGTGCGGGTTCGCCCGAAAGCCTATCCTCAAACTGTCCCCCAGAAAGGCGGAAGGTTTGAACGCCGCAGGCGTGCAGAAGGGTGTCCAACTGAAGCGTCTTGCCTTCGCCTGCTGGACCGTGAATCCCGAGGATCAGGGCGGCATCTGGGTAAAGATCAGCGGCGTACACCCGCAGAAGGTGGACCAGAATTGCGCGTGCAAACCGCTGTGGCACTTCAAGAGGGCTCATGCGATCCGTCCTCTCCATGTCGCAGTAGTTCGGCTTCTCGCCTCGCAATGTCATTGTCGAGAGAGGAAAGTCGGCTCTTTAGTGCCTCGATCCTGTGCTCCCGAGACTTCGTCGATGGGGTAACGCCTTTGTCGATTAGCCGCTTGGTCGGTCGGTCGAGTACGAGAGCGCTCTCCTCTGAAGCTCCTAACCGTCCCGTGATGGAGGAGGCACCTCCGATGGGAGTCGATCTTGCCTGTGACGCTTCCGACAGCGGCCGAGCCTTCTGGCCTCGTGGGAAGGAGGCGGCAGCCGCGCCCAAGCCAAGTTCGCGGTTGCGTTTGTCGACGAGTTCATCGAGCAAGAGAAGCCGCGATTCCAGGTCCTGCCGTCGCCGACGCCTCGCAGCCGGAGTGATTGCGATCGGAGGGCCGATTCGATCGATCTCAATTGCGCCTGAGTCGACCCGTACACCAGGGATCTGACGGCTGAGGCGCTTAGCCTCCGCGACAACGTGCACCGTAACTGCCGGGGCATGGACTGGCGAGGGCGCGTGCCTGACCGCCTCCTCGCAGGCGCGCTGTTCGATTTCCCGACGGTCGAACCTACGACGCCGACCTTGGATGGCATCACCGAGCAGACGAGCCACCAAACCAGCTGCCGCGGCCATGACAAAGCCGCCAAGGGTTTCCAGAACAGGCACGTCCCGACTCCCGGCCATCTCCGACCTCTCTGCCGCCCGGCCGCAAAGCACCTCCACTCATGTGAACGGCGGCGCCTTGGTGATGCTTGCGCGTGGGGGACGGACGGATGCGGCCTGGCGCCTCTGGCCCTGAGCTCGGGAGATAGGTCTGCGCGATGCCGCTGCCCGCTGCGGATGGAGCCCGCGGACGGCCGCCAGAAGTGAGCCCTATTCGGCCCACTCGATCGTGATGCGGTCGCCGTCGAAGTCCACCCGTGCCTCGTCGGGGAGTCGGCGTTGGTTGAGGATGAGGCGGAGCTGCCCGACGGTCCGGTGGCTCTCGTCGGCGATCCGGTAGGACTTGGTGGTCTGCACCTCGACGCCGTCCGCGCCCTCCAGCTTGGACACGGGCCCGACCCGAGGCCGTCCGCGTCGCCGACGCGGCTCCGGCGCCGAGGAGTCCGGTCCGGCCGCCGGCTCGATGCTCTCTGCGCTGGTCGTCTCCACGGTCGTCACAATCCGCGTCCTCCATCTCGCTCCTGGTCCCGGCGTGCCTCGTCCTCCCGCCGCTGCCGCTCCGCCTCCTCCCGGGCGTGCGTCGCTTGAGCTTCACGGGCAGCGGTGGTCGCCGCGTCCTTCGCCGTCGTCTCCTGCTGCTGGCGGGCCACCTCAGCGCGCCACTTCGCGTGGAGTTCTCGCGACTGCGTCAGGTCACGCGGACCCACCTCCTGCATGGCCTGCTCCTGGGTTCTCTGCACCTGCGCCACCTCCCGTGTGCCTGGTCGCTGCCCTTCGATCCAGCCCACCGCCGACACCTTGGCCTGGCTCTCCGAGGCGCGGGCAGCGAGCTCCCGGAGCGCGGCCTGGCGGTTGTGCACCTCCTGGTCGAGGGAGGAGAAGTCGGTGTAGACGTGCGTGGCCTCGCGGGCTCGGGAGACGGCGACGTAGGTGGCCTCCCGGCCCTTCTGCCATCCGCCGGTGACGACGTAGGCCCGGTCCACGGTGCGGCTCTGCGCCATGTAGACGTGCTTCGCGTAGCCGAGGCGAAGGGCGGTGAGCTGGTCGCCACGGAGGGAGACCGTCCGGTCGGCGAGCCGGACGTCCGCGGTCATGGCCTCGGGGTCGAGGGCGGTGACGGTGCCGGTGGCCCCGTTCTCGATCCGTGGGCGCCAGCCGCTGAGGCGCACCTGCCGGGTGAAGGCCACCCGGTCGTCGGTGTGGAAGCGCTCGATGCGGGTGCGCCCGGCCTGGTCCTGGGAGGTGACCTCGATCCATTCGGAGCCGAGCTCGCCGGCGTCGAGGCGGCGGCGTTGGGCAGCCCCGTTGAGCAGGTCGACGTCGACGTTGCTGGTCGTCGCCACCAGCAGGTAGTCGTCCAGGTCGCGCCTGTGGGCAGCGCCGGCGCGGCGGTCGGCGTCCCACTGGGCGACGGCAGCCTCGCGGGAGTCGGCGCGGGTGTCGCTGATGATGATCTGGCCCCGGCGGTCCAGGCGGGTCAGCGCGTCGAGGGCTCGACCTTCGCGGAGGTCGGTCCACGCTTCTTTCGCCCACTGCTCGCGGGCGCGGAAGTTCTCGGTGAGGACGGCGGTGGGCAGCTCGGCGGTGAGGCGGGACCATAGGCCGCCCGCCTCGATGGGCCCGAGCTGCGCGGCGTCGCCAGCGGCGGTCACCGTGGCGGGCCCGATGGCACGGAGCAGGGAGAGCCAGCGCGAGTCCTCGAGGAGCCCGGCCTCGTCCAGGATCACGGCGTCGCGTTCGGTGAGGATGAGGCGGCGGTTCGCAACCCAATGCGTGAAGCCGTCGACGGTGACGGAGAGGTCCGCCCCGATCTCTCGGCCGACGCGCTGGGCCGTCTCGCCGGCCGCGGAAACGGCGATCACTCGGTGGCCGGTCTGCTTGCGGATCTCGGCGACGGTGCGCAGGACTTCGCCTTTGCCGGCGCCCGCGGGAGCCGTGAGGAGTCCGAAGCCTGAGCGGGCGAGCTGGTCGACGGCGCCCTCCTGTTCCGCCGAGAGCGGCACGCGGGCCGAGGCGATGGCGGCGGCGACCGTCTCGGGTGGTGGAGTCCTTCTCGCGGCGGCCTTCTGCTGGGCGGTTGCGAGAACCGTGCGCTCGGCCTCGACGGTGGCCTGGGTGCTCCAGTGCCCGCCGCCGACCCGAACGAACTCTGGGGCGGCCTGGACGCGGCGAACCAGCCAGTCGTATTCCGTCCCGGCGAGGCGTCCCTGGGCGGCCTCTGCGATGGCGGCCCGAAAGGCGCGGTCATCGACGGCGGCGTGGCCGCGGGTGAGGAAGTACCGGCTGGCCGGGTCGGACAGCTCGGCGACGACTTCCCCGAGCATCGCCCAACGGTCGGCCGCCTGGCGATCGGCGGCCGGGGTGGGGAGCTGGGCGCCGCCGGCCTCTTCCGCGCGCTGTGCCCACTGCGCGAAGGCCGGCGCGTGATCGACGGACTTGGGCTCGCGGGAAAGGATGGTGAGCGCCTTGCGCTCTTGGATGGTCGGCGGGCGGCCGTGCTCCTGTGTGAACCGAGCGACGGCGGCGGCGACCTCCTGGGAGCGGGAGGAGAAGGCTTCACGGAGCCGGGGGGAGATCCCCTCGACCTCGAAGTACCGGCCGTCGCGCTGGATGCCGTAGCCGAGCTGCTGCAGGCGGGCGGCCAGCTCGGCGCGGTAGACGCCTCCGGCCTCGGCGGCCACCGTGGCGCGGCAGATGGAGAAGGAGGCGCAAAGCTTCGCCGACAAGGCCTCGGGCATGCTCGTGGGGGGGTACGAGGCGGAGGACGAGTTCTCCGCCGACCAGGCCGGGGTCGTGCTGCGCATCCTCGACGGCACCCTGACCGGCGACGAGCTGCGCGTGGCGGCGGCGGCGGCGGGGCTCGATCCCAGCCGTCCGCATGGCATCGTCCTTCTCGTCTCGGGCTCCGGCAGTTCGGCCAGCCTGGAAGCCGTCGCCAACGAGGCGGCCGACCACGTCCCGTACCTGCTCGACCTCGGCCTGGGCGACAACCTCCCGCTGCAGCGCCGCGTGGTGGTGCCGTTGGTGACCCCCGCGCAGTGGCTCGACGCTCGGACGACGTTGCACGAGATCGCCGCTCGGCACTACGTCCTCGCCCTCGCGCCCGCAGCGGCACCGGACCTCGCCGCCCTTCGCCCGTCCTACGAGCAGATCGAGCACGGTGCGGGCTGGATGCTCGCCGCGTGCGGGAGCACCAAGGGCGTCATCGACCCGGCGTGCCTGACGCCGCAGGCAGATGGCCCGGCATCCTCCGGCCAGACGGCGCTCGTCCTCGCGCCGGAGCCGGTCGCCGTCGGCGCCGCGTGATCCGCAGCGATGCGGAAGCGGACCACAGGGAACGTCCTCCACGAGATCGTGGGGGAGATCGAGTCGACGGGCGGCGCGCTGCGCCGCCTGTCCGACCTTCTCGCCGAGCTTGCCCGCTCGATCGTGACCGGCGCCGCGCCGGAGCCACCCGACGACGACACCATCGTCCCCCTGCCCGCAGGCCGCAATCGGGACCGTCGATGACCACCGATGCCCTACCGCTGTGCGCAGCGGGTACGGGTTCGATGGGCTCAGCGGGTACTTCCTCTGTGGAGCCGGGACGCCCGACACCCTGCGGCGACCTGGCCCGCCTGGCACGGGCGGGCAGGGGCCGACACCGGATGCCGACGCTCATCAACCCGAAGGTGGCCGCCGAGCAGCTTGGCCACGCCTCAGCGGCGTTGACGCTCGACCGTTACACGCACGTCAGCACGGCGCAGCGACACCAGGCGGCGGCGGCCGTCGATGCCCTGCTGCAGACGGTCGGCCGCACTTGAAGAGTCCACGCTTGACCGAAACCACTCGAAAGGGCTCACAATGGCGAACATATGGTCGACGCTGATCAGCGGGAACGGTGACCGAGGGGTCGCGCGGCCGTTCCGGTGGGGCGGCACCTTGACGGCGGGGCTACGCTTGAGGCTCCCGGGCACTTACGCCGCGCGGGGTTCCTGTTCATAATGGCACTCCCTGGCGCGAGCCACCGCCTTCCAGCACTTAGTCCTCGCCCAGTAGCGACCACCACGGGGCGCCCGGTCCGTCAACTACGCCCACGAGGTCTGAAATGGCTATCCACCACCCCGTAGCGGGTTCCGCTGCTGCTCCGCCGCATGTGGATGATGCTGGGTGGCAGCCGGACGATCGAGACGGAAACCTGGTTCGCTGGGCGGCCTCCTACGGGGGTGCGACGGGCGCCGCGGCATCACTGGGCGTGTGCGCGGGTGTCGGCGCTGGCATCGGCGCGGTCGGCGCCGCACGTGGCGACATCCCCACCTGGGTGCCGGTCTTGGCCGCAGGCGCGGCGGTGATCCTCCTAATCGTGGCGATCATTCTGCAGCGTCGGCTCGATAGCTGCCTTGGCGAAGAGGCGTAAGCGCTGCCGGGTCTCGGAACGCCTGGCGGGTGGACGGGCCTCGTTCGTCTCTTCCATAGGCGAGCACGCGCTTCGCTGGTCATGGCGCTCGTCTGCGGCGTCTTGGCCTCGACTGCTATCGGCGTCCGGGCCGACTTGCACATCCAGCTCATCACGATCAGTGCCACCCTCTTTTTCGGTTCTGTGTTCGTGCTCGCCAACACCATCAGCAAGAGCGCAGAAGCCGCCGCGAAGGCGTCGCGTGTAGGGCGGCGCCGAACCGAGGTGTCCGCCCGAGCATCAACGAAGGCGAGCCGGGGTGCCAGAAAGAGGCGTTAGCAGCTAACGGTTGGCGTCAAACCCGCCTTTTCGACCCTGCCTCACGCTCAGATGAGGCCGCATGGTCGGGAAGGGGAGATTCGAACTCCCGACCTCACGGTCCCGAACCGTGCACTCTAACCTGGCTGAGCTACTTCCCGAAGGCGCCCGATGATACCACCGGCCCTGCCGCCGGCCCGCGCCCGAGCCCACCGCGCAAGGTTCGACCGGCCGCTGTCGTAGACTGGTACGTACCGGTTCTCCTGCGACGCCCATACCGTGCCGTCGCACCGAGCCCGTGAGCACCGGCAGCATCGGCACCCGCCCCGCAAACCACAACAGAGCCAGAGGCACCCATGGCCACGACCACCACCCAGACCCCCCCGAGCTTCGCCCTCACCGAGGACCAGGTCCAGCTCCGCGACTGGATCCACGACTTCGCCGCCAAGGTGGTCCGCCCGGCCGCGGAGGAGTGGGACGAGCGCGAGGAGACGCCCTGGCCGATCATCCAGGAAGCCGCCAAGATCGGCCTCTACTCCTTCGAGTTCCTGCACACCAGCTTCGGCGACGAGACCGGGCTGACCATGCCGATCGTCAACGAGGAGCTGTTCTGGGGCGACGCGGGCATCGGCCTCAGCATCTTCGGCACCCACCTGGCCAGCGCCGCGATCTTCGCCAACGGCACGCCCGAGCAGATGCTGGAATGGATCCCCAAGAGCTTCGGCACCCCTGACGACGTCAAGCTCGGCGCCTTCGCCATCACCGAGCCCGACGCCGGCAGCGACGTGGCCAGCCTCCGCACGCGAGCCACGAGAGACGGCGACGATTGGGTCATCAACGGCACGAAGTGTTTCATCACCAACGGCGGCATCGCCGACGTGCACGTCGTGGTGGCCACGGTCGACCCAGCGCTGGGCCACGGCGGCCATGCCACCTTCGTGATCGAGAAGGGCACCAAGGGCCTGAGCCAGGGCGCCAAGCACAAGAAGCTCGGCATCCGAGCCAGCCACACCGCGGAGGTCGTTCTCGACAACGTCCGCGTTCCCGCAGAGAACCTGCTCGGCGGCAACGAGAGGCTCGAGCACAAGATGGCTCGCGCCCGCGCCCGCCTGGAGAATCCCAACAGCAACGGCACCGGCGACAAGGGCCACAGCGGCGCGCTGCGCACCCTGGAGCTGAGCCGCCCCACCGTCGGCGCGCAGGCTCTCGGCATCGCCCGCGCCGCCTACGAGTACGCGCTGGACTACGCGACAACCAGAACACAGTTCAACCGACCCATCATCAGCAATCAGTCCATCTCCTTCCTGCTCGCCGACATGGCCACCGAGATCGAAGCAGCGCGCATGCTCTGCTGGCACGCGGCCTGGATGGGACGCAACGCGCAGGAGTTCGACAAGGCACAGGGCTCGATGGCCAAGCTCAAGGCGGGCGAGGTGGCCAACTGGGTGACCGACCAAGCCATCAGCATCTGCGGCGGTTGGGGCTACGTGCGCGAGCTGCCGGTGCAGCGCTGGCACCGCGACGCCAAGATCTACACGCTCTTCGAAGGCACCCGCGAGATCCAGCGGCGGGTCATCGCTCGCGCCATCAGCAAGGGAGCGAGCGAGCTGCAGTGACCGCGCGGGCGGACGCGGCGCAGGCGGGCGCCCAGCGCCGCATCACGCAGCAGCAGCGCACCTCCCGCCGTCTCAGCGACGAGGAACGCGAGAGGCGCGCCCAGCAGCGCCGCGACGCCACGTTGGCGCGCCACCGCACCCGCATCCTCGACGCGGTGTCGCAGTGCTTCGCCGACCGCGGCTACCACGACACCTCCGTGGACCAGGTTGTCGCCCAGGCCCGCTCCTCGAAGAGCGCCTTCTACGCCTGCTTCCCCAACAAGGAGACGGCCTTCGCCGCGCTGCTCGAACGCGAGGGCGAACGTCTGCTCCACGCCGTCGAGCAGGCCGTCACGGCCGAGACGCAACCGCGAGGGCGCGCTCGCGCGGGCATCAGCACCTTCGTCACCCACTGCGCCGACAACCAGGCGACCGCGCGCATCCTGCTCGTCGAATCGGTCGGCATCAGCCCGGCCATCGAGGAGCAGCGGCGCGCCCTGCACGCCCGCTTCGCCGAACTGATCCGCGCCCAGGCCGAGGCCGCCCGCGCCGCCGGGACCATCGCCACGACGCTCGATCTCGGGGTGCTCGCCTTCGCGCTGGTGGGCGCTGTCAACGAGGCCGTGGTGCACCTCATCGACAGCGGCGGCGGCGACCCGGCGCCGGTCATCGAGGCGCTCGGCCACCTCGCGGCGCGGGCCCTCGCGCCCTGAGAAGCGCGAAAACGGCAGAATGCGCCTTGGGAATGACGCGGCGCGGCAGGAGGCACGGGAGAGATGAGCGCGCCGCCGCGGCCGCTGGAGGTTGGCACGATGACAGTCGCTGAGGTGACACGGTCCCAGGCCGGCGCGCAGTTGCCGGACGCGCGGCCCCTGCTGCGGCCGCCCGCGCCTCTGCGGCTGCAGGCCTCCGACCTCGATCCCGACACCATGCTCGCCGTGGCCGTCGGCCAGGCGCGCCGCTTCGGTGACCGCGTCCTGCTGCGCGCCAAGGACGCCCAGGGCAACTGGTTCCCGGTGAGCTGGCGTGAGCAGGACGACAGCACTGCCGCCGTCGCCGCCGGCCTGGTGCATGCGGGCATCGCCGCCGGTGATCGCATGGCGCTCCTCGCCGAGAACCGCGTCGAGTGGCTGCACTGCGACTTCGGCGCGCAGCTCGCCAGCGTCATCGTGGTGCCCATCTACGCCAGCTCGACGCCCGACATGGTCGAGCAGATCCTGCAGGACAGCGAGGCCACCGCCATCGTCTGCTCGACGCCCCAGCAGGCCGCCAAGGTCAACCAGATTCGCGGCAACCTCACGTCACTGCGCGTCTGCGTGCTGATGGAGGGCGATGCGGACGGCTTCATCTCGCTGCCGCAGCTGGCGCAGGCGGCCACGCCCGACGACGTGGCGCAGGTCGCCGAACGTGCCCGCGCGGTGAGGCGCGACGACGTCATCACCATCATCTACACCAGCGGTACCACCGGCGTGCCCAAGGGCGTGGTGCTGAGCCACGCCAACGTCGTCGAGTGCACGCGCTCGATCATCGACCGCGTCCCGCTCTCCGAGGACGACGTGGGCATCTCCTTCCTGCCCTGGGCGCACGTCTACGAGCGCGTGCAGGGCATCTTCGCCAGCCTCATGGTCGGCATCACCAGCAACATCGCCCGCGACGTCAACGACATCGGTGGCGACGTGCGCGCGGTGCGCCCCACGCTGATGAATGGCGTGCCGCGCATCTGGGAGAAGATGCAGGAGGGCATCGTCGCCAAGGTGCGCGAGGCGGGCGGGCGCAAGACCGCCATCGGCCTCAAGGCACTCGACGACGCCACCGCCGCAGCGCGACTGCGCCGCCAGGGCAAGCCGCTGCCGCTCCCGCTGCGCCTGCGTCTGCCGCTCTGGGAACGTCTGGTGCTGAGCAAGGTGCGCGAGGGACTCGGCGGCCGCATGCGCGTCTTCAGCAGCGGCGGCGGGCCGATCGGCCTGCACACGCTGGAGTTCTTCGACGGGCTGGGCATCGCCATCACCGAGGGCTACGGCCTCACCGAGACCTGCGGCGGCGTCACCGCCAACGACCCGCGCAACCCGCGCTTCGGCACCGTCGGACGCGCCACCAGGGGGCACGAGCTGCGCATCGCCGGCGACGGCGAGATCCTGGTCAAGGGCCCCGCGGTGATGCATGGCTACTTCCGCAACCAGCAGGCCACCGCCGAAGTGCTCAGGGACGGCTGGTTCTCCACCGGCGACATCGGCGAGATCGACGCCGAGGGCTACCTGCGCATCACCGATCGCAAGAAGGACCTCATCGTCACCGCGGGCGGCAAGAACATCGCGCCGCAGCCCATCGAGTCGGCCATCGCCCACGATCCGCTGGTGGCCCGCGCCTGCGTGCTCGGCGACCGCCGCAAGTACCTGGTCGCGCTGATCGTGCCCGACTTCGACAACCTGCACGACTGGGCAAAGCAGCAGGGCATCGGCTACGGCTCGGACAGCGAGCTGGTCAAGGACCGGCGCGTCGCCGACGCGTACACCGCCATCGCCGAGCGTGCCTCCGCCAGACTGGCCCGCTACGAGACCATCAAGCGCGTGTCGGTGCTCGACCGCGACTTCGATGCCGACAAGGACGAGCTGACCCCGACGCTCAAGGTGAAGCGGCGTGTGGTCAACGAGCATTTCGCCGAGACCATCGAGGCACTGTACTCATGACCGCAATGGCAGAACGCGCAGAGCAGATCGACACCGGCTGGCTGGCCAGCATCGACCCCGCCACCGGCGAGGAGGTGGGACGCGTCCGGGTCACGCCTCCGGAGGCCGTCGCGGAGATCGTGCAGCGTGCGCGCGAGGCGCAGAAGGGATGGGCCGCCACACCGGTGCGCGAGCGCGCCCGGCTGATGCTGCGCGCCGCGCGCGTGCTCCACAGCCGCATGGACGAGGTGGCCCGCCGCATCAGCGCCGAGCAGGGCAAGCCGCAGCTCGAAGCCATGCTGCACGACGTCTCCACCGCCATCGAGCACGCGCTCTGGTGCGCCTCGGACGTCCCCGGTCTGCTCAGCCCCGAGCGGGTGCGCAGCCCGCAGCTCACCTACCGCAGCAAGAAGCATGTGCTGCACTACGAGCCGCTCGGTGTGGTCGGCATCGTCAGCCCCTGGAACTTCCCCTTCGGCATCCCTTTCAGCGAGGTGTCGATCGCGCTGGCCTGCGGCAACGCGGTGGTGCTCAAGCCCTCCGAGCTGACCCCGCTCGCCGCCGAGGAGATCGCCGCCGTCTTCCGCGACGCCGGCCTGCCCGAGGGTGTGCTGCAGGTGATCCACGGCGACGGCCGCACCGGCGGCGCGCTGGTTTCTGCCGGTGTCGACAAGATCTTCTTCACCGGCAGCGTGGGCACCGGCCGCGCGGTGATGAAGGCGGCCGCCGAGACGCTCACCCCCGTGGTCCTCGAGCTGGGCGGCAAGGATCCCATGATCGTGCTCGACGACGCCGACCTCGACCTCGCCGCGCGCGGCGCGGTGTGGGGCGCCTTCGCCAACGCCGGCCAGGTCTGCGCCAGCGTGGAGCGCGCCTACGTGCACCAGAGCGTGGCCGGCGATTTCGTCGACCGCGTGGTGGCGCAGGCGCAGCAGCTCACCGTGGGGCGCCACGACGAGCCCGGCGTCGACGTCGGCCCGCTCGTCTCCGACCGGCAGTTCGGCATCGTCAAGGACCTCGTCGACGACGCGGTGGCCCACGGTGCGCGCGTGCTCACCGGGGGGCCCGACCCGCGCGGCGGGCGCTTCTTCCGTCCCACAGTGCTGGTCGACGTGCGGCCCGAGATGCGCATCATGCGCGAGGAGATCTTCGGCCCGGTGCTGCCCATCCTCACCGTGCGCGACGAGGAGGAGGCGCTGGCCGCGGCCAACCACTCCGAGTTCGGGCTGAGCGCCTCGGTGTGGTCGCGCTCGCTGCGGCGGGCGCGGCGTCTGGCCGTGCGGCTGCAGGTCGGCAGCGTCTGGATCAACGACCACATGTACTCGCACAACGCGCCGCAGCTGCCCTGGGGCGGCGTGAAGAACTCCGGGTTCGGCCGCGTCCACAGCAAGCACGGCGTCTACGAGTGCGTGCACGTCAAGATGGTCGGCGCCGACAGCGGGCGCATGCCGCGGCCGCACTACTTCCCCTACGGCTCGCGGCAGGCGCGCTTCGTACCGGGACTGCTGCGCGGCGTGTACGGGCGCGGACCGGTGGGGCGCATCGCCTCGGCGCTGCGGCGGCTGCCGAGCTAGGCCCGCCGCCGCTGGCGGGGGGCCGCGCACTTTGTCATCATGGGCGGGCCATCCCGCCTGCGCGCACGCGTCGAGATCGAAGGAGGTCTCCCATGGGCCACATCACCGTGACACGGAGCATCGAGGCTCCCCTCGAGACCGTCTTCGCCTACGTCGACGACTACAAGAACACCACCAAGTACATGAAGGACCTGACCAAGTGGCAGCCGGTCGGGTCGCAGACGCACGGCAAGGGCTCCCATTTCGACGTGGCCATGAAGGCGGGCCCCAAGGTTCTCGACAGCAGCGTCCTGATCACCCAGTGGACCGAGAACAAGGTGATCGCCTGGGACTCGCAGAGCGGCTTCAGGCAGACGGGCAAGTGGGCCTTCAAGGCCAAGGGCGGCGGCTGCGAGGCCACCTTCGACATGGAGTACGAGTTCGGCGGCGGCATCGCCGGCAAGCTGCTGGCCAAGGCGGCCGAACCCTTCGTCAAGATGAACATCGAGAGCTCGGTCGACGAGCTGAAGCGGCAGACGGAGAAGGTCGCGGCCAAGAGTGGTGCCCGAGGACGGTAATCCCGTCGTCGCCGTGGTGGTGACGTACGAGAGCGGCGCCACCATCGGGGAATGCCTCGCGGCGCTGGCGCGGGAGCTGCGGCCCGACGATGCCATCGCCGTGGTCGACAACGCGAGTCCCGGCGGCCCCGAGGCGGTCGAGCGTGCGGCACGCGCCATCACGGCGACCGTACTCTGCCGGTTCATCGCCATGCCGACCAACGCCGGCTTCGGCAGCGGCTGCAACCGTGGCGCACAGGAATTTCCCGCCCATGACGTGCTGCTCGTCAATCCTGATGCGGTGGTGCAAGCGGAGTCGGTGTCGCGGCTGCGCGCATTCCTGCGGGCCGAGCCCCGCTACGGAGCCGTGGGCCCGCGCATCGAGCGCTTCGACGGCCGTCTCGAGCCCGGCTGCCGGCGCACCCTGCCGCGCCCCGGCGTGGCCTTCGGCCGCCTCTCGCGCCTCGACCGGCTGATGCCGGAGCGTTTCGGCAGCTACAACCGGCTGGAGATCGATCCCTCGCTGCCCACCGATCTCGAGGCCGCCTCGGGCGCCTGCGTGCTGATCCAGCGCGCCGCCTGGGACTCGATCGGCGGTTTCGATCCGCGCTTCTTCATGTATGGCGAGGACCTCGACCTCTTCCTGCGACTCGGCGAGCGGGGCTGGCTGGTCCGCTACCTGCCCGAGGCGCGCGTGCTGCACCACAAGGGTGCCAGCACGGACGCGGTGCCGATGCGCATGCTCTTCGAGTTCCACCGTGCCATGTGGCGCTATTACCGCAAGCACCACATGCATGGCGCGTCCGCGATGCTCGCGCCCGTGGTGCTCGCCGGACTCGGTTCACGCTTCGTGGCGCTGTCCGCGGTGCAGGCCGTCCGCCGCGGGAGGTCACGCCGGCAGGCCGCCGCGGGCGGGTAGGTCGAGCCTCTGTTATCCTCCCGCCGCGGCATGCCTGCGACCAGACGGCACTTCCTGACCACCGCCATGGCCAGCGTTGCCACCGGGGCGGCGGCGTTCGTGGTGGGGCGCGAGACGGTCACGGCGCAGAAGCGTCCCACGGCCGCTCCCGACGGCACCCTGGCTGCGGCCGCCTTCGGTGTGGCGGCCGACGGCAGCACCGACGACACGGACGCCCTGCGCGCGGCTGTCGACGCGGCGCAGGCTCAGTCGGCCACGCTGCGCCTGCCGCTGGGCACCATGCGCATCACGGGTTCGCTGGAGATCGAGCGTCCCATGACGCTGGCCGGCGCGGCCGCTTATGTGCTCTGGGGCTCGCAGAACGACGGCTTCGACACCATCGACCTTCCCCTGGCGCCGCCCTATCTCGCCGGATCGGTGATCCTCGTCGACGCCGAGGACGTCGACGGCCTGCGCCTGACCGGCGCGGGACTGCACGCCAACCTGCGTGACTTCGGCATCCGCTTCGCTCGTCCCTTCTCCAGGACGGGGCACGGCGTCGTCGCCGAGCCACCGCAGCTCTCCTCGGGCGGACGTGACAATGGCCTGCAGGGCGCCACCTGGGAGCGACTGGCCGTGCACGGGCACGACGGCGATCACTATGCCTACCGCCTGGTGAACCCCATCTACGCATCCTTCCGCGACCTGCGCGGCTTCGGCGGGGGCCTGCTCTCCGTCGAGGACGACTCGTCGGGCAGCGACGGGCACTACGGTAACTGCGTCTTCGCGCACATCTACGGACAGCTGCACGTCGCCGGCAGTGCCCACGGCATCCAGCTCATCGATCCGCAAGGACGGCTCAACCTGCTCTGCTTCGTGCGCCCGCAGGTGTCGACGACCGACAAGAGCAAGGCGCTGCACACGACGCCGCCGCACAGGAGCCAGCACATCTTCCACGCCGACCCGGGCGTCCGCTCGGTCAGCATCCTGGCTCCCGACTTCGAGAGCAACGTGGGTGGCACCTGCCAGCTCGGCGAGGGGCCGGGCTGGTTCGTCGACGTCGGCGGGCGTATCAGCGATCCGCGCATCTGGGACGTCATGACCGGCTCGGTGACAGCGGAGCAGGCCAGCGCGCGGCTGCGGTCCGACATGACGTTCACGCCACCGCCGGCACCGTAGTGCGCCGCGCCGCGTCGCTCAGGATCGCGCGAAGATCAGGAAGACAGAACCGCTATCGCGCGGCATGGTCTCGACGACGTGGTAGTGCGCCCGGAACGCACTGTTCTGCATCAGCTCGGCGTGCGGCGCCCAGGTGATGGTTCCCGCGGAGTCGAGGTTCGCCCAGAGCACCGCGTAGTCGGGAGCGCGCGACAGCACGTAGGCGTCGTCGGTCTTGCCGAACGGTGGCTCGCCGGGCGCCCTGGCGAGATGCGTGTCGGTGAGGCCGAAGAGGTCGAGGAACTGCACATTCTCGTTGAAGTAGGGGATGAGCCCCGCCTCCTCGATGGCCACCAATGATCCCGGCGCGGCATGGGCGGACACCCAGCGCGCCGCGACCAGGTACGCACCTCCGGGCGCGATGGTGTGCGCGGTCGTGATCGGCCGCAACCAGTCGACCTGCCCCTGCACCGTGCGCGCCTGCGCGACCGAGCTGGCCGCGATGCCGGCGCAGCACGCGGTGAGCACCGCCACCGTGCGCAGTGTCTGCGGGCGTCGCGACACCGCGACCCGCATCCGGCCGATGCCCACGCAGAGCATCACGGTCGCGAGCGGAACCAGGGGGACGAGGAAGCGGTACGCGGGCATCCAGTCGCCGCCCTCCCAGACAACGTCGAGCAGGCCGGCGGCGATCCAGGCGCAGGCCAGTGTCGTGGCCAGCGTGCATCCGCGCACCACGCGGATCAGTGCCAGCAGAGCGACGGCGACGACGAGCACGCCGGCGACTCGGTCGAACGACGAGGTGCCCGGCGTGGCCCCGCCGCCGAACAGGCTGGCCGCGAAGGAGCCCACATAGCCGAGACCGGCGTCGAGGTTGTGCGCCAGCGTCCCGCCCGTCTTGTCGTAGAACGTGTTGGGCAGCGGCGAGTGGTAGTACCAGATGCGCCAGGCCTCGAAGGCGGCGTAGGGAATCGCGAAGGGGACGATGCCACGGAGCAGCCTCTGTGGCGGCCGGTTTCTCGCCATCGCGAGCACGGCGGCGAAGACCACGAAGAACACCAGGCCTTCAGGGCGTGTGATGGCGGCCAGGAAGAGCAGCAGCGCCGCCGTGGCGATGCGGCGCTGCAGCACCGCCACCAGCGCGAAGGCAAGCAACGCCGTGAACAGCGGGGTCTCCAATGCGCCGACCGACCACGCGGCAGCGAACCAGAACGCCGCGTAGCTCGCCGCCGCCACCCCGCTCATCACCGTGACGGCGGACTCACTCGAGCCGGTGAGGTCGCGCAGCAGACGCCGGCATGCCCACCACAGTGCGGCGATGGTCGAGAGCTGCAGCACCACGCCGATCGCCTTGGCCCAGAACAGCGGATCGGCGCCGGCCTTGATGATGCCCGCCATGAGCACGGTCCAGAGGAAGTTCGTATAGCCCTCGACATGCTCACCCGGATTGAAGATGAGGCCGTGGCCATGGGCGAGCTGCCAGGCGTAGCGAAAGGAGATCCATGGATCGTCCAGGGTGAAGGTCACAAACCAGATCGAGCAGACCAGGCCAAGCAGTAGGGGGAGTGCAAGCGATGCGATCGTGGCGGCGCGGGCATGCGTGGCAGCGCGCTGCGCGACCGCATCAGGGCGCGACGAGACAGCGAGATGCGCTTCCGCCGGGATGAGAGGCTCCACAGCCACCGGCGCATCGTAGCGGCGCCCTTCCGCGAGATTGCCCGTCTTCATAGAGGTTTGCATTGATTCGACGTGCACGGCACGTCAAACCATGCACTTGACGGGAATGAGCCATTCTGGGAGCTAGCGCGTGGTGTCGAGAAGGCAGCGCAGGCGGTCCCGCATCGCCGCCGGCGACCAGCGCGCCGCCACCGCGTTCTGCGCATTCACGGCCAGGCGCCCCCACAGGACCTCGTCTCCGTACAGCCGCACCACCGCCTCGGCGAACCCCGCCGCGTCGTCACGGATCATGGCGTGCTCACCGTCGACGAGGTCCATGCCCTCGGCCCCGATGGTTGTGGTCACCATGGGCAGGCCGAGGCCCATGGCCTGGCCGTTCTTGCCCTTCATGCCTGCGCCGAAGCGCAACGGTGAGACGAAGACGCGCGCACTGTCGAAGAGCGGTACGACCTCCGGCACGTACCCGGCGAAGCGAACCGCGCCGCCGGCGCGCGCGCGAAGATCAGGTGGCGGTGCGTCGCCGACCACCACAAGCTCGGCGTCGATGCGCTCGCGCACACGGGGCAGCACCTCGTCGATGAAGAAGCGCACCGCGTCGGCGTTGGGCGCGTGGCGGAAGCTGCCGATGAAGAGCAGGCCGTGCCGAGCCGCGAACCCGGGCGCCTCCCGCTTCCCGACATCGTGCACGTTGGGCAGGACGACCACCCTCGTGTCCGGCAGTGTCTCGCGGATCATGTCCGCTTCGACCTCGGTGACCGCGGCGGTGACGTCGCAGGCAGCGATCAGGCGGCGCTCGGTGCGCCAGGAGCGGTTGGACTCGGACCGCGTGGCGCCGCCCGTGGTGGCGGCTTCACGCTGCTCGCGCAGGAAGTGCAGGTCGACCGTGTCGAAGACAACCTTCGCCTTGGGAAAGCGCCGCTGGATGACGCCGAGACGCCCGCCGGTGTCCATGCGGCTGAGGATGACCAGGTCGTAGAAGCCGGCCCTGCGCCGAGCGAAGCGGCGGAACGTCGTGGTGGGGTCGTTGATCACCTCGACCCCCGCGTCCTCCAGCGCGGTGGAGTAAGCGCCCGCATCCGCGCCGTACATCGGGTACAGCGTGACGTGCGAGGCCAGGCCGGTGAGCAGCCGCAGGATCCAGTCCATGCGCTGGCTGCCCGAGTCGCGGTCAGGCGTGGGGATCAGCGCGTCGCAGACCAGCACTCGCGGCCCGGGGGCGCGCAGCGATCCACGCAGCTCGGAGAGAAGCAGGTCGCGCGACGGCGGCGGCAGACGGCGCTGTAGCTCAGTAGCCCATTTCTCGGCGAAGACGCCCTGGTTGCGGTACTGGTTCTGCTTGGTGTGCGCCCCGGCCGCGGCGCGGCGGCTCTCGGTGCCGTGCGTGCCGCCCTCGAAATGGATGACTGACGACGCCGGTGCACACACCACGCGGTGGCCGCGGGCGCGCAGCGCGAAGCAGAGATCGGTGTCCTCGTAGTACGCGGGGGCGAAGCGCTCGTCGAAGCCGCCCAGCTCGCGCCACAGCGCGGTGCGCACCATGAGCGAGGCGCCCGAGCAGTAGTCGACGTCGCGACGGAAGCTGTACTGGGTGTGATGCGGCAGCCGGTCACGGCCGATGTTCCAGCCACTGGCATCGGACCAGATCAGTCCACCCGCCTCCTGCAGCAGCCCCGACGGAAACAGCAGCCTGCTCCCGACCGCCCCGATCGCCTCGTCCCGCATGGCGGCGAGCAATCCCTCCAGCCAGCCCGGCATGACCCGTGTGTCGTTGTTGAGGAAAAGCACGAACTCGCCCCGCGCTGCCGCCGCGCCGCGGTTGGCGGTGCGGGTGAAGCCCAGGTTGCTGGGATTGCGCACCACGACCAGGTTGGCGATGCCGTCCAGCTGTGATGGTGTCTCGTCGGTCGAGGCATCGTCGGCGACGATCACCTCGATGCGATCGAGCGGCGCGTGGAGCACCAGCGAGGCGAGGCAGTCGCGCGTCAGCGCCCACTGGTTGAAGACGGGGATGACCACCGACACCAGCGGCGCGTCCACCTGCGGGAAATCGAGCTGCACGCCGGACAGGTCACCGAGATAGGGCTCGACCAGCCCGCGCGGGCGCGCCCGCATCTGCGCGCTGCGGACCGCTCGCCGGGCGTTGCGCCGCGACCAGACCATGAACGCCAGGAGCTGCCAGCCCGGCTCACGATGGAGCAGGTGGCGCCGGGCACGCCGCCTCAGCGACACGTCAGTCCTGCCCGCCGGGGGCCAGCGTCCTCCGCGCCTTGCGGGCAACCCTGGTGACCAGGCGTACCGGTGCGAGACCGCGGCGCGCCGTCGCGAAGTGGCGACCCCACCGCTTGACCTCCTCGTCCGGCTCCGCCGGCCGGCCCTGCTGCTCCCACATCTCGCCGTAGACGGCAAGCTCCTGGACCACGAAGAGGGCGGCGTAGAGGAAACCGGGCAAGCCGTCCTCGCAGGCCCTGCCTTCGACGAATCCCTTGCGGAACTGAGAGTACATGGCATGACGCATGGCTGAGAAGCTGAAGCGATCACCGCGGGCCAGTCGCCGCTCGGCATCGCGGGGCACGTAGCGGGCCAGCTTCTCCAGAACCTGGTGCGGTGAGCGCCAGGTCTCGTGGAGGATGGCGGCGTTGCGCGCCTTCCAGTCCATCGTGCGCGAGAGGTCGAGGCAGCGCAGCCCGCTGAGATCGGGATGGACGTGGATCTGCTCGGGCCACCGCACCACGCCGCGACGGAAGAAGCGCGGCTGCGCGCCGTCCTGGCCGCCGGGGGAATCGAGCCGGCGGCCGAAGGCGAACTGCACGCGCGGCAACAGCACCACGTCCCAGCGATCGCCGCGGGCGAGGCGGCGCACCTCGTCGGCGAGACCCGGCTGGATGCGCTCGTCGGGATCGACCACGAGCACCCACTCGCAGGTGGCCAGCGACATCGCGTGATTGCGTGCGGGTTCGACGAAGGGGATGCGCTCGTGGTCGTGCAGCGCGGCGCCGTACTTGAGGGCCAGCTCACGCGAGCCGTCGTCGCTGTGCATGTCGACGACGACCAGCTCGTCCACCCACGAGGCCACGCTCTCCAGGCAGGGCTCGAGCACCTCCGCGTCGTTGCAGGTGATGACCACGGCGCTGATGCGCGTCTCCGCGGTGCTCATGGCGCCGGCGCGACCCCCGCCGCGGACCACCCGAAGGGTGAGAGGAAGCGATCCGGCAGCACCGCCACCATCAACGCCTTGAGAACCTGCCGTTCCACGCGCACGATGAGCAGCGTGTAGGCGACTGCGCCGCAGATCGCCGTGGCGATGAACGACGCCGGCGAGGGATGCACGACGTGCATGGCCGCGAACTCACCGAGCGCGACCACGCCGGCCACCGCCGCCGGCCGCACCACCTGGCGCAGCGGCCGCACCGGCACCAGCGAGCGCGCCGCCCACAGCAGCAGCGGCAGCGTGCCGTAGGCGACGATCACGGCGCGCACGGCGATGCCGTTGAAGCCCAACCAGAAGACGAAGGGCACGCCGATGCCCCAGTCGAGCACACCGTAGAGGATGGTGAAGAGCAGGCTGAAGCGCGGTTTGCCCATCGCGTAGAAGAGGCTGAAGAAGGTGGAGCCGAGCAGCGGGCCCGTCCACATGCAGATGCTGAACAGGTACACCGAGGTGAGTGCCGGGTGCCACTTCGAGGTGAACACGTAGTCGGTGATCTGCGGCGCCAGGGCGATGATCGAGAACGACATCGGCAGCATGACGATCGCGCCGAGACGGATGGAGCGCTCGATCATGCGCGCCAGCAATGCCTTGTCGTGGCGGGCGCGGGAGAAGGCGGGGAAGGTCACCTGCCAGAGTGCCGAGGTGACCAGCAGCGGCAGCGTGGCCACCCGGTAGGCCCAGTTGACATACCCGACTGCGCTGGCACCGGCGATCACCGCCAGCAGCGTCGGCGTCATCGAGTCCTTGACGAAGCTGAGCACGCCCTGCCCCTGGTAGGCGACGCCGAACGAGGCCAGCCGCCGCGCCACGCGCAGGTCGACGCCCAGCCCGATGCGCCAGGGCGAGAGCCAGAGCAGCAGCACCAGGCCGACGACGCCGCGAACCATGGTGGCCAGCACGAAGCTCCACACGCCGAGGCCGCACAGCGCCGCGACCATGGCGACGAGCTGGAACACCGCGGCCTCGACCGACTCCGCTGTACCCAGGCGGCTGTAGCGCAGCTCGCGTTCGAGCAGCACCGCGGGCACGGTGCGCGGCGCACCGAGCAGGAGTCCGAAGAGCAATGCGCGAATCAGCCACACGTCGGCGGACGAGAGGTGGTAAGCCGACGCGACGGGCGCCGCCACAACCATGCCGACGACCACCAGCGTGCCGGCCAGCAGCAGCTGAAGGGTGAAGACGGTCTTCAGCTCGTCGCGCGTCGGTTCCTCGTGCTGCTGGATGATGGCCGCGCCGAGCCCGACGTCGCTGAACAGCGCCAGGAAGGACACGCAGAACGCCGCGATCGCGTAGACGCCGAACTGGTGCGGCGTGAGGATGCGGGCCAGCACCACGCCACCGGCGACGCCGAAGAGCCGGACCGCGGCGGAGCGCAGGAACAGCGCCATCGCCCCGCGTGCCGCGCGCTCGGGCAGCGAGCCGGCCGCGGCCGCGGCGCTCACCGTCGCGGCCGGCGGTCCTTCGCGGGAGAGGGGATCATCGACCACCGAGCGACAGTATGGCGTGTGCCGTGCGCGCCACGATGAGCAGGTCGAGCGACACCGACTGCCGCTTGATGTAGTACAGGTCGTAGGAGAGCTTGACGCGAGTCCCGTCGGTGCCGGCCCCGTACCCGTAGTTCACCTGCGCCCACCCGGTCAGCCCCGGCCGCACGGTGAGGCGCGTGTTGTAGAAGTCGATCTGCTCGCGCAGCTTCTCGACGTAGTGCGGCTGCTCCGGGCGCGGTCCGATCAGGCTCATGTCGCCGACCAGGATGCTCCACATCTGCGGCAGCTCGTCGAGGTGCAGCGTGCGCAGCACCCGGCCGGCGCGCGTGATGCGCGCGTCGCCCTTCTCGGTCCAGTGCGTGTCACCGTCGCGGGCCACGCGCATGGTGCGCAGCTTGGTCAGGTTGAAGAGGTGGCCATACTTGCCGACGCGCTGCTGGCGGTGGAAGAGCGGCCCGCCGTCGGCCTTGATCAGCGGCGCCGCGAAGGGCAGCACCAGGCCGAGCAGCAACAGCCCGAAGGCGCCCGCGCCGATGTCGACGGCGCGCTTGCAGGCCGAGTACAGGCGCGAGGTCTCGCTGCGCATCGGCAGCGAGGTCAGCCAGGAGTGGCCGAGCTGGTCGAGCAGCAGGCGCCCGGTCAGCTCCTCGTAGAGGTCGGCCAGCGAGCGCACGCGGATGCCCGCGTCGTAACAGCGCAGCAGGCTGGCGAAGAGGTCGCGGGAGATGTCGTCGCGGACGCCGAGGACGAGCTCGCCGGCGTTCCCGGTTGTGGCCAGGGTCAGCAGCTTCTCGTGCGCCTCGGGCTTGCTGGGGTCGATCACCTGGCGCACGCGGTAGAAGCTGGTGGCCGCGTCGCGGACGTCGGGCCAGATGGTCTCCAGCACCTGCGGGGTGGCCACCAGGGCGATGGGCTGGGCCAGGCGGGCGCTGCCCAGGCTGCGCCGGTAGACCAGCCGCACGCTCGTCACCATGACGGCGGCGCAGACCGTCCAGATCAAGATGGTCGGGCGGGTGATCCGGTAGGGGACGGCGAAGAAGAGCACCAGCATGCCGGCGGCGCTGATGGTCAGGGTGGTGCCCACCGTGGCCAGGGTGGTGCGCACCCGGGCGGCGCGGCGCAGGTTGAAGGCGTCGGTGAACTGCGCCGCCACCAGCCACATGGCCACGGCGATCAGCGTGCCCGAGCGCGGCACGTAGAAGCCCGCGTTGCGCACCTCGGCGGTGCGCAGGTTGAAGGCCAGCACGTAGGCGGCGGCCACGGCGAGCAGGTCGAGGCCGGCGAGCAGCAGGCGGCGTTCGGAGAGCAGCAGCCCGCGACGGCGCGCCAGCGGGATCGCAGGGACGCTGGGGGACGTCGCCTGCGCCGACGACTCGATCACGTGGGCACGCTAGCAGCGGCTCGGTGATGCCCGGGTCACCGTTCCGAATGGGGTGTGTGAAGGCCTGTCAACTGCCCGGCGGGTGGGGGGTGCGAGGATAGGCGGCCATGCCGCTCACCGATCTCCTCCACGCGCTGCCCGGTGTGCTCGTCTTCGGCCTGGTGCCCGGCCTGCTGCTGGCCATGGCCCTCGCCCCGCGCTGGAGCGCCTGGCTGCGCCTGGCCGCCGCGCCGGGCCTCTCCGCCGGGCTGCTCGGCGTGCTCGGCTTGCTGGCCCACGACCTCCACGTCGCCTTCCGGCCCTGGTGGGTGGGCATCGTGATGCTGGCCCTGCTCGGCGCGGCAGTGGTGCGCACGATGCGGGTGCGGAGCCAGGCGCAGGCCCAGGCGCCGGCCCAGGCGCCGGCGGTGCACTCCCGCCACGCGGCACGCGCCCTGCTCGCCGCCAACGCGCCGCAGCTGCTCGCCCTGGCCTGCGGCCTGGTCGCCGTCGGCACCATCGCCGCCGCCCTGCACGACGAGCCGCTCCCGCTCGACAGCGACCCCGCCGTCCACGCCGCCGTCGCCGAGCGCATCGCCGCTGGCGGCGACATCCTGCCGGTGATCCCCAATCCCGTCGACCACAGCGCCTCCGTCCGCCCCCGCGCCGGCGCCGAGGCGGTGGCCGCCTTCGCCGCGTCGCTGGGAGCGCCGTCGCCGACCGCTGCGCTGCTGCCCGCCGCCCTGCTCGCCGTGGTGCTGGCACCGCTCGGCGTCTGCCTGCTCGCCCTCGAGCTGACCGGCTCGCGGGCCATCGCCGCGCTGGCGCCCGTGCTCGCCGCCGGCTTCCCCTACCCGGCGCTGCCCGTCGCCTTCGGGGAGCTGCCGCTCATCGTCGACTCGACGCTGGTCATCCCCCTGGCCATCGCCGCCCTGCGCGTGGTGCGCGCCCTCGACGGGCGCCAGAACGCCGCCATGGTGGTGGCCATCGTCGCCTCGATCTGGGCCGTCCACGGCACCGAGGTGATCACCGCCGCCGTCATCGCCGTGCCCATGGCCCTGCTGCTGCTCACTCGCGGCACGGGCCTCGGCGCCCGCCTCGAACCGCGCGCCTGGCTGCGCGGCGTCGCCGTGGCGCTCCTGGCCGTCGCCGCCGGTGCTCTGCTGGTCACCGTGACCACCCGGCTGCCGCAGGTGCCGGGTCCCGTCCCGGCCGCGGGCACCGGACCCGAGGTGCCCGAGCCGAGCACGGTCGGCGGCGGCTCCTCGCTGGCCAACTTCCCGCGCGAGTTCTTCGACTTCGTCCTGCCCGTGCGCGCCTGGCTGGCCATCTACGTGGTCGGCTTGATCGCGGCCTGGAAGCGCACCGCGCTGCGCGGGCTGATCGCCGCCCACCTGGTCCTCGCAGCCATCCTCGCCGACGTGGTCACCCACCGGGTGCTGCTCAAGCTGTACGAGAAAGTCTTCCCGTGGTCGGAGCCCGATCGACTCGCCTCGGACCAGTACTGGGTGCTGCCGGTCATTCTCGCGGCCGGCCTGGTGTTCGCCGCCAACCTGCTCGCACCCGCGTTGCGCACACGCCTGCGCACGGCGCCGTCCGCCGCGACCGCGCCGCGCGTCGCCGTGGCCACCATCGCCGTCGCCGCCGCCGTGGTCGTCGCGGTCGGCCGCGACCACGACGCGCACTTCTATGCCGACGCGCGCGCCGACGTCGGCGTGGTGTCAGGCAGCGACCTCACGGTGATGCACGCCATGGCCGCGCAGCTCCCGCCGGGGACGGCGGTGATGGCCGACGGCATCGACGACGCCGGCCAGTGGGCGATCGCGCTGACGCCGGACCCGGTGTTCATGAGCAAGGACTACGTCATCTCGCATCCGCAGGACACGCGCCTGGTCGCCATCGCCAACGCCTGCGTCGATCCGGCCGCGGCGCGCCAGGCGCTGAGCGGCGCGGGCGCGGTGTTCGTCGGCGCACGCGAGCGCGGGGTGACACGCCATCACTGGCAGGTGAGCTGTATCGCGAAGATTCCGGGCGTGCGGCTCATCGCACAATCGGGCGCATCCGCGGCGTTCGCCGTCGAGCCGTAGCCTCAGCCGCAGCCGTCCGCGCCGGCGTGCCACCACACCGACACGCCGTCGACCTGCTGCGGCGCGCAGCCGAGCAGTGCGGTGAGGAACCGCAGCGCGACGTCGCGATGCGGCATCGGCCCCACCACCGCCGCGCGCACGTCCCACCTGCGCAGGTCGGTGAGCAACGCCTGGTCGTCGCTCGACGGCGGCGCCACACGCCCGAGCGCGATGCCGCGCAGCGCCGTCGAGAGCGGCGTCGGCGGCACACCGACGTGCGAGACGCCCGCACTGTCCGGGATCATCGCGTACCCCGAGGGCATGCGATAGCCCAGGCCCGCGACCGCCTGCCACACCATGGGCGCGTCGCTGGTGAAGTCGGTGGTGAAGGGCAGCACCAGCACAGAGCCGTCACCAGGCAAGCGCTCCACCGCGGCCGAGGTGAAGAACGCGGGCACCGGCACGGTGTCGGTCGGCAGCGGCAGCGAGGGCAGAACGGTGGCACACGCCAGAGCGAGCAGCAGAGCGGCACGCCGCCGAATGACAGCGCGCAGCGCAGCGACACGCGCCACCGCAACACCGAGCAGCAGTGCCACGGCCAGATCCGCGTACAGCATCATGCGGCCCGGCAGCATGTCGCGCAGCAGCGGGATGCGTTCGATCGCCGCCCAGGGCAGCGGTACGCCCGTGTCGTGCCCGGCGACGTGCAGTCCCGGCCCCAACGACAGCACCACGAAAGCAACCACACACCACAGAGCCACGCGCACCCGCCGCGAATCCCACGCACGCACCGCAACCCAGGCCAGCACCAGCAGCACCGGAAGGCCGAGATACCCAGCCCACTCGACGGGATTGCCGCTGAACCGCTGGCTGAAGTCGAGGGCCGCCTGCGGGGCCACCAGCTGCGACTGCGTGGGCACCACCAGGTTGGCCAGGTCGGTGACGAACACGCCCGGCTCCTGCACGGGGCTGCGCAGCGCCTGCGGCCCGGCGAACTGCACCCACAGCGGTGCGGCCAGCAGCGGCACGAACACGGCCAGCGCCCAGGCCAGCGCGCGCAGTCCACGCAGCGCGCGCTCCGCAACGAGGTGCCGGTCGCCGCACACCAGCGCCATCACCACCAGCAGCACGACGCAGGCGAGCGCCGTCGAAACCAGCATCTCCTCCGACACGAAGGCCTGCGCCGCCGCCACCGAGCCGAGCAGCACACCGGCGCGCCGGACACCGAGCCGCCGCCGCACCAGGATCTCGTGCACCAGCAGCAGCACCAGCGGCGGCGTCACCGCCGCGCTGAGGTTGAGCTGCCCCAGCGCGTGCGCGGTGACGTACGGCGACACCTCGTAGAACACCGCGCCGGCCAGCGCGGCCCCAACCCCCAGCCCGCCGACGCGCCGCAGCGCCGCCCAGCAGGCGAAGCCGCCGAGCGCCACCACCAGCACCAGGGCCAGGTTGTACGCCGCGACCGGACCGAGCCACAGCGTCACCGGCGCCAGCAGCACACCGAGCAGAGGCACCGACGAGTTCCACATCAGGTTGGCGCCGTCCGGAGAGGCGATGTGCGTGGTCAGCAGCGGGTTCCAGCCGTGTCCCAGCGCGTACGGCGTCCAGCGCAGGAACCAGGTCGTCTGCTGCGGATCGCCCGTGTAGCCCAACCAGCGCGTCGAGAGGTGCGTCCACACGCCGGCGGCGAAGACCACGGCCACCGCAGAGCAGGCGACCAGCGCGACCACCCAGGGCCGCCGCCACGCCGCTCCCCTCCGGGGCGGCGGCTCGATCATCCGGCGCCGGCGCCCTGCCCGACCGACGCGACCGGCACACCCGCCGCAGCCGCCGT
>Ga0070713_100000443_pt1 | contig 26414 bp, 23 predicted proteins | sample LARL82metaG_FD_65465 | JGI IMG/M metagenome (GOLD analysis project Ga0070713, IMG submission 65465) | Corn, switchgrass and miscanthus rhizosphere microbial communities from Kellogg Biological Station, Michigan, USA - LAR L8-2 metaG | ecosystem: Host-associated > Plants > Roots > Rhizosphere ... | reverse complement strand
CACGGTTTACGATGACAAAGGCATGATCATGCGGGCGCCCGTGTCGAGCGGCCAAAAAGGCCGTGAGACGCCGGCCGGCATCTTCAGCGTCCTTTCGAAAAACGCCGAGCACTATTCGAACCTCTATGACGACGCATTCATGCCGCACATGCAGCGCCTGACCTGGTCGGGCATTGCCCTGCACGGCGGGCCCCTGCCGGGATACCCCGCATCGCACGGCTGCATCCGGCTACCCTACAGCTTTGCCGAGCGCCTCTTTGGCACAACCAAGGTCGGCATGCGCGTGATCGTGGCGCCCGGCGGCGTCGGGCCGGTCGCGATTGAGCACCCGGCACTCTTCCAGCCAAAGACGGAGAATGCGGCCACTATAGTAGCCGCGGCTGCCGCGAAAGCTGAGGAAACGGCCGCGAAGGCCGACCAGGCAAGGCTCGCTGCCGTAACCGCCAATCGCGAGTCCACGCTCGCAATCGCGACGGTGCGGAAAACGGAAGCCTTGAAGGCCAGGGCCGAAGCGGAATTGGCTGCTGCGGAGCGTACGATTGCATCGGGGTCTTCGCCGGAAGCCAAGGAGCGCGCCGAGAGCGCCAAGCAAAAAGTGACCGCACGGATCACCGAACTCGAGGCCCAACTGGCCGCGGCCAAGACCGATCTCCAGCCCAAGGCCGATGCTGTCACGGCCACGCGGGACGCAGCCGTTGCCGCCGATCGCGAACGCGTCGCCGCGGCCGACGCCGCCCGCAAAGCCAAACGCGAACTCGAGCCGGTTTCTGTCTTTATCAGTCGCAAGAACCAGCGCCTTTACGTCCGTCAGGGCTTCCAGCCCATCCTCGAGGTCCCGGTCACCTTTAAGGATGCCGATCGTCCCATCGGCACATATGTCTTCACCGCCATGGACCGTTCCGGCCCCCATGTACGATGGAGCATGGTGGCTTTGGTCAGCGAGAAAGATGCGGGGCCAAGCGAGGTTGACCGCGCGAAATCGGCACTCGACCGGATCACAATTCCTCAGGAGTCGATCGATCTCATTACCGAGAAAGTCTCGCCGCGTTCCGCGCTGATCATCTCAGACGAGCCTTTGAGCCAGGAGACGGGCAGCAGCACCGAATTCATCGTCACGCTGAGCGGCGAGCCACAGGGCGGCCTTAAGCAGCGCCGGCGCTCTTCGCCGACATACGAAGTCCGCTACGATCGTCCCCGCTCCTGGCGGTCGCCTTTCGCGGGGCAATATTCCAATCACTGGTTCCGCTTCTGATCCTGTAGCCCTGACGCGGCACAGCGCACCCAATCCGTGACCACTTGGTCACGGATTGGAATGTTTTTGGCGCTGAGTGGCTCGGCGATCGACCGAGGCGGCCAGTGTCTACGACAGATTGAGCGCGTCCGACGCGCCATTGCCCTGCCCGTTCATGCTGATGACCTGGGCCGGCGCACGTTTGGTCGGGACGAGCGAAGGCGTGTCGATGGCGTTTTCCTGCCGCCGCGACATTCCCTCGAATTGCGCGTTCTCCTCGATCGCCAGTGAGCGATGATAGATATCGCCCTCGACGACCGCGGTACTGTTGAGCTTGACGCGATTGGCGCGGATGGTGCCTTTGACGCGACCACCGATCGTCAATTCCTCAGCAACGATATCACCTTCGACCTCCGCACCGTCGCCGATCTGGACGGTCGATGCGTGCACTTCGCCTTCAACGTGACCGAAGATCGCCAGCTTTCCCTGACCGACGATCTTGCCGACGATCGAAAGCCCGGAGCTGATGGAGGACGTCGTTTCCTGCGTCGGCGCCGAATGCGCGGCGGCGGAACGATTCATCTCCGGCGCCGGTGATGTGTCATGATGGATGTCTGTCGCAGTGTCTTTGGTCTTTCCGAACATATTTGCTTACTCCTGTACACTGATGGACGTTCAACTTAGGTGACGTGGTAGATGCGGTGGAAACGGTCGCCAAGATGATTGAGCACTTCGCAACCGGTGGATTTGCTTGCCACCGCGAGTTCATCGATGCTGGTCTGCGGGCCGATGAGCGTGACCAGGTTTCCATGGCGCACGACCGCCGGGTCAGGAATCTCAGTTACATCGATCGCCAGAAGATCCATGGACGGCTGCCCAACGACTGGACACGGCCGGCCTCCAACGATTGCGTGCAACTTTTTGTCGTAACCCCCTTCGCATCGCGGATAGCCGTCCGCGTATCCGGCCGACACCAGCGCCAGTCTCGTCGGCCGCTTCGCTGTCCAGCCGTTTCCATCGGCGATGGTTTCGCCGGCTGACAGCCTGATGATCTGGACGATGCGAGCGTAGAGCTCGATCACCGGAAGCATTGGGTTATTGGCGCCTGACGCGGGATTGACGCCATAGAGCGCGGTGTCCGCGCGAATGAGATCGCAATGAGCCTTCGGCTCGACAAAGATCGCGGCCGCGTCGGCCATCGAGGCCGACACTCCCTTGTAGAGCCGGCGCAACTCGTTAAACAGACCGATCTGACGATCGTTTGAAGCTTTGGCAGCTTTGTCGAGACCATCGAGGCGGCTGATCAGGAGCGTGACGCCGTGGTTGCGGAAGCTGGGCGCGAACGCAACCGCTTCTTCGACCGACAGACCGCGCCTGTTTTTACCGGTGTCGACGTGCAGTGCGCAGCCGCCCGACCATCCGTGCGAGCCGGTAAACAAGTCCCATTCAGCCATTTCGATAGGACTGTAGATGACGGGACACGCGTTGACGTCGGCAAAGGCGTCGCGCGGTCCTGAATACAGCCCACCCAGCACATAGATCGTTGCGCTTTGTGCGACAGCGCGAACCCGCCTGGCCTCCGGAATGTCGGAAACAAAAAAAGTTTTGCAGCCATTTCTGGCGAGAGCGCCCGCGATCGGTTCGATGCCGCAGCCATAGGCATTGCCTTCGAGACCAGCGGCGCACTCAACCGTGGAAAATTTCGCGAGCCTTTCCCAATTTGACACAACCGCCGTCAGGTCAATCTTGAGAATGCCGCGCGCCTCGTCTTCCGCCGGCCCAACCGCCGTAATGCATGACGCGTGCGCCTTGTTGTTAACGAGGAGCCTGCCGCCTTTGTTGACGATTCTTCCTTCGACAGATCCTTCGACGACGACCTTCGCGCCGGGCTCGATTGTCAGACTGGCGAGCAGATTTCCGCGGATGTGGAGTGAGCAGTTTTTTTGAACGACTGTGTCGTCGATGACCGTGGCGTTGATGTCCGACGAGCGGGCAACGAAAGACAGCCCTCCTGCGGCTTTCTGTTCTGAAAGCGTCGCAACAATCGCCACGGTGAAACGCCCCTACTGCCCAAGAAATCCTTGCGCGTTTTTCGCCGCACTACAAGGCAAACGCTGAGCAATGGTGAATCACGGAGTGGTCGGTGGTAACGGGCTGTGGCATCGACGATAGACGGCGCAAAAAGTTCCCACGCGATTCACAGCTCGGAACATTCACGGCGAAAGCCGAGTTTCCCATCACACCCCGCACGGGAGACGACCATGCGAACCCTCATGCCTTTGGCGGTATTGTTGCTTGCATCATCCTTGGCCGCGTCAGCGCAGAATGCATCTGGCGGCGATGGAACCTCGCCGCAGAACCGCGGATCGACCGGCTGGACAGGTGCGCATCCGGAAACCGGCGGAGCAACTCTCGATCAGACCAAGCCTAACGGCGAACCTGGCAAGCCCGCCAACGCGACGACTGGCCAGGGCGTGGATGACGCCTTGGCGAAGGATCAGCCTGAGGTCGCGACAGGCGAGGACCTTAACGGCCCGCCGCGCCGCTTTGCGCCAAGCAAAACACCGGAATAACCAGCCGCTTGCGGCAACCCAGACCTGTTTGGGCTGATTTCAGTGTCCGCCGGCTGGCGCCATTGTCTTGCAAAAGGCCTCCAAAGGATCAGAATGCCCGCGCGTTGGGCTTTTTTACGCCCGCCTGTTGCGACCCGCAGGGATCGCACGGATTTCCTCCGTTTCGATTTTTTGGAGGACGACATGGCGACATTCACGCGATTGCAAGCTCTCCTGGCTTCCACGGCTGTTGCCACCCTCGGCAGCGCAGCACTGGTGGCGCTCGTGGCCGGAAACGATCTCACCCTGGCGGGTGCGAGCGAGAACGCAGCAGGCCCTTTGCAGCCCTTCGTCGGCCCTGATTTTCCGATCTGTCACACGCCAGTCACGAAAGGCCTGCCGGGCATGATGCTACGGCTGGCACAGACCGAAGTTCCGCGCGCCGAGATGAGCGCCGCCAACACGGCGCCAGCATTCGCAGACACCGAGCCGCCATTGTGGACCGGTCTCGGTTCCGTCACTTACAAGATTTCGACCACGAACGAGCGCGCGCAGGCCTATTTCGACCAAGGCCTGCGACTTGCCTATGCGTTCAATCATGGCGAGGCGCAGCGTGCGTTTCGCATGGCGCAGAAGCTCGATCCCAATTGCGCCATGTGCTTCTGGGGCGAGGCCCTGGTGCTCGGGCCCAATATTAATCTTCCAATGCAGGAAGACGCGCTCGCGCCCGCTTATGCGGCCGCACAGAAGGCGAAGGCGCTTGCAGGCGACGCGAGCCCGCGCGAGCAGGCGCTGATTAACGCGCTCGCGGCGCGCTACGGCAGCGATCCGAAGGCGGCCCGACCACCATTCGACGCGGCCTACGCGAGCGAAATGGCGAAAGTCGCGAAGCAGTTTCCCGACGACGACGAGATCGCCACGTTCTATGCCGAGGCCGTGATGGATCTCAGCCCCTGGAATTACTGGAAGCCGGGTGGCCGCGAACCGAACCCGCAGAGTGTGCCGATCGTGCCGACGCTGGAGCGCGTGCTGGTGCGCAACCCGACCCACCCTGGCGCGATTCACTATTACATCCACGCCGTCGAAGCGTCGGATCGGCCCAAGCGTGCCGAACCCTATGCCGACCGCCTGCGCGGGGCGATCCCCGGCGCCGGCCATCTCGTACATATGCCGAGCCACATCTACTATCGCGTCGGCCGCTATCTCGACGCGTTGAAAGACAACAAAACTGCGGTCGACGTCGACGAAAAATATCTGGCCGACGCCAAAGCACCGATGGGCGTCTACCGGCTGGGCTACTATCCGCACAACGTGCACTTCGTGATGGCATCAGCCCAACTGGCCGGCGACGGCCAGACCGTGATCGCGGCGGCAGAGAAATTGGGTCAACTTATCCCCAACGAAGCCGCGCGGGGCATCGCGATGGTGCAACCCGTCAAGGCGGCGCCGTATTTCGCGCACGCGCAGTTCAGCACGCCAGAAACCATTCTCGCGTTGCCTGATCCCGGTGATGCCATCCCCTACATCAAGGCGATGTGGCTTTATGCGCGCGGCGTAGCGCTTGCACAACGCCGCGACTCCGCTGGCGCGGCAGCGGCGGCGGATGCAATCGGGACGATCGAGCGCACTGCCGATTTCAAGTTACTCAACGAGTCAAACGTTCCGGCGCAAGAGGTGCTGCGCATCGCGCAGACGCTGATCCTCGCCCGCATCGCGCAAGCCAATAGCGATTATCGTACGGCGGTCGTGCGATTTGCGCGCGCGGCCGCGATGCAGGATGCCCTGCCCTACACCGAGCCGCCGTATTGGTACTACCCGATCCGGCAGTCTCTTGCCGCTGCCCTGCTGCAAGCAGGCCGCTATGCCGAGGCCGAGCAACAATTCCAGCGCGCACTCACCCGCGCGCCAGCGAACGGTTGGTCATACTACGGATTGGCTGAACTCTATAAGGCACGCGGCAACGCCGACGCGGCGCGCAAAGCCGAGGCTGATCTGTCGAAAACCTGGATCGGTGATCGCAAGCTGCTGCAGCTTTCCAATCTTTGAAGTTCTGCGTCGGCGCTTCATGAGGGAGCGCGTCGCATGCGGCACGTTCGCTGCGTGCGCCGCCGATCCGCAAGTCCGCCAGTGACCCAAAAGCGGACGCTTCGTTCCATCTCGGTCGGAAATTAAGAGATCAGCAACCCTTCTCTCAAGTCCATTTCTTTTACCGCCCGTGGCGAGAGCATGTTGCGGCAGAATGCGCGCTGGCTTTGCACGACGGGGGGACAAAATGAAATGGCTGTTCGCTTTGTCACTTGCTCTTGGTCTCGCTGCGTGCGCGGAGACAGGAAATTTCGATCTGGAAAAGCCGCTCAAGCTTGCGACGCCTGCCCAACCAATATCGGCACCGGCGACGCCAGCTCCTCAGAAACCGACAACAGCAAGAGTATCCAGGGCAGATGCGAACGAAAGCCCAGCCAGCTCGTCGTTGATGGAATGCGGGAGCGAAGCCTGCAAGACCCAGTGTTCACCCGCGTTGAAAAAAGACACCAGGCCGAAATGGTGCATGTATTTCAGGGAGCCGGTTGACCGACACACCTCTGAAATTCAGGGCAGCAGGACCGAATAAGCGGCGACGCAAGAGCGGCCATTGGACTTCTGTCCAACTGGAATTCCGGAGCGACATTTTCGAGTATTGGGGCGAGGTCACGCCCACTTTTGCCCACTTCCATCATCGCCCGCGGCGATCAACGGAGACTCCGTTCATGCGGACACACAAGCTTCTGACTGTACTCACTGCGTTCGCATTGGCATGGACGGGGATTGCGGCTGCTCAGGACAAGCCCCTCGAGGAGCAGCTTGTTGATGCATTGACCAAGGTCTTCGGCTCGTATGCCGGGTTCCGTTCCAATCATGCAAAGGGCATCGTCGTCGAGGGGAGCTTTAAGGCCTCTCCCGAGGCAGCTGATTTGAGCCGCGCCGTATTGTTCAACGGCAGCGTGATCCCCGCGACCATACGATTTTCCGATGCGACCGGGATTCCGACTCTCCCGGATGGGTCCGGCGACGCCAATCCGCACGGCATGGCCATCAAGTTTCATTTGCCCGACGGCACCGACACGGACATGGTGATGGTCTCGCTCAAGTTCTTTCCGGTCGCCACCGCCGAGGATTTTCGCGATCTGCTTCTGGCCGTCGCCGCCAGCCCGCCGGACGCACCCAAGCCGACAAAACTCGAACAGTTCGTAGCAAATCATCCCAGCGTGCCGGCTGCCAATGCGACCGTAAGCACGCCGGACAGTTTCGCCACTGAGGAGTACCACGGTATCAATGCGTTCCTGCTCGTCAACAAGGCCGGCGCGAAGCAAGCCGTCCGTTATCAGATGATGCCCGAACGGACCGTTCATCTGTCGGCCGCTGATGCGGCACAAAAGCCGCCTAATTTTCTGGTGGACGAGATCCAGGAGCGCCTCAAACGCGGACCGGTGACATTCCGCCTCAGGGCGCAACTTGCGGTCGCCGGCGACCCCACGAAGGACCCAACGAAACCTTGGCCGAATGATCGAAAGGTCGTCGATCTCGGGGTTTTGACGATCGATAAGACAGCGGCCAACAGCGCAGAGGCCGAGAAGAAATTGCTGTACATGCCCAGCCAGCTGACGGATGGGATCGAGGAATCCGATGATCCCATGATCGGCATCCGCAGTGGCGCCTACGCCGTGTCGTTCTCCCGACGCAATCCGTAATCCAATCCGTCACGATTTCTTTCTTTGCAGCTCGTCGCGCTGCCGCGTGAGGATTTCGAGCTGCGCCTCCTGCTCGGCAATCCGTTGCGAAGCCAGGTCGTCGTCGGCGGCACCGGAATATGCAGCCGCTTGCTCGATGAGTTCGCGGATGTTTTCCCTGATTGCCGCCATGCGGCCTTCGATTTCAGCCAGCGTCAGTGGAATTTCGGCCATGAGAGCTCCATGATTTTTCGGAATGCTGTTTGCCGTTCGTTTGATTTTACAACAGCGATCGGCGCGACTGAAGCCTCTCGGCGACAAAGCAAACCCGGTACCGAGTGCGCTAGTCGCGTTTGCTCGCCTGTTTGAATTTGTCGCGCACGAGGCCCTCGACACTGCCGTAGGGATGCGCCGCCTCATCGAGTTCACCGTAAAATCCTGCGGTGGTCGCGGCCCCTTCCAGCTCTTTTGCGCGGGACCGAACTACGTCATCCAATGATTCCGTGGGCGCGAGAGGGCGAATATTTTCGGCGATCCAAAAGCGCAGGAACGTTTCGAAATTTTCACTCATGGGGAGTCCTCATACGATCGCAAAACCGTGTCACGCCGCGATCTGTGCGGCGCGAGAGGACATGACTGTGCCCGCCGTGAGAAGCGAACGCAAACGGCAGAGCCCGTCAGCGCGCCCGGCGCTGGTCAGCGCGCGGCGGCGCGGCTCGTCATTTACGACGATAGTTGGGCCGCGTCGGTTGCCTCGGCCAACGCGGCCCCTGCAAGCCGGCGCCATTCAGGCGACGCTTGCTGCTAATCGATAGCCGGGCCTTTCGGTTTCTCAGCGGAATCCTGGCGCCATTGGGCAATTCCACGAACCGCCGAACGAACTCCCCGCAAATTTCGACAACGTACTTCGTTCCCACCGGCAAACGCCGTGGAAGTTGAAACGCGCTGCTCACTTCACTTCCCCCAGTCCCCAGATCAACCCGCGCAAATTTGCGGGCATCGGTTTGGCCCGAATTTGTCCGAATTGCAGTTATCCACGCAATCAAACGCGGTAAAATCCAACCGCGGTTGACTCAACTGCGCGCGTCATTCCACACCGCGCGGATTGGCGCCGCAGACTCATTCAGGATGTCGACGGACGAAAAGCAAAAACCCCGAGCTCTCGCTCGGGGTTTTCGGAAGACCTAATCAGGTCAAACAGTGACTCTTACCAGAAGCGGTAGTTCACGCCGACCAGAACGGTGGTTTCGGTGAACTTGGAATTGAAGCTACACCCAACCACGCCGCAACCAACCGGGAACACGGTGTTGTTGTTCGTGCCGAAGTCCATGTAGTTGCCTTCGAGGAAGGCCGACCAGTGCGGCGCGAACATCCATTCAACGCCACCACCAGCGGTCCAGCCCGACCGGGTATTCCCCGTCGTACCGAGTGTGAAACCCGCAAGTGACGCATTGGTGCTGGCATGGGCCCAAGCGCCGCCGCCCTGACCGTAGAGCAACCAGGCCGGGGTGAACGAGTAACCGATGCGGCCCGTCAGGGTGTCGAACCATTGATTGTTGAAGTTGACGACGGTGCCCCCGAGCGGGCCAGTAGCGATCGTTCCGCTTCTGTGGTTGCTCGTGCCGTCAAACATGTTGCGGAAGCCGACAACCCATCCGCCGCTGAATTGATAGTCGCAACCGATCTGGCCGCCGCCAGCAAAGCCAGAACCGTTCGACGAGAGTTCACCGCCAGGGAAGTTCACGCTGGCGTCACCAAAGGCTCCGCCGATGTTGGCGCCGATGTAGCACCCGGTCCAGGTGACCGGTGGCGGCGCAGGCGGGATGTAGGCGGGCGCCTTGCGTGGCAAGTCAGCCGCCGAAGCCTGACTCGCAGCCAGACCAACAACGGCGGCGAGCAGCATCAAAGAGTATTTTCGCATTCCAGGTTCTCCCCTAATCGCGCCTGTGCCCAGAGCGGTGCGCGATGTGTGTGTCCGTATGAATGCTTTAATGCGGCAAAAGTTTGAGGAATATTGCACCCTCGTATAGGGGTCACAGTATTCGTGCCGGCCTGTAGCAAAAATGCAACGCTGCGCGTACTGGATTACCGACCATACCTAGTATTTTTACTAGGGAGTTATTTGTTTTTTATCCTTGATGGTCAGCGAACCTTAGGTTGTGCCCAAAAGAACTTTATCGCGACCTATGCCAGTGGCTGTAGTTATCAGTTCGGGCTCGACCAGAACGAGTAGTTCAAGCCGATACGCGCGATGTTTTCAGTCAGATGATGATTGTGAATAATACTGGCGCTGAACCCTACGTTACTGTTCAGGCTGGTATCGGTCGTCGAGCCTAAATCCACATACAGGTACTCGGCCTTGATGCTCCAGCGTTGGTCGAATTTCCATTCGACCCCTCCTCCCGCGGTCCAGCCAACGCGCGTCTGCGTTATTGACGAAGTGTTGCTCGACGGGAGGAACGGAAAGAAGCCGAAGTCGCTGTAGCTGACGCGACCCACCGCAACGCCGCCGGTCGCGTAGGGAAGCCAGGATCCAAACGCGATCCCCAGCCGGCCGCGGGCCGTCCCGAGCCATCTGCTCTCCATTGACTGTGTGAAGCTGTCGAAAATTCCGGGAGGAACAATTGCGCCGCCGCTTCGACTGCCCGACAGACCTGTGTACTGCAGGTCGCCTTCAATGCCGAACACCAGCATGTCGAACTGCTTGTTGAGCCCGATCTGACCGCCGCCCGTAAAGCCCGAGGTTCTCAGGTGGCCGGCCGCCGCCTGTTCAACGAGTACGCCGGACGGACCGAAGCCGACAGGGTTTAGACGCCAATCCATGTTGGTGTCAGACCAGACACCTCCGGCGTTCAAGCCGACGTAATAGCCCGACCAGTTTGGCGCCACAGCAACCGGTGCAATGTAAGGCGGCGCCTTCGTCGGCAGGTCCGCCGCGGAAGCTGAGCCGATCGCACCGAGCAACCAGAAGGCAGCGAAGATCCTTCCAGAACGATCCATAAGGCGAACTCAATGTCGCCCCCGATTCATCTCTTAGATCAGCGGACCGGCGATCAGAGGTAACTGGCGTCGTCCAGCAAAAAACGTTGCCTTTGTGACACCTTTGCAACCCACAGCGGGGTACCCCTGCGCGAAGTTCCTGTCGTGACAATCCAGCGGCTTTTCACAGCCATTGTCCGAAGCGCCGGATGTAAATCGTTTTGACGAGTTGCGTGAGCAAGCAGTAGCTCGACAGAATGAGAGCAAGCCAGACGAAATACGCCGGTGGCAACGGCACCATTCCCAAGTGTTCCCCGACCGGTGAGAAGGGCAGATAAATGCCAAGCGCCATGATGCAGACGGTCAGCAGAATAACGGGGGTCGCCGCACGGCTCTGAATGAACGGGATGTGCTGTGTGCGGATCATGTGAACGATCAGCGTCTGCGTGAGCAAGCCGACGACAAACCATCCCGACTGGAAGAGCGATTGTTTCGCAACAGTATTGGCGTGGAATACGTTCCACATGACCAAAAATGTCACCACGTCGAAGACCGAACTGATCGGACCGATGAACACCATGAAGCGCGCGATGCCGCTCGCATCCCATTTGCGCGGTTGCTTGAGATAGTCGGCGTCAACGTCATCCCAGGGAATCGATACCTGCGAAACGTCATACAGCAGGTTTTGCACCAACAGCTGGATCGGCAGCATCGGCAAGAACGGCAGAAAGATGCTGGCAATCAGCACACTGAACACGTTGCCGAAATTGGAGCTCGCCGTCATCTTGATGTACTTGATGATGTTCGCGAATGTTCTGCGGCCTTCCACGACCGCTTCCTCGAGCACCAAAAGACTTTTCTCGAGCAGGATGATATCGGCCGACTCCTTGGCGATGTCGACCGCGGTATCGACCGAAATGCCGACGTCTGCATCTTTGAGCGCCGCAGCATCATTGATGCCGTCGCCGAGATATCCCACCGTGTGATTGTTTCCCTGCAGGGCACGGATCACGCGGGACTTCTGAATGGGCGACATTTTCGTGAAAATGGTCGTCCGCTCCACCGCCTCGGACAATTGCGCCTCGGATAATTTTTCGAGGTCCTTGCCCAGCATCGCATGTTCGATGGGCAGCCCGACTTCCTTGCAGATTTTCTTCGTGACGACCTCGTTGTCACCGGTGATGATTTTTACGCAGACGCCATGGTCTCTCAGAGCGGCGATCGCCTGGCGCGCGGTCTCCTTCGGCGGATCGAGGAACGCGATATACCCCGACAACACGAGGTCATTTTCATCCTGCACCGTATAGGTGCGGTCTTCCGGGGGAAGCCATTTATACGCCACGGCCAGTGCGCGCAGGCCGTCCTGATTGAGCTTTCGCGTAATGCGGCGAACCTCCTTGCGCATTTCCGGCGTGAACGGGACAACGCCGTCGTCAGCCTCCACGCTCTGGTCATGCGCGGAGACACAGAGAGGCAACAGTTCCTCGATCGCGCCTTTGCACACCAGGAGATTTCGGTTGTCGCCATCGCGCACGACCACGGACATGCGCCGACGCATGAAGTCGAAAGGAATTTCGTCGATTTTCCGGTAGTGTTTCAGCTTGTCGACAAGCTCGTGCTGCAGGGCAAACTCAAGCACGGCAACGTCGAGCAAATTTTTCAGGCCGGTCTGATTGTTGCTGTTCAGCCAGGCGTATTCGAGAACGCGCAAGTCTTCTTTACCGTGAATATCGAGGTGTCTCTCAAGGATGATCTTGTTCTGCGTCAGCGTGCCGGTCTTGTCGGTGCACAGGACATCCATCGCGCCGAAATTCTGGATGGCATTGAGCCGCTTCACGATCGTCTTCCGCCGCGCCATCGTCACTGCGCCTTTGGCGAGGTTCGTGGTCACGATCATGGGCAACATTTCGGGGGTCAATCCGACCGCAACGGAGACCGCGAACAATAATGCCTGCAGCCAGTCGCCCTTTTCGAGGCCATTGATCAGAAACACGAGCGGCGTCATCACCATCAGAAAGCGGATCAACATCCAGCTGACCTTGCTGATGCCTTTGTCGAAACTGGTTAGCGGCCTCGCACCGATAATCTCTTTCGCCATCGCGCCAAAACAGGTGGCGTCTCCAGTCGCGGCGACCACGGCAACGGCCGTACCGCTGACGATGTTGGTCCCCATGAAGCAGGCGGTCTCACGATCCAGCACGTTCTGCGACGGCTCGGCCTGCGTCTGCTTGCCCGGCGGCACCGCATATTTTTCCAGCGGGATCGATTCTCCTGTCAGCATCGCCTGGCTGACGAACAAATCTTTAGTGGCGATGAGCCTGACGTCCGCAGGAACCATGTCACCGGCGGAAAGATAGACGATGTCGCCCGGTACGAGATCGTGGATCGGCAGTTCCTGCGGCCGGTCCATCCCGGCGCGCAGCACGGCGGCGGTCGACGTCACCATCGCCTTCAGTTCTTCAGCTGCCTTGTTGGATCGAAACTCCTGCCAGAACCTCAGCAGGGTGCTCAAAAGGATCATCGTGACGAGGACGATTATGGTCCTGAATGAGCGATCGTCAGGATCCGCAAAGATGACGTCCGAGAAGAGGGAAACCACGCTGACGGCAAACAGCACACCGTTAAATGGCGTGAGGAACGCATGGAAGAGTTGCTGGTACCAGGTCGGCGGCCTTTCGTGAGAGACTTCATTCGCACCGTATTGCTCCCGGCGCGCCTCGACCTCCTCCGCCGTAAGGCCGCTCCTGCTTGCCTGCAGGCGCGTCAGTGCTTCTTCCGGCGCGCATGCGCACAGCTCAGGCAGCGGCGAAGGAGCACGATTGCCCGTCGCGTCGGAGAGGATCGTTCGGCTCGTGATTTGCTTGTTCATCGCGCCGCTCCGACTGACCAGTGCGTAAAGCTTTTTGCTTTTCGGATCGGAGACGTCGAATAAAGACTATGTAAAATCGAAGTGCGTCAGCAACCGCACAGTCTGATGCGATGTCCGCCTCGTGCGTACATAGTCGCAATGTGCGCGCGCGCCAAAGTGCTTTAGCCGATATTTACGTTGGGTCCTGAAAATTTTGCGCCGAAGGAACATCGAGAGCGCGTAGAACCCATGGCATGGGTGAATATTCGGATTTGCTCACAGGCGAAATCACCGTATGGGGCGTGACCGTGCAGAACTGGATGCTGCTCGCCACGATGGTCTTCATTATCTCGATCACGGCCTTGCGAAAGACATTGTAGATCCTTGTCCATCGGCGGCCCCTGTCCCAATGGCTCGCCAACGGCAAAAACACCCAAAAGGCCAAGCAATTCAGCCCCGCGCATATTCGTCGCGGATGTGATCTACAGCACAGATTTGGGATTAGCTTTCGGCCCATATACCGGCCAACAAGCTGATGTTGTGCCCGGAGAGCTCAAACCATGCGGATGCCAATACTGTCTTACTTTCTGATCGTCGGGACCGCCCTCTTCGGCGCGTTGAGCCTGGTCAGCAACCGCATCGAGCCAAAGCCGCTTCCGGTCACGCAAACGATTGGTCTGCCCCCACCCTATAAGGCTCCGGCGGAGGCCAGCGTGCCGAACGCCGTAAATTTCGCTGCGGAAAGTCGGTACTCCAACCCTGTGCGCTAGTCCTCAGCCCCGGCTTCCAACTTCCAGGGTCACAATACGCGCCAGCAACGTTGCCGGATAAAGTTGCCCGCAAATCGCTTCGAGGTTGCACAGACTGCGAGCGATCGGATGGACCGGCACGATATCCCCGTAACCGACCGTGGTCAGTGTCACGAAACTGAAATAGACGGCGCTGCTCGTAAACGAGGCGTTGTCTTCAAGCACGAGTCCTGAGAAAGCCTTCGGGATAAGAACGCCGACGAAAACGAACAGCGCCACGAATGCCAGGGCAATCAAGAGATAGAGAAGCACGGCACCGACGATACGGTGATAGCTGACCGCACCCGGTGCAAAGACTGCTCGGCCCACAACCGCACCAAGAGTGATCGACAGGATCAGCCAGGCCGCGGCGACCAGAGGAAGGTCGAAAGCCGTGGGCGTCCCCCGTAAGCGAAGGACAATGACAAGGACATTCATTGAAATCGCAGCGAACAATGCAAGAAGGGCAATTGGGCTGCCGGACAGGATCAGAACTCCGCTCAACATTGCCACCGCTGCAAAGACACCCAAGGCCTGGAAAATTTCAATTCCGGAGGCCTGCAAAGGCGCCACAACGAACATCTCAAAGACCAGCAGAACGGTCAGCACCGTCAGTAGCGGATCGCTATAACGATCGCGAAGCGTACCCAGAAAATTTCCCTGTCCGATAGTCATCGTAAATCCCCCTGTGCGAGATTGCCTGCGCGACACCGGCATCAGCGACGGACGGTTCAGTCACCGCCCCTTCCCAGCCCTCAGGAGCTTTGGAGTTACGAAACGCTCCAGGCTGCCGGATTCGCGACGAAGATTGCGCCACTCGTCAAAAGGAAAATCAACAATGACCAGGCCAGCAGTCGGCAGATTTTCTTCCAGTTGCCCTCGTGCTTTGACGTTGCCCGATGCCAAAAGCATCAAGGCCAAGTCTTGCAGGCCGGGGTTATGGGCGATGACGAGCAGACTCTGCACGTTGGCCGGCGTCTCCTTGACAAGATCGAGAATGGCCTCCGGCGTTGCGTCGTACAGACGTTCTTCGGTATCCGCGGCGACGGGCACGCCGAATTCACGTGCGCTGAATTTCCACGTTTCCTGCGTGCGAACGGCCGACGATACCAGCGCTCGTTCCGGAACAAGACCTTCGGTCGCGAGATAAGCACCGATCGTCGCGGAATCCTTCCTTCCGCGGTCGATCAGTCCGCGCAGGTGGTCTTCGCTGCCGCTGCGCCCGGATTGCACGGCTTTGGCATGTCGGAACAACAGTAGGCGACGCACGGTCAATTCACCGATTGTGGAAGCCCGTCACACGATATCCATGGCAATTTTAGCACTGTTGGCATTCGGCAGCACCGCCCGCAGATCCAGTTCCAGTTTTCGCATATCAAGCTCCGCAGGAATGTGCAGAAAGAATTCGAGCTGCTGCTTTCCTTTGTACAGCGCAGCATTTTGCAATCGGCAGCCGCGTGACACCAGCATCGACTGAACGGTGCTGAACGTCTGCTCCAGGTCAGCTTCGTCGTCGTCGAGACGAATGCGAATGCGGCACGCGAGACGGGATTCGAGCAAGAAGATCAGGATCCAGCTGAAAATGGTGACGAACACCGCCATGACCCAGGACCCCATTCCGCACGCGAGTCCAACGATGACGACGATGATGGCCTTTACCGTAAGCTTCGGATTGTCGAGCACGGTACGGAAGCGCAGCAACGCGCCAATGCCGAAGATGACAAAAGCGAGCGTCTGGCTCGTGCCGCTCAGCTCCGCGACGACCGCGCCGACCATCCCCAGCAGGATAAGCGTCTTGCGCTCCTCAAGATCGGAAAGAGAGGCAAGGCGCGTCGAGCGAGGGTGCCAGGCCACGATCCAGGAGCAGGCTATCGCCAGGCTCAAACTGAGAAACAGGCGCAGCATGAACTCAGGGTGCAAAAACTGTTCCAGACTGTGCGCCATGGAGCGCCAGGAATCGCCGTGCGGATCTATGCCGCCGTCGATAAATGTCCTTCCTCCCTTGAACATTTCTTCCGCGGGATTGGCGGCCTGAGCTGCGGGCGGCAGCAGCCAGACGAGACCAAAAATGGTCGCTGTTAAGAACGACGTCAAACAACCGTCTGGCGTGCAACCCTGCGTGAGATCGATACGACATGATGTTCTCCAACCCTCACTATCCGCCGAATTGAGCGGAACGCGTGTTACCTTCCCTTACGCTCCGAGAATACGCCGGTTTCAGCATGATCGCGCCGGACACCGGCAATGAACCGATCCGTTTGCTTTCAAATAGCCGGCCGTTCTCATCGTAACGCAATTGAATCACCCAACCGAATTCGTCGTCCGGCCACCTTCCGTCAGGAAGGAGAGCTTTTGCATCGGCACCCATCGCCTGAAGAATTCGGCGAATTTTTCCATGATGCCACGAAATCAGAATGTTCGAGTTTGGCGGCAACTTCTTGATTTCGTCCACCAGCTCCATGAACTGTTTGTTCTTAAATCGGCTGTCGATAGTGAGGCCGAATTCTTGCGCGGTCGGCTCGATGGTGAGTCGAGGACGGTGACTATTGCGTGAGTCCCTCGTCGCGAAGATGTAGTTCAACTTCAGTGGTTTCCCGTCGACCGAGAAATTCTTGAAATAATTCGCGTAGCCGTCGGCGCGTGTGGTCCCCAACGGAGACAGCCCCTTGCCACTGTCGGCATCTTCCGCATGGCGGATGATCAGAACAACAGCGTTTTTTGGTCCGGCCGAATTTTCATCCCGCATCGGTTGCGCAGAAGCCGCGGCCGAAAGTGCTAGTGCAAGAATTGCGCAGAATGCCAGTTCAGTCTTCATGGCAAACAGATGCATGAAAGGGAGCATCGATGACGCTCCCTCTCCCGCCTTCACATTTCATCGAAACGTTCGTCAAGGCAATGCCACCAACTCGAGACCGGAAACGCCGAGCGAAACGTTCAGGCCGACCGTGCCCTGCAACGAAAGCGGTTGCAGGGTTACGCTCCTCGCCGACCCGCCAATCAGCACGTTGGCACCGGCGCCCACACCGAGCGTCGCTTCACCGCTCGCGCCCACATAGGTCCCAGCGAGTCCACCGAAAGCCGGCCCAACCGTTGACGAAAACACGGCCCAGCCCAGGACGCCGCCAGCTGTCGCGCCAAGATCGATGCCCAGGTTCGTCATCGAACCCTCGTAACGCTGAACCGGCCAATTGGGCTGGTTCGGCGTGAACACGCAGGTCATTTTCTGCTGGGATATAACAATCAGTCCGATTGACGGCGCGAGTTGACAGCTCAGTCCTCCAACCTGCGTCCATGGCCCCGGAGGAGATTGCGCCTGGCTGGCCGTGACCAGCATGGCCGAGGCGAGTGCTGTCGCGACGATCAAAAATCTGCGCATCTTTTTTTCCTCAATAGCAGGGTGGATACGGGTAGTAGCCGCAGGCGGGCGGCCGGTAATAAGGCGCGTAATACGCGGCGGCGGCTCCGGCGGCCGCAGCTGCGCCCGCGTAGTAGGCACCGCGGTAGGCCGAACGCCGCGCAACTCCGGCGTATGAGAGCGGGGTCAACGGCCGACCGATGATGTCGATGAATACTGACGCAGCGCCGTCCGCGCCTTTGAGGTCGCCTTCGAGCACGTCGACATCGAATGTCAGCTGATCGCCATCGAGCTTTGGATTTTTCAAGACAACGACGGCGTCTTTCACGCCCGATCCGTCTTTTGTGAAACCCGAAACCGTCGCGTTGGGCGGGTCCTTGGCGAAATTGTCGCTGCCTTTCGTCCAATCGTCGATCACGTTCGCAGTGAGATCATGGCCGGCAGCGCGAACCGGCCTGTCCGCGAAAATAATCGTATTCGGGGCAACACCGACCAGCACAAGCTTTCCATCGCGAAGCGACACGCCTTTTGAATTCATCACAATCAGCGAGGGCACGACTTCAGGCTTTGCCTGGCCGATCGTCTTCTGCAGCGGCACATGAGGTGGGGTACTTGTCGTCTGGGCAGATGCTGAAGATGCCAAGCCGATGGTGCTCGCGATCGCAAGGATGACGGCACGATTCGTGACGCGAAAACATAAGCTCACGACAACCTCCTGTTGCGGGACTAATGACTAAGCCACGGCCGAACGACGGGCTGTGCGAACAGCGGTGAAACTTGCGGATCAGACGCTGGCGGGACCGTTCTGGCGGCCTCCCGGCCCGATTTTCTCTGTGCGAACATGACCGCCCCCTTCGGCATGTGCGTTTTCTCGTTTTCGCCAGAAACTTTGAACTTCGTTTCAACAGGGCGATATTGGCCCAAAGGCCAATAAGTACGTCTGGATACTGGGGAATTGGACACGGTGAAGTAGCACCAAGCCCACCATGCGGGCCTCGGAGGCCACAAATCAGGGAGATCGTGATGCTCAAAGACATAATTACTGTCGATCAACTTTCGCTCGTCATTTCGCAGGCCGCGGCACCGGCATTCCTGCTGGGGGCCGTAGCGTCCTTCCTGTCGGTTCTCGTCACGCACATGAGCCGCATCCTCGACCGATCGCGGGCCATCAGCGACATTTCGGATGACGATCCGAAAACGCGAGAGCTTAAAGTCCAACTTCCGGAATTGCGGTTGCGCGCGGTCTTGGTCATCCGGGCGATCTATTGGGCGGTCGGAAGCGGAATCACGACCTGCCTTCTCATGATCGTTGCCTTTGCCTCAGCCTATATCGGCGCTCGACATGAGCCGGCAGCTGCCGTGCTTTTCACCCTGTCGCTCTGCCTGTTCACGGCTTCGCTGATTTCCTTTGCCCGCGAGGTCAGGATCGCCTTGAATCAAAACGAGCTTACCTCTGAAAAAAGCCAACACTGACTGACGCAGCGGACGGGAGATGGTGATGACAATGTTCGACCTTCAAAAACGGGTCGCATTCGTAACCGGTGGGAACGGTGGCATCGGACTTGGCATGGCCAAGGGCCTGGCTTCGGCCGGCGCTGCTGTCGTGATCGCGGGACGCAACAAGACCAAAGCGCAATCCGCCTTGTCAGATCTGCGCGCGCTTGGGGCCAAGGCGGAGTTCATCGATCTCGATGTTCTCGACGAGCGATCCTGCCGTGATGCTGTTCAGCGCGCCGCGGACCGGTTCGGCAGTCTCGACATCCTGGTCAACAACGCCGGCACAACCGTTCGCAAACAACCGCAGGACCTGACTGCCGAGGACTGGCGTTTGGTGATGGATACAAACCTGACGAGCGCGTTCCTGTGCTCGCAGGCGGCCTATCCTCACATGGTGCGCGCTGGTGGCGGCAAAATCATCAACATCGGTTCGATGATGACGATATTCGCTTCGTCATATGCAGCACCTTATGCGGCAAGCAAAGGCGGCATCGTGCAATTGGCCCGCTCGATGGCGGTGGCATGGGCGAAGGACAATATCCAGGTCAACGCGATCCTGCCCGGCTGGATCGACACCGACCTCACCAGAAAAGCACGCGAGCAGGTCGAAGGCCTTAATGAAAGAGTCCTTACGCGCACTCCAGCGCAACGTTGGGGCGCGCCCGACGATTTTGCCGGCATCGCCGTTTTTCTCGCTTCACCCGCCTCGAATTTCGTTACCGGCACGGCCATTCCGGTCGACGGCGGATATTCCGTGCAGGCGTAGTAGTTCCCTGCCCGACCCACCGCGATCAAAACGGTTTGTCGCCGATGATGGTGCAGCGTCGCATCACGCGAACCTCGTTGGCCTCATCGAATCCGGTGGCGCGATGCAACGTGCACCGGTTGTCCCAGACGAGACACTGCCGTGGTGCCCAGCGGTGGGTGTAGACGCGCTCGGATTGCGTGATCATCTCGTTGAGCGTTTCGATCAATGCCCGGCCTTGCGCATAATCCATACCTTCGATCGACTCGGCGTGATCGCCGAGAAAGATCGCCTTGCGTCCGCTCTGTGGATGCGTACGCACGATCGGGTGCGCGACCGGCGGTACCTTGGCCTTTTGCTCTGCCGTCAACGGATCTTCACCGTGACGACGCGTGCGTGAGAAGTCGAAATTGTGGATGGCGCGGCGTCCTTCGATTTTTGCCTTCATCGCGGCGGGCAAATGATCGTAGGCGGAATACATGTCCGCGAATTCCGTTTCGCCCCCGCTCGCCGGCACGATCTCCGAATACATCATGGTGGCCTGCCCGGTGCGTTCCTTCCAGGAGCCATCGGTGTGCCAGTAGAGCGTACCGCGGTCGGGATGTTTGCCGCTCGGCTTTCCGTCCTTGTCGAGATTGGACAGCATGTAGATTTCGGGATGGTCCTTGTAGCCGTGATACTGACTGAGCACGTGCACCTGCACCTCGCCGAAATTGCGCGCGAACGCGACCTGGGTGGCAGGCGGCAGATCGACATCGCGGAACAGGATCAGCTCGTAAGCCAGGAAGGCTTCGTAGACCTTCGCGAACAGCGCCGGCGACACCGCTTCCGCCAGCGTTATGTCGGTGATCTCGCAACCAAGCGCCGGATGCAGTGGCTTGACCTTGAATGGCCAGTCGCGCTCGGAACGTTGCGGGGTTAACTGTGTCTGCACATGTGTTTGGGCCATGACCATCGTACCGCAGGTTGGGCATCGCGCAGGCTATGATAGCGCGAGTGGTTCCGTTGGGTATCCCAGTATAGCTGCTGAGCTGCTGCCCTGAAAATAAAGTTCCACGCAAACGGAAAAGCGGCAAGACCGAGGAAACCGGTTCGCCTGCTCGGCGGTTATGAGCGGTGGGAAATTTCACGCACATTAGAATCCGCTCCGCCCCCGGCGCGGAGAAAGGAGCATGAAATGGCTAACGCCCTGGCACAGATGACCAGCCCGGACAGCTGGAAAGGCTGGAAGAGTTGGAAGAAGACGGCTTACCAAGGTGTCGTTAAACGCGATTGGGTTCCGACCGGCCGTATCGACTTCGCAACCAATCTGAACGGCAATGGTGATGCCGATCAGCCGAGTGAATTCAAGTTGCTGGTCGAAGAACGAAGGATCGTCGAAAGCATCGCTGGCAACGAAAATCTCGAGATCCAGTGGAGGCTGGCGACGCTGAAGGAGGCGAAAGCCGTCGTCACGCAGTATCATAAATATCTTTCGGAAAACTCGTTGATCAAAACGGTCTTCGACGAAAACACGATTCTGCCTCCACCGAAGCGCGTTCAGTCAAAACCCACGGAAGCGCACGAGTCCGCCTCGACCCGCTCGACTAATTGAACGTGCGCAGCAGCTGGTCGGTGATGGGCTTGAGCAGATAGCTCATCATCGTGCGGCTGCCGGTCTGCAGGAAAACTTCGACCGGCATGCCGGAAACAAGCTCCAGGCCGCCGAGCCGCCGGCGCTCGCTCGGCGGAAGCGTTACGCGTACCGTGTAGTAGGGCGCGGCATTCGGGTTTTTCTGCCGGTCGTGATTGAGATCGGCCGAGAGGTAGGACACCACCCCTTCGAGCTGCGGCGTCGTGCGCTGATTGAACGCTGACAACCGGATATAGGCACGCTGTCCGTTGCGCACGTGGTCGACCTCCTGCGGTGGGAGGCGCGCTTCGATCTGCAACTCATCCGATTCCGGCACGATCTCCATGACGACCTCGCCGGGCGTAATCACACCACCGATGGTATGCACCGAAAGTTGATGGATGATTCCGTTGTTCGGCGCGCGCAGATCAACCCGCTTGAGCAGATCCTGCGCCGCCGTCGACTTCTCGACCAGTTCGGCCTCCTTGTCCTGGGCTTCGCGCAGATCCTTCATCACCTCGGTACGAAAATCATGGTCGACTTTGACGACCTGCAGCTCCGCCTCGCTGATCTTCGACTTTGCCTCGGCAATGGATGCCACCACCTGGCCGCGCTCGCCATCGAGGCGCGCAGCCTCGCGTTGCAGGGATGTTTTTCGCGTTAAGGGCACAAGGCCCTTCTGGAAAAGACCATCCACGCCCTCCAGTTCACCGGAAATCAGGTCATGCTGCGCCGCTTTGGATTTGACCTGAGCGTCAAGCCCCGAAATCTGTTCGCCGAGCTGTCCGATGCGACTTTGCAAGAGATCCTTGGCGTTGCGACGCGTCGCCGTGCGGCTGTTGAACAGCGAAATCTCCGAGGCCCAGAGCCGGCTGAGATCACTGTCGCCTGTTCGACCGGCCATATCGTGCGGCATTTGCGGCTGCTCGAGGCCATCGCGCTCTGCCATCAGGCGGGCGAGCCGCACACGCGTCTGGTCGAGCTGTTGCGTCAGGACCTGCGCGTTCGCCCGCAATTGCGTTTCGTCGAGCCGCAAGAGGGTGTCACCCGCACTCACGTGCATTCCGTCGCGAACCGGAATATTCGCCACGACCCCGCCGGCGGGATGCTGGATTTTCTTGACGTCCGATTCAACCACCAGCGTGCCTGGCACAACGACCGCGCCCGACAACGGCACAAGGCATGCCCAGCCGCCGACGATGCCGACGCCAATAATCAGCACGCGAAGTCCGATCCTGAGTTCGCCTTCAAAAGCCCGCATCAATCTCCTGGTCAGCGTTGGTTCGGGCCCGTCCAGTGCGAGAGGCGGCGCCCGACCGACCAGGAATGCACAGCCTGTGCGCAGGCTCTCCCACGTGAGATGCGACCGGACAAGCTCCTGCCCCACCACAAGAGCTGACCGCACCGCGTCCTTGCGCTCCACCGGTGCCGACCCTGCAATCCGATCTTGCGCGGTGATCCGTGCCAGCTCGGGTGGCTTATGAGTGTGCGGCGGACGCCCGTGATCGCTCGCCGGATGAACCAGCACTTTTGCCTCATGGTGTACGGGCCGTTTTGCGGGTGGATCGCTTAGCGGCCGCGGCCGTGCCGCCGGCTTGCGGCGATTGAAACCCAGCCTGTCGAGAAGACGCTCAACTTTGCTGTCGGGCTGCTTTGCAGGTGGGCGTTGCCGCGCACGTGGACGTTTTGGCGGCCGATCTTCGCGTTGCAGATCGATTGCGTGCGTGAACCGCTGCTGGTCGCGTTCCTCATCGAGAAAACGTTGCAGCCGTCGCAACTCCCAAACAAGCGCGGCTTCCTGCTGGTCGATCGACACGGTGTTGTCATCATCAAGGGCGCTTCGGTCTTGCCCACGAGAGGAAACATGAGAGGAAACATGGGAAGAAACATAACTCATGGCACCACTCCCGCCGCCATGCGGGCGACTCGGCCGCGCGGGTTTGCAACAGCTCCGCGAACGGCCGACCGTGCGACACGCGCAAAAACGTCCTCGCGCGGGCCGAATGCGATCATCCGTCCGCCATGAACGACCATGGCCATGTTCAATGCCGCGAGAGCGTTGGGCCGGTGCGAAATGACGATGACGATGCTTTGTTCGTTGCGGAGGGTTTCGATCGCGCTGACGAGCGCATTCTCGCCGTCCGCATCGAGATTGGCATTGGGTTCATCGAGAACGATGAGGAATGGGCGACCGAATACGGCCCGCGCCAGACCGATCCGTTGTCGCTGCCCGGCCGACAACGCCGTGCCCCGCTCGCCGAGCCGAGTATCATAGCCATCGGGCAGGCGCAGGATCATGTCATGCGCCCCGGCCACTCGGGCCGCGTCCAGAATTGCTTCCGACGTCGCCGCCTCGTCGAAACGCGCGATGTTCGTTGCGACCGTTCCGTCGAACAACGCGACGTCCTGCGGCAAATAGCCGACGTAGCGTCCGAGGTCGTCAAAATCCCATCGATCAATTGGCGCGCCGTCGAGCCGCACGGCGCCTGCGGCTGCTGGCCAGACGCCCACGAGCGCCTTGGCGAGCGATGATTTCCCCGCGGCACTGGCCCCGAGCAGCGCAAGGCCGTTGCCTCCCCTGAGCTCAAACGAAACCTGGGATACGGCGGTCTTTTGCGTTCCGGGAATGACGACGCTGAGATCTTCGACCTTCAGGGAGCGATGAGGGCGCTGCAGAACAACCGCCGGCGCCGTCGGCGGGGCCGTCACCTTGAGAATGGCGCGAAGCCGGCCAATTCCTTCACGCGCGGCTACGAGCTGTTTCCAGTTCGACAGAGCCACTTCGACCGGCGCGAGAGCGCGACCCATCACGATGGCGGACGCGATCATGATGCCGCCCGAAGCCTGTTCCATCACAACCAGGTAGGCGCCGACGCCGAGTACCGCAGATTGCAGGATGAAGCGCATCACCTTGGCCGCGGCGCCCAGATTGGCATGGACATCCGCAAGCCGCGTGTTGTGATGAATATGATGCTCGTTCGTGGCCGACCATCGTTCCGCGAGACGGCCGGTCATGCCGAGAGCGCGGATAACATCGGCGTTCTGGCGCAGCGCGTCCGACAACACCTGGCGCTGCGCATTGCCCTCGGTCGTTACTTTGGTGGCCCCTCTCGCCTGCCATTCCGTCAGCAGGGCCATCGCCACGATCGCCCCTGCTCCGCAGGTCGCAACCACACCGATCACTGGGTGAAAGAGAAACAGCGGAATTAGAAACAGAGGAACCCACGGCATATCGAGAAACGCCGTTGGCCCGCTGCCGGAGAGAAACACGCGCACTTGATCGAGATCCCGCAGCGGCTGTTGCGCGAGGATCGGCTTTGTCCCCCGCAATGGGAGCGAAACCAGCGCGAAGTAGATCTGCGGCTGCAACTCGGCATCGAACAGCGCGCCGATGCGGGCCAGCATCCGGCCGCGGAGTGCGTCGAAGTAACCCTGCAGCAAATAGGCAACAAGAATGATCGCCGAGAGCCCGAGCAAGGTGGCAATATTCCGGCTCGGGATGACGCGATCATAAACCTGCAGCATGTAGATCGAACCGGAAAGCGTCAGCAGGTTCACTACCCCGCTGAATACAGCCACGCCTGCCAAACGTCGTGCGCTTGCGCGCAACTGAACGGCAACCGGGTCGTCCCCTTCGAGAGACCGCATTCTGCCCCACCGATCCTTTCCGGTTCACGTAGTGGCGCCAATCATCCTGACGTGCGATGAGCCTCCAGTTCAGCTGCCAGCCAATTCCGTTCCGTTGCCTCGCTAGACAAGGAGATTCGTAAGTTCGTGCGGGCTCATATGGTGCGGGTCGACACCCTGCAGCACCACTTTGTCATCACCAACCGTAACAACGAGGTTGCCGTGATCCCGTCGGACATGAAGATCGTTGCCGTACTTGCCGGCGTTCTCGAATTGAAGCTTGTCGACGCCGAGCGTGAAGTCAGTAATCGTCGCGTTGATCCGACCTTGTCCAACGACGAATGTGTCGGCGCCGTCACCACCAGTCATTGTCTGTTTTCCGGCGGCCGCAACCAAGGTGTCATTTAAGCTCCCGCCGTTCAGGGTATCCTTGCCCGGCGATCCGATCACAAGCTGCGCCATGCCGTCGGCAGCTTCTTCCCCGTTCGGATCTACCCCTCCCGCGGTGCCGCTATGCCGCTCGGTCGCGACGAAAGCATCACTTTGCATCGCGGTGGTATCAGTGTCGCGCAGGATCAAGTCCGACAGGGTCGTACCCTTGATCTCATTGAGGGTCTGCTTGTCGAAACCCTGGTTCTCAAAATAATACTGATCCCCGTCACGCAAGGCCGTGAACTGATCGCCGATGATCCTGCCGAAGGTGGATCCGATGACGCCACCTGCAACATGATCCTCAGCCAATCCACCAGTCCACAGATCGATGGCATCGACGGTGCCATAGGCTTGCTCGAGCGCCGCGGCCGTTGCCGGATCAGAGCTGATTTGATCGAAGCTGGTGTATGGCGTCAGGCCCAGCGCCTCTCGGGTCTGGTTCAGTGTGCCCAAGCCGAGATCATGGCCGCGCTGGATATTGATGGCCGCGAGGTCCATTCCATCCGGAGGATCAACCAGCAGGTTCCGCAAGCCATCGACAAGCTGCGTGTCCAGCGGATTTGCCAGGTCGCCAGACAGGTGCCGAAGTAGGCCATCTGCGCCCGTAGCCGCAAAAGCTGCCGGATTCTCAAAAAACGATTCCGCCAGCGTCTGCTCGGACGTGAAGGCACCTGTATTGCTGATGGCACTGATTTCGTCGGAGACGATGGAGTGACCAAAGCGATAGGCGGCGCCCTCAAACTCTTCGCTGATCCGCGCGTCCACCGTCGGATCATAGCCGTGGTACGGGTCAATCGCGTCCTTGCCCAACAGATGCGGCAGGAACTCGCTATAGGTGATGTTGACCATCTCGGCCGTGGTGATGGCTTTGGCCGTCTCGTACAGCTTGTCGCCGCTCCAGTTCGGATGTTCCTTGTGCAACTGATCGACCTGATAATTGTGTTCGCGCACAAACAGAGTCTGCAAGGCCGTCAGGTCGGGGTTCTCCTGTGCCCGCACGTCGCCGGCCATGAACATCCCGGATTGCGGATCAATCGGCAG
>Ga0070713_100000438_pt1 | contig 26645 bp, 23 predicted proteins | sample LARL82metaG_FD_65465 | JGI IMG/M metagenome (GOLD analysis project Ga0070713, IMG submission 65465) | Corn, switchgrass and miscanthus rhizosphere microbial communities from Kellogg Biological Station, Michigan, USA - LAR L8-2 metaG | ecosystem: Host-associated > Plants > Roots > Rhizosphere ... | reverse complement strand
AAGATTTTTGATTACAACCCTGCGCACAACCAAAGGATCTGATGGGCGCTCTACCCCTTCCGTAAGGTAGACGCGCTGCAATTGCTCCTCATTGTATGGATCTGAACCTTCCAGGAGACAGCGCGCGCTGCAAAAAACCCCCTTGAAGTCGATCATTGCCATACTCGAATTTCGTTCGAGGAAAAAGCCAATTACCAGAAAAAGCAGAGCCCCGAGCAGCAGGAGATACAGGCCATCCAGTCGCGATTTCATCAGATTCCGTATCTCCTTCGATGAGGGTAACCTAATCGGACAATCCACCTGGAATTTTTTGAGGCGTTGATCCCAGCCCATAACTGCACGGCGCCTCCGGTTCAGCGTCCCCTCGGGGCCAAGACAGAACAGTCGTGATTCACCAGTGGATTTGCAGCGCCTGCAGCGCCATCCCAATGAATGAACGACGGTTGGATCTCGAGAACAAACCGATCGTTAAGTTTCACTCGTTCTCAACCCGCGAACATAAGCCCACACGTAAAAAACACTCATCGCGAGCAGAATCAGCGGCGCTGGCCGGGCGATTACTATGGTCAGAATCTGGTTGGAGAAACCTACTGGAATGGTTGGCATTTGCCGGCTCAGCATCGTCAAAACCGTGGACGGAAGATCGCTGGTGACCGCGATCGCTGCCGATGTCGTCAACATCCCAAGCCAGCGCCGCGCTCCACCTTCAGCCCACAATGCCGCAGATGCCGGTACCGCCAAGACCAGCAGCTTCGCGTCGTAAGGTCTGTGGTAAATCGGAAGCATGGAAAGCGGAACCAATGCCGCGAGAGCCAGCCACGTCTCCGCCCGCGAATTCTCAGCGCGCAATGTGCGGACAATCCACGCGATGAAGAGCGGAACGCAAACAAGCCAGGTGGCCGGATTGTAAAAACGCGGATCGTCGTAAAAGACACTGAAGACAGCCTGTAGGTTGATGATCATTCCGCCAGTGCCGTTGCTGATGCCTGTAGGCCCCGGGTCAGCAATGCCTCCCCGCGCCGAAACCAACGCAAGATTGGAACGAAGCTCCTGCATCCAATGCGGGGACACTTGATATGTCCAGAACGCCGCGAGAACGCCGAGACCAACAACAACGATCATGGACTGCGCCGCGCGCTTGCGATACCCTCCTCCGGCAATCAGAAAATAGAGCCACACTGCGGCCGAATCATGCGGCTTCATCGCAAGGCTTACGGCCAGGCACGCCACCCCTGCGAATGCGAATCTTTCCGTGAAGAAACACCATACGGCAATTGCGCACAAACTGACTGCGACGCCTGCCGCATTACCGAAAGCGAACACCACCTCCGTGTTGGCGAGCATGAAACCCACCATGAGAGCAGCGATCGGCGGAGATGAATTCGCAGCAATGCTCCAGATGAGGCAGCACGCAAGGGTGAAGAGGCAGATGGTCAGGATTGTCCAAAGCGCCTGCGCCACGCCCCATCCGAGAGCAGCGAACGGCGCAATGACCAGCAGCGCAGTGGGGAGATAGACCACCGCCATGACGGCGCCCTCGAATTTCTGCCGCTCAACGGGATCGGTGGTGACGGTGCCACCATGTTCCTCAAAAACGTCAAGGAAGGCGGCTACATTGTAGGGGTCCCGGTGCTCGATCAAGCACCGCGCAGCCAGGTAGATCGTGTGAGAATCGAAAATTCCCAGATGTGGAGATCGCTGCAAAATGACCGCAAAAACGGCGGAGAAGCTGCTCGCGAGCAACAACACCGTCAAACCAACGCGACGCGCCTTTATCATCACGATTCCACCGTTTGAATCTATTTTCGAGCACACTAGAGCGGAAGACGCTGGCATTTCGGGGCATCCAATCCGCAGTTACCTGGAAAGGCACGGGCGGGAACAAGACCTTTGCCATAGAACTGCCGAGCCCAGTGACCTTGGGCTTCAGCATTCCTAGTCCGGCGATTCGGCGCAATGTGTTTCTCATGTAATATCGAAAATCATGCCAGATACTTCGGGGTCAGACGGTTCGCGCGAGAACCACGTGTGGTCCCGCTTGCTCCTTGTTCTGGCATGCGGATACGCCATTCTCTTTGGGTTTGTGTTTCAGCGTTTCGCCTATGGCGAACCCGGCGGGTTTCCCGTGTTTTACACGGCCGGAAAGCTGGCTCGGTACAATCTTCGGGGACTCTACAGCCAGCATCTCCAGAACATCTTTCATCCCTTGAACGATGGCGTAGGATATTTCTTCCATCTGCCCTACGAGACGGTTCTCCTGGTACCGCTCAGTTACCTGCCGCAAACCCTGGCTTTCGCCTTTTGGACATTGCTTAATCTTGGGTGCCTGCTGGGTGTGTCGGTGATCCTTAGGCGGCACTTTCCGCAGTTTGCATGGACGATGCCCTTCGCCTTCGGGCCGACGCTTTCCCTTTTGTTGAACGGCCAGGACTTGGGAATTCTGACACTACTGGTTGCGCTCGTGTTCGATCGCTTCCTCCGGGAAAGAGATTTGCAGGCTGGCGCAATCCTGGCGCTGGGACTGTTCAAATTTCCGCTTATCGTACCGCTGGTGGCCATCCTTGCCTTCCGCCATTGGCGCGTATTGATCGGATTCATTGTCGTTTCCGTTCCACTCTTGCTGGGTTCGGCACTCGTCGTCGGGAAGCTAGGCATGCAGGATTACCTGGCCCTCACCCGCGGAACCGACGCAAAGGAAGCAGCCGGAATCCTGATCAACCTGCGTGGCATGGTTGCTGTCTTGTTCGGTCCGCACACCGCCGTCGTCATCGTGCTTTCGGTCGCACTGGTGGCGCTGGGCGCATCGATCAAGGCCGCACGCATTCCCATGTTTTGCCTGGCGCTGGTTGTGACACAACTGGTCAGCTGGCATGCCCATTTGTACGATGCATTGATCCTGCTGATTCCCATGGCCTGGATGTCGGAAAGCGAATTTCAATGGATACGGTACACACCCGCAGCGCTGATCTTGATCACCGCGCCCATGCTTCTCAACCCGTCTTTGGGATATCTTCTTGCGGTCTTCCTCTGCGCATGGCTTCTGATTTTTGCGGGAAGTTCGACGCGAAACCGTCCGGTTGCAAGCGCTTGACCCACTCTCTATCTGGTCTAGCAGATCTTCCATTTCAAGATTCCGCATCGAATAATGCTACAAACCATTCTTATGGTGAAAGTTAGCCAACATTTTAAATACCGAGGTGCTCGGACTTTTCTGCCTCCAGGAGATCGTCCTAATCAATAGAGTGCAAAGCGCGGACTCTGCCGAACGTACAAACATCTTCACACCAGCGTGGGTTTTCATCAGAGAGCAAGACTCGAGCAAGCGCGAAAGAAGTCATCAATCGAGTTCCAAGGGTGACGAATGATTGCTTTGTCCCAAACGTGATATTTACCTTGGGATTGAAATGTGTCACCTTTATTCTCAAATGAACAAAAGGAAGGCTTTAGTCACTGGTTCTTGTGGTTTGATCGGATCCGAGGTATGCGTTCATTTCTCACGTGCCGGGTACGAGATTCTTGGTGTCGACAACAATCAGCGAGCTATATTCTTCGGGCCGGAAGGAGACACCTCGTGGTCGCTGAAGCGGCTTCGCGGCGACATTCCTGGGTACAAGCACTTTAATCGCGACATCCGCGACCGAGAAAACATTCTTCAGCTAGTGGAGGAGACTGCACCGGATGTGATTGTTCACACTGCGGCACAGCCTTCGCACGATCGCGCGGCACAAATCGCATTTGACGACTTTGACACGAACGCTGGAGGCACACTCAATCTGCTCGAGGCGGCGCGGAGATATGCACCTGAATCCCCCTTCATCCACATGTCAACCAACAAGGTCTATGGCGATGGGCCCAATCGAGTCTCACTTGCGGAGAGCGAAAAACGCTGGGAATTCGCCGATTTCGCATTCCAACATGGAATTCCCGAGACATTTTCCATTGATCAATCTCTGCATTCGGTGTTCGGAGCCTCGAAGGTCGCTGCCGATATCATGGTGCAGGAATACGGACGCTACTTTGGCATGCCAACTTGTGTGCTCCGGGGAGGATGCCTTACTGGGCCGAATCATGCCGGAGTGGAGTTGCACGGATTTCTGAGTTATCTCGTTCGGTGCAACTTAACAGGCAAGGAATACAAGGTATTCGGTTACAAGGGCAAGCAAGTACGGGACAACTTGCACTCGGAAGATGTGGCGAGATTCATGCTGGCATTCGCGCAGAATCCTCGTTGCAGCGAGGTATACAACCTCGGAGGAGGATTCGATAATTCCTGCTCGATCCTGGAAGCATTTGAAATGACAGAGAACCTCACCGGCCGCAAACAGATTTGGACGTATGCTGAAGGCAATCGCGTTGGCGATCACATCTGCTATTACAGCGATCTCAGGAAGATGAAGGCACACTATCCGAACTGGAATGTGACCAAGACTCTCAAACAGACAATCGCCGAGATCGCTGCATCGTGGTCGACGCGAGTGGTAATCGAGTGAGGACATGAAAGTCCTGATTTCCGGCGTTTGCGGCTTTGCCGGTAGCCATCTAGCTCGGTTTCTCCTTGAATCGCACGAAGGCATTTCACTCGTCGGAATCGACAATCTGGCTCGGTTGGGGAGTGAGACGAATCGGCTCTCTCTGAAGCGTGCAGGTGTTCAGCTGTTTCACGGTGACGTTCGCCTCGCTAGCGATTTGGACGCATTGCGGCGCGTCGACTGGGTGATCGACGCAGCAGCGCAACCAAGCGTGTTGGCCGGAAAAGACGGCAAGACCAGCTCCCGCCAGCTGTTGGAGCATAACCTGCTTGGCACCATCAACCTGCTTGAGTATTGTCGCAACTCGAACGCCGGATTCATCCTGTTGAGCACCAGCCGGGTTTATTCCATCCATGCCTTGAATTCATTGCCTCTTGGTGTAGAGGTAGATGCGTTCACCCTTCAAGACCGCGGCGCTCTGCCGCAGGGCACGGGTGCGAATGGCGTGGATGAACGTTTCAGCATCGAGGCTCCGATTTCGCTCTATGGAGCCACTAAACTGGCCTCGGAGCGGCTCGCCCTGGAATATGCATGGGGCTTTCAGATGCCTCTTTGGATCAATCGATGTGGAGTCTTGGCCGGCGCAGGGCAGTTTGGAACCGCTGAGCAGGGGATCTTTTCCTATTGGCTGCACGCTCACGCTGGACGGAGGGCGTTGCGGTACCTTGGCTTTGGCGGTCACGGATTCCAGGTTCGGGACGCCTTGCATCCCCGCGATCTGGCCCAGCTGGTCGATCTTCAATTGCGGAGTTCGGCCTCCTCGCAGATGTTCAATGTTTCTGGCGGGCGGGTCAACTCCATGTCGCTGGCGCAGCTCACTGCCTGGTGTGACGAACGATTTGGACCTCATCAACCGATCGCGGATGGAGGTGAGCGGCCATACGACGTTCCGTGGCTGATTTTGGATTCATCTCGGGTGCAAAACTCAATGGGTTGGAAGCCTGCGATTGGACTGGAGCAGATATTGAACGAGATCGCAGATCACGCCGCTGCCAATCCTGAGTGGCTCACGTGGTGCGGGCAATGACTCTCTCTGATGGACCAGAAGACACCTTAAAATTGCTAACCATCGTGATACCCGCTCGCGATGAAGAGGGCTGCATCGCATCTACCGTCGAGCACCTGCATGTTGAATTGCGGCTTCATCATGTCCCGCACGAAATCGTCGTGGTTGACGATGGAAGCTCCGACCGAACTGCCCAGATTGTTACGGAGCTTGGAATGCGCATTCCTGAAGCCAGACTTGTTCAAAACGGCGCTCCGCACGGCTTTGGACGAGCGATCAACTTTGGTTTGCAGAGCATGCGGGGCGATGCGGTGGTCATCATGATGGCCGATGAATCGGACGATTGCCGGGATGTGGTGCGCTATTGGAAGGCTTTGAATGATGGTTGGGATGCGGTGTTCGGCTCGCGATTTATGAAGGGCGGAGGCGTCATTGACTATCCGTGGCTCAAGCTGCGCATCAACCGTATGGCTAACCTATTCATTCGGCTCATGTTCCGCATCTCGCTGAACGATACGACCAATGCGTTCAAAGCCTATCGCCGGCGAGTGATTGAGGGCTGCCAGCCGCTGCTTTCGGCGCATTTCAACATGACTGTGGAGATCCCGCTGAAGGCGATTGTTCGCGGCTACTCGTGGACGACGATGCCGATCACCTGGCGGAACCGACGGACGGGTGCGGCCAAACTGAAGATCCAGGAGATGGGAAGCCGGTATCTCTTTATTTGTCTATATCTTTGGCTTGAGAAGTATCTGAGCGGGGGGGACTACCGGAAGCCACAGCTGGAGGAAGGAGAGCACCGGCGGTGACTCGTGGCGGGTGGAGGGGGTGTACCCCCGGTTCTTGCGGGGGAGAATCTTTTGTTTTGAGTGGTTTTACGGGGGAGCCCGGCTTCAAGTTTGTTTCCTGATGGGACTTAGGCGCAAATATTTCTCAGCAAGGAAGTTACCGGTCTGCTTGGCTTCTCAGTCTCACAGTTTCACAGGGCCCATTGTTGAGAGGGGGCGACTTGGACGACTAACTCGTTGGTGCAGTGATGGTTAAGCCGATTACGCAGGGTGATTTCTGGCACTTTTTGTCCGTTTTTGTCCACTTTTTGCTATCTGTAAAAGCTTACGAGGACTTGAAACTGCCCTGTGCGAAGTAACTGGGAAAGCGGTTGAACGAACCAGCCGATTTTCCTGGCATAGTTTCAGCGTACGCCGATCCGCGAATTAACCTGCAAAGATGGGAAAATTCTTTTGCCGTCTGTTTTGAGAGGGTTAGGGAACGATGCCGAGATGAGGGGCTTGACATCCTTTGAGGTGCACCCCGTTGACCTGTGGCTCTCAGCGGTGGAGGCCACACAGGGTGCTCAGACCTGCAAATTGTGGCAAGAAGATCCTTTCACAACTAAAAATACGACGCCTTCGGCATTGGAATCACGTGGCTCTTGATCGCACGGGTCAACTCAATCCGCTCATATTCTGCTTCTTCGGGGGCATAGAGTTCAATAAAGCGATCCAATAACGGTGGGTTGGTTTCTGGATTGGTGAGGTAGGAATTCATCCCGGACACCGCGGTTTCTTTTCGTTTTCCGAGTTGCAGATAAGCATCTCTGTCGGCAGCTATACAAATAACCGACGCAAGCACAAACAGCGTAGCAAACACCGGCTTTGGCCCGGCCTTTGGGAATTGCTGCGGGATATAAAAAAGAAGGAATTTGTAGACATAGATGAAGAGGAGAAGCGAGTACAGCGTGTATCGCGGTGCAATCGGTCCTCTTAACGCCGCTACAAGTCCGCCACACATCAGGATCCAGACTGTGAAATAGAAAGAGGTCGGATGGGTGTGCTCGAACCGGCGGCGTATTGAAACGATGAAGACCGCTATGACGAGGATGCCGAACAGCACTCGCACCTCATTGTTAACGCCGGGGATTGCCGCTCCCGAGAAGTCGAAGAAATACACGATGCTGGAGGCAGAGAACGCATGAGGCTGATGCCTCGGAACGTAGCGGTAAAGATACGCGAGCAAAGGAATGACGTAGGTTGCACACCAAGCCAGGCTCGCGGCGTAAGCTCTGCGGCGCATGAGTATGAAAAGTCCCAACGGCGCCAGCAAAAAACCATTGGCCGAAGTTAACGCTGCAAGCACCGCGGCCACACAACTCCACAGCAAGCGCCGACGCCCGATTCGGCTTGGGCCAACCGGACACAGCAACTTCAGTGACAGAAGAACGAAGAGAATTACGGGGATGTTCTGCAATCCTGCCATTGCCCAGTTCAGGGTCTCCCAATATGAGAGGGAGAAAAAGAGCAGAGAGATGGGCACAAACTTGAGCAACAGTGTGTTCGATCGTCCTTCTTCTGCAACATGAATGCGCCAGAGCAGATAGGCGAGCGGCAGCAAAAAGAGATTTCCGAGCACAATCAAAAGGCCGAAGTTAAGGTGCCCTACGAGTTCGAGGTTTGAAGCGACTATGAGATGTTCAAAGATGAGTTTATATTCGTTGTGCTGATGTCCAATGATCTCCTGCACCTTGGCCACCCAGGTAGGAGATTGCCGAAACCTGATCGCGAAATCCAGAATGGCGTGGTAATCGTCAACGTAGGGGAGTGCGAATGCCTGGCGGTAAAGAATGACCAGGGCGATGACCGCGGGGATCACGACGACGACAAGCAGCCCAACCTTAAACAGACGAGATAGTGCAGCGAATTGAACTGAACCGTCTGATGCTGGTTTGGCCTGGGCGGCTACGCCTTCGCGCATTTCGCCCCCTTAGCGGTTGGTCGTTGAACATGCTCTATATACTGCATAGATAAAAAGGTAATCGAGTGAGGACGTGAAAGTCCCGAATTGTTAGGTAGCGTGGTTGGAAAGAGAGGTTTGACATCCTCTTGAAGGGATACCGATCACGTGACGCGATCGCCGACCGGCGAGGGCAAATTGAAGGTCCCGGAGATGGAAACCGTTACCTTCTTTTCTGTTTATGTTTGTGGCAAGAGAAATCTAGAGTCAGGAGACTACGAGAAAAACCCAAATACCCCACCGGGTCGCGCTGGCATCATCGAAAGAACAAAGCACTGAAAGGACGAAGTGTTGGCGAAAATGAACATGCTCCGGTTCCCTGATGGAATGGCTCGCAACTTGTGGGCGCTCCTGTTGATGGTTCTTGCTGCAGTGGGCGCTCAATTCGAATTCTCTTGGATGGGGTTTTCTCCGACAGATGAAGGCTGGATTTTGGCATACAGTCGTCGAATCTTAGCCGGTCAAGTTCCTCAGCGAGACTATTTGAGAGTTCAGGTTCCGGGAACGGAACTTTTTCATGCCCCTGAAGTCCTGTTTGGCGGCGACTATACCTTCTGGATTTCTCGATTCGTTGCTTGGATTCAAATAGCAGTAATCGCGTGGGCTTGGCCTATGATCTTATCGAAGCTGTCTGGGAGAAATCTGTCGTGGCATCGTAGAGCTTGTCTGGGGTTGATCTGTTTTGCTTTCACTGCGAACACGTTTCCCGTCATCGTTTGGCCGACATACGACGGCTTGTTCTTAATCTCAATCGGACTGTTGCTGGTTTTACGACGGAGTTCGTTCTCCGAGCTTTGTGGGTATTTTTTAATCGGACTCGCGTACATGTGCAAGCAGAACTTCATTGTCGTTTTCCCTTGTGTTCTGTTGATCTTAGGAGATTGGAAGAAGACGCGGAACTGGATTGCTGCGGCTCTACCTGGCATCCTATACGTCCTGGCAATGTTTGCACTCCGAGCCTTGCCGGATGTGTTGATTCAAGTCGGCTCTGCCACACCTTTTATTCAACGTGCAATTCTGCCTGTCGTCTCACGATGGAATGTGCTCATTGGAATAGGCTTGGGGCTTGGATTCACGACAATCGACCGAGTGATTCGCCGAAGGTATGGAGTTACTTTCCTGGCGCCTATTTCTATATTCGTAGTTGTTGCCTTATGCGGAATTGCGATCGATAGCGAGCTCAGTTGGTATTCGGACATACTGTGTTGGCCCATCTTTGGATTTTGTCTCGGTGCCGTTCTCTCACAACTGTTCTCTGGGGGAGAGCATAGTGTTACCAGAGCCGGATTTCTTGCACTAGTAACGGCGTGGTCCACGGCCATCTCGACCGGGTTTAATTTTCCGACCCTTGGATGCGGTGTACTCGCTATCTTTCTCCTTGAGTCAATGCTTAACAATTCTAAGAAGACCACAAAATCCCCTTACGCATGGGGAGCGACTGTTGCGTTGACAACAATTGTGCTTGCCGGATTCTACGCCGGACGGCATAAGCACATCTATCGGGACTTGGCGGCAGACCAACTAACGGCGCGACTGGATGGAGTGCTCCCTGGCGGTCGTTTGCTACGCACAAATTCCAACACTTACGCGTTTCTTTCCGACCTGAACAATGCGATCGATCAAACGCACGGGGAACGTTTCGCAATCATTCCAGGATTTCCCGCATATTGGGTAAAGGGTAAGCAATTGGACCCACTTCCACTAGATTGGCCTTTTATTGAGGTGCTTTCCAATCCTAAGATGACTGACCGGCTCGTGAAGAGCCTGGCAGATGAAAAGGGAAACGTCGTTTTACTTGTAGAGAAGGTCGAACCGACGAGTTTGAAAGACGGTTTTAAGCCACTCGATGAACCCATTTACCCGGAAGCTCTGCTATCTTATGCCAGAACCCACTTCAAAAAAGTCGGAGAAACCAAATATTTCGAGATACGTAAGTGATCCGATTTCTCATTTCATCATGGTCTCTTCGATTGTGCTCACACCCACTGTAGAGACCGCAATGGGGAAGCTCTTGAAGCGATACCGAACGATCATCAAGATCATTCGTAACCCGAGCCGAAAAGCCCGCTGGAAGCTGCCTGTGATTTTGGAATTGCCGGAACGTGGCAAGTAGTTGATTGGGATTTCTACGCACACCAGCTTCGCGCGAATGGCCAGCATCATTAGCTCAGGGGAGAAGTGGCTTCCGCCAACTGTGAATAGTGGCTCGATCTGACGCAGAGCGTCTCGCCTAAATAATTTGTACGTACATCCTACGTCGGTGAGGCATGGACCATTGTGGAGATATTCGAGAAGCTTACCGACCGCCCAATTGCCGTAACGGAGGAAGGGGCCCATGTTGGAACCTTCCCAAATGCAGGTTTTCGATGTTCGCGTACCAAATACTGCATCAAATTCCTCTGCATAGGCCAAAAACTTGTAGACATCGACTTCTCTAAAGGTGCTGTCTGGTTCGACGAGAACGATCAAATCACCGGTCGCAGCATGCAAGGATGCCCTGCATGCATAACCGTAGCCCCGCCGAGTCTCAAGCACCACCCTCGCTCCGGCAGAGACTGCCAGCTCGGCTGTTCCATCATTGCTCACGTTATCGGCCACAATCACTTCGTCCACTTCCGGAATCGAAAGGTACCCTCGCACTGCCTTAGAAATTCCGGAAGCCTCGTTATAGGCGGGCATCGCCACGCTGACTGTTAGCCCTTTGTACATGCCTTCACCCACGAGGGAGGTAGACCGTTCTGCAGTTCAATTTCGCCAAATTCTCGAGATGTACGGGGTCCAGCCCGCAAAGCCCAGTGCGCCATCAACTTCAGTCCGGCATCGAGATCGATCGCCGCCTTCGCGCCAAGGATGCGTTGTGCTTTGGCATGGTCGCTGAAAGCATGCTGGACTTCGTTGCGAGCAGGGAGAAGCTCGATTCCCGTTTGCCGCCCCATGATTCGCTGCACGGATTCAGCAAGTGCGAGGACGGAATACGGGATGTCTGCGCCGATGTTGAAGGTCTGATTGTAAGCGCCTTCGACACAAATCGAGTTTGCAATCACAGGTGCGACGTCGGATATGTATGAGAAGGCTCGAGTCTGCTTGCCGTCGCCGAAGATGGAGCACGGCAGTCCCTGCATCACTTGATTCATGAAGATTCCAATGACATTTCTATATTTATCTCCAATGTTCTGACGTTCTCCGTATACATTATGGGGGCGGAAGATGATGTAATTGAGGCCAAATTGGCGTCGAGCTGCCATCAAATCCAGTTCGACAGCGTACTTCGAAATTCCGTACGGATCTTCGGGTTGCGGGACCATATTTTCGGTCATCGGCGCTTGTCCAGCGCCGTATACGGCGATGCTCGACGAGAAAACGAAGCATCGACAACTGTACCTGACTGCCGCATTGATAAGCGTCACGCTGCCCAAAAGGTTATTCGTGTAGTTAAACCGCCGGATAAAATGACTAAGTCCTTCGGCAGCATACGCCGCCATGTGAAAAACAAAATCAAAGCGGTGACTCTGGAACAAGGAATCAACAAGAGCCGCATCCGTTATCGAACCTTCAATAAACCGAATCCGATCACCTACGTTGTCTCTGAATCCACCAGAAAGATCATCCAGCACCACAACATTGTGGCCGAGCGATTCCAGCCTATCCGCAACATGGCTCCCCATGAATCCCGCACCGCCGGTCACAAGCGAAATAGGCTGCGATTTGGAGTCGAGCATACGAATCTCTCCGAGAGTCTGCCGGGTGAGTAGGTGACTGATTGTACCGCGAATTGGGTTGCGGTATTGTTTGATTTTTGGGGTGATCTATTACTCCAGTTCGCTTCGTGGGTGCACACCTCCGGGCGGAAGGTCGACAGCGCAATGTGCAAGACACCGGAACGATCCGTCTCATGCACTTTTGCGCCTAACCCGATAGACATTCACTACCCAGACAAGTTTCAGTGTCTCAAGCGCCGCTCGCAACACCACTGGGAAGCTTGCGCCTTTGCTCTGGCCTGCCTTGCGCGGAAGGTAGACAGATTCCCTCTCGATTGTCCTATTTTCTCGCAGCATGAGCTTGGCGCAAATCTCGCTTTCCACCAGCGAACTCCTCATTCTCAAATCCAGATTCGCCAGCTCGGAACGTTTATATATTTTTACCCAATTTACATCCTGCAGCTTTAACCCGATCAGGTTGGCGTTTAGCTTTCTATTCACAAAGGAGAGGACATTCCTTCTGAAAGAGTAGATCTTGTTTTCTCTCCGAAAGAAGGAGACGAATGTCTTCTCTGGCAAATCGGCGTATGGAATAAGTTCGGCCACATTGAATTGGCCGTCACCGGGGACAGCGCTTACATTTTCATACTGGACGGCGCTGTAGCCAGAGCGGAGGGCGCGGCCGATCCCGAGGTTTCTGCGATGGTAGACGGCTTTGATATTGGAGAAGGTTTCCGCTGCTTTGCGCACGATCTCGCCGGTATTATCCGTGCTGCAGTCATCGACGAGAATGATCTCGCTGTGAACGCATTGAATCGTCTGGAAAAACTGTTCAACGGATTCAATTACGGAACGAAGGGAACCCTCCTCGTTGTAAGAGAAGATAACGATCGACCATGATTGGGTTGTGTGTTCCATCGATAGTTTCAGGCCTCTAAATCGCAGTGTGAGCTACTGGGGTTAATTGCCCTCCGTTCTTTCCAGAATCTGAACTCCATTGAAATCTCTCACGGGTTTATAGTGCGACTGAAGATAGGGTTCAATGAGGTAATCACTAGCGGGGGGTTGAGCTCCGGGGTAAATCTCCCCTGACACCCTTGATATGAATTTCGTATCCCAAACCACATATTTAACTTTTCGGCTTTCGAGAACTTTCAACACTTCGTCGAACTGTGAACGCGTGTGCAAAGAGTAAACCAGAATGCTGAGGCGGGTAGGGTTTGTGGAGCCTGTCAGGAAGTAGTAGCTCGGGGAATATGGATAGACCCAGATTTCTGCTCCTCGCGGCAGTGTCTCATTCAAGAAGTTGAAAGCAGGGTCGTTTCCCAGGACGTGCACGGTGCCAACCCTGGTGGCTATTGGATGTGCGAGCCCTGCCACCACGAAGAAGTTGAATGCCATCAGGAAGGCTGCGTCCGTGGCTAATGTCCGAGAGGCCAGATGGCGAATACGAGTGTCCTTGTCGCCCAACATATGCACGAACAGAATTATCCAGAGTGGCGAAGCGAATACGAGATGGTAAATGTCCAGTCGGTGAAGCTCCGAAATCCATATTGCACAGCTGCTGAGAAAGAAGAGAAGAACAGTCGGCGTCATAGAACCGCGATCGTAGCGGAAGGCTAGAAGCAATATGAGTGGAACAATGGCTGCGACGACAACCAGAGGAAAGATCAGAACCAGGCCTATGGGAACTGCCCACTTGAATCGGCCAACCATCATCATCCAAAGATCCCAGTATTCTCTTTTGATGCCTTGCGCGTAGGCTACTTTGTTCGCGGAACTGTAGTGCTGGGAGGGGAAGGTGTAATTCGCGTAAACAAGACTTGGTAAGGCACCCTGGCTCCAGAAGTACGCGAGCACAATCACAATAACCAAGGTGAAGCTCGCGGCAAACACTCCTGCCGATAGAAGCGGCATTGGCGTCTTGCGGCTTTGCATCCATAACCAGAGCAGCACCGCACCGAAAAGCAACACACCTTTGGGCTGGTGAATGCAAGTGGTGACTCCCGCAAGAACTCCGGCAGCAATCAACCAGCGCAACTTGCGCTTAGAATTCCATAGAACCATGCAAGAGACGCACAACAAACTAGTAAAGTTGCTGTCCAGATGATGGCTAACACCCGGCCACGCCGTTCCGAATTGGACCGCACCTAGAAGAATGCACGGTAGCAGCTGGTATCTTCGGCACACCTGGCGAGAAAGAAAAAACACCGTCAGAGCTGTGCCAAGCGAAGAAACAAAAAGGCAGATCCGCGCTACCAGGAAGGAAGTCCCGAAGAGCTTAAAGAATGCGGCCAACCAGTAGAAAGTACCCGGTCCTATGACTTCAAAGAAATCGCGCGCAAAGACTTGCCCTTGCGCGATCTTTGTTGCGCCGCACAGGAGCATACCCTCATCCGATCCAAGCCACATAAATCGCATGAATGGCAGCAGGTACAGACCGGCGCAAAGCGTGAAGACGAGATAGCTCCACCATTGTGCAGACATTCTTTGAGATGGAGCATCGACCTTCCCATCAAGGGCAGTAACTTTCATTTGACGACCTTAGTGAATGACTCCTGGGAAATTTCTTGCGCGGGGTACGGCGACACTGGCGCTTGCTGCAAGTCAGGCTGGATGAGCCACACTTTTCGATTGCGGTAAAAGTCAATCAGTTTTTGATTGCTTGCGGGATCCAATTCGCGAGCCCATATAACTTTGGACGCATTGATATCCGCGCAGTTGTAGACCCATTCATCGTCCGGTTTGTGACTGGCGGAGTAGCGGACGATGGCTAGTTGTTGTCCCGGCAACCCCTCGAGAGCGCTTTCAATGTCTGCCCGTGGCTTGCCAAAGTTTTCAGTCCCGAGCCACTGCCATGCCACCGATCCTCTGTCGCCTAGGCCGAAGTGCATAAACGAGACAAAGGGGCGCAGACAAACGACAAAAAGGCAAGCAGCTACCATAAACCGGACGAGCGTCATTCCAGTTGGATTACCGCCAGGTTTCCATTGGCGCATATGGCGCGCGCATTGCAACCCGACCGCGTAAAGGGCGGCGGTGAAGGGCGCGAAGTAGTGGGGCACAAGAAACACCTGGGTCGCGAGCGCGGCCACGGCGACGTATACGAAGACAAACAGAAAGCGAATGCGCCGATCGCGCGAGACTCGTTTAAGCAGCAGCAGCGCCGGAAGCAATGAAAGGCCCGTGAAAAACCGCGTCACCGCAAAGGAGCGATAGAGAAGGATTGGGACATAAAGCTTCGAATGAACCTTTTCATAGTAGTCGAGTTCTTCGCCAACATAGAGGTCTCGCATTTGTTCGTTGCGGAAAACAGGGGCGGGTCGGGGAGACTGCCAGATAAAGTAGGGCGCGACGCCGTAGGTGGCACGATTGATCGTGTATGGCAGGGTGAATGGACTTCCGAAGACGCGGTAGTTGTAATAGCCCATCCCGACGCACATCGCAGCAAGCAGCGCCAGGGCCGGCGCGGAATGAAGGACGACTCTCGACAACGATGGTGGATTCTTGCCTCGAAGAAAGTAATGGCAAAGATACCCAGCCACAACCAGACAAAGAAGCAGACCTTCAAAGGGACGCGTATTGGCGAGAAGCACCACTCCCAGTGACATCAGGAGAGCGTGGCGGATGCGTATCCAACGAAGGAAACGGGGAAGCCCACCCAACACCAAGGCACCGCCTAGGGCTGCCAGGGAACCTGCGCCAGCGTATGTATCGACCCAATAACTGAAGAGGCCGAGGTGAACAACCGCCATCAAACCCCCGAGGAAAGCCCAGGATGGCGGCAGCCAAGCTTGAAGCATCCAGCAGATTGCAGCGCACATGAGCGCTGTGGCAATGAGAAGGCCGAACCACGGGTTTCCGAGGACAACCTTGCCGACTGCCAATACAAGGCCCTGGGCGGGGAAATACATGGACATATAGGTCGGCTTCATGTCGATATGGAACGACTCAAAGTGGGTCCACATCACTGGGGTCGGATTGGTGAGGCGTCCATGCGAAAACGTATCGGCGGCAAGAAGAAAGCTGAAATCATCGTGGATGAACGGATGTGGAATTGGCGAAGACGGCAAAATGAGAAGGCGCAGAAGAACGGCCGTGATTCCCACTACCAGCACCGCAAGCCCCTTCTTGCGTGCAAAGCGCGCAAGAGCGGCTTCGAGACGGGGAAACCATTTGCAACCGAGAGTTGGCCACGCAAAACCGATCGCGATGGCAACGATTGTGCTGCCGACCTCAACCGCGAGAAATGGCGCCTGGCTTCCGGGAACTGAAGTTGCAATCAGAGACATGCCCCCGCTATCCAGCCAACCTGCTGCGAACACTCATACGGCATTTGGAACGCAACGCGACTCACCTTCTCCCTGAGCCTCTCAGATTCGATCTGCATATTGCGAGTAGTACTGCTGGGTGACTTTTCTGCCGTTGGCGTCGAAACGGGCGAGGTGGATGAAGCCCATCTTATGCGCGACGTAGCTAAGTGTGGTGGTGATCACACCGAAGCCGTATTCGACGCTGCGCTTGAAGTTGATGGAGGACGCTTCCGCGAAGTACTTCGTGGGACATGAGATCTCTCCAATGTGGAAGTCGAACATTACGGCCTGCGCAATCATCTGGTTGTCGAAGACGAAATCATCGGAGTTCTCGAGGATGGGAAGGGTCTCAAGCAGTTTGCGCGAAAAGGCGCGGAAGCCGGTGTGGTACTCCGACAGCTTGACCCCAAGAAATATATTCTGGAAAGCCGTGAGGAAGCGGTTGGAGATGTACTTATACAACGGCATTCCACCCCGTAGAGCTCCCCCGCCAAGAATGCGGGAAGCCAGAACCATGTCGTAGACTCCGCTGGCGATCATGCCGGCCATCGCGGGAACAAGCGATGGCGTGTACTGGTAGTCGGGGTGAACCATCACCACGATGTCCGCGCCCGCGGCGAGAGCTTCGCGATAACAGGTTTGCTGGTTGCGTCCATAGCCGTAATTGGAGTCATGCACGAAGGTCTGGACGCCAAGCTGCTTGGAGAGAACCGCGGTCTGGTCTTTGCTTGAGTCGTCGACGAGGATCTTGATGTCGACCAACTCTGATAGCTCTCGCACGGTCATTTCCAGCGTCTTCTCGGCGTTATACGCCGGCATGACCACGGCAATGCGCTTTCCGTTAATCATCGATTCACCACCAGTATCCTTCTATTCTCATGCAAGACCGGCACCCATGTCTTATGGAGCGTTCGGAGTAACCCGACCCGATACCGGGTAAGGTGAAACAGCGACTGGCTGGGAATCGGGCTGCACGAGCCAAACTCTGCGGTCTCTATAGTATTCAAACAGTTCGCGGTTGTTTGCGGGGGCCATTTCACGCGCCCAGATTACCTTGGATTGGTCGATATCGGGTGCGTTGTAGACCCACTCATCCTGGGGGTTGTGCTCGGGCGAGTAACGGACGATAGCGATCTGGCCCCCCGGCAGGCTCTCCAACTGATGCTCCACCCGGAGGCGGTCTTTGCCGAAGATGTCAGGCCCATACCAGCTGAAATTCCAGGTAGACGACGGCCATTCGGGAAACGAGAGATGGAGCGGCTGGGCATAGAGCCGGAACACGGACATCACGATCAGGACCACTGCCGTGAACCTGACCAGCGCCATGCCCACCGGCTGGTCTCCTGGCCTAAAGACCCGCATATGACGCATGCCTTGCAGGCCGAGAGCGTAAATGGCCGCAGTGAAGGGCGCCATATAGTGAGGAATCAGAAAAATCTCTAATACCATCCCTACCGTCAGCACTCCCATGCAAATCACGAGGAATCGGATGCGCTGATCAAGGAACACGCGCCGCGCCATAAAGAAGAACGGAAGCAAGGCCAGTCCGGTGAAGTAGAGGGTCCCGCTGACGGCCTTGATCAGGGTCATCTTGATGAATCCGCTGAGGGAATGACTCCGCTTGAAGTCGGCAAGCTCATCTTCGTGATAGAAGCGGCGCATCTCTTGGTGGTGGTAGGCAGGCTCTGGACGGGGATTTTGCCAGGCAAAGTAGGGCGCCATCGCATAGGTGGCACGATTGACCGCGTACGGCAGCGTCAGGGGGTTCCCGAAGACTCGGTAGTCGTAATAGCCCATCCAGGCGGCTGCTGCCACAACGACCGCCAACGGAACTGCGGTTTGGCGTAAGAGCATTGTGGGACTGGGGCGGTTGGGGGCAACCAAGTACCAGCGGACCAGCGAAATCGCAACCGGGATAAACAGCAGCATGCTCTCGAAAGGCCGGGTGGTAAACATGGACGCGATGCCAATCGCCATGAGCAGCGCATCACGAAAGCTGGGGCGTCGCTTGAACCTCGGTAATCCGCCCAGAACCAGCGCACCGCCGAAGGCCGCGATGGATCCGGCGGCGTGGTAGGTGTTGATCCAGTAACTGAAGAGACCAAGGTGAACGACAGCGAGCATCCCGCCCAGGAAGGCCCAGGATGCCGGAAGCCACGCCTGGAGCATCCAGCAAATGGCGGCGCACATCAGGGCGCTGGTGATCAGGATGCCGAACCATGGATTGCCGAATACGAGCTTCCCAGCTGCCATCGCGAGGCCCTGGGTGGGAAAGTACATGGACATGTAGGTAGGCAGCATGTCGATGTGGATGGACTCGAAGTGAATCCACATCGCGGGGGTGGGATTGGTGAGGCGGCCGTGGGAGAAGGTGTCGGATGCGAGCAGAAAGCTGAAGTCGTCGGGGACAAACGGAAGAGGGATTGGGCACCAGGGCAGAATCGCCAGGCGAAGTCCCAGACCTGAAAGGCCTACCAGAAGAACTGCGACCACTTTTCTCTGCGCCAGTCGACCAAGAGATCGTTCGATGCGCGAAAACCAGGAAGCGCCCAGACGCGGCCAGGCAAAGACCAGTCCCAAAACGATGGCGGTAAAACCGCCCTCAAGCAATGTCAGTGTGACAGCTTGCTCGTTGGATCCAGGACTTAAAAGGAGCATACAACTACTTTGCCATAGCCCGAAAACCGGAGCGGCAGTTGTGTCGGAAAAAACCAGAATGACTACCAGAGTTGGTAAAGCTTTGGAAGCCGACCGGAAAGCGGCCAAACTCCGGGGAACCAAAAGGTTGACCTCATCGGCCCGTCAGATTCGCCGCACCCAGACTTCAATCACCTTGGAATTCTTCAACTGAATAGCTTTAAGGGAAACGAGCTATGCCAGTCTACGTGATGTTACTGGTGACAACGGATGCGATGTCAGAAAAAGCGGTGTTGATTCCGCCAGCAAGAAACTGCATGGCGGCAATTGCACCGAAGGCAATCAGAGCAACGACGAGGGCATACTCGACGAGATCCTGGCCCTCTTCACGGACAATGTTGTAGCGCAGATACTGGGAAAAATTGGTGAAAACTGTATTCACGTGTTCCCTCCTGGAGATTGATTGTCATCTTCTTGCGTCATGGATTAAATGATGGCGAATTCAGAAAAACTTATGCCATGACTCTCATGCTCCTCGGACGGCGTTTTTTCAAGAGAGGCATGACCGATGTGTGGTCATTTATTTGTCGTTTTCCCTAGAAAACCATACAGCCTGGTGCGATAAAGCACCAGGCTGCAGTTGGCATCTTTCATCCGGCAACGCCGGGGCGAACTATGTGATGTTGGAGGTGAGGACGTTCGCGATGTCAGAGAACGCGTTGTTGAGGCCCTTGGCGAGGAACTGCATGCCGGTGATCGCACCGAATGCGATCAGAGCAACGACGAGCGCATACTCGACGAGGTCCTGACCTTCTTCGCGCTCAATAAACGTTTTTGCTGTGAGATACATCTTGATCATCAGATCGTTCATTCGTAATTCTCCATTTCCTGGGTTGGGGTTCCAGTCAGAGACTGGTGGTAGTGCATAGTGAGCAGGTGTTGTGCCTTGTTTTTAGCACTTGGATTCATTAGAAGTCAATAATCTCTGGAGTGGGATACCACAAAAGGTGTAACTAACGTTTACGTCCGGGGCTTGACAAGAAAAGCGATTCGTATGACACAAAAGGGGTATTTACAGTTGAACAGCTCCGCAACTTAGAAAGCCGGTGACTCGTTGAAGTTGCAACAACAACTTCTTGACCGGCAGTGCGGGGTCAGGCGCACACCTTTCGAATCTTTCTAGGACACGCTGCACTGTGCCTTCGTGAGGAGCCTACTTGTGGTCAGGCAAGATCTTGTTAAGGAGACTCTGCAAGATGATGGCCTGTCCCAACCCGAAACACAAGAGCAGCATGGTCAGCGGTTGAAACCCGTGCTCTTGCGCAATGGATTCGGACTTGAAGGAAATCATGGAGATTGCAATCGCGAGGACTGCCATCCACCCTGCAGTTCTCTCCCACCCGATTTGCGCCAGCGCCCCAATGGTGAGAGCCGCCGCGACCGCAATCAGAAGCGCGTCGTAGACGGGCACATACACATTGATGAGCAGGGTCCAAGTCAGCGTGATTGCCCACATCAGGTTCTGTATAGCCGCATCGGATCTAACGGATTTGTGCCAGAGCGCGACGAGCCACGCTCCGAATGCGATCAGCAGGCAAACCAGAGCGGCAATGCCGAGCCCGGTTCGCCCGCCTGGAATTGCGTAGGATAGCGAGTTGAAGTCCACGTATTCCCAGCGCTTGATCGCGGATTCGCCGTGAATGCCGGCGGTCCCCGCGAATGTCTGGAGGAAGCGTGCATAGACCGGCCAGATCTGCGGGCCCGCGAACCAGGTTGATGCCGCTACCAGAAGGGTGCATCCCGCGCAGAATCCAGCGAGTGCCCTGAATCGACGCGTGACGAGCATCATGGGAACGATAACCAGCAGGAGGGTCGGCTTGTAGGCCAGAATCGACAGCGCGAGTCCGCTGAGCATGGGCCGCGACCGCCTCTCCAGATAAATTGCAAGTCCAGAAGAGAAGACGGCGATCGTAGCAAGTTGCCCAACTGCGAGATTGAAATAGAGAAACAGAGGAGAGGCTATCGAAAAACAAAAAACGAGCGAACCTCTCAACCGATCCTTCGGCAACGCGGCTTTCACTGCCGCGGCGATTCCTGCCATGTAAAGAGCGAAGGACAATCCCATCCAGAGGAAGAACGCTCGTTCGAATGAAAAGTGCGCGAAGACACTGAAGAACTTGGCGACAAACGGCGGATAAGGGCTGCGGCCCCATACCTGGTGATTCGCAGACAAGGGGTAGATGTCGTTGAATGTCTTCAGTTGCAGGCTGTAGTCATAGAGATGGATGGCGGGATGTTCATTCAGGAGCCGCCCGATGCCATAGAAGTAAATAAAGTCGACAGGAAGAAGGTCGGAAAATCGCCCGCCCGTTTTCCATCGAACCAGGAGAACGATGGCGAGGGGCGCGATAAACCCGATCACAAAGAGGCCCCAGCAGAAAACGTTTAATTCCTTGAGACCTGGGGGCGGACCAAGAATTGATTGAGGCCACCGTATTAGCCCTCGACTATTCCGTTCCACGGCAAACCCCGCTTGAATTCCTCAGAAGAGCAGATCCATACCGCATACGGATATCACATGACTTCAAGATGTCCGTTGCGCCCCTGGGAGGACGCAGTGAGAGCCCCCTGTTCCGGTTTCTTCGCGAGTAAAGCGATTTCATATCGAGGAGCACTTATCAGCCTCAGGGGGCACAGGGATCGTCTCACGAAGAGACTGGCGCGCATAGACCCACAAATAGAAGGTACCCAGCGCAAGAAGGATCATAGGCATTGGGCGGCCAAGCAGAACCGTCATCAGCTTCGCGTGTAAACCTTCGGTGGAGAGGTGCCAACCCTTGGAGAGCTGGGCGAGCAGCGCCAGGGGAAGGTCTGAAGTGAGCACAATGGCTGTGGAATTGAGAAAGAGGGCGATCCGGCCGATCATGCCGCCCTGGCTCAAAAGCATCGCGCAGGCAGGAAGTGTGAGGAGCAACAGTTTTGCGTCGTGGGGGCGATGATAGACCGGCAGCATGGAGAAAGCCGCAACTGCAGCGAGCGCGAGGTAGTGGTTTGACTGTGTCGAACAAGATCTCATGGTGATTACAATCCAAATGAGAAGCAGGGCGGCACATATTGCATAGGTAATGGGATTGTAGACGCGAGGATCGTCGCGAAAAACACTGACGACGGTCTGGAGGTCGATAATCATGCCGCCGCCGGTACCCCTCATGGCACCTGGGCCCGGGTCGGTGATTCCTCCTGGTACCGCTGTAGCGGAGAGATGGGCAGACAACTCGCCGATCCAGTGTGGCGAGAAGTGCGAGACCCACAGGATTGCTGGAAAGCCGAGAAGAACCGTAAGGGCGAGTGTCTGGAGGGCGCGTTTGCGAAGCACGTCGCCGGCCAGAAGGAAATACAGCCACACAAAACCCGTGTCGTGGGGCTTGAGCGCGAGACTTACTGCAAAGCAGATCATCCCGATATAGACATGCTTCTCTTCGAGAAAGCACCAGGTCGCAACGAGGCAGAGGCCAATAGCGAGCCCTGCCGGATTGCCCCCGGCATAGAGTATCCCGGAGTTGGCGAGCATAAAACATGCGAGATAGAAGGCGGCGTTTGGCGCTCGATTTTGCGCCAGCATCCACATCAAAAACGCGGCCAGCGTGCATACCACAGCGGTAAGTCCCGACCAAATTGCGTGAGCTGCACTAAACGGGAGCGACGCAAATGGAGCAATGTAAGGGAAGGCGGTTGGAAAGTAGACCAGAAGAGCGACGACTTGACGGACTTTTTGCAGTTCGCCAGCGCTCGACGGGCGTTTTCCTCCCTGCTCAATGTAAAAGTTCAACAATTGGTTCTCGTCGTATGGATCGTGTTTCTCGAGAAGGCATCGCGTGCCGAGGTACACAACCTTAAAATCGACGATGATGCCCCGTGCGGCGCGTTCCACGGCAAAGCCCCAGAAGAGGGAGAGTGCGCTGCTCAGCGCGAGAAACGCAAAAATCGCCAAACGTATTTTGGTCATCTTCGGCTTCTCCGTCTCAGTTGACAGCGACATGGAAGGTGGGCGATTCACGAGCTGTTTCGGAAGACTCGTCACGAGCCGTAAATAGTTGATGTATCGGTTGCGGTCTCACGCAGCCTGGACTTCATTGCGGCCACATAGGTGATGAGCCAGCCACTCGCAGTCCACCACAGAGAAAGCGGGCTGAATCCGAAGTGTCCGGCGATCTGAAAAATATAGAGTGCGTACCCGATGTTAACCAGCGCAAAGCACACGAAGAATAGTCTTCGGTTGCCTTTTGCGAACGCGACAATCAGCGCGGGCAAAACTAGAATTTCATCATACGGATAGCTGTAGTAGCTGCTGGCCACCGAGACGACCAGAACCAGCATGCCGTCAGACGCCCAGTCCCAGGTCTCGCGTCGTTGAATCCAATAGAGAGCCAGCCAGACTAGTCCCACGACCTGTGGGATTATGGCAATCCAATGTTGATGGGTTGCTACAAAGAGCATTCCTCCAAGATTCGGATAGGGCACCGTTTCGCCGACGACCTGCCGAGTGCGTACCAGGAACTGCGCGAAGATGTGCCCGTTGATTGCAAGCATTGCAATGCTGCAGCCTGCGAGAGAAACAGCAGCTGAAACGAGGATCAACCATCGTTTGCATTGAATCGTCCACAGCGCGACAGCAAGAATGAACAGGAGAGCCACATGGGGCTTTCCGATAACCAGCACAAGCGATGCACCGGCGATCATGTCGCGTCGACGATCGATCATGATCAAGAATGTCGTAATACCGAGTAGAACCAGGACAGTCCATTGGCCGAGCATCAACAAGACAACGGTTGGCCCAAACAATATCGGCATCAATATGGGCACAAGCGAATCAGACCCTTCATATCTCATCCAGACTGCGCGCGTGCAACCGGTCACCACGAAGACGCTAAAGACTAACCAGACGGCAAAGGCGACGCGATAGCTGAATAACCCCAATGGCAAAATGAACGGAATCGCCCAGGGAGGGTTTTTCAGCACCAAAGGCGGCTTCACGGAAGCGATGCCCGACGATTCTTCGAATTTGCTGACGAGTTCAAACGAGTACGGATCCTGCCGCACCAGGTGCGCCGCCGACCAATATTGCGCCAGATCCTGAACCTTTAGTTGCGAAGCTGCCAGAAATGCCGCAAAAAACAAGGCGCCGCCCGCAAAAACGAAGGAAGTAATTGTGAGCATCTTCTTCATAAGCTTCAGAGCATCGGATCCCAGATGGAATTGCTTCTTCGGGTGTAGCTTCGTTTTGTGCGAAGAGAGCGTTTAACCATCTTGAGTATTTAGGACTGATCTATCGCTTGCGTCGCGTCCGAAATCTCGAGGATGTCGCCGCACTCCGATTGCGTGTTTCGAATGGTTCCAGCAGGAAGTTCGATCACCGAATGGGCGGCCAGGCAAGCTGAAATCCGCCAGGGAGGTACGCTATCTCTTATTTTCTTGATTCTAAGTTTGCGGTCGAGATAAATCAGGTCAATTGGAAACTGCATGAAAAAGGTATGGACCGCCTCGCAGGGCACGATCCACATTCCCTCTCCCCGCCCAAGACCTCTCCGGCCCAGCAAGCCTTTCGAGCGCTTCGCACCGCTATGTGCCAGCTCCGCGTGATCAGCGAGTTCCGTCGACCGCGTCCGATTACGAATGACAATACGTGGCTGTTTTGAGGACTTGACCGCGTCAGCTAAAGCACTCATCGCGGATATTGGGGGTTTTGAAGGATTCATTTCTGCCCAAGCTGTCTCAACACGCCCGATAAGCGTCTCAAGCCGTTTCGCTCGCATAGGATTGACGATTGAAGCGCATTTGAATCCGGCCTTCTCTCGGTATGAGCCCCAGCGTGTTTTACACGCCGGGGCTTAGCTTACCGCGAACCAAACCCTCTCGAGTTTGCCTGAGTCTGCCTAAACTACTGCGGTGCAGGCTGGGTTGAAGCAGAGCTGCCACCACCGCCTCCGACACCCATTCCGCCGCTAACGACGAGCGGTACCTCGGGCTTCTGGCTCTCGATCAGCTTCTCCACGGGAATCGTCGCTGGCGGAGGAGGCGGTGCAGTTCCGGCAACCTTGGTGTCCGGTGTGTGCATCGGGATTGGAGAATTGGGGGGCAGGAAGCCTTCCGGATACTTCAGCTCCGGCAAAGGTGTGTTAGCGTCGATCGGATTCACAATCTCGGGAGTGACAATGACGATCAATTCCGAATTTGATTTCTTTCTCTCCATCGTTTGAAAGAATTTACCCAGGATTGGGATATCGCCAAGAAAGGGAATCTTCTCAAAGTTATATGATTCACGGTTGTCGAGCAGACCGCCGATGACGAAACTCTGTCCGTCGGCGAGTTCGACCTCCGTATTCACACGACGAATTGTGAGAGCCGGAACGCTCGCACCGCCAATGTTGACTGCGTTTGCGAAGTCAAGAGCGCTGACTTCCGGCGCAACTTGTAGCCGGATCGTGCCACGGTTGGTGATCGTAGGCAAGAAGGCAAGTAGAACGCCATACTGCTTGTATTGAATCGTAATCGGTGCAGAGCCGCCTCCGCTGGTTCCGGTTTGCGCGACCGGGTAGGGATATTCGCCGCCGGCCAGGAAGCTCGCTTGGTGCCCATTCTTGGCCAGAACATTCGGCTCTGCGAGAACTTCCGCCAACCCTTTCTGCTCAAGGGCTTGCATGGTGGCACCAAGGTTGATGCCAGGGTAGAACGCAAAGAGATTTAGCGGCGTGACAGAACCAATGGTTCCAGTGCTTCCTGCAATTGTTGGAATTGTCGGCGCGTACTGGTTGGTCGAAGCTGAGAATATCGTGTTGCCGAATCCAGTACTGAAAACATTGATACCGAGTTGCTTCTCTTTTGTTCGGTCGATGCTTGCGAAGCGAACTTTGAGAAGGATCTGGGGCTCGGCTGCAGGCACGTTCACGTTGAGCAGGTTCACAACCTTGCCAGCAGTCGAAGCAATCGACACAGCGCGCTCAGAACTATTCAGATTGCTTACCGTACCGCGCAGGAAAATCACCCCGTTGTCCTGGGAAACCCTGACGTTTTGGCCCGGCAGTTCCGCTCGCAGTTCGCGGCGAACACCATCGAGCATGTCATTGGACGCAAAGTTGCTTGGCCGTACCGAAACGTTGAAAAACTGCCTGCCGCCGCTTTGATCCCAAATGATCAGGCTGGTCTCTCCCGGGGCTTTGCCACTGAGAAGAATCTGCGTCGGACTAACGGCCTGCGCCATGGCGTAGTCACCCAACCCTACGACGATGCGCGTAACAGGCCGAGCCAGATCAAGCACAACCGATTTACCCACCGCGAGCGACAAGTCGTTTGTCGAATCTTGAGTGTTCGACGCCGCCGGCTGGGCTCCCGGCGGAGGTGCCTGGGCCAAGCTGGCCGCTTCGGCACAGAATACAAGTGTCAAAGCGCTGACACTGGCGATAAAGATCCCAGCTGAAGCTTTCACTGTTTCCCCCCGGGCGTTGCAAATTTACTTTCAGTTTTGGTAGCGCCGTTGATGACGGTGACCGTAAACGAATCTTCTTTAGGCTTGCGGGGCGCGACACGACCGGTGAGTTTGGGCTTTGAAGCCGGCGCGTTCTGATCCAGAAACAGATTCGTCATTGCCGTACCCTCCACCGGTGCAACCTTGGTG